>Ga0075366_10001160_pt1 | contig 13034 bp, 6 predicted proteins | sample EndMethybrTD3031_FD_72351 | JGI IMG/M metagenome (GOLD analysis project Ga0075366, IMG submission 72351) | Populus endosphere microbial communities from Tennessee, USA - Endosphere MetaG P. TD hybrid TD303-1 | ecosystem: Host-associated > Plants > Roots > Endosphere | place: USA: Tennessee...
TCCCCTCGCTGCTCGACCTCCTCTACGACCCGAAGACCGGCGACGACAAGCCGATCTTCATCCGCCGCGGGCTCGCCGCCGGCGCATTCGGCCTCGACCTCAAGGATTTCTACCTCGCATGATCGCGGAAGACTTCAACCGCGAGGAGGTCCTGCGCTTCCTCGACCGCGAGAGCGCCGTCGCGCGCGCGACCCAGGGCCGCATGGCGGTGCTGGTCCTCGAGCTGCGGCGCGTGGACCGCCTGCAGGCGCTCCTGAAGGGCCCTCCCGCGGCCGTGACCATGACCCTGGTGCTCGAGCGCATCCGCAAGGTGCTGCGCACCGACGACCGCGCGGCGGCCATCAACGACGACGAGGTGTGCATCGTCCTGCCGCGCCTCGCGCACCCCACCCAGGCCGTCCTGGCGGCGGTGAAGGTGCTCCGGGCGCTGGACCGGCCCATCGCGCACGAAGGCGGCACCGCGGTGCTGCGCCCCTGCATCGGCATCGCGACCGTTCCTGAGCAGGGTTACGACCCCGCCGAGCTGTTGATGGCCGGAGATGTCGCCCGGCGCATCGCCGCGACCCGCGAAGAGGGCTACCACGTGGCGCCTTCCGAGGACACGGTCGAGTCCGAGGTCTACCGCGGCATGGACCTGGACCTCGAGCGCGCCATCCGCGCCAACGAGCTCGAGATGGCCTACCAGCCGCAGGTGGAGCTCGCCACCGGCCGGCCGGTCGCCGCCGAGGCGCTGGTGCGCTGGCGACACCCCGAGGCGGGCGACCTGCCCGCGGACACGATCGTCGGCATCGCGGAGCGCACCGGGCTCATCGGCTCGCTCACCGTCTGGGCGCTGAACGCCGTGCTGCGGCACGCGTCCACGATGAAGACGGAAACCGGCACCCCGCGCTTCTCGGTGAACATCTCGACCCGCATCCTCACCGATGCGGAGCTGCCGACCGTGGTCGACCAGGCCCTGAAGACCTGGGGCGTGGATCCCGCCACCATCACGCTCGAGATCACGGAGAGCTCCATGATCGGCGACGCGGAGCGCTCCATGGCGATGCTCACGCGCCTGAAGGGCATCGGCGTGCAGCTGTCGATCGACGACTTCGGCACCGGCTACTCGTCGCTCGCCTACCTGAAGAAATTCCCGCTCGACGAGTTGAAGATCGACCGGGTCTTCGTCGCCGGCCTGCTCACCGACAACGGCGATCGCCAGATCGTGCGCTCGGTCATCAACCTCGCGCACAACTTCGACCTTCGTGCCGTCGCCGAGGGCGTCGAGAACCCCACGGCCCTGGAGGAACTGCGCCAGCTCGGATGCGACGTGGCCCAGGGTTTCGTGGTGAGTCCGCCCCTGTCTGAAAAGGCGTTTCGCGCGTGGTGGCTCCAGGAACGTCCCGAGGGCTAAAACAACCGTTGTAACTCCATGATTTAGCAAGCCTCAGGTATAGTGCCCGCCATGAAGCGCGGGTTCTTCACCATCATGTCGGCGCAGTTCTTCTCGTCCCTCGCCGACAACATGCTGTTCATCGCGGCGGTCCAGACCCTTTTGATGCTGGAAGGGCCCGACTGGCTGACCCCCTTGCTGAAATGGTGCTTCACGCTGAGCTACGTCGTGCTCGCGGCCTTCGTGGGCGCCTTCGCCGACTCGCGGCCCAAGGGCAAGGTGATGTTCGCGACGAACACGCTGAAGATCTTCGGCTGCGCCATGATCTTCCTCTCCGCGGGCGTCACGATTCCCGGCGTGCAGTCGTACTGGCTCGTGCTCGCCGCCTACGCGATCGTGGGACTGGGCGCGGCGGCCTACTCGCCGGCGAAGTACGGCATCCTCACCGAGCTGCTGCCGCCCGAGCAGCTCGTGATCGCCAACGGATGGATCGAGGGCCTCACGGTCGCCTCGATCGTTCTCGGCAACCTGCTGGGCGGCGTGCTGATCTCGCCGGAGGTTTCCACGCGCCTGCTCAAGTTCGACTTCCCGTACATCGACACGCCGGTGGACACGGGTCCCGAGGCGGCGATCGTCGTCATCGGCTTCACGTACGTGATCGCGGCCTGCTTCAACCTTGCGATTCCCGATACCGGCGCGCGCTATCCGCAGCAGCAGACCAACCCGCTGCGGCTGCTCGCCGATTTTTCGCACTGCTTCCACACGCTGTGGAAGGACAAGCTGGGCCAGATCTCGCTCGCCGTGACCACGCTCTTCTGGGGCGCGGGCGCGACGCTGCAGGTGCTCACGCTGCGCTGGGCCGAGAAGCAGCTCCACCTGCCGCTCGACCGGGCCTCGATCCTGCTCGGCATCTCCGCGATCGGCATCACGCTCGGCGCCGTGCTCGCCGCTCGCGTGCCGCTCAAGAAGTCGCTCTCCGTCCTGCCCGTGGGCATCGCCATGGGGCTGGTCGTGATGACGCTCGTGTGGGTGAAGTGGATGCCGGCGGTCTATTTCGTGCTGATGCTCTCGGGCGCCATGGCGGGCTACTTCGTGGTGCCCATGAACGCGCTCCTGCAGCACCGCGGCCACGTACTGCTCACCGCCGGCCACTCGATCGCGGTGCAGAACTTCAACGAGAACGCGAGCATCCTGCTCATGCTCGCCATCTACGCGCTGATGATCCGCATGCACCTGCCGACCAACGTGATCATCGTGATCTTCGGCGCGTTCGTCGCCGGAACGATGCTGCTGATCCTCAAGTGGAACCAGGCCAACCACCGGGCCGATCCCAACCTCGACCAGCACATCGGCGAAGCCAAGCACTAATTAAGTAGGGTCAGAGTCGACTTCCCTGTCAGCGCCTTCCGGCATGTGGCCGTTCGACATGCATGCCCAGACTCGCTCGATTGTTCATGGAAGGTATTCCCGCGCACGTCATCGTGCGTGGCAATGACAAGCAGCCCATCTTCAAGACCGAGGGCGACCGGATCTACTTTCACAGGTCACTCACACGGCTTGCCGCGATCAACGGCGTCTCGGTACACGCCTACGTGCTCATGTCCAATCACGTGCATCTTCTCGCAACGGCGAGCAATGCGACCTCCCTGCCCACCACCCTGCAATCCCTGGGGCGTCTCTACGTCCGGTACTTCAACGGAAGGAACGGACGGACGGGAACGCTTTGGGAGGGCCGCTACAGGTCGACGCTCGTCGAGACTGAACGCTATTTCCTGACGTGCCAACGCTACATCGAACTCAACCCCGTGCGTGCCGGGGTCGTCGGCCATCCCCAGGACTACCCCTGGTCCAGCTACCAGACCTATGCCAGCGGGCGGCCGGATGACCTTGTGACGCCCCATCCATTGCATGAAGAAATGGGGTCCGACGAGCAATCCCGAAGCGAGGGATACCGGGCGCTCTTCGAAAACGACATCGATGCAGAGACGCTCGCGAAAATCCGGGAATCGACCCAGAAGGGGTGGGCGCTTGGGGAGGAAGCGTTCCGTCGCCGCCTCGAAGCGTCCGGGAATCGACGCACGTATCCCCTTCCCTTGGGGCGTCCGGCGAGAAGCCGGCAAGCCGAGCCCGGGGCGGAAGTCGACTCTGACCCTACTTAATCAATCGGCCTCGCTCGATTCGGTGTAGCGCAGGAAGGACTCGGGCGAGACGCGCAGCGCGGCACCCGTGGGGCACGCCCGGACGCACGCGGCGCCGCCGGGAAGGTCCTTGCACATGTCGCACTTCACGGCCTTCTTCGGGATGTCCTTGGACTTCGGCTTGGGCTCGCGGCCGGGTTCCGGGCCCATGCCCAGCACCAGCCACGAGAACAGCGACGGCCGGCGGCGCTTCGGATCCACCGGAGCCAGCTGGATCACGCCGTAGGGGCAGTTCTTCTCGCAGTTGCCGCAGCCGATGCAGGTGTCGTTCATGTACACCTCGCCGTTCGGGCTGCGGTGGATCGCATCCGGCGGGCAGTCCTTCATGCAGTGCGGGTGCTCGCAGTGGCGGCAGGACGTCGGCACGTGGATCTGCGCGAACGTGGGCCCCGCCTCCCGCGACAGGCGCGAGGTGCCGTCGTGGACGTCGGCGCAAGCCTTCTCGCAGTTGTCGCAGCGCACGCACAGCGACTCGTCGATCAGCAGCACGTCCGTCGCCTCGCCCACGCCCTGGGCGAGCAGGAACGAGATGATGTTGCCCGGATCCGGGGCGCTTTCCATCGCCGCGTTCATGCGCAGGCGGTCGAGGAAGCGCGACTCCATCTCCTCGCGCCATTTCGGGTTGCGGCCGACCACGCGCTTGAACGTGGCCGAATCGAGGACCACGGCCTCCGTCGTCACCGCGGCCTTCACGTTCGCCGACCGGGGCTGGTCGGTGAGCAGCGCCATCTCGCCGACGTAGTTGCCGGCGGACAGGTACGAGAGCACCACGTCGCGCCCCGCGATCGTGCGCGAGATCATCACCGAGCCGCGGCGGATCAGGTACACGCCGTCGGGCGCGTCGCCTTCCTTGAAGAGCATCTCGCCGCCGCCGTAGCGCTTCACCTGCACGCCACCGGCCACCAGCTCGTCCAGCTCCGCCTGCGGGAGCATCGGCGCGAGGTAGGTGCGGATCGCGCGTTGCAGGAACACTTCGTCGATCTGCTTCCTCACCGCGTCCTGCGAGGCCACGAGCTTCAGCATCGGCCGGCGCGGCGCCTCGATCAGCACGCAGTTCGGGCCCGCGCGGCAGGTCGAGGAACGGCGGCGCCCCGAGATCAGTCCCAGCTCGCCGAAGAACGTGCCGGCGGGCAGCGGGAACCAGCCCTTGTGCTTGCCGTCCTCCAGCGCCTCCACCTCGACCGTGCCCGCGACGATCATGTAGAACGAGTTGGTGTAGTCGTTCCTCTGGAAGATCACCTCGCCCTGCTTCGGCGAGCGCAGGTCGCTCTCCAGCATGAACTCGCGCAGCTGCAGGCGGTTCAGCGTCTTCAGCAGCGGCACGCTCTCGGAGATCATGTCCAGCACCTGCGAGACCTTGAGCGTCTTCGAGTACGTCGAGAACTTGTTGGCGAGCAGCGGCTCGTCCGCGGGCTCGATGAACTTGCCGAGCGCGTACTCGACCGTCTCGTAGCCCTGGTTCATCGCCTGCTTGATGAGCGGATAGCCGCCCAGCGCGCCGATGATGTAGATGCCGGGGACGTTCGATTCGTACTTGTCCGTGAGCTCCGGGATCGCGGTGGGATCCGGGCGCGGGAACTTGATGCCGAAGCTCTCGACCAGCTTCCTCGGCGGCGTGGCGCCCAGGCGCGCGATCACGCGGTGCGCCTCGATGATGTCCGGGCCGTCCGGCGTCTTGATCGAGAACTTGAGCGGCGGGTCGCCGCCCGTGGCCTCGACGTGGGTCGGCGACGAGCCGTACTTGCACTCGATCTTGCCGTCCTTGATCGCGGAGAGCACCAGCGTGAGGTTGCCCTCCTTGCAGCGCGCGAACTCCTCGTTCCTGTTGATCATGATCACGCGGTTCTGCTCGGCCAGCGCGATCGCGTTCTCGATCGCCGCGTCGCCGGCGCCCACCACGACGATCGTCTCGTCCTCGTAGGCCTTCGGGTCGTCCAGCTGGTACTGCACCTGCTCCAGGTTCTCGCCCGGCGTGCCGAGCTTGCGGATGTTGCCCTGCAGGCCGATGGCGAGGATGAGCTTCCTGCAGAAGAACGACTCGCCCGACTTGGTCTTCACCTGGAACGAGTTGTCCGTGCCCTCGATGGCGACCACTTCCGAGTTGTACTTGATGTTGACCTTGTGCTTGGCGAGGCCCTCGTCCCAGGCGCCGAGGATCTCCTCGCGCTTGCCTTCCTTGAAGGCCATGGGGCTGCGCAGCGGCAGGATGGCGGGCTCGGCCATCACGTGCTTGCCCTTCTGGTACTTGTAGATCGTGTTCGACGCGTGGTCCTCGGCCTCGAACAGGATGTGGGAGACGCCGAGCTCGGCGGCATGCGCGGCCGCGGAAAGGCCCGCCGGCCCGGAGCCGATGATCCCGATCTTGTACCAGCGAAACTCGGTGCGGCTGTCGAAGTTGGACATGTCGATTACCTCGAGACGGTCTTGCTCAGCTCGGCCAGAGCCGCCTGGTACTTCTGGGGCGAATACTTCTCGTCGTCCTTCACGGCGTCATAGACGCCGCTCAAAGCCTTGTTGGCGTTGCCCACGGTCTTCAGCTCCCCGCGCTTGGCGAGGAAGTTCATCACCGAGGACATCGCCATCGTCGCCTGCTCGGCGCCGGCGTAGTCGCTGTACTGGCCATTGAGGCCGTCCTGGATCAGGCCGGCGAGGATGGCGCGCAGGTCGTCGTTGGTGAACTCGCGCGTGGACAGCTTGGTGACGACGGTGTCGAGGCCGGTGCGCAGCTTCTTCGCGGCATCGAGCGCATCGCCCCCTTCTCCCGCCACCGCCTTGTGCATGGCGAGCACGAGGTCGTTGTAGTTCTTCTCGTCGGCCGGGAGCGTGCGCCGGACGATCTGCTTCAGCATCAGCAGGTTCGCGTCGTTGAGGCGAATGCGGCCGGGGCCGATGCCCAGGCGCGGAGTCCAGCGGACATCCTGCATCGAGTGGTGGCACGAGTGGCAGTCGAAGACCACCAGCTCGGGGAAGAGCCCGTCGCGGCTGCGCTTGGGATCGAGCAGGACGTCGAGGATTTCCTGGGCGGCGAGCGCCTGGCCGATGGCCCAGACGCGCACCGGGTCCCACTGGCGCTTCCTCTTCTGCCAGTCCTCGTCAATCACGAAGTGCGGCGGCTGCGTCTGCGTGAAGGTCTCCAGCTCGAAGGAGATGCGCGGGTGGCCCGATCCCATGATGCGGTGGGTCACGAACTTGTCCTTGTTGCCGAAGTGGCAGGACAGGCAGAGCTTGGCCTGCGCCACCGGGTCGTCGGTCGGGTACAGGCCGTTGGCGACGTTCTCGGCGTGCGTGGCGTTCGGCGCCGTGTGGCTCTTCACCCAGCGCTCCGCCGGGCCGTGGCAGGCCTCGCAGGAGACGCCGTCGGAGACCTTGAAGCGCTCGCCCTGCGCCTCTTTCGCCGGGACGTAGCCGTGGCAGTCGGTGCAGATCTTCGCCTCGTGCGCGGGCTCCTTGAGCCCCAGGTTCTTGGCGATGCGCTTCGAGCGGTCGTTCAGCAGGACCTGGTAGGCGCGGTTCGCGTGCTTGTCGACCCGGGACCACGTCACGTACTCGTTCTGCAGGATGTTGGAGTCCTTCCACGTGGTGACCGAGCCGTGGCAGAGGCTGCTGGCGCAAGTCACGACACCCAGGTTCTTGTCCTTGGACTGGTAGGGCAGCGGATGCGGTGCCTGCTGCGGGCTCGCCTGCGCGAGCGCCAGCGCGGGAAGCCCCAGGACCAACGTGAGGATCAGGGTTCTCATTTCGCCTCCAGCTTGCGCGGGCCGATGGTGACGTAGTCGCCCGACTTACCGGTGTCGCTCACCGACCACACGGTACCGTCCTTGTTGAGGTAGAAACGCTGCTGCTCCTCGCGCGTGAAGGGGCGCGAGCCGATGCGGCCGAAGATCGCGATCTGGCCACCCGTCTCGTCGACGGCGCGGTCGCGGTCCAGGCCCTTGGCCACCGACAGGGCCGGCGAGGCGGTCTGGCGCCAGGCGATCAGGTGCGGCTTCGGCTCGGGCGCGAAGCCGTAGAACTTCGGCTGGATGTCGGGCGACGTGAGCTGCACGACCTTCATGCCGTTCTTGCCGTCGGCCACGTACGCGAACGCCGAGGCGTTCGTCGTGCCGACGATGACATCCCTCGCGTCGTCCAGCTTGCCGCCGGCGGTGAATTTCGTGAGGAGCACCGGCTGCTCCGGGCGCTCGACGTCGACGATCGTAAGGCCGTCCGCGCCCGCGGCCACGTAGGCGTACGAGCGGGCCACGTAGATGCCGCGCGCGTTGGCGAGCGGCACGAACGCCGACTCGACACGCCGGGCCTTCTCCGGGAGCGTCACGTCGATCACGCGCAGGCCGTCGCCCGCCGTCACGAACAGGTAGCGGAACTGCAGGGCCGAGCGGCGCGCGTCCGGCATCTGCACCTGCGCGGCGACCTTGGGCTTGAGCGGATCGTCCACGTCGACGATCACGACCCCCGTGGGCGTGGTGATGTACGCGTAGTGCCCGCCCATCACGATGTGGCGGGCGCCGTTCAGCACGCCCCCTTCGTTCCACGTCACCGCGCGCTTGAGGAAGTTGTTGCGCGGCTCGCCGTCCATGAGCGTGTTCACGTCGACGACGATCAGGCCTTCCTCGGCGTCGCTGATGAAGGCGTAGTTGTAGATCGGGTGGAACGGCTGCTCCAGGTTCGTGACGCGCATCAGGTCGCCCTGGTTGCGCAGCGGATTGATCGGCTGGTTGGTCGGGATCGCCACGCAGGAGGCGTTCTTCGAGGGGACGTGCGTGTCGTGCCCCAGCGGCGAGAACGGCGCGCTGATGATGCGCTGCGAGACGCCCTTGTTGGCGATGCCCGCGACGTCGTAGACGCGCATGCCGCCGGAACCTTCCGAAGCGAAGAGGTACTCGCCGCGGATGGCCACGCAGTTCGCGTGGCCGGCCGTCCCGTGGTCGTGCGCATCCGGCAGGCGGCGGTCGCGCTTTTCGTGGTCCGCGAACCAGTCCGGGTAGGCGTACTTGTGGAGGTAGCTGCCGATCACGGCCTGCGGCTCCTCCCACTCCGTGACCTGCACGGCCTCGACGTGCTTCTCCTCGCCCAGCCAGGCGTTGAAGCCGACGAAGTTCACGTAGTTGGTGCCCTGCAGGAGCAGCTGCGCCATGATCGCGTTGTTGTCGTTCTTGGCGGAGACGTGGCAGTCGGTGCACGTCTTGGTCTCTTCGGTGCGCTCCGTGTGCGGATAGTGCGGCGCGAAGGCTTGCGAGGAGAATCCGCTCGCGGCCACCGGCGGCTGCTGGATGTAGATGCGCTCCCGGTTGCTGTTGGTCGAGGACAGCACCAGGGCCGAAGACGATCGTATCGGCGTGATGCGGCCGTTCTTCACCGGGCCGTGCTTGCCCAGCTGGAACATCTCGTCCCTCGCGACCTGCGGGTTGTACGTGGCGTAGTTGCGCGTCTCACCGCCTTCGTAGTGGTTGCGCTCGGTCTTCCAGTTCGCCTGGATCGGCAGGTGGCAGCCGCCGCAGCTCGTGGTCCACGAGAGGTGGCAGGTGAAGCAGGTCATCTTGTCGTTGCCGTGGGCGTAGTCCTCGGGCTTGCCGCCCGGGCCCCACTCGCCCCGCTTGCCTGAATCACCGCTGTGCATGAGCTTCGCGCGCGCGGCCTTCTCGTTGAAGTTGGGGCTGCCCTTGGTGACGGTGTCCTTCACCAGCTTCATTTCCCACTCGAGGTCCGGGTAGATCGCCGAGCGCTGGAAGAGCTTGTCGCCACGCCACTCGAAGCGCTTGCGGCCGTCCTGGGTGCGCAGCAGCGACATGTCCAGGCCGCCCGGGCGGGCCGCGGGGCCGGAGGTGCGCAGCGTCGGGAGCTTGTCCGCGGTGCCGTGGCAATCGGCGCAATCGATCTCGACGGCCGCCGCCACCTCGCCCTGGATGTGGCCGTTGCCGTGCATGTCCTGCGCCCAGTGGCAGTCGACGCAGTGGAAGCCGAGGTCGAGGTGGATCGACTTCAGGTGCACCGCGCCCTTGTCCTTGTCCCACTTGTCCTTCGAATCGTCGGGGACGATATTGCCCTTCTTGTCGAGCAGGTTGCCCTTGCGGTCGCGCTTGAAGACGGCGCGGAAGTTCCAGCCGTGGCCGTGGTAGTCGGCGAATTGCGTGTCCTTGAGCCCCGGGTTCAGCTTCGAGACGTTCTTCAGGAATTCGGGATCGCCCCACTTGCCGCGGATGGCCGCTTCCTCGGGGTTCTTGTCGAGGATCTTGCGCATCTCCTCGGCGGTCGGGTACTTCTGCTTCTCCGGCCACATCGAGGGCGCGTCGCTCTCGTAGTCCCACATGATCGTGCCGTAGTACGAGTTCACGAACACGTTCGGCTGGTGCATGTGGCAGATCATGCATTGCGAGGACGGGATCGCGCGCGTGAACTCGTGCTTGATCGGGTGGCCGGATTCGTTCTTCGGGATGGTCGGATCCACCGTGCCGGTCTTGCCCTCGTGCCCGTACTTGGCGTACACGCCCGAGTGCTGCGGGTCGCGGTCGTTCGCGTAGACCGTGTGGCACGCGGTGCAGCCCGACTGGCGATAGTCGCCCGGCTGCTCGTTGGTGCCGAGGAACCACAGGTGCGGGTCGTTCAGGCGCGTCTTGGTGATGTTGATCACCGGGACCGCGATGCGCTGGCCCGTGCCCGGGCCGCGGATCGACTGCTTGATGTCGGGGCGTCCCGGCTCGTCGAGGCGCTGCACGGCGCCCGCGCTGTTGGGGATGCCGACCTCGGGGAACGTGGAGAGGATCACCTTCCCGCCGCGTTCGAACACCCGGAAGATGTCGGCCGGCGGGATCGTCTCCCACGCGGGCAGCGCGGTGACCAGCGGCAGGATCCCCTTGCTCACCATGAACTCGTCGGGCGTCACCGGGTTCACGATCGAGGCCGCGTTGCCTTCGCGCGTGTAGACCTCGCCCAGGATGTAGCGCTTGAACGGCAGGATGCCGTTGTTGTACGAGGCACCGCCCCACAGCATCGCCGACGTGGCCATGATGCTGCGCTCGGAAGCCTGGATGATCGGCAGGTGGCAGGCGCCGCACGCCTCGCGGGCGATGCGCAGGTCGCCCGGGTTCATGAAGCGCACGAACTCCGGCGCTTCCTTGTTCAGCTTGGCGTAGCTGATCTCCGGGTTGGCCGAGGTGCCCCACACCATCGTGTAGCGCGGCAGGACGTGGGCCTTGTCCATCGCCTCCTGGTAGGGCTTCTCGTACGTCCGCGCGGCGCCGTGGCCCTTGTCGTGACTGTCGGCCTTGTCGTGCTTGTCGGCCTTGGCGTGCTTGTCGTCCGCGGCGTGCTTGTCGTCCGCCTTCGCATGCGCGTCGGCCTCGCCATGCTTCTCCCCTTGCGCGGGCCTGGCCGGTCCGTCGTATTTCACCGTGGGATCGCCGCCGTGGCAGTCCGCGCAGCCCAGGATCACGCCCGGGTTCTGGTGCATCGTGTGGCGGTCGGACGCGGTGTGGCAGCTCACGCAGCCGAAGGATTTCTTGTCCGCATCGGCGACCGATTGCGTCTTGGGCGCTGAGGGATACGTGGTGTAGGTGCGCTCGACGGGCTTCGCCCCGTGGCCGCTGTCGCCATAGATCGGTTGAACGACGGAGCACACCGCAGCCACGGAGAAAAGCAGGGCAAGGGACAGCATGACGCGGCGGCCGCGACCCATCGACGGCGCAACCCGCCCTTCGGGTTTGCCTCCGTGTCCTCCGTGTCCTCCGTGGTTCATGCGTTCGCCTTAATACGTCAGCAGCAGGTTGAACAGGATCGAGTACTGCGGGCCCCGCTTGTCCTCGTCGTAGAGCTGCTTCAGTCCCTTGCCGGGATAGAGCGCCGCGGCCGAGGTGTTGAGCACGACGTTCTGGTTCATGAACGGCCGGTACTGGATCGCGCCCGAGACGTCCCAGCCGATTTCGCGGTCGGGCGGTTTCTGGTTGCGCAGCACGCCCAGGACCGTCGTGTCCTGGAAGCGCAGGTAGTTCACGTTGCCGATCAGGCGCAGCTGCGGCAGCACGTCGGCGTCCAGGCCCACGCCCAGCAGCATCAGGCCCGGGTTCACGAAGTTCGACTGGCCCTGCTCCTTCGACGTGCGCAGCGACGCGAGCACGCCGTTGCGGGCGGAGAGCGCAATGCCGCCGCCGCCGATCAGCGGCACCGACTGGCGGATCCAGAAGCTCGTGTCGGCGCCCGCGAAAAGCGGGTTCTCGAAGATCGCGTCGAAGCCCGTGGCCTTGTGGTCGTAGGGATCCTTGTCGCCCGACTGGTAGAGCGCCGAGAGGCGAAGGCGCATCCAGCTGAAGTCGCGCGAGAACTCGGCCGCGGCGAAACCCGCGCGGATCTCCTGGCCCTGCCCCGCCAGCGAATTGTGGTCCTCGTGGCCCAGCGCGACGTAGAGGGACGTCGACAGGTTCCACCGGTCGAGGAACCCGCCGGGGAAATTGCGCAGGTGGCCGTCGCCCGTGTAGCCGAGGTAGCCCACCGTGTAGTTGCGGCCGCGCTCGTCGCCCAGCGCCGCGGGCCGCTCGATGAAGCCGTTGTTGTTGAAGTAGTTGCCCTGCGTGCCTTCGCGGTTGATGTTCAGCGCCGCGAGGCCCTGCGAGGTGAAGCCGACGAACGGGAAATCCTGCTGGTAGTAGTTGGCGAGGTACGTCTCGTCCTTGCGCATCCGCGTCCACGGGTCGTTCAGGCCCGAGTTCGTGTCCTTCTCCATCTTGCGGAACCAGCCCACGTTGAACTGCACGTGGTTGTTGTCGCGGATGCCGAAGTAGCGGATGCCCATCGGCACGTCGTTCAGCAGGAAGCCGCGGAAGTCCGACGTGATGGGCTGGATGCCGACGCGGATGGAGTCGAAGTCGTAGCGGTCGGAGACGTTGCGCAGGTGGACGTCCACGAAGGCGGTCTGCAGGCCGACGTGGTTGTCGCTTCGCTCGGTGCCCTGGCGCGGATCGATGCGCAGGGCCCGGTTCTCGTCGACCTCGGCGCGGTTGTACTGGATCGCGGGGGTGATGCGGATCTCGTAGTCCGGCGGGCGGAAGGTCGTGTTGCCCTTGATCGCCGCCATCTCGAAGATCAGCGTCTCGACGAAGACCTGCTGCTTGCCCTGGCCGAAGATGTCGACGCTGTTCGAGCGGATCGAGGTCTGCGGCGCGACCGGCGTGGGCAGCCGGCGCAATTCCACCAGCGAGTCGGAGATCGCCGTGAGCGAGAAGAACCAGTCGGGCTTCAGCTTCTCCGCGGCCCAGGGGAAATGCTCCTTCAGCCACGGGTCGTTCCACAACGGCAGGTCGCCCTTGAGGACGTTCTGGTTGTACGGGTCGTACGCCGGGAACTTGAAGCCGAGCGCCTGCATGATCCGCCAGCGGTCGGGCACGGGCGGCGTCTGGCGCGGGGCCGCGCGCGTGGGGCCGGGCAACTGGTAGGGGCTCGCGTCGGGAGGCTGGAACCGGAGCGGCTCGCTCGTC
>Ga0075366_10001161_pt1 | contig 13031 bp, 11 predicted proteins | sample EndMethybrTD3031_FD_72351 | JGI IMG/M metagenome (GOLD analysis project Ga0075366, IMG submission 72351) | Populus endosphere microbial communities from Tennessee, USA - Endosphere MetaG P. TD hybrid TD303-1 | ecosystem: Host-associated > Plants > Roots > Endosphere | place: USA: Tennessee...
CCCCTATATTGCCTGGACATTTTTTTATGGGCATGAAGTTCCCGGCTGGGCATCTGTATTGGCATCGGTTGTGTTTTTTGGTGGGGTACAGTTAATGGTATTGGGTATTATTGGCTTATATCTGGGTAAAATGTTTATGCAGGCTAAAAACCGCCCTAATTATATAGTGCGGTCAACCAATTTAGTTAAGGTACATTAATGATATTACTAAGCTTTGATATAGAAGAGTTTGACATGCCGTTTGAATATGGCAAAAGCATTGGTTTTGATGAACAATTAGCCATATCAACCGAGGGTACATTAGCTATTCTTGATATTTTACGCGAGGCAAATATTAAGGCAACATTTTACTGCACGGCCAACTACGCTAAAAATAAAACTGATATTATTTTAAAGATAATTGAGGAAGGCCACGAATTAGCATCGCACGGCTATTTCCATTCCGAGTTTATTCCCGAGCATTTAGCATCATCAAAAAAAGTACTGGAATCAATTAGCGATATGCCTGTGAAAGGCTATCGTATGGCCCGTATGATGCCTGTTGACGAAAAAGAGATATACAAAGCAGGTTACAAATACAACTCATCTATTAACCCAACATGGCTGCCGGGAAGGTATAATAACTTTAACCGCCCGCGTACGTGGTTTTGGCAAGACGGCGTGCTACAGTTACCATCATCTGTTTCGCCGCTGATACGTTTCCCATTATTTTGGCTTAGTTTTCACAACCTGCCCATGTTTATACTGCAATGGCTAAGCAATATTACGCACCGTAAAGATGGTTATCTGAACCTGTATTTTCACCCCTGGGAGTTTACCGATTTGCATAAGCCCGAAAAATATGGCTTCCCTGGATATGTGATGCGCAACACCGGCGAAGATTTTATTAATCGGATTAAACACTTTATTACTTGGGCGCAAAAAAAAGGCTACCAGTTTAAACGCACCGGCGATTTTGCCGCTGAGATCATACAAAAAAGCCGGAAATAAATTCCGGCAATTCTTAGTAAAGGTATATTAACTGATTGATCTGCTAACTTATATTTCCCGGTTCATATCCCAGTTCTCCAGGTAATCGGCCACACGGCGCACAAATGAACCGCCTAACGCGCCATCTACCACCCTATGGTCGTATGATAATGACAGGAACATCATGTGCCTGATAGCGATTACATCACCGTCTTTGGTTTCTAATACAGCCGGTTTCTTTTTAATAATTCCAATAGCTAATATGGCTACCTGTGGTTGGTTAATAATAGGCGTACCCATTACATTGCCAAATGATCCAACATTAGTTAATGTAAACGTGCCATTTTTTACCTCGTCGGGCTGCAACTTATTTGCACGTGCCCTGTTGGCCAAATCGTTTACCGATTTGGTAATACCCGTCAGGTTCAGTGCGTCGGCTTTATGAATTACTGGGACTATCAGGTTACCACTTGGCAAAGCGGTAGCCATACCAATATTGATATCTTTTTTCTTAATGATCTGCGTACCGTTAATAGAGCTATTGATCAGCGGCATATCCTTAATAGCCTTTACAACGGCTTCTATAAATATTGGTGTAAAGGTTATCCGTTCGCCGGTTCGTGCTTCAAAGCCTTTCTTAACCTTCTCGCGCCATTTCACCAGGTTGGTTACATCGGCCTCTACAAACGATGTTACGTGTGGCGATGTGTGCTTGCTCATTACCATGTGGTCGGCAATTAAGCGGCGCATTCTATCCATCTCAATAATCTCGTCACCCTCTGCAGGTATATAAGCCGGTTTAGCCTGAGTTGCTGCTTGTTGCGGTGCCGGTTTAGCGGCTGGCGGCGTTTGCTGAGGGGCTGCTTGTGCAGGCCGTGGTGGTTGCTGCTGCGCAGTTGGTTTCGGAGCTGTTGCTGCCTGCTGTGGTTGTTGCGCCGGCCTCTGCTGAGGCTGGGCAGTAGGCTGCGGTTGAGCTGGCCTTGGTGATTGTGCCTGCTGTGGTTTGGGCTGTGGCGTAGGTACCCGGTTGCCCTGAACAGGCTGTCTTTTACTAATATAGTTTAACAGGTCGTCTTTTGTTAAACGGCCATCCGCACCTGTTCCCGGAATACGGTCAAGTTCGGCCATGGTAATACGTTCCTGGGCGGCAATATTTTTAACCAATGGCGAATAAAAACGGTCGCCATTACTGTAGGCCGGGGCCTGAACTGCAGGTTCTTCTTTAGTTAATTGATTAACACCGGGGATAGCCGTGTCTTCAAATTCAACTACATCATTGGCCGGGAAAGATTCTTTATATACAGGTGCAACTGGCTCAGGGGCAGGTGGTGCCGGCGCGTTATTTTGTTCTGATACAGCAGCGGTTTCAATTTCGGCAATTACCGAACCAACCTGTACCACATCATTTTCATTACATAATTGCTTGGCAAGTACCCCGCTTACCGGTGAAGGCACTTCAGAGTCGACTTTATCGGTCGCAATTTCCATTATTGCCTCGTCCGCCTCTATACGGTCACCGGGAGATTTTAACCACCTGATGATGGTTGCTTCTGCAACACTCTCACCCATCTTTGGCAGCAACAATTGGTATTTAGACATAGTAAAATTCAGTATAGATGGGTCAAAAATAACACTTTCAACCCTTAGTTTTCAACTTCTCTTAGTAAAGTATTCAACATTCCTAATGCCGAAATTGCGCTCCTTTCGATGTTTTGGAGTCTTTTATTGCCAAATGTGAATTTCTTTGTCACCGTTTTGGTAGCTGAAGCCACTGCTATCCAAACAGTTCCGACAGGCTTATCGGGTGTGCCGCCACCCGGCCCCGCTATGCCGGTTACCGCAATGGCATAATCAGATTTAAAATTTAAAATTGCACCCTCTACCATTTCGGTTACTGTTTCCAGGCTTACCGCCCCGTGCTGCCATAGTGTTTCGTTTTTTACACCAAGTACGCTTTCTTTTAATTCGTACGAATAACATACCGTTCCGCCAAAAAACACATTCGATGACCCCGGGTGCTGGGTAAACAAATGCGATATATACCCGCCGGTGCAGCTTTCGGCTACAGATAGTGTCAAGCCCCTGGCCTCCATTTTATTCAGAATGGCTTTCTCCAGCGATATATCTTCTTCGGCAACTACTACATTTGCTACACGGAATAACAATTGGTCGGCAAAACTGTCCAGTTCTTTTTGCAAGGCGGCTTCATTGTCTCCATATCCGCTTAAACGGAGCCGCACCTGTCCTAATTTTGGCAGGTAAGCTAATTTAATGTGCGCGGGCAGGCTATCTTCAATATCGGCTATTCGTTCGGCCAGGAAAGATTCTCCTTCGCCAACGGTAAGTATGGTTTTATGTATAATTACAGGGAGTTTAAATGATGCTTTTAACTTAGGCAGCACCTGGTCTTCCATCATGTACATCATTTCAAAAGGCACGCCTGGCATAGATACATACACCTTGCCATTATAGTTAAACCACATGCCCGGCGCTGTGCCGTTTTTATTCAGAATAACTTCACAATTCTCAGGTACCTGTGCTTGTAAACGATTAACCTCAAGCAGCGGGCGATTATACTTTTTGAACAATTGCTGTACGTTTTCTAACGCTTCGGGGCTTTCAACAAATCCCACATTAAAATATTGGGCTAATGTTTTTTTGGTGATATCATCCTTGGTTGGGCCCAGTCCACCGGTTATTAATATAATTTCAGCCCGGATATGCGCTTCGGCCAGGGCCTTCAAAATATGCTCGCTATCGTCGGATACGGATGATATTTGCTTTACCCGTACTCCTATTTTGTTCAATTCTTTAGCTATCCACGCCGAGTTGGTGTCAACTATCTGACCAATCAATATCTCGTCGCCTATGGTTATAATTTCAGCAAGCATTATAGGTTGTTATAATAATCTTTTCGTTTACTTAATTTCAAATCCTGCAATATAGATGCCTTTACTTTCAAAGTTACACTATATGATTTGTAATATCCGAAAGGTATCCACTGCATGGAAAGGTCCCAGCAATGCAAATCGCGGTAAATCCCAAATGATGTTGCATCACTAAATTTAAGCGCTTTTAAATCGTAGTTGGTGGTATATTGTATCTTCCATTTGGGCGTAATACTTAAATCGCCGCTTATCTGCATCGTATTTGATACTACTGTATTAAGTCTGTCATTGTTATAGTTAAAACTATAACTCAATGATATATTCCACGGGATGTTAAAATCAATATAAGCGCCCGGATCACTATTGATAACAGCTAACTTATTGGCTTGTTCAGCCGTCATTGTGTTAATAGTGTTTGTCGGCTGTTGGTTGGCCCGTTTTTTAGGGGCAAATGCTTCGGGGTTTAAACTTGCCCCCATAGACAAGTTGAAGGATGTTAAGAATGGGAAATTTCCATTTTGCCAGGTGTATTTATTAAGTCGTTGCGTATAACGTACTACCTGGTTGTTTGAAATAGAATCACGCACATTTACCTGGTAAGGATCAAGCGACCCACCGAAACTAATAGATACTTTTTGATTTAAAATAGCCGTGTGCCCACTAAAACTTATCGGCGATAGTTTAAATGAATCGGCTGCGAAGTTATAAAATGTAGAGGCCGAAAGCCCCTGTATAATGGGTACATTTCTATCCTGGTTCGATGTATCAGTGCTTTTCGCACGCACTTTGGCTTCAATTGTATTATCTACCGAAAAGCTTAAACCCGCCGACCTACCCCCGGTAGGGCCGCCGTAAATACCCTGATCAAAAATAGAGTAGCGCTGTATGGCTGCCGGATAAGGTATAGTTGCATTACTTACAGCTACCCGGTTATAACCATAACTTAGGCTCGAATAATCGGGCCGGTAATTGAAGGCGATGCTCGGGGTGATAACATCTCTTATTTTCCTTATTTTACCATTTTTAAACGTTATCATACCGTAGACCTTGGTTGATAGCCCTGCGCTCATGCTATACTCGCCCACACGCTTAAAGCCAGGTACAGTATCAACTATCATGGAATCCAACCCGGTTAAACTGCCACGGGCAAATCTTTTATTGGTAGTTTGAAAATACCAGCGGTCTATGTAATTAACATTGGTATTAAATTGGAAATATTTTAAAACGTTTAGATTTAAACCTACCGGTATTTGATGCTGCAGTCCATTTTGCAGACGTTTTGATAAGGTAGCGCTTTTAAATAAGTCGGCTTCGGGTATATTACTCAGCTTATTGGTACCCTGCAAGCTATACCCCACCGTTAGTTTTTGATACCATTTTTGTTCGCCTACCCTATCCTTAGGGTCAAACGGGCTAATAGTAGACATGTTGAAACTAAAACTGGGCAATTCCAGCGTAACCACTTTGCGGGTTAAATCCTGGCTATGGGAAATATTGGCCGTAAAGTTGAATGGTGTCCCTTCCCATGTTTTACCGAATGCGATACTGGAATGCAGGTTGTTTTGGGTTAATTGCTGTAAACTATAATTAGTGGTTGCAGGGTTGTTTTGATAAAAACTTGATGTACCTGCATTTACAGAAGCGCTGAAAGTCGTTCCCGGATGCGCGCTTGCATTTTGGCTGTGCGACCACTGAATATTAAAATCCTTTTGTGCGGGATCGCCTTCCAGGCCATAATTGTGCGATCCATAACTTAACGTCACCGATCCCTGATATTTATACAGCTTAGTGTACCGGGCAGCCGCGTTGGCCTCGTACGATCCTTTAGAAAAAAACGTACCCTGGGTGGTTAAATCAATATAATCGTTAATCCCAAAATAATACCCAAAGTTTCGCAGGTAAAAGCCCAGTTTGGCATCTTCACCAAAAGTTGGCAATATAAATCCTGATGCCCTGGAATCAGGCTTTGGGAAAAACCCAAACGGTAGACCTATAGGCAAAGGCACGCCTTCTATTTCAAGGTAAAATATAGATGATATGATCTTCTTTTTTTCTGCAATACCTTTAGTAATTACGATACCAAAATGCGTGTAAGGATAAGGCAGGTCACAGGTACTTAGCAGTACATTTTCATATGCCACTTCGTCGCCTTTTAGTTTTTTAGCCCGCCCGCCTGAAATAAAATTACCATCCTGTTCGGTAGCACCGTTCCAAACTTTACCACCTTTGGTTGTGTAATCAACCAACAGCGAATCGGAAGTCATGGGCTTTTCTTCTTTACCCATTTTTGAGATTGGCCTGCCCGTATAACGGTGTGTTTTAGGGTCGATGCGCCCGCTGGCAAATATCAGGTGATGCTTCTCATCCACGCGTATATAATCGGCATCCAGTTCCATATCGCCGTAGGTTACCCGTGCCGAACCATACAAATAATGCATTTGATGTTCCTGATCAAAATAAGAAGAATCTTTGGCGGTAGCCGTTGTAAGTTCGCTAATGGTACCCGTATCGGCTGGGGCTTTGTCACTTCTTTTCTTTACCGTGTCTTGCAGTTTTGTGCCCGTTTTTGGCTTTTTTAAACGTAATAATTTCCTGTCCCGTGTCGAATCCAGCTTAATTATCGTATCTTTAGCTAAAGCATAACCGTGGTATGCGCTTTTATTTGCAGCGGCAATCTCATTCAATAACAATACAATTGCGAGCAGAAAAAAAAGTCGTATAAATTTCAAAATCGATTATGAATACTAATTTTGCAGATATGGTTAACAGCGCTCAAAAATAATGAAAAATAAAGCATTAGAAAGATTGATTTATGGTTTATCGCTATCATTAGTTTCGTTAACGCTTTTCTCGTTCACAACGCCAAAAGTTATTTCCGGTGATACTATCCAGGCCCCCGCATTTAAGCTGAAGACAGTTATAGTTGATGCTGGCCACGGCCGCATGAGCAACGGTACCTGGAGGGGCGCATCAGGCGAATATTCACAAGAAAGTAAAGTAACGCTTGCAGTAGCATTTAAATTGCAGGCGGCTATACAAAAAGAATTGCCCAGTATTAAAGTGGTAATGACCCGAACAAGCGACGCCGACGTACTTTGGCAAAAACGCGCTGATATAGCTAACGAAAACAAAGGGCAACTATTCATTTCACTTCACTGCAATTCTTTATCCGACAGAATAGTGCGTGGTGCGCACGGCAAGAAGATACGTGTGCCGGACAGATCAGGCAAAGGGGTTTTGCTTTTAGTGTATGTTTATCGCCGGGTTGGCGAGCAGGAAGCAGCCATTAGGGAAAACGAATTTGAGGATAAGAATTATAAAGACAACGCCGACCTTAACCCAAACGACCCGACCGCTATCATCCTTTTAAATGCGTTTAAGGATAAATATCGAAAACAAAGTTTGCGTTTTGCGAATTTAGTGAATGATGAATTTGTAAATACCGATGGCAGAAAAAGCGAGGGGGTGCGCGAACAAAGCGTATTAGTGCTTGCGCGTAGTGGCATGCCAGCCGTGTTGGTTGAGATGGGTTATATTAATAACCCTGATGATGAGGCTTATATGAATTCGGAAACCGGGCAAAACGAAATTGTAGCTACTCTTATACGTGCGTTAAAAGCGTACAAAAATGAGGTAGAACAAACAACCAGTGCAGGAAAATGATTATATACAATTAAACATCTGTTTTGAAAATATCTAACGAAACTAAAATTGGTGCATTAACAGCAGTTAGTATTGCGATACTAATTATTGGCTACAGTTATTTACGTGGCAGCGATGTTTTTTCGCGGTCGAATAAATTTTATGCGATATATAAAAGTGTAGAAGGCCTCACTGTTTCTAAACCAGTGCTGGTTAACGGGTTTCAAATAGGCCGCGTTTCGCACATGAAATTACAGCCCAACGGATCTACCATTGTTGAGTTTAAAATTGAACCTGATTATAATATACCTACCAATACTTTAGCCCGACTTGAAAGCACCGACCTTTTAGGCGGTAAAGCTATTGTATTTGAGTTAGGCAACAGTAAAGAGTACGCTGAAAATAAAGATACCCTGCGTGCTGATATTCAAGGCAGCCTTGCCGAAAGCTTACAGCCAATTCAGCGTAAGGCGGAATTATTGATTGGTAAAGTTGACTCGTCGCTGGCAGCCATAAACAAAATATTGAACCCTGAATTTCAAAAAAATGTAGACCGCAGTTTTGCAAGTATTGCCAACTCGTTACAGACATTAGAAGGGACAACCAAAAAGATAGATGCCCTGGTGGGCTCACAAACCACTCACATTAACAATATATTGGCCAACGCGGAAACAGCATCGGGTGGATTAAAAACTACAGTAAATAACATGAACGATGTTACTGGGCATTTAAAAACTGTAAGTAGCGACCTGGCCAATTCAAATATTAAACAAACACTGGATAATGCCAACAAAGCCGTAGCCGATCTGCAGGCTGTTATGGCGAAAATTAATAGCAATAACGGTTCGTTAGGATTGTTATTAAATGATACAAAGATGTATGATAACTTAAATAATGCATCTAAAAGCCTTAACGATTTGTTTATTGATTTAAAAGCGCATCCAAAACGCTATGTAAGCTTCTCAGTATTTGGTGGGAAGAAGGATTAACACCTCTCCCCAGCCCTCTCCAAAGGAGAGGGAGATGAGATCTATTTATATCCAAAGTTTTTAAAGTCCCCTCCTTTGGAGAGGATTTAGGAGAGGTAACTAAATAGCGAACGTCTTTCCTTCTATTGCTAACTCCGTTTCGGGAAAAACACTTCGGGCTTCGTCAAGCAGTTCTGTAAGCATTTTATAGCGGGCCGAGAAATGACCGATAACTAATTTTTTGGCGTTTACTTTCGCGGCTACTTCGGCCGCTTGCAGGGCGGTTGTATGGTGGGTTTCCATGGCCCTATCCACCATATTATGTAAAAAGGTGGCTTCGTGATACAATAGATCTACGTCTGTTATCTGGTTAAAATAGGTTTCACTATACAGTGTGTCCGAACAATAGGCGTAAGCTTTAGGTCGCTCAGAATCTGTGGTTAGTTGATCGTTTTTATAAAGCTTGCCATTAGCATCCGTAAAGTCCTCCCCTTTTTTAAGCCGCGAATAATATTCTACCGGGATTTCCATATTTTCTATTTTATCCTTAATTAACTTCCGCAGGCGTTTTTTTTGCCTGAATAGAAATCCGGTGCATGGGATACGGTGATCCAGCGGGATACTTTCAATAATAATATCCTGATTATCTACAAGCTTTGCTGTTTTGGTTGGATCAATAAAAGTATATTCAAGCGGATACTGGATCGTAGTCTCCGAGTATTTGAACTGTAGGTCGATTATCTCTTTTAAAGCCGCGGGGCAAAAGATATAAAGTGGTTTGGTACGGCCGTTAAGGTGAAGAGAAGATAGCAGGCCAACCAGGCCCAGGTAATGATCGCCGTGTAAATGGCTAATGAAAATGTAATCTATACGGCTGGCCTTGATATCAAAGCGGAGCATTTGTTGTTGGGTGCCCTCGCCGCAATCTATTAAATACAGGCGCTCGTTTATATTTAGCGCCTGTGCTGTGGGGTTTCTGTTAAAAATAGGTGTTGCTGAACTGCTTCCAAGTATTGTTACTTCGAATTTCATGAACGATTAACAATCACTGGGCTATTTTGCTTCTTTTTTTAATTCTTTTTCAATCTCTTCCATAAAGATCAGGTCGATCGCTTCGTCAACTGTAGGTACAATTGTTAATACCGTGTCCAGCTGCGATATCGTGATCAGGCGTGCTACAGCATCATTAAGGCCAACCATAATGAATGAACCTTCCGCATTTTTGCAAAGGCGGTGACCTACCAATAAACTACTTAAACCCGATGAATCAGCAAACTTAACCTGCGACAGGTCAAGAACAATGTTGCGCTGACCTTCAGCATTGATCAGTATCAGTTCAGATTTTAACTGTGGCGTAATTAATGAATTGATCTTCGATTCATTTAATTTAACCAGTACATATTTTTCGTGTTTATCAACAGCAAATTTCATGTTGTTTACCTAATAATTTAAAAAGCTAAGATATAATTTATTTATTTATAAAACCTAAAGTTGCTGCAAGGCTTTGTTAATTGATTGTTCTACCCGGTTCAATACATCCCCCGGTGCAGGTTTTATAAATTTCTCGCCGGTTATTTGCTCATACAATTCAATATATCTTTCCGATATAGAATTAACAATTTCTGGTGTCATTTCAGGAACTACCTGCCCATCCTTTCCCTGGAAACCATTTTCTATCAGCCATTTCCGTACAAATTCTTTCGAAAGCTGTTTTTGTGGTTCGCCCTTTTGTTGGCGTTCTTCATAACCTTTACTATAAAAATAACGGGACGAATCGGGTGTATGTATCTCGTCTATCAGGTAAATGGTATCGCCAATTTTACCAAATTCATATTTGGTATCCACCAATATCAGGCCCCGTTCGGCGGCTATTTCGGTGCCGCGCGCAAAAACTGCACGGGTATATTGCTCCAGCATTTCATAATCTGCCGCCGGTACAATTCCTTTGGCCAGGATGTCTTCTTTAGAAATATCCTCATCGTGCCCTACCGATGCTTTGGTTGTTGGGGTAATAATAGGTTCGGGTAGTTTATCATTCTCTTTTAAGCCTTCAGGTAAGGCAACGCCGCAAACCTGGCGTTTCCCTGCGCTGTATTCGCGCCAGGCATGGCCGGCTAAATAGCCGCGTATTACCATCTCTACTTTATATGGTTCGCAAATGCGGCCTATAGTAACGCTTGGATCAGGCACGGTCACTACCCAGTTTGGTACAATATCCTGCGTTGCTTTTAAGAACGTAGCGGCTATTTGGTTTAACACCTGACCTTTGTATGGAATTGCTTCTGGCAAAACCACATCAAATGCCGATATCCTGTCGGAGACTACCATAACCAGGTATTTATCCTGTATGGTATAAACATCGCGTACCTTGCCTTTATAAAAACCGGTTTGCCCGGGAAATGTGAAATTGGTTTCTTTTATTGAGTTCATTGGTAGTTTTTGAGTTCTGAGTGTTGAGCAATCAGTTTTGACATAGATCCACTCAAAACTCATTACTCGCAACTAATCACTATTGTATATCCCCGTAAGCTTCCAGTATGCGCCTTACTAATTTGTGACGGACAACGTCTTCGCCGGTAAGGTATATTAAATCAATACCTTTAATATCTGTTAATATACGCAGCGCTGTATTTAGGCCCGACATTTGCTTTCTGGGCAAGTCAATCTGCGTAACGTCGCCTGTAACAATAAACTTAGCCGATGGGCCCATACGGGTTAAAAACATCTTCAATTGCATATCGGTGGCGTTTTGAGCCTCGTCCAATATTACAAAGCAGTTATCAAGGGTACGGCCGCGCATAAATGCCAGCGGGGCAATTTCTATCGTGCGGTTTTCCAAGTACAACTTCAGCTTTTCAGCCGGGATCATATCATCCAAAGCATCATATAATGGGCGCAGGTATGGGTCTATCTTTTCTTTTAGGTCACCCGGTAAAAACCCCAGGTTCTCCCCTGCCTCAACCGCCGGACGGGTAAGGATAATGCGTTTGATCTCTTTATTTTTTAACGCGCGTACCGCCAATGCAACCGCGGTATAAGTTTTACCGGTACCGGCAGGGCCAATGGCAAACAGGATATCATTTTTGGCAATGCTATCCACCATTCGGCGCTGATTGGCCGTACGGGCCTTCACCATAATACCGTTAGGCCCAAATACTATTACTTCGCCTGTTGTTGATTTATCACCGCCCTCTGTTGATGCAGCCGGCGCTGTGCTTGGCTTGGCGCCGAATATGCGTTCTACATCAATACTTGTTAAGGATTCAAACTTGTCTACATGATCAACAAGTTGCTGGAATTTGGTATTGAAAGATGTCAGTTCCTGCTCGTCACCCAGTATTTTTACATCGCTGCCGCGTGCAACAATTTTAAGTTTGGGATATTGTTTTTTAATGATCTCGAAATGATCATTATTAGGCCCCCATAGTACAGCCGGGTTAATATGCTCTATTGATAATTTTAGTTCGTTCAACAGTATTTGATGATTTTTTATGATTAAAAAATTGAATATTTGTAGCGCCTAACGCTTGTACAAGATTAGCAATAAAATATGATATAATTAATGGGAATAATTACATTAACTACTGACCTTGGCGATAAAGATATTTATCAGGCTGCTTTAAAAGGAAGCATCCTGAAAGTATTGCCAACGGCCAATATAGTTGATATCACCCATTCCGTTACCGCCTTTAATATACAACAAGCGGCCTTCATTTTAAAAAATAGTTACTACTATTTTCCCGAGCAAACAGTACACCTGATTGGTATTGATACCGTTTACAATACCAACGTAAAATACCTGGCGGTAAAGTATCGCAACCATTATTTTGTTGGGGCCGATAATGGTATATTTTCGCTGATGTTTAATACAGATCCGGATGAAATGGTAGAAATAACCATTATGCAGGACCTTAAATTTTTACACTTCCCCTTAACGGATATATTTGTGAAGGCCGCCTGCAAATTAGCCCAGGGCGGCAAACTTACCGACATTGGCGTGCCGGTTGATACGATTGAAAAGAAAATGAACCTGCAGCCGGTGATAGAGAAAAACCTGATAAAGGGTATGGTGATCTATATCGATTCGTTCCAGAACGTGATTACAAATATTACCAAAGACCTGTTTATGCAAATACAACAGGGGCGGCGTTTTATCCTATACTTTAAACGTAACGAGGTAATTACGCAGCTAAGCTGGTATTATAATGAAGTAGACGAAGGCGAAAAGCTTTGTTTATTTGGCATTAGCGACCATTTGGAAATTGCCATAAACAAAGGCAACGCCAGCGGGTTATTAGGATTGAATCTGGGTGATAGCGTTATCATCGATTTTCAATAACTCGTACGTTATGAAAAAGGTTTTTATTTGCGTATTCTTGCTCTTTGCAGTGGTTGGAACTCGTGCGCAAACTAAATCCGATTCCCTTGCTTATCAGCTACAACGTAAAAAAATAAACGGGATGTTAGCCGTGCGCCGGCAAAAGTTTGGACAGTATGAACAAAGCCTAAGCAAGCATACCGGGATATTTGGCCTGCAAACTAAAAAGGATATCCGCCGGTCAAA
>Ga0075366_10001162_pt1 | contig 13025 bp, 13 predicted proteins | sample EndMethybrTD3031_FD_72351 | JGI IMG/M metagenome (GOLD analysis project Ga0075366, IMG submission 72351) | Populus endosphere microbial communities from Tennessee, USA - Endosphere MetaG P. TD hybrid TD303-1 | ecosystem: Host-associated > Plants > Roots > Endosphere | place: USA: Tennessee...
TGCATCCAGTGCACGCGCTGCCTGCGTGCGTGCCGCGACGAACAGGTCAACGACGTGATCGGCCTCGCGTTCCGCGGCGAGCACGCGAAGATCGTGTTCGACATGGACGACCCGATGGGCGCGTCGACCTGCGTGGCCTGCGGCGAATGCGTGCAGGCCTGCCCGACCGGCGCACTCATGCCGGCGCGCGAGGTTGCGCTGGCGGTGCCGGACAAGCAGGTCGAGTCGGTGTGCCCGTATTGCGGCGTCGGCTGCCAGCTGACCTACAACGTCAAGAACGACAAGATCCTCTTCGTCAACGGACGCGACGGCCCGGCCAACCACGAGCGGCTGTGCGTCAAGGGCCGCTACGGCTTCGACTATGCGCACCATCCGCACCGCCTGACCGTGCCGCTGATCAGGCGTGCCGGCGTGCCCAAGCACGGCGACATGGTGATGGACCCCGACCGCGTGCTCGACGTGTTCCGCGAAGCCACGTGGGAAGAGGCGCTCGAGCTCGCCGGCGGCAAGCTCGCGCAGATCCGCGACACGCACGGCAAGAAGGCGCTCGCCGGTTTCGGCTCGGCCAAGGGCAGCAACGAAGAGGCGTATCTCTTCCAGAAGCTCGTTCGCACCGGCTTCGGCAGCAACAACGTCGACCACTGCACGCGGCTGTGCCATGCCTCCAGCGTGGTGGCGCTGCTCGAAGGCATCGGCTCGGGCGCGGTCTCGAACCCTGTGATGGACGTGACCAAGGCCGAGGTCGTCGTGATCATCGGTGCCAACCCGAGCGTGAACCACCCGGTCGCGGCGAGCTGGATCAAGAACGCGGCCAACAACGGCACCAAGCTGATCGTGATGGACCCGCGCCGTTCCGACCTGGCCCGCATGGCGCACCGCTTCCTGCAGTTCAAGCCCGACACCGACGTCGCGATGCTCAACGCGATGATGAACGTGATCGTCAACGAGAACCTCGTCGACGCCGAGTTCATCGCGAGCCGCACCATCGGCTACGAGGAACTGCGCAAGAACGTCGAAGGCTATTCGCCGGAGCTGATGGCGCCGATCTGCGGCATCGATGCCGACACGCTGCGCTACGTGGCGCGGCTGTATGCGAAGTCGAAGGGCTCGATGATCCTGTGGGGCATGGGTGTCTCGCAGCACGTGCACGGCACCGACAACGCGCGCTGCCTGATCGCGCTTGCGCTGATGACCGGGCAGATCGGGCGCCCGGGCACCGGGCTGCATCCGCTGCGCGGCCAGAACAATGTGCAAGGCGCATCGGATGCGGGCCTGATTCCGATGATGTTCCCCGACTACCAGCATGTGTCGAGCCCCGAGACGCGCGCGCGCTTCGAGCAGGCGTGGGATGTGCCGGCCGGCTCGCTCGACGACCAACCCGGGCTGACCGTGGTCGAGGTGATGCACGCGATCAAGAAGGGCGGCATTCGCGGCATGTACGTGATGGGCGAGAACCCCGCGATGTCCGACCCCGACGCGAACCATGCTCGCGAGTCCCTCGCAGCACTCGACCATCTGGTCGTGCAGGACATCTTCCTGACCGAGACCGCCTATCTTGCCGACGTGATCCTGCCCGCGAGCGCGTTTCCCGAGAAGACCGGCAGCTTCACCAACACCGACCGTCTCGTGCAGATGGGCCGCCAGGCCGTCAACCCGCCGGGCGATGCGAAGCAGGATCTCTGGATCATCCAGGAGATCGCCAAGCGCATGGGGCTCGACTGGCACTACGGCCACGTCAGCGAAGTGTTCGACGAGATGCGCCACACGATGCCGAGCATCGGCGGCATCACGTGGGACCGCCTGGAGCGCGAGCACGCGGTGACCTATCCGTGCGTGAAGGAGGGCGACCCGGGCGACCCGGTCGTCTTCACCGACAGCTTCCCGCGCCCGGGCGGCAAGGCGCGCTTCGTGCCGGCCGACATCATCCCGGCCGACGAACGCCCCGATGCCGAGTACCCGATGGTGCTGATCACCGGCCGCCAGCTCGAACACTGGCACACCGGCAGCATGACGCGCCGTGCCTCGGCGCTCGACGCGCTCGAGCCCGATCCGGTGGCGCTCGTGCACCCGCTCGACCTCGTCGAGCTCGGCGTCGAGCCCGGCGACAGCATCACGATCGAATCACGCCGCGGCAAGGTGGTGCTGTACGCACGCGCCGACGAGAGCTCGCCGCGCGGCGCGGTCTTCGTGCCGTTCTGCTACTACGAGGCGGCGATCAACAAGCTGACGAATGCGGCGCTCGACCCGTTCGCGAAGATTCCGGAGTTCAAGTACTGCGCGATCCGGTTGGCCCGCGGTGGGGTGCCGGCCGTGCAGTCGAGCTATGGCGGCGGGCAGGCGTTGGTTCGGGTGGCGCGCGAAGCGCTGGTGCGCTGAGCGTTCCAGCCTACCTATAACTGATCAGGAATGGTTCAGGCAAAATAGTTTTACTGTCAATTATGGTACGGATGGCCAAGAATGGCCTTGTCGAAATTAGACAACCTGCACATCGAGGATCCAAGCCATGCAAGACACTCTCAATTCGTTTGCCTGCCACGAAACCCTTGAAACGGAGCGCAACGGCTACAACGTGGCATTTTCGGAACTCGGACTGGAATGGTATTGGGACGCAGAAACGTACTCGTTGCTGCGGGTGATTCCCGAGGAGAAGGGCCGAGTGCGCGCGTACCTCGAAACCCACCAGCCGCATCTGCTGAGAGCCTATGACGCTGATTTTCTCGTCGACGCCATCCAGGGCGCGAGAAATCGTTTCACCAAGGCCATGACGATCTAGTTTTCAACGCCAAGCCGGAATATTCATGTCGGCGGTATATCGGAGATTCCATGAATATTCATCGGCAACATTGGGTTCGATTCGAGAATGCCGGGGTCACCGGTTTCGGCACGCTTGCCGACGGCCGCATCGCGGTGCACCGCGGCGACATGTTCTCGAGCTCCGAGCCGACCGGCGAGTCGGTGGCACTGGAAAGCGTGCGGCTGCTGATGCCCACCGAGCAAGGTCATCGCGCTGTGGAACAACTTCGCCGCGCTGGGTGCCAAGCTCAATCTCGCGGTGCCTGCGGAGCCGCTGTATCTGCTCAAAGCGCCGAATTCGTTCGCGAACCCGGGTGACCTGATCAAGAAGCCGCGCTGCGAAGGCAAGGTCGTCTACGAGGGCGAACTCGCCATCGTGATCGGCAAGCCCGCCAGCGGCGTCAGCGAGGCCGACGCACTCGACCACGTGTTCGGCTACACCTGCGCGAACGACGTGACGGTGGCCGACATCCTGAACCGCGACGCCTCGTTCGCCCAGTGGGTGCGCGCCAAGGGCTTCGACACCTTCTGCCCGATGGGCCCCGCCATCGCAACGGGCCTGGATGCCTCCGCGCTCGTCGTGCGGACCCGCCTGAACGGCGAGGTGCGCCAGGACTATCCGATCAGCGACATGCGCTTTTCCGTGCAGCGCCTGGTCAGCCTGATCTCGGCCGACATGACGCTCGAGGCCGGCGACGTGATCCTGTGCGGCACGTCCATCGGCGTCGGTTCGATGAAACCCGACAGCGACATCGAGATCGAGATCGAGGGCATCGGCACGCTGCGCAACCGCTACGGCTGACCACGCTCGTCGGCTCCGTCAACTCGACGGAGGCGACTCGAGCGACCAGCCGCCACGGCGCGCCGCCCAAGAATTCATATCAAGGAGTGCAAGCATGAAAGTGGCAATCATCGGCGCGGGAGCGATCGGTGGCTACGTGGGCGTCAAGCTCGCGTTGGCCGGCGAGGACGTGACCTTCATCGTTCGTGGTGCGAACCTCACCGCGATACGCCAACGCGGCATGAAACTGATCATGGCCGACGGCAGCGAGCACGTTGCGCGCAATGTCCGCGCGACCAACGACTACGCCGAGGCCGGCCCGCAGGACGTCGTGATCCTCGCCATGAAGGCACATCAGGTCGAGGCGGTCGCGCGCGACGTGCCGAAGCTGTTCGGCCCCGACACGGCGGTCGTGACGATGCAGAACGGCATCCCGTACTGGTACTTCCACAAGCACGGCGGAGCGGGCCGCGAAGGCGCGCGCGTGCACAGCGTCGACCCGACCGGCATCGTCGGCGAATGCATCCCGGCCGAGCGCGTGATCGGCTGCGTCGTCTATCCGGCGTCGGAGCTGATCGCGCCGGGCGTCGTCAAGCACATTGAGGGCGAGCGCTTTCCCGTCGGCGAGCTCGACGGCTCGTCGAGCGAGCGCGTCAACCGCATCGCCGCCGCATTCACGAACGCCGGCTTCAAGGCGCCGGTGCTCGACAACATCCGCGCCGAGATCTGGCTCAAGCTGTGGGGCAACCTCACGTTCAACCCGATCTCCAGCCTCACGCACTCGACTCTCGTCGACATCTGCCAGTACCCGCTGACGCGCGAGCTGGCTGCGTCGATGATGCGCGAGGCGCAGACAGTCGCGAACAAGCTCGGCATCGAGTTCCGCATTCCGCTGGACAAGCGCATCGCCGGCGCGGAGAAGGTCGGCAAGCACAAGACCTCGATGCTGCAGGACATCGAAGCCGGCCGTGCGCCCGAGATCGATGCGCTGGTCGGCACCGTGGTGGAGCTCGGTCGCCTGACCGACACGCCCACGCCGCACATTGACACCGTCTATGCGCTCGTCAAGCTGCTCGGCAAGAACATGGACGAGCAGCGCGGCCAGGTGCGATTGCAGGAGTTGGTGGCGGCGTGAACACCTCCGTTCGCACTGAGCCTGTCGAAGTGCCGCGCTGCGCCAGGCTTACTTCGACAAGCTCGGGACGGTCGGGAGTTCAACCCGAACGGTGAGTCGCGATGAAACACGCCACGCTGCGTCAGCTGAAGGTCTTCGAAGCCGTCGCGCGGCACCTGAGTTTTTCACGCGCGGCCGAAGAGTTGCACCTCACGCAGCCGGCAGTTTCCACCCAGGTCAAGAAGCTCGAAGACCATGCCGGTCTCCCGTTGTTCGAACAGTTCGGCAAGAAGATCTACCTGACGCCGGCCGGTGCCGAGCTGCTGGACATCAGCCGCGGCATCATCCAGCAGTTCGAGCTGGCCGAGAGCGCGATGACGCAGTTCAAGGGCGTCGCCGGCGGCAAGCTCAACGTGGCGGTGATCAGCGCGGGCGACTACTTCTTCCCGCGCATGCTGGTCGAGTTCATCGGGCGGCATCACGGTGTGGTCGTCAACTTCACGGTGCACAACCGCGAGGAGCTGCTGTCGCAGATGGCGTCCAACCTGACCGACCTCGCGATCATGGTGCGGCCGCCTCACGAACTGGACGTGACGAGCGAGGCGTTCGCGCCGCATCCGTACGTGATCGTCGCGCCGACCGGCCACCCGCTCGCCGCCGAGCGCGCGATCCGCATCGATCGGCTCGCTCGCGAGCCGTTCGTCGTGCGCGAGCAGGGCTCCGACACCTGGCACTCGATGGAAGAGGGCTTCGGCAAGCATCTCGCCGGTCTCAACATCAAGATGCGCATCAAGAGCACCGAGACGATCAAGCAGGCCGTGATCGCCGGGCTGGGGCTCGGCTTTCTGTCGGCCCACACGATCGCGCAGGAGCTGCGCAGCGGCAGCCTCACGGTGCTGGACGTGCAAGGCTTCCCGCTGATGCTGAACTGGTACGTCGTGCACCGGCGCAACAAGCGGCTGCCGCCGGTGGCGCAGGCGTTCAAGGACTTCCTGCTGAGCGAGGGTGCGGGGCTGATCGAGCAGATGATGGCGACGCAGGCGCAGGCCCAACCGCAGGACCAGACGCACAGCCCGACGCACGCGCTAGGCCCCGCTGCCTAGCGCCCGGACGAGCCGCCAGACCAGCAAGAGCGTCAACAGCGAGGTGCCGACGATCACGTAGCCGACCACGTCGAAGTGCTGGAGCGCACCGCTCGGGCCGAGCGTCACGATGTGCCCGGCAACGACAGAGGCAAACCCGCCGGACAGCTGCTGGATCGCAGCGCCTATCGCGTTGAAGGCGCCGCGTTGCGTGCTCGAAGGCACCGACGACGCGAGCGCCTGGTACGGGATCATCCGCGAGAAGATCCCGACGAACAGCACCGCGTTGACGACGATGAGCAGCGGCAGCGGCACCGGTCCGAGGTGCGTGTAGATCAGCACCATCACGATCGAGAGCAACGTGCCGAACAAGAAAACGCGGACCTTGCCGTAGGCATCGGCCGCCCTGCCGACCGTGGGACCCACGAAGATCGTGCACAGCCCCGTGACCAGGTACACCGTTGGAAGGTTGTGCAGGTCGATGCCGAGGTTGTTCACGACGTAGGCGCTGCTGAAGGGCATCAGCATGAAACCGCCAGTCGTGATCAGTGCCGTCGTCGCGAACGCGAGCAGGTGGCGCGGCACGGTCAGCGTGTGCAGGAGATGACGCCACGGGCTGTGCTCCGCGGGCGCATCGAGGTGCGCTCTCACGGGCTGCAGGCCCCAGCCCACCGCCAGCCCGCCCACCAGGCCGAGCGCCGCCATCGCGAGGAACGGGACATGCCAGTTCCAGTGGTTCGACAGATAGATGCCGATCGGGATGCCGAGCACCTGGCTTGCGGCGAACGCGGTCTGGATCAGTCCCATCACGCGCCCGCGCATCTGCGCCGGGAACAGGTCGGTCGCGATCGCGAGCACGATCGAGCCGATCACGCCGCCGAACAGCCCGGTCACCACGCGCGCCATCAGCAGCGTCTCGAAGGTGGACGCCAGACCGCACCACAGCGTGCCGAGGACGAACCCCGTGTAGAAGAACAGGAGCAGCTTCTTGCGGTCGAAGCGATCGGCGAAGCCGGCCGTCAGCAGCCCCGACGCCGCGGCACTGAATGCGTAGGCCGACACGACCAGGCCGAACTGCTTCGGCTCGATCGACAGCGCGGGCATGATCAGCGCGCCGAGGGGCGCCATCAGCATGAAGTCGAGGATGACCGCGAACTGCAGGAACGCGAGCAGGCCGACGACGGTGCGCTGGTACGCAGAGAACGGCACCAGCACGGGTGCGGTGGCGCCCTTCATGCGTGGCCGCGCCGGAATTGCTCGCGCTCCTCGGCGGTCATCGCGCTCCAGCGGCCATGTCCCCAGTGACGATGCCCGTGCCAACCGCCATGGCCCCGGAACCCGCCGAAGAGGATTCGGCAAAGCACCAGCAGGCCGAGCGCTTGCAAGTAGTCGATCGTGCGAGCGCCGGCGAAGAGCTCGGGCACGATGGCATTCCACAGCAGCATCACCAGGCTGCCCAGTGCGGCCACTGCCGCAATCACGAGCAGCCCTCTGCCCACGAATCGTCCCTTGGACATGTGCATGTCAGTTCTCCTTTACAAATCGAGTTCGTCATAGACGGCCTGAAGACGCGCCCGCAGTTGCAGCACCGCATAGCGCTTGCGCGCGAGCAGCGTGTTGACCGGCGCGCCGATGAGCGCGGCCAATTCCTTGAAGCTGCGGCCTTCGAGCTCGTGCGCGACGAAGACCTCGCGCTGGGCCTGCGGCAGATCCGCGAGCGCTTGCTGCAAGGTATCTAGCAGGATGCGGCGCGCATAGAGCGCTTCGGGGCCGTCATCGGGCGAGGGCAGCGCCAGGTCGAGACGGTATTGGCCGTCGTCACTGTCGCCGCCGCCGTCGCCGCTGTCGCGGATATCGGCCAGCGGCTGCTCCCTCATCTTGCGGAACCGATCGACGATCCGGTTGCGCGCGACCCGCAGCAGCCACGCGCCCACCTGTTCGATCGGTTCCGGAAGACGATAAGCCTCGACGAACTCGTACAAGACGTCCTGCAGGATGTCTTCGGCATCGGTTCGGTCCCGTACGTTGCGCCGGATGAAATTAGAGAGCCTCGAGCGCTCGCGCAGGACGGCCGCGGTGATGGCGCTGTTCCGGTCTTCGCCGCGGTCGGTCATCAGTGCTTGATTCGGCGGGGCCATGCCCTGAAGACGTTTCAGGCGAGGAAATATTGTGGACGTTCGTCCGCCCAGACTGCAGCTCGATCGGGCCAGCGTGCAGTTCGTCGCAAGCGGCTGGGAAGATGCCGCGGCGTTTCCGATACTGACTCCATCGACAGCCCACCCGCTGTCCCGCACAAGGAGTCAACGATGAACACCGCCACCTGCCTGACCCGCTTCACGATGATCGTTGCCACGCTCGCCGCCGCCGTCACGGTGCAGGCCGCGCCGGTGGCAGGCGCCGACCAGGTGATCACGCTGCCCACCGTCACGGTGACCGGCAAGCGCGAGCCGGCCGCGCAAGTGGCAGTGTTCACGATGCCGACCGTCACCGTGACCGGCAGGCGCGTTGCCGGCAACGTGCCGACTTTCGTGGCACAGAAGGCCCCGTCGGCCTCGCCGCAGAAGGTGAGCTCGCCGGTCTGAGCGGGCATCGCGGGGCCGTCAGGCCTCGCGCACATCGGCCACCACGTTGGTGCCGAAGTCGCCGCGGTTCAGATACGCGAGCACACGGGCCGCCGCCGCTTCGGGCGATGTCAGCTGACCCTTCTCCTTCAGGTCGACGAAGAAGCCCTTCTCAGGAAACCCCGCCGCATCGGCGCCACGCAGCTGGGCCTGCATGTCGGTGTCGATCACGCCCGGCGCAAGTGATACGACGGCCGCACCGTTCTCGCGCTGGGCCTCATCGAGCGCAAGCACACGCGAGAAGTGATCGAGCCCGGCCTTCACCGCGCAATACGTCGCCTGCCCGGCCATCGCTCTGCGCCCGAGGCCGGACGAAATGTTGAGCACGCGCTTGCTCGCACGCCAGCCGCGTGTCGCCCGCAAGAACGCCGCGCTGAGCAGCACCGGTGCTTCGAGACCGACGCGCAGGGCAGATGCGAGCTCGGCGTCATCGCAATCTTCGATGTGGCCGCTGCGCGCGAGCGCCGCTGCGTTGTTGAGCAGCGAGACGCTCTCGAAGCGCTGGGTGTCGAACGCCGCCAGCCAGGCCTGCAGCCGGCTGGCGACATCGGCCGGCGCGGTGAGGTCGGCGGTCCATTGCTCGCACGTCGCGCCTGCGGCAGCGGCGCGCGCGGCGAGCGTCTCGTCGCTGCGCCGGGAAATTCCGAGCACCGTGTGGCCGGGCTGCAGCAGCTGCGCTGCGATCGCCGCGCCCATGCCGCGCGATGCGCCGGTGATGACAAAGAGATGCGAGGGCTTCATGATCGTTTCCGCTGCCGTGACGGCGGCGATGATCGCATCGTTGCGGAAATGACGCGTGCCGATACCGATGCAACAAACGCGCGGTTGACGCGGCGCTGCGCAGCGGTCGATACTGCGCCCCTTCACGACGCCGCGACGGCGCCGTTCCGATCCAAACGACCTGCAGGAGGTGCACCATGACGAAGACCACTGCCATTGCCCTCGTGTCGGCCGCCGCCTGAGCCCGCGCAGAGCTTTCGCTTGGGTCCCTGACTCCCAGGGACGCTGATCAAGGTCTGAAACGCCGCGCGCGGATCCTCCGCCCGGCCGACGCTTTCCCGCCCTCTTTGTCGCCTCGCGCGCTTTCGCGCGCAGGGCTCATTGGCGCGCACCTGCGCGTGCGCGTCGCGAGAAACGAAAGTTCAGACACCACCATGATCGAGATCGATTTCGAACGCCTGCGCACGATGGGATTGACGCCCGCACTGGCGAACCAAGCCGCGGCCATGCCGCTTTCAGACGACGACACGACGCAGCTGATGCGCGTGATCGAGGTGCACCGCGACGCGGTGCGTTTGCACGATGGCGAACACGAGCACAACGCGCGCAGCCTGCCGCGGCTGACGCGCGCACTCGCGGACGAGGACACCGCGGTCGCCGTCGGCGACTGGGTGCTCGCGCAGCGCGACGTGCACGGCCAGACCTGGCTGCACGAGCGCGTGCCGCCGCAGAGCCACATCAACCGGCGCGACGCCGATGGGCGGCGCCATCCGGTCGTCAGCAACGTCGACACGGCGCTGCTGGTGATGGGGCTGGACGACGACTTCAACCCGCGTCGGCTCGAACGCTACCTGGCGCTCGTGCACGCGAGCGAGGTCACGCCGGTGATCGTGCTCACCAAGGCCGACGTCGTCGACAGTGTCGACGGTGCGCTCGAAGCGCGCATCGCCGAACTCGACGGACGGGTGCCGGCGCATGTCGAGTTGCTGGCGGTGGACGGCACCGAGCCGCGCACCGCGCAGCGGCTCGCAGGCTGGCTCGGCCCGGGGCAGACGCTGGTCGTGCTGGGTTCGTCGGGCGCCGGCAAGTCGACGCTGACGAACACGCTGCTCGGCGAATCGGTGCAAGACACCGGCGCCGTGCGCGAGCACGACAGCCGCGGCAAGCACACGACGACCGCGCGCTCGCTGCACCGGCTGCCCGGCGGCGCCTGCATCATCGACACGCCCGGGCTGCGTGCGCTGCGCCCCGATGCCGACGAGGAGACGCTGAGCGCGAGCTTCGGCGACATCCAGACGCTCGCGGCGACGTGCCGCTTTCGCGACTGCAAGCACCGCGAGGAGCCGGGTTGTGCGGTGCGCGAGGGGATCGGCGTCGACCGCCTGCGCAACTATCACAAGCTGCTGCGCGAGGCGCGGCGCGACACCATGAGCGTGCTCGAGCGCCAGCAGCAGCTCTCGATGTGGAAGCAGCGGGGGCGAGAGGCGCGCATACGGATGCGCGCGAAGCACAACACCGGATAGGCAGCACTCAGAACGGCGGCGGCGAGTCGAATGACATCGGCTCGCCGCTCGCCGGATGTGCAAGGCGCAGTGACGCCGCGTGCAGCAGCAGGCGCGGTGACGCGGCCTGCACCTCGGCGTTGGCGTACAGCGCATCGCCGAGGATGGGGTGGCCGAGTGCCAGCAGGTGCACGCGCAACTGATGAGCGCGGCCGGTGATGGGCTCGAGCTCCACGCGCGTCGTGCCGCGCGCGTCGTCGACCTCGAGCACGCGATAGCGCGTGAGCGAGGGCCTGCCGCTCAGCGCATCGACCTGCTGCTTCGGGCGATTGGGCCAGTCGGCGGAGAGCGGCAGGTCGATCTCGCCTTCGAGAGAGCTCATCCGCCCGCTGACGACCGCGACGTAGCGCTTGTGGACCTCGCGCCGCGCGAACGCGATGCTGAGCGTTCGCTGCGCATCTGCGCCGCGTGCCAGCAGCATCAGGCCGGAGGTGGCCATGTCGAGGCGGTGCACGATCAGCGCGTCTGCGTATTCGGTGCGCACGCGTTCGGAGAGGCAGTCGCGTCCGGCTTCGCCGCGCCCCGGCACCGCGAGCAACCCGCTCGGCTTGCAGACGACGACGCAGTGCGCGTCGGCGTGCACGAGCTCGAGCGCGGCACTCACGCGCGCAGTGCGGCCAGCGTCTGCATCTTTGCCGAGCTGAGGATGCGCACGCCGGGCAGGCCCGCAAGCGTGGCCTCGAGCAAGGTGGCCGCCACGGCGCTGGCTTCGATCGGGCGAACGCTCTTCGGAACCAGGCTCATCACCGGCCCGAGCAGGCGGGTGGCCCAGACCTCGCCTGGCCGCTCGGGCTGGCCGAGGCTCGCGCGGTTGCCGACCAGCAGCGACGGCTGCGCGATCACGACCGACTCGTAGCCGAGCGTCGCGACGGCTGCCTGCATCTCGCCCTTTACGCGGTTGTAGAAGACGCGCGACTTTGGATCGGCACCGAGCGCCGAGACGATCGCCAGGCGGCGCGCGCCGGCAGCGCGTGCCGCGCGCGCGGTGTTGACGACGAAGTCGTGGTCGACGTGGCGAAACGCTTCTTGCGATCCAGCAACCTTGATCGTCGTGCCGAGCGCGATGTAGACGTCGTCGGCGACCGGAAAGGGCCTTGGCAGGTGTGCGAAGTCGACCGTGTGGAACACCACCTTCGGGTTCGATTCGATGCCCGGCACAGCGCGCCGCACGAGGACGTGCACGTGGCTGTAGTGGGCGTTCGCCTCGAGCAGCGGCAGCAGCGAGCGGCCAACGAGGCCGGTCGCTCCGGCAACCAGCGCGACGCGCGTGTGAGCGGCGGAAAGCATGCCGCCCACTTTACCCGCAGCGCCTCGCCGCGCCGAGCGGTGATCGGTCGATCAGCGCTTCGGCGGTTGCGTGAGCCGCGCGGGAGGGCGAGCAGTGCCGCCGCTGCGCTGGCCGTCGGGGCGCGGACCGTGCGGACGCGGTGCCGCTGCGGCCTGGCCGTCACGCGAAGGCGGGCGCGGCGCGTTGTGGGTCGTGTGGCCACCGTGTGCCTGCGCCGGTGGCTTGGAACGCGGCGCGTTCGAGCGGCTGTCGTTGCTGCCGCCACGACCGCGTGCTGCGCCGCCGCCGCCACCACCGTGGTTCGCGTGATGGCGATGGCCGCCGCGGCCGGCGCCTTCGCCGATCACCATCCGGCCGAGGACGATCGGCTCGGGCCGCTCGTTCGGGCTCGGTGCGAACCCGGCGATCACTTCCTTCGGAATCTCGCGCTTGATCAGGCGTTCGATGTCGCGCAGGAAACCGTTCTCGTCCACGCAGACGAGCGACACCGCCTCGCCTTGTGCGCCGGCCCGGCCGGTGCGGCCGATGCGGTGCACGTAGTCTTCGGGCACGTTCGGCAGCTCGTAGTTGACGACGTGAGGGAGCTGGTCGATGTCGATGCCGCGCGCGGCGATGTCTGTTGCGACAAGCACCTGCAGGTCGCCGGTCTTGAAGTCGGCGAGCGCCTTCGTGCGTGCGCTCTGGCTCTTGTTGCCGTGGATCGCCATCGCGCTGATGTCCTGCTTGAGCAGGTGCTCGACCAGGCGGTTCGCGCCGTGCTTCATGCGCGTGAAGACGAGCACCTGGTGCCAGTCGTTCTCCTTGATGAGATGGACCAGCAGGTCCTTCTTCATCTCGCGGCCGACCGGGTGCACCTTCTGCGCGATGGTGTCGGCGGTCTGGTTGCGGCGCGCCACTTCGATCAGCGTCGGCTTGTTCAGCAGACGGTCGGCCAGCGCCTTGATCTCGTCGCTGAAGGTTGCCGAGAACAGCAGGCTCTGCTTTTGCTGCGGCAGCACCGCGAGCACCTTCTTGATGTCGTGGATGAAGCCCATGTCGAGCATGCGGTCGGCTTCGTCGAGCAC
>Ga0075366_10001163_pt1 | contig 13018 bp, 9 predicted proteins | sample EndMethybrTD3031_FD_72351 | JGI IMG/M metagenome (GOLD analysis project Ga0075366, IMG submission 72351) | Populus endosphere microbial communities from Tennessee, USA - Endosphere MetaG P. TD hybrid TD303-1 | ecosystem: Host-associated > Plants > Roots > Endosphere | place: USA: Tennessee...
ATGGAGATGCTGGCGGCGCTGACCGAGGCGCTCGCGGTGATCCACGCCGAGCAGTGTTATCACCGCGACATCGCGCCCGACAACGTGATGCTGCTCAACAGCAGCGGCCGGCCGCTGCTGCTCGACTTCGGCGCCGCGCGGCGCGTGATCGGCGACATGACGCATGCGCTGACGGTGATCCTGAAGCCGGGCTACGCGCCGGTCGAGCAGTACGCCGAGGTGCCCGGCATGAAGCAGGGCCCGTGGACCGATGTCTACGCGCTCGCCGCGATGGTCTACTGGTGCATCACCGGCAAGACGCCGCCGCCCTCGGTGGGGCGCATGCTGCACGATTCGTGCGTGCCGCTCGCCGAAGGCGCGGCGGGCCGCTACAGCGCCCCGTTCCTCGAGGCGATCGACCGCGCGCTGCTCGTGCGGCCGGAGCAGCGCACGCAGAGCATCGACGCCCTGCGCGAGGAGCTCGGCCTGGCGCCGGCCGTCGTGCCGGGCGCGCCGACGACGCGTCCTGTCGACCCGGACGCGACCGTGATCCGGCCGCGCACGACGACCGGCGCGAAGGTCACCGCGTCGCGCACACCGACCGCCACCGGCGCGGTGGCGCCGGCCGCGCGCACCGCAGCGCCTGCACCGCAGCCCCGCACCGCGAGCCCGCTGCCCAAGACTGCGCCCGCTGCGGCTGCGCCAGAGCCGCAGCCGCGTCGCCTCGGCCTGATCGTCGGTCTCAGCGCGGGTGTGCTCGCGCTCGGCGCCGGCGCATGGTGGTTCACGCGCCCGACGACGTCGGTGCCGCCACGCCCCGCGCCGCCGCCCGTGACGAGCACCGCGCCGGCGCCCGCTCCGCCGCCGGTCGCCGCGCCGACCCCGCCGCCATCACCGCCGGCGGTGGCCGCGCGGCCCGTGCCACGTTCGGCTGGCGAAGCCTTCGCGCAATGGACGGCCGGTCGCAGCGCAGCGATCCAGGTCCAGCTGCGCGCGCCGGCCGCCGCGGCGGCCACGCGTGAAGGCGTCCGCGTCACGGTGACGGCCAGCCAGGCGGGTCACCTCTACCTCGTCGCGTACCGCGAGGGCGGCAACGAGCTCGTCCTGTGGCAGCCGGGCAGCCTCGCGGCCGGCTCGCGCATCGACGCGAATCGGCCCAGCGAGGTCGCGACCTCGGCCTGGGCGGCACAGCTGCCCGCCGCAGGCACGTGGCGTGTGATGGCGCTGGTCACGCGCCAGCCGTGGGACCTGGCAGCCGACGGCTGGCAGGCGCGCGGCGCGCTGGTCGTGCGCGGCTTCGAGACACCGGCCGCCGCGGGCGCGGCCGCCTGCCCACCCGGCGCCGGGCCGTGCGAGGAGTTCGGCGCCGAGGCGTTCAGCCTCACGGTCCAGCCCGAAGCGAAGCCGCCTGCCCCACCGCCCGAGGTCAAGCCGGCCAAGCCGCCGGCAGTCGCCAAGCCCGAGCGCACCGAGGCCAAGCCGGCGAACAACGCGAACAGCGAAGAGTGCGCCCGCATCATCCAGCAGATGTCGCTGGGCGACGCAAGCGCGGCGCTCTCGGCGCGCTTCAAGTCGCTCGGTTGCCGCTGATCGGCGGATCAGGGTTCGCCACGTGTCGCAATTGGGACGCACCTCCCAAGCTTAGGGATGCGCCGAGCGTGGCGCGAAAGTAACATCCGGGCCCGCCTAGACGTTGGGCAGGAAGGGATCCTCGAGCATGGATGGTCATCGTTTGTCGCCGTTTCGAGGCCTTTGGCTGACCCTGCGCGCCGCAACGGCCGGCTTGGTGTTGGTGAGCTGCGGGGGCGGAACCGGCACCGAGCAGGACAGCGGGGCGAGCAAGACGTACCTGCGCGTCGAAGCGAGCGACGCCGACGGCGACACGCTGCAGTACCAGTGGCGCGTGACCGGCGGCAGCATCGAGAACCGCAACGCACGCGAGACCGTCTGGACGATGCCGGAGGGCCAGGGCTTGCACTTCGCCTACGTCGTCGTGACCGACGGCAAGGGCGGCTACGCGGAACAGCAATACGCGGTTTCGACCGACACGCTCAACCTGCCGCTGACGCAGCGTTCCCAGCGCAACCACACGCCGCCGACGGTGACCGACTTCGACGGCAGCGCGAACCGGCTGCGCTTCGCCTCGCCCGATACGACCAACTTCGTCCCGCCGGCCGGCGGCACCGCCCAGCGACGTGTCGTCTATCTGCCCGACATGGCAGTGCAGGTGGTGCAGCAGTCGAGCGGCGAGACCGTGTTCAGCGGCCTGTCGGACCTGAGCGGCGAGGTCAGCCTGCCGAAACTGCGCAGCGGCGAAACCTACGTCGTCCGCTGCGCCAGCACGCCGGACGGCGTGCTGAGCGACTGCGGATCGTTCACCGCCAGCACCACCGCGAGCGTGCGCAACCTGCAGCCCGTGCTCACGGTGGCGCGCAACCTGCGGTTGCACGGCCATGTCGGCTTTGCCGACGGCGGCGCCTGCGGCATGCAGGACGAGTTCTTCGCGCTGCAGAGCGCCGGCGCCGTGCAGCTGCTGCAGGCCGACGGCACCGCGCTCGGCCCCGAACTGCGCACCAACCGCTTCGGCGACTACGCGCTCGATGCCGCGGTGGCGGTCAACGCGAGCCTGAGGCTGCGCGTGCGCTGCGACGGCTACACCGGCACGCTCGACGTGCCGGCGGACGCGGCCGGCTACGCCTCGACGCGGCCGATCGAGCTGTCTCACCAGGTCGGCAACGCGCGGCCGAGCATCGTCAAGATGGTCGCCAACGGCCCGGACGGCAATGTGCGCGGCCGCATGGTCGTGCCGGAGCCGGGCGTCGCTTCCAACGACCTGCCGGGCTCGGCGCGTTTCCTGACGATGAAGGGCCGCGATACGCGCCTGAGCGCCTGCATGTACTACCGCGCGCTCGGCGCGGTCAAGGATTGCGATGCGAGCGGCCAGATGATCGAGCCGATCACGCTCGAGGACTGGCGGCGCATCAACAAGTTCGGCGCCTACGCCCAAGGCAACACCGAGGTCGCTGCCGACTACATCAACAAGATGGACCTGAACCTGATCCGGCGCATGACCGCGACGCAGAGCGGGCCGCAGGCGATTGCCTTCTACGTCTGCAACCACCCGGGGCCGGAGGGCCAGACGCAGAGCGAGGTCGACGAGATCATGGAGGCGGCGTTCGCCGGCGATCGCCGCGTTGCCTGCGTCGCGATGGAGTGGACGTCGACCCCGGGCGTGAACGGCGGCCAGCCGTACACGAAGTTCTTCACCTTCGGGCCGGACGGCGGGCTGCTCGCGTCGATCAATCTCGACGGCCGCGGCGAGAAGTACATGCCGGGTGCCTGCGTCGCCTGCCACGGCGGTTCGCAGTACAACGGCCGCTTCCCCGAGAAGGGCAACCCGTCGGCCTTCCTCGGCTCGGGCTTCCTGCCGTTCGACACCGGCAACTACTACTTCGCGTCCTCGCTGCCCGAGTCGGCCCAGAACGCGTCGATCCACGGGCTGAACCTGCTCGTGCGCAACACCGAGGCCTCGGCGACGAGTCCGACGAGCAAGCTGATCGACGGTTGGTACGCGTCCGGCACCAACGTGCTCGACAAGAACTACGTGCCCGACGTCTGGCAGGCTGCCGATGCGCAGCCGGCCACCGCCGGCGCGGCACACTTCTACCGCGACGTGGTTGGCGCTTCGTGCCGTACCTGCCACGTCTCGCTCGGAACCAACTTCGACTGGGACTCGATCCTGCTGACACCGACGCGTGCGCGTACCCACGTTTGCGGCGGCACGGCCGACATCGCGCTCAACGCGACGATGCCGAACGCGCTGATCTCGCGCGACCGTGTGGCCGAGCGTGTCCGCGCCGACCCGACGCTCGCTGCATTGATGACCAGCTTCCTCGGCTGCGACACGCCGCTGCCGGACCCGGTCTACCCGGGGCGCTGAGCCCCGACTTTCCCGTGCTCAAGGACTGACCATGCTTCGCGATACCTCCTCCCGCGCCTGGCGCCCGACGCTGCTGGCGCTTGCCGTGCTGGCCGGCTGCGCCACCACCCAGCCGCTCGGCGGCGGCGCGCCGGCCGCCCCGAGCGCCGCGACGCCGCCCCCCGCCGCGCCGCGCGCTGCCGCACCCGCTGCGCCGGCGGCCACCCCGATGACGCCGGCTCCCGCCCCGGCCGTGGCGGCGGCGCGCCCGGCCGAACCGGTGCCGACGATCTCGCCGACCAACCAGAACTTCGTCGCCCCCGCGCCGGTGCGCTTCGAGGAATCGATCGCGCGCGCCGGCCAGGATCTGTTCGCACAGGCGCGCATCCAGCTCGGCAACGAGTCGCGTGCGGTCGTCGTCGATCCGCTGATCGACGCGAACACCGGCGCGCAGACCGTCAGCACCGCGCGCATGGGCGACCAGCTCGAGTCGATCATCAAGTCGCGCTACAACAACTGGTCGGTCAAGCCGCTGACGCGCCAGTCGCTCGAGACGAAGCCGCTGCTGCTGATCGGCACGCTGACGCCGGTGAACGTCGAGCGGTCGGTCGACACGCCGCCCGACGCGTTCCGCGTCTGGCTGACGCTGATCGACCTGCGCACCGGCAAGGTCATCGCCAAGCAGATCGACCGCGCGACGATCGACTCGGTCAACCCCGAGCCGCTCAAGTACTACCGCGACAGCCCGACCTGGCACAAGGACAAGACCGTGCTGGGCTACATCAACTCGTGCCAGGTCAACACCAAGATCGGTGACCCGGCCGATGCCGAGTACCTCGCGCGGCTGCCGGCCGCGGCGGTGGTCAACGAGGCGATCATGGCCTATGGCGAGGGCAAGATCCCGGCCGCGCAGAAGCTCTACAAGGAAGCCGAGGCGATCGCCGACCCGGGTGACCTGCGTGTGCTCAACGGCCTGTACCTGACGAGCTGGCAGCTCGGCCAGCGCGACGAGGCCCGCGACGCGTTCGGCAAGCTCGTCGCCTCCGGCCTCGAGCTCAAGCGCCTGCCGGTCAAGATCCTGTTCCAGCCCGGCAAGACGAGCTTCAACCAGGTCGGCGACCTGCCGCAGCAGTACCAGATCTGGCTCGCCTCGCTTGCCCAGCAAGCCGGCCGCGCCGACGCCTGCGTGCGCATCGTCGGCCACACCAGCCGCACCGGCAGCGCGAGCGCCAACGAGCGCCTGTCGCGCCAGCGCGCCGAGGCGGTGCAGAGGCTGCTCGAGCAGAACAACCGCGCGCTCGGCACGCGGCTGAGCGCGGCCGGCGTCGGATCGAAGGAGGCGCTGGTCGGGCTCGGCACCGACGATCAGCGCGATGCGCTCGATCGGCGGGTGGAGTTCAGGGTGGTCGACTGCGTGTGACCTGAGCAGCGCAGGCCCCGGAGGGTTCGGGGCCAGAAGAACATCAGCCCTAGGAGGGGACGGTCTTGACCAGCATTCTGATCACAGCCGCAAGGCGGGCTGCTGCTGCCATAGCACTGGCTGTGCTTGGCATTCCGTTCCCCGCTGTCGCGCAGGTGTGGACCGTCAACGGCTGCAGCGGATGCCATGGCGCGCCTCCCACCATCGCCAACTCGTCCGGCTCCGGAAGCTTCACGCTGGGCTTCGGCGAGAGCTGGATGACCACCTCGACGTCGTCCGACACCACGCCACTGCTGAACCGGGTTCATGCCGCCGGCACTGCGCAAGGCGTTGCCGCGATGCAGAACCTGACGGCGGGCGAGGCGGACTCGGTGTTTGCGTACTTCGTCCAGGTGCGAGACGGCACTGCGAGCGGATCGGCGCCGAGTGTCGGCAGCGGCAAGGTTGGTGTTGCGAAGAGCGTCAACTTCAGCTTCACGCTGACCAACTACCGCAACGTCGCGACGACCTTCACGGTTGATACGTCCGGCGGTGCCGCCAGCGACTACAGCGTGCAGTCGTTTTCCGCCTCCGGCGCGGCGGGATGCGCGGGAACCACTTTGCCCGCCGCCAGCAGCATCAGCGGGGTGTCGTGCACGATCACTGGGACGGTCTCGTTCACTCCATCGGTGATCGGCGCGCGCTCGACCACGCTGACCGCCGCGCTGACATCGACGTTCGCCGGCCAGGCGGTCAACGTCTACGGCCTCAGCGGGACCGGTGTACTGCCCAACATCGCGATCTCGCCGTCTAGCAAGAGCTTCATCGCGAAGGTCGGCGGAACGGCGCAGCAGGCCTTCATCATCAGCAATTCGAGTTCGGTGGCGCTGGACCTGACCAGTATTACCGTCTCTCCGTCGCCGCAGTACACGCGCAACGGCGGCGACTGCGCGACGGCCGGCAGCAGCAATGTCGCGGCGGGTGACTCCTGCACGGTGATCGTCCAGTTCGCGCCCACCGCGGCCGGTGCCGCGCCGGCCGGAACGCTGAGCATCGGACACGATGCCGACAACGTCTCGAGCCCGGCGACCGCCAGCCTCACTGGCACGGGTACCGTCTCGGCCGTCTCCTTGAGTGCCGGCACATTGGCGTTCGGCAACTCGCAACTCGGCGTCGCGAAGACGCTCAACGGCGCAGTCACGTTAACGAACACGGGCAACGCCGACTTGGTCTTCCCGGCCAATCCCTTTGCATTCAGCGGATCGAATCCGGGCGACTTCTCCTTTGGTGGCACGTGCGGCGGCGCCACGGTGACGCCTGGCAACAGCTGCAGCCTGAACGGCACCTTCACGCCGGGCGGGCTCGGATCTCGAAGCGCGACGCTGACGATCAGCTCCGATGCCAGCAACGGTTCGCAAAACATCCTGCTGTCCGGCACGGGCGTCGCGCTGCCCGAGCCGGTGGTGACCTTCCCCGCAAGCGACTTCCCCGACACCGTGATCGGCGCGACGGCTTCGCAGACGCGCCAGGTCACGATCGTCAACAACCGCACGCTAGACATCGGCTACACCGTTGCGAACACGACCGACTTCAACGTCCAGACCGAGAGCTGCCCCACGAAGGTCGTGCCGGGCGGAGGCGGCAGCTGCACGGTGACGTGGCGGTTCCAGCCGCAGCTGGCCGGCGGCGAAACGCTCCGGACGGCGAACGTGACGTTCAACTTCACCGGCACCGGCGGCAACCCGGCGCCGACGAGCGTCGTCGGCAGTCTCGCCGGCAATGCGCTGTTGCCGCTCGGCGCACAGGCATCGCTCGCCCCGAGCGCGGGCTTCGGCTTGCCGTCGACGAGCTCGACGTTGCTGTCGAACCGCAGCACCTCGGCGATCACGCTGAGCACGCTCGCGTTCAGCGGCGCGGCGGCAGCGGACTACTCGCTCGATGCGACGAACGGCTGCACCGCCGGTTTGTCGCTGGCGTCGGGCACCTCTTGCACGCTGGTCCTGCGCTTCAACCCCTCGGCGGGCGGCACGCGCAACGCGACGCTGACGATCACGCACAACGCGCTCGGCAGCCCGCAGGCGATTGCGCTGAACGGCAGCGCGACGCAGGCCGCGATCCAGCTCAGCAGCTTCGCGCTGACCTTCCCGAGCACGGCGCTCAACGCGAGCGCTTCGCAGTCGATCACGGTGGCGAACAACGGCACGCAGGCGCTTAACTTCAGCGCCTTCGACGTGGCCGGCGCCGCTGCGGGCGACTACACGCGCAGCGGCGATTGCGCGGTCGGCACGCCGCTCGCGGTGGCCCCCGCACAGTGCACGGTAACGATCACCTTCCAGCCGACCGCGCTCGGCACACGCAGCGCGTCGCTGACGATCCAGTCCGACGCGAGCAACGGCCCGGCGACCGTGACGCTGACCGGCACCGGCGTGCCGATCCCGGCGCCGCAGGTGACTCTGGCGCCCACCGCGCTCGACTTCGGCACGCAGACCGTCGGCAACCCGTACCCGGCACGCACGATCCGCCTCAGCAACTCGGGCAATGCGGACCTGCATTCGACCAGCGTCGTCGTCGAAGGCGGCGCATTTGCGACCTCGAGCACCTGCCCCGGAACGCTCGTGCCGGGCGCGGGTTGCGACGTGCAGATCCAGTTCGCGCCGGTTGTCGCGAACACCGACTACACGGGCACGCTGCGTGTCGTCAGCGATGCGGCGGGTTCGCCGCACACCGCGCTGCTGACCGGTCGCGGCAGCGTCGCGACGCTCGCGGCGCTGACTTGGTCGCCGCTCGTCGCACAGATCGACTTCGGCACCGTGTCGGCCGGCACGTTGTCGACCGCGGAGACGGCGACACTGCGCAACGACGGACCGGGCGGTGCGACGCTGACGGTGCTGAACGCCATCGGTGCCGATGCCACTTCGTTCGCGATCACCGGCGGCACCTGCGCAGTCGGCGCGACGCTGTTCGAGGGCCAGACCTGCACTGTCTCGGTCCAGTTTGCGCCGTCGGTGGCGGGTGCGCGCACGGCGACGCTGCAGGTCGCGTCGACCGGCAGTTTCCCGCCGACGCTGACGCTGCGCGGCACCGGCCTCGGCGGCCCGACCCCAGGCATGAGCCTGTCGGCGGCCGCGCTGAGCTTCGCCACCACGCGGGTCGGCGCCCAGTCGCTGCCGGCCGAGCTGACGCTGTCCAGCAACGGCTCGGGCAGCCTGCAGGTCACCGCGCTGGCAGTGGACGGCCCGTACACGGTGCAGAACAGGACCTGCGCGAGCGTGCCGTTCACGCTGCCGGCCGGCAGCGAGTGCACGGTCAGCGTGTCCTTCGCACCGCAGGCCGCCGGCACGATCGCCGGTGCCTTGCGCGTGACGACCAGTGCGAGTGCCACGCCGACCGAGGTTGCGCTGAGCGGCCAGGGCGAACCCGCACCCGACCTGTCCAGCGGCGGCTGCTCGATCGCGACCGGCGAATCGCTGCTCGATCCGACGCTGTGGGTGCTGGTGCTGCTCGCGGTCGGCGTGCTCGCCCACCGTCACCATGCCCGCACGATGCGCCGCGGCGGGCGGTCCGGGCGCGGGCGGTCATGAGTCGGGCCGCGTCTGCTGCCGTCGACTTCGGCGCGCTGCCCTGGCAGCTTGGCGTCGCGGCCGCGCTGATGCTGATCGGGCTGGCCGCGATGTCGGCCGGTGTCGCGACGCCACGCGTCGTGGTGCTGCTCGCGCTCGCGCCGCTGGCCGAGGAGGTGGTGTTCCGCGCCGGCCTGCACGAGACGCTGCTGCGCCGCCTGCAGTCGCCGTGGACGGCGAACGCCGTCACTGCGCTCACCTTCGCGTTGGCGCATGCGCTGCTGCGCGGCGACCCGGCCGCACTCGGCATCGTGCTGCCGGCGCTGCTGATCGGCGCGGTCTACACGCGCACGCGCCGCCTGGGGCCTTGCGTGGGCCTGCACGCCGTGATGAACGCAGCCTGGCTCGTCTGGGGCCTGGCCGCACCGTGGGGAAGCGTCGTCCTCTGAGGACGCGGGCACGAAGCACATCCGAGGAAGAACGATGGCAATCCAAAAAAGTCTGCGGCGCGCCGGTGTGGGGGCGGCGCTGCTCGGGTCGGCGCTCGCAGCGCAGGCCCAGACCGACTACTCGGCCTACGGCGTGGTCGACTTCTCGTACGGCCGCTTCGAGCCGAGCGGCGCGTTCCGCCGGGACCGCTTCAACAGCAACTCGATGACCGCGAGCTTCGTCGGCGTCAACGCGAAGCACGGCCTCGAGGGCGGCTGGACGCCCGGCATCACGCTAGAAGCCTTCCTGCGCTTCCAGGACGTGCGCGGCGGGCGCAATGACAACGACCCGGCGCTCTCGCGCAACGCCTTCGTCTCGCTCGGCAGCGACTACGGCACGCTGCGCGTCGGGCGCCTGCAGACCTTCCTGTTCGACGCCACCACACGCTTCAACGCACTCGGCAACTCGGTCGCGTTCTCGCCCGCGGTGCGCCACGTGTTCGCGAGTGGCAACCTCGAAGGGGTGCAGGGCGACTTCTACTGGAACCGCGGGATCAGCTACCAGTCGCCCAACCTCGAAGGCGTGAGTGTCAACCTGATGGTCGCCGACGGTCCGTCCAGCGCGCGCGGCGACTACGCCGGCGGCACCGTGGTCGCGTCCCGCGGGCTGCTGTCGGTTTCGCTCGGCGCGCAGCGTGTGCACGTCGACGACGGCATCAACGACCCGACCGAAGAGAACACCTGGCAGCTCGCTGCGACCTACAACTTCGGGCTGGCACGTGTGTTCGGCCAGTACACGCGCACCGACGACCGCGGGCTCGAGGTCGACAGCGACATCGTCTCGGGCGGTGTCATCGCGCCGCTCGGCCCCGGCAACCTGCACCTGCAGGCTGCCTTCACGAAGGCCAAGGGCCCGGCGGTCGACCGTAAGCACACGACGGTGAGCGCGGCCTATCTCTATCCGTATGACAGCGTGACCGACATCTATGCGGTCGGCATGGACGATCGCGTGCGCGGCCAGACCCGCGGCGTCTCGTTCGCCGCCGGGGTGCGCCTGCGGTTCTGAGGCCGCCTCAGCGGCTGGCGAGCCAGCCGTGGTCGGAGGACACCGCGCCGCGGTTCGGCTCCGAGACGCCCGTCGCGGGCGACGTGTAGGCGGCGGGCACGGTGTCCATGCTGGCGTCGAGCCCGAAGGCCGTGCCCATGTCGGCGAAGTCCGGTTCCGGCGCGCGAGCCGGCTTGCCGAAGCCCAGCGATGACCACCACGCCGACACCCTGCTCATACCGTCCACCCTGGTGTGCGCCTCGAAGAAGGCAACCCATGATGGCAGTGTGCGGCGCGGCCGTGGGGGCCTTGCCCGGAAATGAGGCAGGTGCCGCGTGCATTTCGTTACGGGCACCGCCTGCACATGACATGCGGTGTTGCGAAACGGCTGCGCCGCCGCGCGCGGCGGACAGCGCCGGCGCGACTTCTGCACGGACTGTGCGGGCCTACTGCGCCTTGCCGCCGTTCGCCTTGTAGCGCTCGACCGCCTTCTTCAGGTCGGTGTATTCCTGGCACGGCAGGAAACACGCCTTGTCGAGCGCGGCCAGGCGCTGCTCGGCCTTGGGCAGATCGCCGGTCATCAGGTACAGCTCGCCGGAGTACTCGAGCGCGCCGCGGTGTTGCGGGTTGATGCGCAGCGCCTCGTCGTAGTAACGCTCGGCGGCGGCGTAATCGGGCGTCTTGGCTTTGCGGTGGCTGTAGCCCATCAGGCTGTTCCAGTCGGCGCTGCCGGTGTCGTTGACACGCTTGAGCTCGTCGATCGCGGCGACCCACTTGCTGTCGGCGATCTGCGCACGCGCGGCGCTCAGCTTGTCGTTTGCGGCCGGCGTCGCGGGCGCATAGTCGGCGCCGAACGACGGCGCGATCGCCAGCACCAGCGCGGTGGCGGCGACGAGGCGGTGGATGCGGTTCTTCATGGGGCTCTCTCCTCGGGTTGAACAGACATCCGTCCCGGATGTCTTGCCGCTACATACGGGCCGACCCCGCGCAGCGGACGCAGTGCCTCACCAGAGTTTCACGCAATGGCCCGACAGCACGAAGTCGCCGGACGGTTTGTCGCCGGCCTTCGCCGGCGCGGCCTCGAGGCTGACCGCGAGCCGCGTCACGTTGAAGAAGAGCTTCTCGGAACTGTCCGCGAGCGCCACCTGGGCCGAGCCCTGGCCCGGCACGACGCCGACCGGGAACGGCGCGCTGCCGTCCTTGGGCAGCGCCCACAACTGCGCGACCGCGCCGGCCGGTATCGCGACCGGCTGCAGCAGCTTCACGGTGAGCTGGCGGCCGTGCCGGCGCGAGCTGGCGAGCACCGTCGGCTTGCCGGCCGCGTCGACCAGCAGACCGACGTAGCTCGCCGGCAGCGCGTCGCGCTCGGGCTCCATGCCGATCAGGCCGGGCTGCAAGCGCAGCACGAGCACGCACAGCAACACGCCGGCAAGCGCGCTGCCGAGCGTGCGGCCCGAGAAGATTTCGGCGAGCCAGCGCCACGGCGAAGGCTTCGCTGCGGCGGTCGATGACGCATCCGCCGTGCCGGCGAACAGGCGCTGCTCGAGGCCCTGCCAGACCGCATCGCGCGGCTGCATCGCCGGCACGCTGCCGGCGAGCTGCGCGAGGCGGTCCATCCAGACGCCGACCGCGAGCGTCGCCGCCGGGCTCTGGCGCAGCACGCGCTCGAAGCGCCGGCGCGCGCCGCCGTTCAGCGTGCCGAGCGCGTACTCGCGCGCCAGCAGATCGAGCCGCTCGGGATGGAGGTAGTTCATGCCGCGCTCATCCCGGCCGCCTCGAGGCAGCTCTTCAGCTTGTCGAGCCCGCGCCGCACCCAGGCCTTCACGGTGCCGAGCGGCGCGCCGAGCGCGGCGGCGATCTCGGTGTGCACCATCCCGCGGTAGTAGGCGAGCGCGATTGCCTGGCGCTGCGACGCGCCGAGGCCGGCCATGCAGCCGTCGATCTTCAAGCGTGCGAGGCTCTCGTCGAGCAGCTGCTGCGGCTGCTGCGCTTCGTCCGCGGCGATGTTCATCGCGTCGTCGTCGAGCGCGACGGTCGAGCCGCGCTCGGTCTTGCCCGAGCGCAATGCATCGATCGCGCGGTTGCGCACGATGTTGATCAGCCAAGTCATCGGGGTGGCCACGGCGGCATTGAAACCCGCCGCGCTGTGCCAGACGTTCATGAAAGCTTCCTGCAGCACCTCTTCGGCGCGTTCTCGCTGGTTCAATATACGGAACGCCACGCCGAGGAGATGCGCGCAGGTCGCCCGATAAACCTGCTCGAAGGCGGCACGGTCGCGCAGCGCGACGCGCGCGAGCAGCCGGGCGAGATCGTCGTTGGTGGTGGCCATGAGGAGTGAGGCGAGTGTAGACGCAGGCAAGCGCGCACTACAATCGCGCCCCCGCCGCATCCCCCGAGCCGCCGCCATGCCGCCCGACACGTACTGCGCGATCGATTTCGGCACGTCCAACTCCGCGATCGTGGTGCCCGAGGCGGGCGGGATGGCGCTGGTCGAGCTCGAGCCGGGCCACCGCACGATGCCGACCGCGGTGTTCTACTTCGTCGAAGGCTCCGAGCACGACGGCCCGCCGCGCGCCTTCGGCCGCGCCGCGGTGGCGGCCTATGTCGACGGGATCGACGGCCGGCTGATGCGCTCGATGAAGAGCATCCTCGGCAGCAGCCTGATCGACCAGACCACCGACGTCGGCG
>Ga0075366_10001164_pt1 | contig 13016 bp, 6 predicted proteins | sample EndMethybrTD3031_FD_72351 | JGI IMG/M metagenome (GOLD analysis project Ga0075366, IMG submission 72351) | Populus endosphere microbial communities from Tennessee, USA - Endosphere MetaG P. TD hybrid TD303-1 | ecosystem: Host-associated > Plants > Roots > Endosphere | place: USA: Tennessee...
GCCGCTGGCGTGCCATTGAGCGTGACCTGAATCTCGGCGGTGGCAGGTAAGGGCGGCAAGTTGATCGGCGTACCGGCGGTGTAAGTACCACTGGCCATGGCGGTACCGGTCATCGCCGGATCCGCAGCGCGATCGAACACATCGTAGGCGGTGGCCGACGTGAAACGGATGCCGTATTGTCCGCCCGCGTAGGTACCGACCACGGTGGACGACGAGACCGTACCAGTTCCGGTGTTGCCAATGGACGGCTGGGCATTGAAGCTTTGCCCCGTGGTCTGGATGCGCATGAGCAGCTCGTCACCACTCAGGCTGACCGGGATATTGCGCGTGTTCGATACGTGGATCGAACGTTGGCCCTGATCGCCCGCGTAGCTCACGCCGGACAGCGAACCATTGAATGGCTGTACATCACCCTTGAAACCGGCAAACAGGTACTCGCCGTTTTCGTCGGTGGCGTTGGCCATTGACATCAGGCTGTCGAACTGGGCCCGCATGTCTTCGGCAATGGTGTTGCGATCCGACTGGTTGAGTGTTGCGCTGCCGGCTTGAATGGCACGCTCGTGGACATAGGCGAACAGATCGCTGATCGCGCCCAGCTTGCTGTCCAGTGTTGTCAGCGTATCGTTGGCCGTACCTTGCGCTTCCTTGTGCAGCTGCACCTGTTGTGCTGCCTGCGAGACTTCCAGCGCGCGCGCTGCGGCAACCGGGTCATCGCTTGGCGTCACCACCCGCTTGCCGGTCGACAACTGGTTCTGCAGCTTGAGCAGGTCTCCCTGCTGCCGCGTAATGTTGCCGACATTGGCGTCGTAGATTTGCGATGTGCTGATTCTCATGGCTTACCTCTGCTCACTTGCTCACTGCGTGTTCTAGCCGCGCGCAACGGCAAGAATCTCGTCGAACAGGCTCTTGGAAATATTCATGGCACGCGCAGCAGCCTGGTATGCCTGTTGATAACGGATCAAATTGGCTGCTTCTTCATCCAGATTCACACCCGACAGACTCTGCTGACTGGCGACGGCCTGGTCGAACAGACCTTGCTGCGCGGTGACGCCTACCTCTGCGTCACGCGACAGCGTGCCGATATCGCTGACCAATTGTGAATACGCATACTCATAGCTCGCGCCGCCATTGAGCATGGTCTTGGCGTTCTGGATGGCCCCCATCGCCAGCGCATTGCGATTGTCCGACGTGCCCTGGGTATTCGTCGTGATGCGGAACACGTCCCCGTTATTGGGAGTGCCGCTGATCGTGAATGACAGTGCCGGGGAGCCAATTTCGAAAGTCTTGCCGGCAGCATCGACGGCAGGATCGTAGGTATTGTCGGCAGCCGTTGAGCCTGAAGGTGTTCCCGGGTCGGACGGGTCCAGTGTGCTCACGCCACTGCGCACCAGCAGCGGTACCGCCGCGCCTGCCGCGTTCACTGCGGAAAACGTCTTGCTGGTCGCGTCATAGGTCACTCTGATGGCGCCGAAGTCCGGCGTGCCATCGACAACAACCGTATCCAGGCCGGTTCTCGACACCACCGCACCGTTGCCGATTTTTGCAGTGCCACTATTGCTTGTCTCGGCAGCCAGCGAAAAGGGCGCTGCGGCAGCGATCTTGCGTGTGTCCTGAATCGCCAGCTGGATGTTCTGTGCCGCGTTGCGGGTTGGCTGGATCAGGAATGTGTCGCCATCGGTAGGGGTGCTGCCAACGCTCAGCGAGAAGCCGTAACGCAGGGTTTTGTCCGCATCGGTCGGGTCGGTCGTCGTGCCGTCCGGCGGTGTCGCACCGGTATACACCGTCACGCCATCCGAATTGCGCCGCATCGTATAGCCCGTGGCAGTCGCATAGCTCAGCGTGTAATCGTCGGCCTTGACGTCCTGGGCCTGTGTGAATGTCGCGGTGACGGTCACCGCGGCCGTGCTGGAGAGCTGCTTTACTTCCGGTGACAGCGTACGGAAAAACAGACCGCCCAGCTTGCCGTCAAGATCCTGGCCGAGGGCATGTTGATCGTTCATGTTTTTCGAGATCGTGACGGCCAGTCGACCCAGATCGTTCTGCGCTACGGTCAGTGCCTCATCACGGAAACGAATCAGGCCACCCATGCGGCCGCCACTGATCAGATCGTCCGACACGAGGATATTCGACGAGCCCACGGTGGAGAAAATCGCCTGCTCTTCCGGATTGGTGGGCGATTGGCCAACGGTCAAGGCATAAGCGTTCTGACCCACCACCAGTGGTTGGCCGGAGCCGAAGAACAGGTTGATCTGACCATCGGCCTGCGCCGAAGCGCTGATGCGCACCTCCTGGTTGATCTGGCCGATAAGCTTGTCGCGCAAATCATGCAGGTCATTGGCAGGCAATGACGAGCCGCCCGACTCGCTGATGCCGATACGATAATTGAGTTCCGCCACCTGCTTGGCTAGTGAGGTCACGGTCTCCGCCGAGGCAGACAACTGCGCCTGCACGCCGGACTGGATTTCCGACAGGCGCTGGCTCAGGGAATGAAAGCGATCGACCAGCGATTCACTGGACGACAGCAGGGATTGGCGCGAAGGAATGCTCGACGGATTCGTCGATAGCTCCTGCATGCCCTTGAAGAAGTCCTGTAACGCAGGCGACAGGCCGGCCGTGTCATCGGCCAGCAGATTGTCGATCTGCTTGATCTCGGTGTTGTACGTCGAGAACTCCGTCTTGGCCGTATCGGCAGCCATCACCTGAGAAGTCAGGAACTGACTGTAGACGCGCTGCACGGTATCGACCTTGGTGCCCTGGCCGAAGAAGCCCACGCCGGAGAACATCGGCGTCTGCGTCGACTGCGCCACACGCTGACGGTTGTAACCATCGGTCGAGGCATTCGCTATGTTATGGCCAGTCGTCGTCAGCCCTGCCTGTGCGGCATTCAGGGCTGTCAGGCTGATACTCATCAGGCTCATGGACGCAAACTCCTCAACTGTCTGGTCAGGAGATAGCAAGTCCTTTGCCAGTTCGATGAGACCTAGCAATGACGGCTACTTGCTGGAAAGCGCACCTGCCTTCCCGATGCGTGACATCGAGCGAACGGCAAGAATTGCCGCCAGGACCGGCAATGGCTAGCCACTCGCATGAAGCCGGCAGTGCAACAGATGGTGGACAGAGCCTTGCAGAATGCCGCCCAAGGAACGTGGCATCCGTGCAAAGTTTAATGCGGGCGCGATGAATCGCGCCCCTACCTGTTGATGAACTGCCTCATTCCCGGCGTAGGGGCGCGATTCATCGCGCCCAGCTTTTCATTTCCGCGGGAAGCACCGGCTGGCTACCGCGGCCGCCCCGACCAGATCTTCTGCAGACGCTTCACACTCACCGGCACGGGCGTCTTCAATTCCTGCGCGAATAGGCTCACACGCAACTCTTCCAGTTGCCAGCGGAATTCCTCCAGCTGCGGATCGACCACATTGGCCTTCAGCTTGGCGAGATGCTCGCGCTCGAACGGAGTCGCTACCGAACGCCATTCGCCAAGCAATTGCGCGTCGCGCGCAGGATCGTTGCGCCACTTGTCCACGCGCACGGCTGCCGCTTTCAGATAGCGCGCGAAATGTGCCAAACGCTCATACGGATTCGCCATCAGGAAGTCCTTCGGCATGAGGCGTTCAAGTTGCGCGTGGATATCCGCCGTCAGCGCTTCCGCGCTCTTCAGGCCGACCAGCTTCTTCGTGACAGTTGCATGCTCAGTCAACAGAGTGCCTACCAGGCGCATCAACTCCTGCGCCACCAGCATGATGCGCGGCTTGGCCTGTTGCGCACGCAGGGCAAACGACTCTGCATCGGTCGGCCATGGCGGCAGCAGGCAGGTGCGGGTGAGTGTGGCTTCAACCAGTTGTGCCTTGAGCTCCGCCTCGTTGCCGAAGGGCAGGAACTTCAACGCCAGATCGCGCAACCCCGGCAAGCGCTCGATGCCTTTGACCTGATCTTTCAGTGTCAGCGCAAACAGACGCGCCAGGCCCTTGGCGTGCATGCGCGTCGCCTCCTCTTCGGTATCGAACGGACGCAGACTTACCGAGTTGCCATCATCATGCAGTGCAGGGAAGCCGATCAGCGTGCGGTTGCCGACCTTCACTTCGAGCAGTTCGGGGAGTTCGCCGAAGGACCAGGTGGTGAGGTTGGAGAGAACGGCGTCGGGTTGGACAGCGACGTTGTCGCTGCCAGAATTCCTCCCCCCCTGCTCCTCTCCTCCAAGGGGGCGAGAAGTGTCGCTGTTCCCTCTCTCGCCTGCGGGAGAGGGTGGCCCGGAGGGCCGGGAGAGGGCTGCTGGCGTGGCGGAGAGGGTGGGATTCGAACCCACGTTAGGCTTAAGACTCAACCCCGCCAATTGCGCTCCAATCGACCCCTCGACCTGCCCCGCCCGGAACGCAGCCAACACTTGATCCTTCAGCCGCAAACGCAGATCCATCAGGTTCCGTGATTGCCCGAGCGCGCGACCATGCTCGTCGATCACACGGAAATTCATGAAGCAATGCGGGTTCAGGTTCTCCGCGCGGAAGCTCTCCAGCGGTAGCTTCAGCTGCACGCGTTCTTCCACAAAAGTCTGCAAGCCACGCAGCAAGGGCTGCTCGGTATCGAACTTTTTCTCGTTGAACGCGACCATGAATTCGCGCGCGCTCTCGCTGATGGGCTGCAGGCGATGGCGATGCTTGGGCGGTACGGTCTTCAAGAGGCCGACCACCTTCTCTTCCAGCAGGCCCGGCACCAGCCATTCGCAGCGATTGATCGGCACCTGGTTGAGCATCGCCAGCGGCACAGCGAGCGTCACGCCGTCCTCCGGATCACGCGGCTCATGCACGTAGGTCAGCTTCAGCTTCTGCCCCAGTACCATCATCGAGCCGGGGAAGTTGTCGCTGGTGACACCCGCCGCCTCGTGACGCATCAGCTGCTCGCGCTCAAGATGCAGGCGACGCGGCTGTTCGCGCTCGGCCTTCTTGCGCCAGGCTTCGAAGCTGCGCACGTCAGTCACGTCCTGCGGAATCTGCGCGTCGTAGAAAGCCTCGATCAGCGATTTGTCGACTAACAGATCGGGGCGGCGCATCTTGTGTTCCAGCCGTTCGATTTCGACCATCAGGCGTTCGTTGTGCTGGAAAAAGGGCATCGCTTTGGCGTGCGCATCATCCAAGTCGCCTTCGACCAGCGCTTCGCGAATGAAAATCTCGCGACACGTGGCCGGATCGATATGCGAATAGCCCACCGCCCGACGCGCATACAGCGTGATGCCATACAACACGCCACGCTCATAGGCGCGTACCGCGCCGTGCTTCTTCTCCCAGTGCGGCTCGTACGTCTGCTTCTTGACCAGATGCCCGCCTACCTCCTCGATCCATTCCGGCTCGATGCGCGCAATGCAACGCGCATACAAGCGCGAGGTATCGATCAGCTCTGCCGCCATCAGCCATTTGCTCGCCTTCTTTGCCAGATACGAACTCGGATGCGGCCAGAAACGAATGGCGCGTGCACCGAGATAGGCGCCGGCATTCTGGCCGACCGTTTCCTCCTGTCGCACACCAATGTGGCCCAGCAAACCCGTCAACAAGGCTTTGTGCAATTGCTCGTAGTCAGCCGGCTCGGTGTTCTCCTTCCAGCCATGTTCGGCACACAGGGCATGCAATTGCCCATGTACATCGCGCCATTCGCGCATGCGCATCCACGACAGGAAATGCTGCTTGCACCAGGCTTTCTGTTTCGACGAAGTCTCGTGCTTCCAGATTTCATCGGCCACGCGCCACAGGTTCACGAACCACTGGAACTCCGAGCGTGGCTCGGCCTTGTCCTCGGGAACTACCCGGAATCTCGCATGCGCCTGATCTGCTGTACCGCTTTGCTCCGGCGGACGCTCACGCGGGTCCTGCGTTGACAGCGCCGCGGCAATCACCAGCACCTCATGCAGGCAATTTCGGTCACGCGCCGCCAGCAGCATGCGACCGATCTTCGGGTCGAGCGGCAGCTTGGCGAGCTCCTTGCCGAAAGACGTCAATTCATTGTCATCATCAACCGCACCCAGCTCATTCAGTAGCTGATAGCCATCGCCAATTGCACGCGGCGTCGGTGCATCAATAAACGGGAAATCCTCCACTGCGCCAAGATGCAGTGACTTCATGCGCAGGATCACGCCCGCCAGCGATGACCGCAGAATCTCCGGCTCGGTGTGTTCGAGGCGACGCTTGAAATCGTCTTCCGCATACAGGCGTATGCAGATGCCATCCTGGACGCGGCCGCAGCGCCCTGCCCTTTGTTTTGCCGCGCTCTGTGCGATCTTCTCAACCTGCAGCAGCTCGACCTTGTTGCGCACCGAGTAGCGATTCATGCGCGCCAGACCGGCATCGACGACATAGCGAATGCCCGGCACCGTCAGCGAGGTTTCGGCCACATTCGTCGACAAGACGACGCGCCGACCGTTGGAGCGCCCGAACACACGCTGCTGCTCCTGCGCCGACTGGCGCGCGAACAGCGTCAGTATCTCGGTGCCCGGCGCATGGTGTTTGCGCAAGGCCTCGGCTCCCTCGCGAATCTCGCGCTCTCCGGGCAGGAACACCAGCACGTCGCCAGGGCCCACTCGCTGCAGTTCGTCGACCGCGTCAACAATCGCTTCGTACAGGTCCTTCTCCTGCCGCCGCGCCGCTCGTTGCGCGGCCAGATCTCGCTCGCGCTGCGTCTGCTGCGCAACGAGGCCCGGCTTCACCTCATCCTCGATCGGCCGATATCGCACTTCGATCGGGTACAGCCGTCCCGATACCTCGATCACGGGCGCAGGTTTTTGCACATCACCCAACTGAGTTGCAAAGTGATTCGCAAAGCGCTCGGCATCCAGCGTTGCCGACGTCACGATCACCTTCATGTCGCGCCGCTTCTGCAAGAGCGTGCGCAGATAACCAAGCAGGAAATCGATGTTCAGGCTGCGCTCATGCGCCTCATCGATGATCAAGGTGTCATACGCCGACAGCAGTGGATCGCCCTGCGTCTCCGCCAACAAGATGCCATCAGTCATAAGCTTGATGTAACTCTCGGGCCTGGTGTGGTCGGTAAAGCGAATCTTGTAACCCACTACGCCACCGAGCTCCGTACCCAGCTCTTCCGCAATACGCGTTGCCGTCGCACGCGCCGCGATGCGCCGTGGCTGTGTGTGGCCGATCAGCCCAGCCTCGCCACGCCCCAGCTCAAGGCAAATCTTCGGAATCTGTGTCGTCTTGCCCGAACCGGTTTCTCCGCAAATGATCACGACCTGATTGTCACGAATCGCCGCAGCTATCTCGTCGCGGCGCTGATTGACCGGCAAGTCGTCCGGGAACGAAGGCTTCGGCAAACCTTCGCGTCGCTTCGCGCGCGCCGCAATGCTGCGCTCGAACCTCTCGCGCAAGGCATCCGGCAAATCCTGCAAGCGCTCGACGCGCGCAGGCAAGGCTCGCAATGCGCGATGTAGGGCGGGCCGGTCTTTGGAGAGGAGAAGGTCGAGCAAGGAAGCCACAGGGGAGAGCGAGCGAGGCAAAGCGCGCCATTTTACGTGACAAGTCGGACTTCTCTTCAGCAATGTAAAGCCAGGGAGCGCATTGCCAGAGTCGTGGTTGAGCATGTAGCGCAGGACGCAAACTCCACATGCGACAATCCTCCACCACACCATAGCCAGGGCAGCCATGAATCGTCGCGAACTTCTCAAACTCGCCTCTGCCGCGGCGATTGCCCAAAGCCTGCCACGTAGCTTGCTCGGTGCTTCATCCCTCCAGGACAATCCTTTCGCCGTCGGCGTCGCCAGCGGTTCGCCGCGCCACGACAGCGTCGTCCTGTGGACACGATTGATCCCGTCCGCAGGCGGTTTCGACAACAAACCTGTCGCAGTGAATTGGGAAGTCGCCGACGACGACAGATTCAAGCACATCGTGCAGAAAGGCAGCGCGCCCGCCTTGCCATTGCTCGGATACTCCGTGCACGTTGAGATCGAAAACCTGCGGCCCGACCGCTGGTACTTCTACCGATTCAATACCGCAGGCAACACCAGTCCTGTCGGTCGCACACGTACCTTCGCCGCGCCCGGCGCCGCTGTCGAAAAAATGCGTCTCGCATACGCCTCCTGTCAGCGCTGGGAGCATGGCTACTACGCCGCATGGCGCCACATGCAGGATGAGCAACTCGACGCCGTCTTTTTCGTCGGCGACTACATATATGAGTACGCCAAGGGCAAGAACGACATCCGCTCACACGATCTGGCCAAGCCAAAAAACCTCGCCGACTACCGCGATCGCTACGCGCTCTACAAGAGCGATCCGAACTTGCAGGGCATGCACGCGCAATGTCCGTGGCTGCTCACCTGGGACGACCATGAAGTCATCAACGACTACGCTGGCCTGCAAGCTCCCGGAGTTGCAGGGGACTTCGCCGCGCAACGTGCCGCCGCCTATCAGGCCTTCTACGAAAACCAGCCATTACGCGCCAGCGTGCTCACGTGTGTGCTCGACGGTCTGGTCGGTGGCAGCAAGCAAGGCGCAGAGATGCGCCTTCATGACCGCGCATCCTTCGGCAAACTCATCGATTTTCATATCCTCGACACACGGCAATACCGCACGATCCAGGCCTGTTCCGAAAACGGCAAAGGGGGCTCGTATATTGGAGGAGCCAGCGTTCGCCTCGACACCTGCCGCGAACTCGACAACCCGCAACGCAGCCTGCTTGGATTCGAACAGGAGCGCTGGCTTGCCGATGGCCTCAAAGCCAGCGCCGGGCACGCGCCGCACTGGACCGTCATCGTGCAGGAAACCCGCTTCGGACAGACCATCAACCGCGGCAAGAATGATGGCAAAAGCGCAACCGTCAGCAACGACGCCTGGGACGGCTATCCCGGTGCCCGCCAGCGCCTTGTCGACGCATTGCAAAGCACCCGCGCGCCGAACCCCGTCATGCTCGGTGGTGACGTCCACGCCAGCTGGGTCGGACACATCAAGGCCGACTACAACAAGCCCGATAGCGCCAGCGTCGGTGTCGAATTCACCGGCACCAGCATCAGCTCAAACTGCAACAGCGCCGAGCACATACCCCAACGCGTCGAACAGAACCCGCATTTCATCTTCGGCGATGGTTACAGGCGTGGCTACGGCGTCATTGAATTCACACCGAAGTCACTGACCAGCAAGCTCCGCGTCGTAAGCGACATCACCAACCCGGACGCCAGCATCGAAACCTTGGCCGGTTTCGTCGTAGAAGCAGGCCACTCGATCATCCAGAAAAGCTGAGCTGACCACGGCGCTCATTCCGGCCCATGGAACCAGTCACATGGAGAATGTCGAAAAAATTGACAATGTCGCCAAAAGCCAAATAAATCACGCTATAGAAATCAGTGATATACGGGTTTGGCCTAGTCCTTGCTTTGTCCCGTGCGAGGTCGAACATCAGGGCTTCTTGGGGAGGTACTTGGCTCGGCACATGAGCCAGATGCCATGAAAGCTTCACACCCGCTTTAAAGAATTTTTGGCGTTTTTTGCGGTAAGCTCATGTGCGAGGCAGTGTGACTTAATGCCTCTGTTGTTAAAAATAACCTAGTGGAGAGTAGAGATGATTCAAATGAAAAAAATGGTAGCTGCGGTTGCGATCGCTGCTGCTTCGATCGGCGGCGCACAAGCCACGACACTGGCAGCTGGCGATATTTCGTTTACCGGCTTCGCTCGTGAATCGGCATACGGCGGCTGGTCTTTCGTATCTTGGGTAAATCTGGATGCAGGCACGGTCATTACATTTTCTGACAACGGCCTGAACTCCGCTGGCGCCTTCAAGACCAGTGTCCAAAAAGAAAATACCTGGACATGGACCGCAACGTCCGCAGTGTCCGCCGGCACGCAAGTCGTCACTTACGGTGGCACTTTTGACACAACACTCGGCACAGTGTCGGGCGGCGTTAGTGGCGGTGGTGCAACCACTGTTTCGACCGGCACGCTGGCTCCCAGCGCAACCTCGGATAGCCTGCCCTACGCATTCGACTTCTCCAGTAGCGGCGAAGTACTGTATGCACTGCAAGGTACAACCTTCATCGGTGCTATCAATAACTTTGTTAGCACGCCTGCTACCACGTCCGACAATCCGCTTACGTCGGGCCTGACAAATATTCAGAACATCAACTACGGCGCAAGTCTTGGCGGTACGGGTGATAGCGTAATCCAGCGCACCGAGTGGTACAAAGGCCCAACGACTGGCCTGAGCGCTGCCGACTACAAGCTGGCTATTGCAAATATGGCCAACTGGAGCAAGGACACCGCCACCGCAAACCTCAAGAGTCTCGGTTTGCTTGAAGGCAATGGACAAATTGCTGTAGCTACAGGTCCGGCTTTCGGTGTCGGCGCAGGCAACTTCACTATCGCTGCAGCGCCAGTGCCAGAAGCCAGCACCTACGCCATGCTGCTGGCGGGTCTTGGTATGATCGGCGTGATCGCACGTCGTCGCACTAACGCCTAAGCAATACGCAATACTGAAGTACTGAACGCCCATCCCTTCCGGGGTGGGCGTTTTTGTTTGAGTTGTCCAATCAGCCATAGCCATCCCAGTCTGGCTCCGGCAGACCCACAAGATCTAAACCCCAAGCAACTCCGCCGCATGGCTGCGCGTGGTTTCAGTGATGTTCACGCCACCCAGCATACGAGCGATTTCTTCGACACGGCCGGCCTGATCAAGGTCAACGAGGCGTGACAAGGTCTGGCCGTTCTTGTTTTCCTTGACCACTTTCCATTGCCAGTTCGCTTGCGCTGCCACTTGCGGCAGATGAGTTACGCATAGCACTTGCCGGTTGCTGCCCAACTCGCGCAGGCGACGGCCAACTATTTCCGCAACGCTGCCGCCGATGCCTACGTCAACTTCATCAAAGATCAATGTGGGTACGGCCTGTGAAGCACTGGCGATGACTTGAATGGAGAGTCCAATGCGTGACAGCTCGCCGCCGGACGCGACCTTGGCGAGCGGGCGTAGCGGCTGGCTGGGGTTGGCGGCGACCTGGAACTCGATTTTTTCGAGGCCATGCGCACTGCCATCATTTTCGGGCTGGAGCGCGATTTCGAAACGACCACCCGCCATGGCAAGCTCCTGCATGGCTTCGGTGACGGCGGCGCTGAGTTTCTTTGCCGCTGCGGCACGCTTGTCAGAAAGCTGGGCTGCAGCCTTGCGGAATGCTGCCTCTGCTGCGCGTTCGCGCTCGGCGAGCAAGGCCGGATCGCCCATCGCGGTGAGGCTATCGAGGCGCGTCTGGCTTTCGGCGAGCAGGCCGGGCAAGTCTTCAGGCTGCACGCGATATTTGCGCGACACCATCATGACATCGGCAATGCGCTGATCGAGTTGCGCAATGCGCTCGGGATCGAGGTCAACACGATCCTGATAGCGCTTGAGCGCATGGCCTGCTTCATCCATGCGGATGGAGGCTTCGCTCAGCAGCTCGGCAATGTCCTTGAGGGTCGGGTCGAATTCGGCGAGTTCGAAAAGTCTGGCAGCGAGGCGTTCTGTCTGACCTGTCAGCGGGTCTTCTCCTTCGCTGACGCTCTCCAGTGCCATGCCGACGCCTTCGAGCAGGCTGACGGCGTGGGTCAGGCGAGCGTGCTCCTGATTGAGTGGCTCCCATTCACCCGCGGTGAAGTTCAGGCTTGTGAGCTCCTGCACCTGAAAGCTGATCATCTCCTGCTCGCGTGCGAGGCCGGCCTGTTGCTGCTGCGCTTCTTCGCGCGCACGTCGTACTGCGACCAGTTCGCGCCAGAGCTTGCCAACGTCCTTCGCCAAGCCACCAAGACCTGCGTGATCGTCGAGCAGCACACGCTGAGCGTCGGGTCTGAGCAGCGCCTGATGTGCGTGCTGACCATGTATGTCGGCAAGGAATTCGCCCAACTCGCGCAGCTGTGTGGCGGTTGCCGGCATACCGTTGATGTAGGCGCGCGAACGGCCACCGCTGTCTACGACGCGACGTACCAGCAGGCCATCGTCACCGGCTTCCAGATCCTGACTCAGCAACCACGGCACGACAGGAGAATCTGCAGCCAGATCGAACTCAGCGGCCAGATCGGCTTTGTCACAACCCGTGCGTACGACGCTGGCATCGGCACGTTCGCCAAGCAGAAGTGAGAGCGCGTCCAGCAGGATGGACTTGCCCGCGCCGGTCTCGCCGGTCAGTGCGCCGAAGCCGGTGCGGAAATCGAGTTCGAGACGATCAACCAGGACGAAATCGGAAATAAGGAGACGGCGCAGCATGTGTTGTCAGCAGGTTTGAGCAGGCGCTTATTCTAGCGTAGGGGTACAACGCGGGCACGATGGACTACGCTACGCCCGGTACGAACAGTTAGTGGAAGCAGCCCTCCTGGCATGACAAACAGTGCTCGCTCAGGACAGACGCGGCGTGGAACTCCAGTGCAGTTTTTCGCGCAGCACGGCAAAGTAGCTGTAGCCGGGCGGGTGCAGCAGGGTGACGGACTGGAAGGAGCGGCGCACGCGCACGCAATCGCCACCGTGGGCATCAAAAAGTGTTTGGCCGTCGTAGTGAATGCGGGCGTCATGCGGAGCGACGATCATGATGTCGACGACGCTGTCATGCGAAAGGGCGATGGGGCGGTATGTGAGGCCATGTGGTGACAGCGGCACGAGCACTATGCCGGCCAGGCGCGGATGAAGAATGGGGCCATTGGCCGACAGCGCGTAGGCGGTCGAACCGGTAGGTGTGGCAACAATGATCCCGTCCGAGCGCTGTGAATAGATGTACTCGCTATCGACGGTCAGTTCGAATTCAATCATGCGGCCTACTTCGCCGCGGCTCACCACAACGTCATTGAGCGCCACGGAGCTGAATACCGGTTCGCCACCGCGCAGCACTTCGGCTTCTAGCAGCACGCGACGCTCACGCAGATATTTTCCGTCGAGAATCTCGCCGACGCGCTCCAGCATTTCGCCACGGCCGATGTCCGTCAGGAAACCCAGGCGCCCCTGATTGATACCCAGCAAAGGCAAGGTGTGTGCAGCCAGTCGTCGTGCTGCAGCCAGCAAGGTGCCGTCGCCTCCCACCA
>Ga0075366_10001168_pt1 | contig 13007 bp, 9 predicted proteins | sample EndMethybrTD3031_FD_72351 | JGI IMG/M metagenome (GOLD analysis project Ga0075366, IMG submission 72351) | Populus endosphere microbial communities from Tennessee, USA - Endosphere MetaG P. TD hybrid TD303-1 | ecosystem: Host-associated > Plants > Roots > Endosphere | place: USA: Tennessee...
TCCCCGCAGTCTGGCGAGGATCACGCGAGCCGCATATTTCCCGGCCTGTTTTGCAGCCGGGCCGACGCCCGGTACAAGGACACCTCTGGCATCGGTCAGGGCCGCGGTGTCGCCTGTCACGAATACATTGGCATGACCGGGAATGCTGTAATCCGGCGCTACCTTCACACGCCCGGCGCGATCTGCTTCGACATTCAACCAGATCGCGGCGGGTGAAGCCTGCACGCCAGCGGCCCAGATGAGGGTGCCTGCGGCGACGCGTTCTTCGCCGATCACCACGCCGTCTGCATCGCACTGATTCACGCGGGCATTGAGTCGTACCTCTACACCGAGGCCTTGCAAAGACTTGAGTGCCGCGGCGGAAAGGTCTTCGGGAAAGCTCGCCAGCAGGCGCTCGCCTGCCTCGACCAGCAGCACTTTGGCTTTGCGCGGGTCGATGCGGCGGAAGTCCCTGGCCAATGCAGCGCGCGCCAGTTCCGCGATGGAACCCGCCATCTCCACGCCAGTCGGTCCGCCACCGATGATCACGATGGTCAGCAGGCGGTCGCGCTCGCTTGTATCTGTCGCCATCTCTGCCAGTTCGAATGCCATCAGCAAGCGGTGCCGGATCGCCGTCGCGTCCTCGATGGTTTTCAGGCCAGGGGCAAAGGCTTCCCAATGATCATTGCCGAAGTAGGCGTGGCGCGCCCCGGTGGCAACAACCAGATAGTCGTACGGGATATCACCGGAATGCGTGCCGTTGTCGACGGCCACGGTTTGAGCCTCCGTATCGATTGCAATGACCTTGCCGAGCACCACGGTCAGGTTTTTCTGATCCCACAGCAGGCTGCGCACTGGCGCGGCAATGTCGGCGGGCGACAGGCTGGCTGTCGCGACCTGATAGAGCAGGGGCTGGAAGAGATGGTGGTTGCGCTGATCGATCAGCACTACGTCGACCGCCGCGGCAGCCAGCGTCTTGGCCGCCGACAAGCCACCGAAGCCAGCGCCGATGATGAGAACCTTGGGACGGATGTCTGTCATCTTCATTTCCGGAAATGGATACGTAGCAAGTTTTGCGGGAGGGTTGATCCCGCATCACATCCTACCGCACGCGAAGTTGGTCGATTGACAAGCCTGCGGCGCAAGAAGCGTGCAGCACTTCCTGCAATATCTCTCTGCCGGCTGCACCACTCTTTGCCGACCGGAGAGCAGGGGACGTCGTTCTCCACGGGACTGGTTCTTGCGGAATGCCTTTGCAGGAGAGCTGGAAGGCGCGGCGCGCAGAGAACGTCTCCGGTTGATCGCACAACCAGCCCCGGGGCTGGCATCCGAATTCCCATAACAGAGTCCAGACCGGCGATGTCCGGCCTGCAGGCTTGCCGGCGGAGCTACCGTTGCAAGTTTGCGGGTTGATGCGCAAGGTGGCGAAAGAAACGCATGCAGACAAATTACCCGCACCGTTCCGCAAATGCACCCCTGCGCGGCGACACCCCGCCGGCAAAGACTGCTGGAAAGGCGCGCATCGCGCCGCCCGCAGAACAGGCCCTGGAGGGGGAACGTTCGCCTATCAAGGCGCTCGACGCGATCCTGACGTCGATGCGCACGTCATTGGTCCACGTCGACAATCCCGGTCTCGTGCTGCAACGCCTGATAGACGCTGGTTTTGGCAATCTTCCCCTGCCGGGTTCGGGGCGCACGCTTGTGAGATGGCAGGCACTTGCCGCCGTCGCAGCTTTCGATCTGAGCCTCGCAAAGCTCTTCGAGGGACATGCCGATGCGCTGGCCATTCACGCCGAGTTGGGCGTTGGCGTGCCCGCGGACGGCAGTACCTGGGGCGTGTGGTGCGCCGAGTCGTCCGATGCAAGACTGAATTTTTTCAAGACCGAACAGCTTGAACGCACCTGTGTTCTCGACGGCCGCAAGGTCTGGTGTTCCGGCGCACAAGCACTTACCTACGCTCTGGTCAGTGCCTGGAACGAAGACGGCGAGCAATGCCTTGCCGCGGTTCCACTCAACCAGTCCGGCATCACGGTGATCGAGGAGGGATGGCACGCTGTCGGCATGCAGCGCAGCGCGAGTGTGGATGTGGTCTTCGACGGTGTCGTGGGCGTTCCGGTCGGCATGCCTGGCGCATACGCATCGCGCCCGGGTTTCTGGCATGGCAGTGCGGGCATCGCAGCGTGCTGGTATGGTGCTACCGTGGAAATTGCCAGAAGGCTGCATCAGGCCATGATCGGCGAGGCCGATGCGCACGGCAAAGCTCACCTGGGCGCCGTGGACGTAGCCCTCTGTTCCGCGGCGGCAGTGCTGCGCGAGACGGCGGCATTCATCGACGCGAATCCTGCTGCAGATGCCATGAGGATGGCATTTCGCGCCCGTCTTGGCGTCGAGAACGCAGCCATGACCGTCATCGAACACGCCACGCGTGCCTTGGGCGCAGGGCCTTTGTGCCGCGATGCGCATTTCGCCCGCATGGTAGCCGACCTGCCTGTATTCCTGCGCCAGAGTCATGCCGAACGGGACTTGCAAAAACTTGGCGAGTCGCTGGCCGAAACACAGCCTGCGCCGAGCGAAAAGCCGGGGCAGGGCACCGCAACCGAAGTGAGGACGGAGCTATGGAAGCTGTAGGCCGGATGAGGCGGGTGGCAACTGAAGATTCAGAGTTAAATCGCTGCACGAGCGGAGCAGCCAGCAATCAAGGCTTGATCGAGTCGCGATACGTTGCCGGAAACATCGTCTTCAGATTCGCAACCTTCGGCAGATCGTTGTACGCAATGTATGGCTGGTCGGGATGCAGGGTTGCGTAATCCTGATGGTAATCCTCGGCTTCGTAGAATGCCTTGAGCGGCACCAGCTGCGTCACGATGGGTTTGCTGAAACTCTTCGCAGCCTTGAGCTGATCGAAGTAGGCCTGCGCCACCTTCTGCTGATCGTCGCTTGTATAGAAAATGGCCGAGCGATATTGCGTGCCTGTGTCCGGCCCCTGACGGTTCAGTTCGGTCGGGTTGTGCACGACGGACATGAAGATTTTCAGCAACTGACCGTATGAAATTTTCGTCGGATCATAAGTGACCTTCACCGCTTCAGCATGTCCGGTGTCGCCACGGCTCACCATGTCGTACCTGGCCTTGTTCGCTGCGCCGCCGGAGTATCCCGAGATCGCCGACATCACGCCCTTGCTGTGCTGGAATACGGCTTGCACGCCCCAGAAGCAACCACCGGCAAACACCGCCGTCTGCATGCCTTTCGCGGGCGTATCGAGCCCAGGGTCAGGCAAGCGCACGGCCTCTTCCTTCGCGCTTGCAAAGCCACACGCGCCAAGCGCCAGCATGGATGCCAACGCCATCGGAGCGGTTTTGCGTTGAATGCTTTTCTGTAGCTGATTCCGGATGGATTGAAAATTCATGATCTGCCTTTCGGGAATGATTTCGGCAATTCAAGCCGCCTTCACAAAACGCATCGATGCCGAGTTCATGCAATAGCGTAGCCCGGTAGGCTTCGGGCCATCATCGAACACATGCCCCAGATGTGCGTCACAGCGCCGGCAGTTCACCGCCGTGCGCCGCATGCCGAAAGTACGGTCGGTAATCTCGGCCACATTCTCTTTTGCAACCGGCTGCCAGAAGCTCGGCCAGCCCGTGCCGGAGTCGAACTTCGTATCCGACCAGAACAGCGCCGTGTCGCAGCAGATGCAGCGATACAGCCCTTTCGCGTGATTGTCCCAGGTCGCGCCCGTGAAGGGGATCTCGGTATCTTCCCTGCGCGTGACAGAGTATGAAATCGGCGACAGCTGCTTGCGCCATTCTGCATCCGTCTTCACGACTTTCGGCACCCTGACGACAGCCTGCAACACGCCTTCATCGGTGACCGGCACGATACTGACCGTGGCCGGCAGCACATCAGCTGCCGATACCTTGCGTGTGGCCCACATTGCTGCAATCGACACGCCGGACAGCAGCAGGGCGCGCCGGCGCCGCTCGAACTGCAGTTCAAGCCCGTGCCGGGTAGCGGTCAAAGCGACCGCACCTGCCGTCCTCTGGTTCGTATCCGGCATTGCTGGCTTCCTCGTCTATTTCTTGCTGCTCACTCGTATAGACCGGTCTTCGGAGCAACTGCTTACATCAGGCCTGTTCCGGCACTTGCAATAGCCAATACGCCTTCGCCAACAATCCGGACGCAAATGGCCTGGATCTGCAAAACCGATCAAATGAAGCTTCCGCGAAAAGTGCAATCTGACAACCGTGCAACGTGCGAGAACATCATGACTTTCAACACGCAAGCCAGCTCCGGCAATCCTTCGCAAAAGGCGCTCTGGTTCATCGAGAGCCACTTTGCGGACGAGCTGAGTCTGGACGACATCGCCAGCATTGCCGGCGTATCCCGCTTTCAGATATCGCGCTCGTTTGTGGTGGCAACAGGATTGCCGATCACGCGCTACATGCGCGGTCGCCGTCTCAGCGAGGCAGCGCGTGCCCTGGCGGGCGGCGCGGCCGACATCCTGGCCGTTGCGCTCGATGCAGGTTATGGCTCACACGAGGCATTCACGCGGGCCTTCCGCGAGCAATTCGGCATCACTCCCGAAGCGCTTCGCGCACAGGCTCATTTGCACAATATTCAACTTGTGGAGCCGATCAAAATGGACCAGACATTCACGGAACTTGAAGCGCCTCGCTTCGAAAACGGCAAACTCTTGCTCATCGCAGGACTCAACCAGCGCTACGACTGCAATAGCAGCGCTGGCATCCCGGCGCAATGGCAACGCTTCTCGCCCTATCTGCAGGCCGGCATCGCAAAACAGGTGGGCGATGCCGCCTACGGCGTCAAAAGCAACTTCGACGACGCCGAGAACTTCGACTACCTGTGCGGAGTGGAAGTCACCGACTTTTCTGGCTTGCCGGCCGACTGGGACACTGTGCGCATTCCCGAACAGCGATACGCGGTATTCACGCACACGACTCACGTCTCCGAAGTGCGCCGCACCTGGAACACCATCTGGAACAAATGGCTGCCCGAATCGGGCATGCAGGTCGTCGATGCTCCACACTTCGAGCTGTATGACGAACGCTTTGATCCGCGCACGGGGATGGGTGGCTTCGAGATCTGGTTGCCTGTGAAACCGTGACAGATGGGTCTTGGACGTCAGGGAGCGCGGCTAGTTACTGCGCGTTCCCTGACGCTGTGTGTATTCAATCCAGCCACTCGACTGGAATAGATACTCATCAGCGTCAGGCATCTGCTCTGCACGATCTTCTGCCCAGGGAAACGCGCGAAATGTGCGCGTCTCCGTCTCCGGACATGAGCCTTATGTGAGCCTACATTTCGATGGGCCGTTCAGAGCTTACCGGCCCCCGCATTCTCCTTCACATAAGCCGATACCTCACCACTCGGCAACAGCTTCGACACCATCACCGGCGTCCAGCCCACATCTTCCGAAATCTTCGATGTCCCGCTCGCGTTGAAAGTCTTCACCAGTTCCACCGGTTTGCCATTCAGTAACGATCCCTTGTCGACCATCGCCGCTGTCGGGTGGAAGAAGTAGAGAAGCTCCGCAGGCTTTACATCGTCACTCAGCTGGAAGACGTTGTTCTCCGCAACCAGCTTTGCGGAGTTACCCAGTCCGAATATATAGGACAGGAGATAGGGCCGGTCGGTGCGGGCGCCGATGTAGAGGTTGTTGTAGCTATGCACCTGGCCGTAGCGCACGAGTTGCTGGCGCTGGCGGATGTTTTCGTAGAGGTTGTGATGGAAAGTGACCTTGAGCTTGCCGGCGTCGGCGGGTTGGTTGTCACCACTGCCAACGAGCGTGGTCTTGTCGTGATTGAAGAAATAATTGTTGGAGACGGTGACGTAGTTAGACTCGTTGGTGATGTCGAGCAGGCCGTCGTGATGCGCCACCTTCTGTTCGGGCTGGTTGTAGGGCAGGGCGTAGTTAGGCGGGAACAGCTTGTCGATGCGCTCGCCGTCGCTGAAGGTGCAGTGATCGATCCACACGTGCGTGGCGCCCTTCAGCGAGATGTTGTCGTACTCGGCATTCCAGCGCCCGCCGTTGCAGCGATGCGGCCCGTGGGTGTCATCGACGAAGCTGTCCTGACAGCCTGTCACGGTGTGGCCAGGCACGCCTGCCGGATTGGTGCTGTAGGTATCGCCGGCATTCCACCAAGGGAAGTAGTCGAAGGCGTCCTCAAAGGCAATGTTGCGGATGATGATGTTGTCCACGCCCTTGTCGAGGTAAAGATTGCCCTTGATGATCTTCGCGTCCTTGCCTATGCCGATGATGGTGGTGTTCGAGGGAATCAGCACCTGAATGACATTGTGCTGCTTCAGGTATGAGCGTCTCTGCGCATCTTGCAGCGCTCCGTTTGCGGTCGGTGGCTTGCCATTCACCAGTGGCTGGCGATTCCACATGTTGGGATCATAGGCCTTCTTGTAGGCCTCGAAATCGTATGCCGGATCGGCATAGTCCTTCGCGAACAGCTCGCGCCCGGAATCGTCGGTGCTGAGGTTGATGGTGCCCTGCACGCGGATGATTTTCGGGTCGTTGCCCGAGCGCTTGATCGCATCGACGAACTGCTTGCGCGTGCTGACGGTGTAGATGTCGCCCGAGCGTGCTGCAGCGCCGCCCGTGGTGCCGGAGCCTTCTGCGCCCCAGCCGTCGTTGGCAGGCAGGGCCTGGCGCGCAATGTCTGTGGCGGGGAGCTTTGCGAAAGAGGCCTCATCCGGGCCGGTGCTGGCGCAACCCGCCACAAAGAGCGCTGGCAAGAGTGTTGCCAGCATGTTTGCCATGACGATGTTTCTTTTCATTTTGTCTCCACCAGTTCCCTATGGGCCATGCTTTTTGTGTGCGCATGATGCCATTCAAACAGAGTTTCGGTGCAGATGCCTTGCAGGGATTGCGGAAGCACTGAGGAAGCATGGAAGGAGTGCGCCGAGGCGGCTTCCGGGCGACAAAACGCCGCAGGGCGCGAGAGCCTTTGCGGCGTTGGGGTGTAACTTTGACGTGCGTGGCTGCGGGCCGTCGCCCGCATGCCTTTATGAATACATCCGGGCCGCAGGGTTGGGCTCGTGGCCAAGTGGCATACGTGGTTTGGAGGTGAGGATCATCAACAGGGCCTGCGCGTGTTCTGCTGCGTCGCGGCCCAGGCCGGTGAGATAACCGCCATCGGCTTGTGTCAGCAAGCCTTTTTCAAAGAGACGCTGCGTTGCAGCAATGATGCTGGGGTCGGCGTTCTTGTGGATCTTGATTCCCTGCTGAGTGGTGGCCAGATCGAAACGGATGAGCGTGTTCAGTTCATGGACAAGATCGGCGGTGTAATTCATGTGCAACCTCCTCAGTCGTTTGGCGTGGAAAATCGTCTCACGGAGCCATCATAGACCTCCTGATCCGTATCAAACGTAGCCTGTTTTAATTTGTTTGTAATCTCAGGGTATGCCCCGGCCGTGATGTATTTGCGAGGATCAGACCATGCTGCGGTGCAGCTGAAATAAACAGCATGCCGGGCGCAACGCTCCCTGGCCGGCAATCACGCAAATGTGTTCGCCAGGCTGCCCGGGCCTGAACAGCTCTTACATCGCTGACGCGCTGATTGGCGAGGCTCCATGCGGGCTGAGGAGCGCGGCCCGTCTTGTTGTGGATGCTCCTGCCGCTACGATCATTGCCTGCGCATGGCCCCGTTGCAGGGCGGTAATGAAGGTTGATGCCATGCTGGCGGACCTGATTTGACTCCTCGAAAATGGTGACGGAAATGCAGCGGGAATGCGCTTTGCTGTGATGAGGGTATGAAACCCAAGGAGAGACGATCATGCACCTGAGCGAAATTGTTGAAAATCTGAGGTCGGCAGTAGGCATGAGCCCCACCGACAATCTGGACCGGGACATGAAGCGCGTCATCGATGCGCTGGCCGAACTGGGGGCACTTCCAGTCGAGCATCTATCGGTCGAGAAGGCCCGCCAGCAACCCGCGCCCACCGATGCTGTGCAGAAAATCCTGGCAGAGGACCATCGCGGCGCCGAGGCGTACGCGGAAGTGGCATCTGTCGCGGCCGAGAACATCACTATCCCGGATGCTGCAGGTGGCATGAACGCGGCGCGCGTCTATACCCCTACAGGGCAGGGACCGTTCCCGGTCATTCTCTATTTTCATGGTGGTGGCTGGGTTCTCGCCGACATCGATACGTATGACGCCACGCCACGCTCCATCGCAATGCAGGCAAATGCCATCGTCGTTTCGGCCCACTATCGTCAGGCGCCGGAGCACCCGTTCCCGGCTGCGCATGAGGATGCAAATGCGGCCTACAAGTGGGTACTGGAGAATGCGGAGGCTCTGGGTGGCTTTTCCGAAAGCATTGCCGTGATGGGCGAGAGCGCGGGTGGCAATCTGGCCATCAACGTCTCGATCTGGGCACGTGACAATGGCCTGCAGATGCCGGTGCACCAGGCGCTCATTTACCCCGTCGTCAGTACTGATATGGAAACGCCTTCATACAAGGAAACAAAGCATGCCCGGCCGCTCAGCAAGGCGACGATGAAGTGGTTCTTCGATCAGGTCTTTGCCAACGCCAAAGACAAGGACAGCCTGCTGATCAATGTGACTGAAGCCAACCTGGCGGGCCTGCCGGCGACAACCATCGTGACCGCCGAAGTGGATCCGTTGCGTTCGGAAGGGGAAACGTTGGCGATTCGCTTGATGGGGCAGGGTACGGAAGTCCTGCATCAGAATTACCTCGGCGTAACGCACGAGTTCTTCGGTATGGCTTCTGTAGTGGCTGCAGCGCGACAGGCGCAGACATTTGTCTTCGAGCGCCTGTGTGGCGCGTTCGCGCGCAAGATGCACTAACGCTGTAGCTGTAGCTGTAGCTGTAGCTGTGCGCTGTCGAAGGCCGAGGCGAATCTGCGATGTCATTGCGGATTCCGCCTTCGCTTTCATGCAGGCGCTACGGGCGTCCAGTCAAGTGAGAGGCAGCTCGCCTTGCGGTGATTCATCCGCAGTGGTTGATCCACTTGCTGCCGTGAGCGCGCTGGCACGCACGCCGATGAGTCGCAGCTTCTTCTCCAGCGGCACGCGTCGTAGACATTCGCCCGCAGCGCGCCGGATCGCGGCAGCATCTGCCGTGGCGGCGGGCAAGGTGAGGTCCCGCGTGACGGAGCGAAAATCTTCGTAGCGCAGCTTGATGCCGATCGTGCGGCTGACATAGGCCTTGCGCTGCAGATCTTCCGCCAGCCGCGTGCACAGCGAAGTGAATATCTCGCTCAGCTTTGCGCGGTCGTGGCGTGCATGCAGGTCACGCTCGAACGTCGTCTCGCGGCTGATGGACTTGGGTTCGGAGCTGGTGACGACGGGCCGTCCGTCGATCCCCCGTGATACCTCGCTCAACCAGGCGGCATAGCTGCGGCCGAAGTGCTCGTGCAGTAGCGCCGCGTCGGCGTGGGCCAGTTCGCCGATGGTGGTGATGCCGAGTACGCTGAGCTTTTCGGTTGCCTTGGGGCCGATGCCGTTGATCTTGCGTACCGGCAGCGGCCAAATGCGTTGCGGAATGTCTTCCATGCCGAGAATGGTTATGCCGTCCGGCTTTTCGAGGTCGGAGCAGATCTTCGAGAGCAGCTTGTTAGGCGTGATGCCTATGGAGCACGACAAACCCGTGGCGTCGCGCACGGCCTGCTTGATACGTTGCGCAAGAAGCAGGCTGTCCTCATCGATGTCTGTAAGGTCGATGTAGATCTCGTCGATGCCACGGTCTTCGATCTCGGGCGCAATCCCGGCGACCGTTGCCTTGAACAGGCGCGAGTAATGGCGGTAGGCATCAAAATCGACGGGCAGCAGCACCGCATCCGGTGCCAGCTGGGCCGCCTTCATCACGCCCATGGCGGAGAAAACACCTAACGCGCGGGCTTCATAAGTGGAGGTGGTGATTACGCCGCGACCGACATAGTCACGCAGGCGCGAATACTGATGCGTACCGTCGGCCAGGAGAACGGGCTGGTGGTCGCGTCGTCCACCGATCACCACGGCTTGCCCCCGCAAATCCGGGTAACGCAGCAGCTCCACCGACGCATAGAAAGCGTCCATGTCGAGATGGGCAATGCGGCGGGGAGGGTGATTCATGGAAGATGCAACGCTGTCGGAGACAGCCATCATTGTCGCAGTTTGTGACGCCGGGCTGGGGAGCCAGCTCCGGCGGGTGCTGCAGTACTGATTCGCTTCAGGCGGCTAGATAACTGTCGGCATCGCCGCTCGTGTCTCGACACGGCATTCACGCGTCCGCTGCACAATGCCGTCATCGTCCGCTGTTTCCAGGCGAACGGTGAAGCCCCACAGGCGTGCGACGTGTTTGAGCATTTCGTCGGCACTGGCGGCCAGCGGGCGCCGCTTGAAGGCCTGATGACGCAAGGTGAGCGAGCGGTCGCCGCGTACATCGACATTCCACACCTGCACGTTCGGTTCCTTGGAGCCGATGTTGTATTGCTCCGACAGCGTTTCGCGGATTCGCTGATAACCCGCATCATCGTGAATGGCAGCGACCTTGAGGCGCGTCTCGTCGTCATCATCCAGGATCGCGAACATGCGGAAATCACGAATGACCTTCGGTGACAGGAACTGTGCGATGAAGCTTTCGTCCTTGAAGTTGCGCATGGCGAAGTCGAAAGTCTCGCGCCAGTTGGAGCCGGCGATATCCGGGAACCAGCGTTTGTCCTCTTCAGTAGGCTCCTCGCAGATGCGGCGAATATCGGTCCACATCGCAAAGCCCAGTGCGTAGGGATTGATGCCGCGATGCCACGGCACGTTGTACGGCGGTTGCATCACCACGCTGGTGTGGGAGTGCAGAAACTCGAGCATGAAGCTGTCGGCGATCAAGCCTTCGTCATATAGCGTGTTGAGAATGGTGTAATGCCAATAGGTCGCCCAGCCTTCGTTCATGACCTGGGTCTGGCGTTGCGGGAAGAAGTATTGCGAGACCTTACGCACGATGCGCACGACCTCGCGCTGCCAGGGCTCCAGCAGCGGGGCGCTCTTCTCGATGAAGTACAGCAGATTTTCTTCGGGCTCGGAAGGAAAGCGGCGCTCTGCAGTTTGCGAGGCCTTTGCTTCCTGCAGCGGCAGCGTACGCCACAGGTCGTTGACTTGCGACTGCAGGTAATCCTCGCGCTCTTTTTGGCGCAGCTTTTCCTTCTCCATCGATAGCTTCGGCGGACGCTTGTAGCGGTCGACGCCAACGCTCATCAACGCGTGGCACGAGTCGAGCAGAAGCTCTACGGCTTCGTCGCCATGCCGCTCCTCGCACTCGGCCAGAAAATTCTTGGCAAAGATGAGGTAATCAATGATCGCGTCGGCATTCGTCCAGGCACGGAAAAGGTAGTTGCCCTTGAAGAAGGAGTTGTGCCCGTAAGCCGCATGAGCGATCACCAGTGCCTGCATCGTCATCGTGTTCTCTTCCATGAGATACGAGATGCAGGGATTTGAATTGATCACGATCTCGTAGGCGAGACCCATCTGACCGCGCCGATAGCCCTTTTCCGTCGAGATGAACTGTTTGCCGAAGCTCCAGTGGCTGTAGTTCACCGGCATGCCGACTGAAGCGTATGCGTCCATCATCTGCTCGGCAGTGATGAGTTCGATCTGGTTCGGATAGGTGTCCAGTCCGAAGCCTTGCGCGACGCGACGGATCTCCTTGTGGTATTCCTCGATGAGCTCGAAGTTCCATTCGGAGGGTGCTGGCAGCTGTTTTTTTGCGCGTTGTTTCTTGGAAGATACTTTGAGGGCAGTCATACGAGTGTCTTCTTGAAAAGTTCGCGAAAGACCGGATAGATGTCGGCGTATTTTTCGATGCGCTGCATGGCAAAATTGCTGTGCACGCCCACCAGCTTTTCATACTCGCGCCACAGGTTCTGTGGTTCGCCCGGCGTGATCTCGATGTAGGCGAAGAACTGCATGAAAGGCAGGATCGCACTGGAAAGAAGCTCTTTGCAGCGTGGCGAGTCGTTTTCCCAGTTGTCCCCATCGGATGCCTGGGCGCCGTAAATGTTCCATTGCCCTGAACCGTAACGTTCCTGGACGATGTCACGCATCATGTCGAGGGCGCTGGAGACGACCGTGCCGCCGGATTCGCGTGAATGGAAGAAGTTCTCCTCATCCACTTCCTTGGCAATCGTGTGATGGCGAATGAAAACGACTTCGATGTGTTCGTAGGTGCGCGTCAGGAAAAGATAGAGCAGCATGAAGAAGCGCTTCGCGGTCGCCTTCTTCTCCTCATCCATCGAGCCGGAAACGTCCATGAGGCAGAACATCACAGCCTGGGTGGATGGCACCGGCGTCCTGATGCGGTTGTTGTAGCGCAGGTCGAAGGTGTCGAGAAACGGGATCGCCTCGATCTTGATGCGCAATAGCGTTGCTTCTTCCTTGAGCAGGCGGATCGCTTCTTCGTCCTGCGGCGTTTGCACTTCCAGTTCTTCGATTTCCTTGTGCAGTTCACGCAGCCGCGCGTTGTGCGGGCCGGACAGCGCCAGGCGACGTCCCAATGCGCTGCGCATCGAGCGCACGAGATTGAGATTGGTCGGCACGCCATCGGCCGCGAAACCCGCGCGATGCGATTTGTATTCGGGAATCTTGGCGAGCTGCGTCTTGATCAGATTGGGCAGCGCTAGATCGTCGAAGAATACGTCGAGAAATTCTTCGCGTGAAAGCTGGAAGCCGAACTCATCTTCGCTCTCACCATCTTCACTCGCCCCTTTGCCGCCGGAGCCTGATCCGCCACCGAGCGGGCGACTGATTTCATCACCTGTCGAAAACTGGTCATTGCCGCTGTAGACCTGCTCCCAGATGCCGCCATCGCCATGATGGAAATGCGGCTCGGAGAGGTCCTTGGACGGGATGGTGACGTTCTCGCCATTGTCCAGGTCCTTGATGGAGCGGCCGTCAATGGCATCGGCAACGGCCTTGCGAATCTGCCCCTTGAAGCGGCGCATGAAACGCTGGCGGTTGACCGCACTTTTGTTCCTGCTATCTGAGCGTCTATCGATGATGCGGACCATGGCG
>Ga0075366_10001169_pt1 | contig 13005 bp, 12 predicted proteins | sample EndMethybrTD3031_FD_72351 | JGI IMG/M metagenome (GOLD analysis project Ga0075366, IMG submission 72351) | Populus endosphere microbial communities from Tennessee, USA - Endosphere MetaG P. TD hybrid TD303-1 | ecosystem: Host-associated > Plants > Roots > Endosphere | place: USA: Tennessee...
ATAAAACCCCAGTTTGTATTATCCACTTCCGAATCAGGATCATTACCAAATGCAGAATTTAAGGCCAATTGTGCTGCTTCATCCTCGGAAGTTACCCCTTCCCATGCATTTTCGCGAAATATGCGGGCATAGGTAGGCAATAGTAAAAACAATATAAACAGAAATGGAATAAAGGTTAGCAGTACTACTTTTTTGTAGTTGGGGTATAAAAATATTCCCAATACCATAACGCTAATAATTATAGGCTCCTTAAAGCCCGATGTTAAAGCGCTGTAAAAGTTTGAGAAATATAAAAATAGGCAAATAAGTGTATTCCATACTTTTTTTTCGGGTATGGCAAATGCAAGGGCCAGCGTAACCGCTATAAAGCTTAATGAACTGAATTGATTAGAGAATTGAGATAGTCCCGGCAGTTTATTAAATAACAGGTATAGCGGAAAGGTAATTATCGCCATGTAAAATAATAAGCTTGTAATGCGGGCACTATCATATATAAATTTCTGTTTTTTGGGATAATTCATAAATACCAGTATCCCCGAAACAAAGGCGGTGTGGGCAAGCAAATAATACCGCTGGCATTGCGCTATTGCCAATAATCTACTCTCATCAAGCAAAAAATAGGAGCTTGGTTTTTCAAAATAGGTATAACCAAGTGTATCCATTAAATAAAATATGGATGTGCAACACATATAACCGGCAAAAATTATTTGCACCAGGATAAGTGGGCGCATTAATTGCTCTCCAAACTTAAGATCGTCAGGAAGGGGTTTTACCCACCCTGTAAGTGTAACTGCAAAAGTAAAAAATGAACCTGACCATGCAATAAAATAGGAAAATACAGGATCGTTACTAAGTAGTGATGACAGCACCCAGGGGATGTAAAGCGCTATCAGCCGTTCGTAAGATATTTGTTTATTCATTATTTAGCGGCAAGCAAAACAGGTTGCCATTGGTTATTGATGCTGCATTTTTTATTAATTCGCAACCCACCTGTGTTATTTGATATAAGGTGTAATTAAGTCCTGTTAAAAAGTTGTAGCAATCAGTAATTTGCTGATCTGCTGCTATCCAGTAATTACTATCGTATTCAAATATTATACGTGGCCGGTGTTTTTGCAGTGTCGCTTTAAGGCCGCGTAAAACATGATATTCAAATCCCTCAACATCAATTTTCACCAGGTGTAGTTTAGCTAATTTTTCAATTTCTTCTACTTTATCTGCAATTTTTATGGTTAGTTGCTGGTTTTTATCACCTCCGTTGACGTGGTTAATACTAAAGGTACCCTGGTTCCAGTTGTTCTCGCTGATCTTTATGTCGGTAACCGTTTCATTATCCGAAAGCGCGAATGGATACAGTTTAATATTTGTGCAATTATTTAAGGTTATGTTTTTTTTGAATTTTTCCTGGAGATAAGTCAAAGGCTCGAAAGCAAGCACCATGCCTTCATCGCCGCAACATTGCGACATACGGATACTTTGCAGGCCTATATTAGCGCCGATATCCAGCGCTATATACCCTGGTTTTAGCGAGGTGCGTATCAGCTTACCTATTTCGGCTTCATAAGTACCTGTGCTTAATATGGCGTACTCAATATAATTATCAGCGGTGGTGTGTATGGCAATATCTTCATCGGTTAACCACACTATCCCATTTTGCAGTGATAGCTTCAAATCTGCTGATGTTTTTAGCCAGTTAGCCAGCCTTTCTTTACCGGGTAGCCGCCAGTTACGGATAAAATCCAGTTTTATACGATCAACTCTTTTCATTTATCAGTTTAGTTTCAATTGCGACAGCAATACGCTCAAAATTCCAATCTTTTATTTTCAAGCCCGATGCTCTGCCCATTTCAGCAAGTGAATTAGCACTGGTTATCATTTTTTTTAAACCTAAGGTTATTTCTTCAATATTTCCGCTTTTGAAAATGATGCCATTTTTCTCCGTCACCAGGTCAACAGCGCAACCACATTTATCTGACACGATCACCGCTTTACTGCATGCCATGGCTTCGTTAACTGCCAGTCCCCAACTTTCCTTAGGCCCTTTTGAAGGCAGGCAAAAAACATCGCAGGCCTGATATACTGCCGGCATTTGACTTTGATTTTTAAAATCAATGAAATGAATATTAGATGTTAGTCCGGCTTTTAACTTTAATGATGTTTCCAGCGAGCCGTTACCTACAAATAACAAATGCGCTTTGGGAGCATTCAATGCTAAAAAGGCATTTAATAATAATCCGGGCGCTTTTTTATCTTCCAGTTTGCCGGCAAATAGTATGATGACAGCGTTACGCGGGATGTTTAAGCTTTTGCGCAATTCCGTTACTTCAGCTTCATGTGCTATCGCAAACCTGTCATTGTCAATAGCATGCGGGGCAAAGCTGAGCTGCTTATCCTGTAAGCCATATTTTTTAAAATATGCCCTGTTATTTGTCCCAACATAAAAGGCATGATCAATATGCCGGTATACCCATTTTAAAAAAAGCGTTTTTAATATCGACCGGATGCCCGGCTGCTGATCGAGCAGGGTAGAGTCGCCCCTGAAATATACCGGTATTTTGTTTTTGAAATAGCGCAGTACTTTTAAATGGCTATGATATGCCCAGCCAAACACTAATATGGCATCGGCTTGGTATAAACCGATCTGTTGGATCAGATCAGGGTTTATTATCCCTTTAAAGTGATGAGAGCCGGGCTGCGTGGATGTGTTTTTTACCCACTCGTAATTATAGCCAGCTAACAAAGGGATATCCCATTCAATTTGCTGGTCAAAGCCCGGATCGTGTTTATTTATAGCACTACCTCCCCAGGTATAAAAAACTTTTATGCCAATGTTTCCCCGCTGACTTAATAGCTTAAAAACCGGCGCATAATATTGTATAGGATGGGTTGTTATAATAGCCAGTCGCTTCATTTTGTACATTCAAACGCTGCTGCCTTATAAAACCGGCCTTCTTCCTCAACTAATGAAAAATTCGGATCGGTAGAATCGCCGAACGTACAAGGCCTGATGTTTTTGAACCCTGCTTTTTGCAACTCATATTGTAACGACCGGTAATCCCACATCCACAAATGCTTTGAGTTACCGTACAGGTTTTTAAACAGGCCACTAAGGCCCCGGCTGCGGTCAACCACACCCAGCATGGTATTATTCATCAGGTCGCTCGCCGGCGAGGGCGACGTGTCCTGTGCTTCTATATAGTCTGTAACAGCAGCTTTCAGATCCGGCACTACACCCCGGAATATTCCGCCAGGTTTTAAAAGGGCATAAGTGTTTTGTAACGCTTTTATAAAATCGTTATAACTTAAATGTTCTAAAACGTGCGAACAGTATATGCCATCGCAGCTATCCGGCTTTTCGGGCAAGCCGGCTACAATGTCCCCAAACTTCACATTAGCAGGGAAGCGTTGCGTATTACGGGTGTATAGCTTGCCTAATACGGGCATCCGCTCAAATTTTAATGTTGGCGATGCGTCGTAATTAATCCAGCCATCCGGCGCAATAAAACCACAGCCATATTGTACATATCTCATTTATTTACACTTGTTAATACGCGGTTAAACAATTCGCATTGCTTGCCGGTAAGGTTTTTAGCACTGTAGTCAGCAATTTCTCTGGTCAGATTAGTAGGTTCAAGCATATGATTTGCCCAATTTTCTAAAGTTTTGTTCAAGATGTTACTTACTTTACCGGCATCATCATCCAACGTTAAAACGATAGCATTCTCCGTGCATTTTTTCAGGATGTTAACTGCATTGCTGTCGGGATGAAAGATAGCCAATAGCGGCTTTTTTGTTAACAGATAAGGATATATTTTTGATGCGGTATACTGCGCATCATCAGAGCCGGGAATAAAAAGCGCATCGGCTTGCTGTAGGGTTGATAGGGCATGGTAATAACTTATTCGTTCGGTAAATTCCAGCACTTGGTCCTGTACATCGTAATCCTGCGCCAGCAGCTTTATAGATTGTTTATTGGTAGCTGACGGGATATAACTGGTGCCAATGAAATAAAATTTTAGCCTGCTAAATAATGCCAGGTTGATTTTTAAACCCTGCTGCAAGGCTTTGAATACAGGCATAATAGCCTTGTGCATATCTCCCCCTCCGCGGCCAACATAAACAATGTTGACGAATTGGGCATCTAATACTAGCGGAAAGTCGGATTGGTTTTGCTGTGCTATTTCCAGGTCTTGTTCCAAGTATCCGAATGTAATGGTTGCGGTCGGGATGTTTTTTATAACAGGGTAACGCTCTTTTAATGTATCGATATAAGCCTGGGATACGCTGATCAATCCATCGGCCTGCTTAATGGCTTTGGGCTCAAGATATTTGTTTAAACGGTACGAAAACCAATATTTTGACGGTCGCTGATTTTTGGGCTTATCCTGGTAATAATCAGAGTGCCAGGGATCCTGCATGTCAATTACATAGGGTATACCATAATGTTTTTTCCAGTAAGCGCCTAAAATGCAAACGGGGAATTGCGTAGTCGAGAAATAGACCAGATCATATTTGCCGCTTTTTAAAAGCTGGTTTACTTTTTTTCGGTAATACCATATCGATCGTAAAGCAATGGCACCCATTCCCAGCATTTTTGCCAATTTTGGGTTTAAGGCTTTTACCTTGTGTATGGTAACGCCGGGGGGAAGGCTTTGTAGCAATAACTTATCTTTGGCCAGGATAGCATATTGCTCATCAACCGTAACTACTTCGGCATCCCAGCCAAAATCGGCAAAATAGGGCAGGCTCATGCGCACCCGTTGCATGTCTGCAGCATTTGTTGGCGGGAAGTATGGCGAAATAATGAGTACCCGTTTCACTTAAATGAGACTTTTTACAACTGCAAGAAATTTTTGGCTTTCATTTTCCCAGTTATATTCCTGGTGAGCCAACTGTAATGCGGCGAGGCGTGCAAATAGCAGTTCATTCCTGTTTTGATGATAATAAACCAACGCCGATACTAAAGTTTCAACATCGGCTTTATCGTATATTTTCCCAACTGCGGGATGTTGGTTTAATAAGTGTGCCTGTGCTTCGGTATTGCTGGCGATTATGGCTAAGCCCGCTTGCATGTAGGTGAATATTTTATTACTTAATGCAAGATTGTTATTTACAGAAAAGCCTGTTTCCAACGCCATGCCGATATCAAATTGGGATGCAAATTCAGTGATTTCATCCGGATGAATTGGTGGATGAAAGTTAATATTGTTGTACAAATGTTGAAGGCTTTTTTTATAATCATCGTCGCAATAACCTAATAAATGCACCTCAAACTTTACCTCTGTTAAATTTAATGCTTCGAATAATTGCTCGAGACCGCGGTTTGGGCCAATGACCTGCGAAAACCAAAATAATTTAACAGGCTGCTCACTATTGTTAAGTAGGCTGGTTGCATCAAGATTGCTTTTTGGAAAAACATTGTTTAAAATAATTGGGCGCGTTTTATTAAAAATGGCATGATAAGCGTTCCCTATTTGTATACTGCTGGCAGATAGGTAATTTACTTGCGGGATATATTTGTTTTCAACGTGCGATTTTAATTTTACATCATAGTTATTAGCATCATTACTAACCTCATTCCTGTGGAAATCTTCAGCATCAAATCCACAGGGTTTATTGTGTTTTTTAGCAGCCTTAACCACAGCCGGCAATGCGCCGGGATTATGTCCAATGTATAGATCGGCACTAATGCTTTTTGCTTTTTTTATCAAAAACATACTACCGCGGGCCGTTGCTAAATCAGCCATTAACATACTGCCTGTTAACCGGCTAAACAAATTGCTTATTTTAAATAATAGCCGCGTTAATAAATAGGTAAATCGTTCTGTATCAGGGTTTCCGCCGGTACGTATAGCATGCCATTTCTTTGTTTTTAATAGATCAACATCAAGTTGCGTACCCCAGGCATTCCAATAAGTATATAGCACAGTAACATTAAAACCAGCGCCTGTTAAAGCATCAGCTTCTTTTACTAACCTGGGGTTTAAAGAGGGTTGGCCGGATGATATTAAAACTACGTGCTTATTATTTTGCATTAAACAAGTTGAGGTACTTGTGTGCTATATTGGTTACATTAAACCTTTCCTGGGCTATATGGCGGCATTGCTTTCTATCGATAGCGGGTAATTTACTCACCGCATTTACCATTTCTTCAATATTACTTACAATGAAACCTGATATGCCTTCATCAATAACTTCAGGTGCGGCCGCGTGGTTAAATGCAATTACGGGTGTGCCGCAGGCCATGGCTTCAATCATTACCAAGCCAAATGCTTCATCGCCGCTTAGTGGAAAAAGCATGCCCTTCGCGTTGCCCAGGTATTCGTTTTTTTGCATATCGTTTAAAGCACCAACATATATTATTTGCTCATTATCAATATGTGGCAGTACCATTTTTTCATAATAAGCAATATTATCAGGTGTTGTCGGGATATTGCCCGCTATCACAAGCTTGTTGCCGGTCTTTTTTGCTACTTCAATAGCAATATGAGGCCCTTTTATTTTATCCAACCGGCTAAAAAACAAGAGGGGCGCATCCTTATTAACAGTGGTATTTAACTGGTAATTATCAAAGTCGATGCTATTATAAACGGTTTCCCAATGGCCGGCCACATTACCGGTAGCTACACAAAAATCACTACATGCTGTAAAAATTATATTTTTGTTAGGTAGCAGATTTACGCATCTTATACCAAAAGGGGTAACCCTTCTGCCATAGGTCATTATTTTTTTCGCTTTGCGGTTTAATACAGGTAGTAAATAAAGCAACCTGCCAAAATTGTGTATTAAATCAAACTGGTTATGATTTTTGAGAAGGAATTTCCATACATAAAATATCTCTTTAAGTTTTTGCAGGCCTGAGCGTTTAAGTGAATTGATACCAAAAGATATTGTTTTGCCGCTACAATGTGAGTCGGGGCCGGCAAGTAAGGTCACATCATGGCCCATACGCTGATATTCTTCAGCAAAAAGATATACTAACCGTTCGTGCCCGCCGTAAAACTTAGGGGGAACAGGTATACCGGGATCCATGATCAACAGTATCTTCATTAATAGGGGTTATTAGGTGCCCGATAAAATCAAGCGATTAAAATAGTATTTTTTATAACTTATATACAGCCAGATAGTCACTTGCAATTTTCTGGTCGCTGTAACAACTTTCAGCCTTTATACGGCAAGCAGCACGGTTAAGTTGATCAATCCGGCCAACATCTGCAATCATTTCTTCAACATTGTTGCTGATATAACCTGTTATTCCATGGTCGATACCTTCGGGTATACCCCCCATATTAAAACCTAAAACCGGAGTGCCGCAGGCATAGGCTTCAGGTATTATTACCGGGAAAGGTTCCAGCCACTCCACCGGGGTAAGTAATGCTGCGGCGTTGCCAAGCAACTCACTGCGCTGGGCATTATCAACAGTGCCAATCCACTTTATCTGTTTGCCGTCTATATGCGGTTTTATTTCACGCTCAAAGTATTTTTTTTCAACTGATATATCAGAAATATATCCCGCAATTATTAACTGCCGGCCTGTAGCTTTTGCTACTTTTATAGCGTTGTGTAAGCCTTTGCAACGTTCAAACCTACCCACAAAAGCCAGGTAACTATCAGGCGGCGTATCCGGCCGATAGGTAAATTGAGCTATAGGTGTACAATTGTAAATAGTTCGCCAATCACTGGCTTTTGTTTGTCCCAGTTCTTTAATCGCTTCAGAAACGGCCGTATATACAAGGTTTTTTGGGTGCAACATATCGGCTATTTTAATATTGCGCCGGGTAACCTGCCTTAGGTACGATTGTACTTTACGTATATCTGTTTTAATGAACGGGACCAAATAAGCCAACCGACCAAAATTATGGATCACATCATGCCTGCTTATCTCCTTTTTTAAGATTGCCCGTACCTGCCTTAGATTTGAAATATTTATAACCGCGGTAACATCGCCATTTTTCCCGTACGTGATCAGCCTATCAGGCGATTGTGAATTTGGACCGGCCACAATTGTTACATTATGGCCCATTTGTACATATTGATTAGCAATATCATAAACAATACGCTCTATACCCCCATAATGTACAGGAGGAACAGGTATAAAAGGATCCATCAACAACAGTATCTTCATATCAGGTTTTGTATGTATTAAAGAAACGGAGTGTTAATTCCGTTACTGTTTCTACATCATCATCAGTCATATCATAAAACAACGGCAGTCTAACCAGGCAGTTTTGGTAATGATCGGACATGGGAAGCTCCCGGTTTCCATGCTGGTCTTTATAAAACGGACTATTATGCAAGGACATGTAATGAAATTGTACTTGTACGCCATTATCGTTCATAAAGATTATAAATTTTTGCCGTATTTGCAGCGAATTGCAAGTAAAATAAAAGGTGTGCGCGTTATGTTTTACTCCTTCAGGAAGGTGGGGTAGTTTAATTTTCTTATTAGTGTGAAGTGTATTAAGTGACTGATAATATTTTTTCCAGATAGATAACCTTTTTTGCTGTATTTCATCTATATATTGTAACTGGGCAAATAAATAGGCGGCTAAAATATCTGACGGTATGTACGATGAGCCCACATCAACCCAATTATACCGGCTAACTTCACCCCGTACAAATGATGAACGGTTAGTGCCTTTTTCCCTTAATATTTCGGCCCTTTCTATAAAGCGTTCATCATTTACTACCAATAATCCTCCTTCACCACAGGTAATGTTTTTTGTTTCGTGAAAAGAAAATGCGCTTAAATGCCCAAAACTACCAACCGGCTTATCATTATAATAACTATCTAAGGTTTGCGCAGCATCTACAATTAAAAACAGGTTATGCTTATCGGCAATGGTGCGCAGTTTTTGTATATCGCAAGGTATACCACCGTAATGCACCGCTAAAATTGCTTTAGTAAGCGGAGTAACCAAGGCCTCGACTAAATCCACATCCATACTGGGCGAATTTGCACCACTATCGGCAAAAACTACTTTAGCTCCACGTAAAACAAATGGATTGGCAGATGATACAAAAGTGTATGACGGGATAATTACTTCATCGCCAGGTTTAATATCAATTAGTAAGGCTGCTAGTTCAATAGCATGTGTACACGATGTAGTTAGATAGGCTTTTGCAAAGCTGTATCTTTTTTCAAAAAATGCCTCGCAGGCTTTGGTGTATTTACCATCGCCGGCTATTTTACCACTATTAATAGCATCGTTAACATATTCAATTTCTTTGCCTGTTAAGTGTGGTTTATTAAATGGGATCATAAGGTATAATGAAGGTATAACGTATTAACACGTTTTGCTTTCTGTAAGCTGCACAATGTTTACATAATCGGCAGCGCATTTTTCAATCGTCAAATTTTCAAGAATATATTCGCGGGGGCTAAACAAGCCTTTGTTTTTTAAACCGATGAATTGCTGTAAACGAGCTTTAAATTCACTAACAGATTTAAATTTCAAGCCGCACCTGTCATCCCAATAAGGCACCGAAGTTACCGGCCCATATTTAATTTCAGGATAGTAGTAAGGATCTTGCCAGTACCCGCCACGATCCCAGGCTAATAAAGGCACACCTGATGATAATATCTGCTGATATGCCAGCCCCTGGGTTTCGTGTTCGCATAAAAATATGGCTGCTTTTGATTGTGCCAAAGCTTTTTGCAGATCGGCAGAAGTATAAGAGCCATATTTTAGTATTATATATTTTAACGATTGTTTATTTAAAGTATCCAAAACCGGGTCAAGCAGTTGAGGTACATATTTGTCGCGTTCCCATCGTATCTTATCATAAACAATAAAATCAACCGTTTTTTCATTGTCCAAAGTTGTTGGTGCCCATGTATCAGTATCGATTCCGGTTGGCCAGGCTGTTACTTTATTGCCATAAAATGGTTCAAACATTTTTTGCATCCAATTGCCAGGGACAAGTATTTGTTTAATATTAGGATAACGTTCCAGCAGATCGGGGTATTCGACCGGGTGAGAGAATATGCCGGCACCTAAAACTACCGGATTTTTCCACTCCCTCTCAAAAAGCACATGCGGTTTCCCAATAATACAAGCCGTTTCATTGGGATGTTGTTTGATGTAGCGGTAATCATTAAGTCGGTAGGGGATATTTAGTTTATCTAGTCCCTGCATAAGGTTTATAGCCACCATCATTACACCACCAGGTTTGGTTTTGCCGCGTACCAATCGGCGGATCAGCTTACGTGGATAACGATCATAAGGCAGCCATCGGTCAGGATCTGGCTCGCCGTAAAATATATTTAAAGGTTCATTCAATTTTTCGGGCAACAATGCCATAACTCATCCCTATAGCGGCAGGATTATTGTATTCTATTATCTTTTTAATAATCCGTACCGGAATCTGTATAACGGCCGATGAAAGCTTTAGGTTGCTATCAAATATTTTTGTCCTGCCATCCAGCGTAACATATTCAACTATTTCTAACTGATTGTCAATTAATAATTTTTTAACAATGTGTGGCCAGGCTGTAAATACGTGATGGTTCAAATCCAGATCTGATTGGGTGAAGCAAGTTAAATATCCCTTTAGTAGCAAGCTGATACGGCTACTGCTCCAGCCAGGATTAGGGGTTGTTAAAATAAGGTACCCGCCCGGGGCAATAATATTGGCAACGTTTTTAACACAAATCCATGGATTATTCAAATGTTCAACTATTTCTAAAAATGTCACAATATTTGCCTTAGGATACGCATAAGGGAAAGCCTGTTCAATATCCCATAATTCAACATCATTGCTTTTAGGGTTAAGATCAAAAGACTTGTTATTAGCCATATGCGGGCCAATACCTTTCATCAACTGATTTTCGCCAGAACCAATATCATAATATACCGAATTAGATTGCCGGCTCAATAAGTCCCTTACTCTTTTGGTAGCCCATTGAAATCTGTTAACTGATAAATTATGATCTAGCTTCATTACAGGCCTATATCTTTTATAATTTTTAATAATTTATGTGTGATTTTAAAGCCCAGGCCCAGTTGCAGTAGGCCAATTATACCCTTACCAGGTATTTTAAATTGTGGATCAAGCTCTTTGATCCATTTTAACAGATTAACGGCATCTTGCACATTGTCACGTGCTATCCAGCCGCATAATGTCCATAAAACGTCCTCCGATGCCTTTATTCTGCGTTCAGTCAGTTCTCCTGCCTGAGCCAGCTGACTGAAAATGTGTTTATAGATATTTAAATGCTGATAGTTTTGTGCCGCTTTTTGTAAGCCGCTGGTTTGCTGCATCTTTGTTTTTTTGTGACTGGTATGTAATAAGGCAAAGCCCCTATGTATAGCAACTTTGGGATGTTTTAAAGCCGTTTCCAATACAAAAAGGCGGTCATCCCGGTAGGCGTAATCGGGCCGGTGGGGCACATCGTCAATAAACGTTTTTTTAAATAAGTATGCCGAATAATGCGAACTATCACACTCGCCCAACTGTTGTGCTATATAGTCGTCGCAAGTAACCCAAGGTTGTTTGCCCAATATATTACTGTCTTCATCAACCAACAGGTACCCGCTTACTATAATATCGCTGCCGGTGCTTTCAGCAATTTCAAATTGTTCGTCAATTGCATTATCAGCAAGGGTATCATCCGAATCTAAGAAACGTACATATTTGCCTTTGCAAATTTTAAAAGCGTTATTAACCGCCCAGCACTTCCCCCAGTTTTGCTGGTGTAAAATAACCAGGCCGGACTGCTGCTGCAACCATTGCCAGGTACCATCAGTGCTACCATCGTCAATTACAATTATTTCGGTTTGGCATTTGGTATTGCGGCAACTTGCAACGGCCTTTGGCAGGGCCCAAAGCCGGTTATATGCGGGTATAATTATACTTACATCCATTATGCTATCCGTTCAGACGGTTGTATCTTTCTGAGCCCAAATAACCTGTGGTAAATCGGCCTGAATAGTTTTTTAGTTAATATTTTAATTTGCTGGGGATATTGTAAAGCAAATAGGGCCCAGGCTTCGGTTATTAAATTCAACCTTTTATTTAAAGCCATTTTTAGCCGATAGGCTTCTTTTTTATAAGGGTAATGTTGTGTATGATGACCCAAAAAATGAACAACTATTGGAGATACTTTTTGAAAAGGGTACCAGTTACTATGCAATGGACTTGGTGGAGGCGGATTCGTCAGTTCGCGCTCACCCGTAATTGTGTTAACACTATATTTGCCCGCACAGGCTTGCATATCACTCATAATTGTCCCGTCGTCAATAATCGGTGTTTGCCCGTTCAATTGCATTGCTAAAGCCATCAGCATTTCATCAGCAGGATGGTTGCGAAAACGGGTAAAGCCAATATCATCATATTGTTTTTCCAATTCCCTTGCTGTTTCATACACCTGTTTAGCCTTATTATCGTTGTTAATGTAATAAACTCCACCATTAAATTTGGGAAGATGATTAACCTTGAATTTTTTGCAGATAGCTGCAATATCGCCAAACCAATCGCCCGATGAAATATAGCCACCTATAACAGATACGCTATGCCCGTTAAATTTTTCAAATACTGGTGACAGATCGGCGAAGATTAAGCAATCGCTATCAATAAATAATGTTTTGCCGCTTGGGGCCAGTTTATCAAGATTTAGTTTAGGCGTAAAGCCATTGCCATATTCCCCCGGTGTTAAATTGATAACTTTGATTTTTGGCTCGATATCATCCGGGATATATTTTTGCTGATCGGTAGCTATAAAAAAGGCAATATCGCTATCCGGATGCCACCAAATAAACGACCTTGCTAAATTTACGGCCATATCCACGTATACCTTTTTACCGGTTGCTATGGTTAATACATTACGAGGAGAGTTCAATTTACCGATGCTTATAATAACTTAATAAACGGGCCGTTTTCCAACCAAAAAATTTGGCTATGGTATGCCCGGCATTGCCACCTATATACTTTGTGCCCTTGTAACCTAATTGTTTTGCCTTGTTGATGCATTGTTGCGACAACGTTTTAAACTGCGGGTAAATG
>Ga0075366_10001170_pt1 | contig 12998 bp, 12 predicted proteins | sample EndMethybrTD3031_FD_72351 | JGI IMG/M metagenome (GOLD analysis project Ga0075366, IMG submission 72351) | Populus endosphere microbial communities from Tennessee, USA - Endosphere MetaG P. TD hybrid TD303-1 | ecosystem: Host-associated > Plants > Roots > Endosphere | place: USA: Tennessee...
GAGGGCACATTGACGAAGCGGACGTGAAAGCTGACGCGGTACTTGGTCAACAGATGCCAGCTCAACAGGAACAGCGCGAGCGAGATCGCGCCAATCAGCAGGGTCCGCAGTTGCTGCCGATGCAGCGCGAACCAGCGCACGGCACGGGTGAGGAACCACCGCATCGGCGGCGAGGCCTCCGCGGCAGCCGTCGCCGCCTGTGGCGCAGGCACCACGGGCTCCTCCCCTCCAGACATCGGCGGCTCGGCGAGCTTGAGGACCGCTCGTTCCACGCCTCAGCCTCCGCTTACGGCCATCTTGAGCGCTTCATCGAAGCCGACGACCTTGCCGCCGTTCTTCGCCGCGAGCGCTTCGGCGTCCTTCTTCAGCAAGAAAGGCGAGATGTCCTTCTTGTCGCTGCCGATCGCGTAGAAGGCCTGATCGGCGAACAGCTTGATGCCGCGCGCGGTGTCGAACACATAGGCCATGTTGATCTTCTTGCTGGCGGACTTGAACTGCGCGTAGGCGCCGAGCGTGCAAGCTGTGCTCGAGAACGGCATGATACCTTCGCCGTCGACCCAGACCTCTCCGGCCTTGCGCGGGTCGGTGACCGGCTTGTTGCAGAACTTGTCCTCGCCTTTGACCTCGTAGTTCTCGATCTTCTTGAGCTGGGCGTCGTAGTCGAGATTGAGATCCGCATAGGCCTTGCGCACGTAACTGTCGTCGACCCACTTGGCGACGTCGAACTCCTTCATGCGCCCAAGCCGCTGCAGCACCTTGGCGTCCTCGACCGCGTCCTCGACCAGGAAGGGCTTGATGGTCGGGTCGGTGATCATGTTGCCGCCCGGTCCGAGGAAAATGTAGACGACCTCCTTGTTGATGCCGGTCCATTCCTGGATCTTCTCGGACGCGGCCTTTGGATCGGCGCGGAACCATGCGTTCGCCTCGATCACGGCCTTGATGTAGGCAACCACCACCTCGGGATACTTCTCGGCGAAATCGGTGCGCACCACGACGCCGTGCCAGGTGGGCTGGTTGGTCTCGACGCCGTCGAAGATCTTGCGCGCGAAGCCGCGGAACGGCAGCAACTCGGCGAACGGCACGAAGTCGGCGTGCGCGTCGATCTTCTTTTCCTGCAGGTTGGTGGAGCCGACCTCGGGACTCTGGCTCACAAGCTGGAAGTAGTCGGCGGGCCAGCCACGATCCTGCAAAGCCTTGAGCACCATGCCGTGCGCGGCCGAGCCAAACGGTACGCTGACCAGCTTGCCCTTGAGATCGGAGAGTTCGTAGTACGGCGAGTCCTTGTGAACGACGAGGCCGTTGCCGGAGCCATATTGATTGTACGCCGCGACCGCGATCAGGCGGCTCTTGCTCTCGGGATTGCTCTGGAACGTGAAGCCATTCACGATCAGCGGATAGTCGCCCATCGCGCCGAACTGGAGCTTGTTGGCCATCATGCCGTTGGTGACCGGCGGGCCCGACGTGAAGTTGTTCCACTCGAGCTCGAACTTGCTGTTCGCGTACTTGCCGCCGGTGGGGAGATACTTTTCGAACAGCTTGAGCTGCCGGATGACGACGCCGGTCGTGACCGTGTTGGTCGTCGTATCCTGCGTCCCGATTCCGATCTTGATGGTGGTCTGAGCGCTTGCGGCGCTGCCCCAAAGCATGCTCGTCGCAAACGCGAGCGCGGCGACAAACGTACGTCCCGAATGCTGTTCCATGCGAAACCTCTGCGGTTGGTGGGCCCGAGGCGTTTCCGTTTCGCGCATCTTTGGGGGCGGCCGGACCCGGAGCAATTCCAGCTTCAATCGCGAGGTCGATTAGTTTCCCTCAAACACAAGGTGCTCGTTTATTGCGCAAATCATGGGCACAACGCCGCTGCTTTGCGCGCTATTGCGTCATTCGCCCTGCCCGCGCATGTCCTGCAGCACGTCCGGACGGCGCACGATGATCTGCGATTTGCGCGAAATGACGATGTTTTTTTCCTGCAGGCGCTTCAGGCTGATCGTCACCCACTGGCGAGTCGCCCCCACCATGTGCGCGAGGTCGGCATGCGTGAAGGCCGCGCTGATCAGGACGCCATCCGGCTCCTTGATGCCGTAGAGATCGACGAGATGGAGCAGAAGCTGCGCAAGCCGCTCGGTAATCGAGCGCGTGCCAAGCATCTGTGCGAGCGCGGAATAGCACTTGCCCTTGAATGCCAATCCCTCGATCAGGCCGATCGCGAGGTTCGGCACCTCGACGACCAGCCGCCGCAGTTCTTTCCCGGGCAGGTGGACGACGCTGCTGTTGCTGCTTGCGACACCGGACCACTGGTGCGTGCCACCGCCGAAAACCTCAGGTCCGCCAACGAAATTGCCAGGTAGCCAGTAGGCGAGCGTGATCTCGCGCTGGGAGGGCGCCGTGTAGAACACGCGGATGCGGCCAGTTTCGATCAGGAAGATGCCGTCGTGCTTGGCGCCTTGATTGAACAGCGTCTGCCCCCGATAGAGCACACGGCGGCGCCCGCGCTTGAGCACGCTCTCACGCTCGGTGGACGACAGCGCGCCGAGCAGCGGCGGCGGCCCGCCGATCGTGTTCGCGCTTTCGGTCAGCAGCAGCGAGCGGGCCGCAGGGTCCGTGCCGGCGCGCGCCGCGATCGTCGCGGGCGAAGCGGTGGCGGCCGCAAAGAACTGCATCGGAGGCTCCCGGCTGTCTGGACCTGCTCCAGAAAAGGAGCAAGCTTTGTGCCAAGTATCGCGCCGGCAGAACGGGGAAAATTAAGCTACGTCAATGAGTTATCGGAGAAAAACAGCGCTGCGGGCGCGGCGTTCAGTCGCGCGTGGCGAGTTTGGCGAGATAGCTCCAGGGGAAAATCCCGCGCTCGTGGCCGTCCGAGAACGCGATGTTGATCGCGTAATGACCCATCGGCGCGAAGCGCGCGATCGTCACATGGTTGAATGTCGCGGGAAACACACCGTCGATCTGCGCGCGCCGGCAATGCGCGCAACGGCACGCCGCACGCAACGTTTCGGCACCCAAAGTGACCTGTTCCCCGGTTCCGAGCGTGACGTGAAGCTCCTTGCCGTCGGCCGACAGCGCAATCGTTTCCGGCGTCGTGTGCGCGGCAAACGAGGCATTGGCGATCGAGGGCGTGACGAGGGTGGCCATGCACGGACTCCACCGTGGACAATTTCGAAGCCGCCGTGCGGGCGCCAGCAACTAATTGCCGCGCAAGACCATCAGCAAGACGGCCATCGTTGGGCCTTGGCTGCCCGATCATCCTCGGTTGCATCTTGATGCCGATCCCGCTGCCCGCGCGGCCGGCACTACTGCTTAAAAATTGGGACCCGGCTTCGGCGCCCGGCTGACAACTAATTGCTCCGCCCGGCACGGCTTTCGATCAATTCTAGTGGCACGAAATCTTGAAGGTCCGCGTCTCCGGACCGTTGAGGACAGTGCGATGGACGAGATCGTTGATGGCCTTTCCGAGGTGTCTTGCGACGTGCTGGTGATCGGCGGCGGCACCGCCGGCCCGATGGCTGCATTGAAGGCCAAGGCCAAGAATCCCAAGGCCAACGTCATTCTGCTCGAGAAGGCGAATGTGAAGCGCTCCGGCGCCATCTCGATGGGCATGGACGGGCTGAACAACGCCGTCGTCCCCGGCTATGCGACGCCGGAGCAGTACACCAAGGAAATCACCATCGCGAACGACGGCATCGTCGACCAGAAGCCGGTCTATAAATACGCCCAGAAGTGCTACTCGATCATCGAGGAGCTCGACAGTTTCGGTATCCGCTTCCTGAAGAACGAGAACGGCGACTTCGCCGTCAAGAAGGTGCATCACATCGGCACCTACGTGCTGCCGATGCCGAACGGCGAAACCGTCAAGAAGGCGCTCTATCGCCAGCTCCGCCGCGCCCGCATCCTGATCTCCAACCGCTATATGGCGACGCGCCTGCTGACTGCTTCCGACGGCCGCGTGGCCGGTGCGATCGCCGTCAACACGCGCACCGCCGAGTTTCTGGTGCTGAAGGCCAAAGCTGTGATCCTGTGCATGGGTGCGGCCGGCCGGCTCGGCCTGCCGACGTCGGGCTACATGTTCGGCACTTACGAGAACGCCGCGAACTCCGGCGACGGCTACGCGATGGCCTATCACGCCGGCGCCGCGCTCGCGAACCTCGAGTGCTTCCAGATCAATCCGCTGATCAAGGACTACAACGGCCCGGCCTGCGCCTACGTGGCCGGCCCGTTCGGCGCCTACACGGCCAACAACGAGGGTTCGCGCTTCATCGAGTGCGACTACTGGTCCGGGCAGATGATGCTGGAGTTCTTCAACGAGCTTCAATCCGGCAAGGGGCCGGTGTTTCTCAAGCTCAATCACCTGCACGAGAACACCATCAAGGAGATCGAGACCACATTGCACAAAGTCGAGCGCCCGACGCGCGGCCTGTTCCACGAAGGCCGCAGCACCGATTATCGCCGCGAGATGATCGAGATGCACATCTCCGAGATCGGCTTCTGCTCAGGCCACAGCGCATCCGGCGTGTTCGTCGACGAGTTCGCGCGCACGACGGTGCCTGGCCTCTATGCGGCCGGCGACATGGCGAGCGTGCCGCACAACTACATGCTCGGCGCGTTCACCAACGGCTCGGTCGCCGGCGAGGACGCCATGACCTACGCGGAGAATGTCGACTTCGCGGAATTCGACGCCGCAGATGTCGCGAAAGAGCAGGCGCGCGTGCTGGCGCCGACCAAGCGCGAAGACGGCATCCCGCCGAACCAGATCGAATACAAGGCGCGCCGCCTGGTGAACGACTACTTCCAGCCGCCCAAGGTCACGCGCAAGTTCGAGATCGGTCAGAAGCGCCTTGGCGAAGTCCGCGAGGACATGGAACAGAGCATGATGGTGCGCAACGCGCACGAACTGCTGCGCGCGCTGGAGACCGCCTCGATCCTCGACTGTGCCGACATGGCGGCGCACGCCTCGCTCTACCGCACCGAGAGCCGCTGGGGCCTCTATCACCTGCGCACGGACCACCCGGAGAAGAACAACGACGACTGGTTCTGCCACACGTTGCTCAGCAAGAAGGACGGCCGCATGGCGAGCGAGAAGCGCGCCGTGCAGCCCTATGTGGTCCCGATCGCCGAAGACGAGAAGGACCTCTACGACAAGCAGCGCGTCCGCGCGAGCGCGTGAAACAACAGACAAGGACACATCATGCCGTTGGCCACCACCAGCACCACCGTCCCGGTCGTCGTCGATGAGGCGAAGTGCATCGCCGACAAGGGCTGCACGGTGTGCGTCGATGTCTGCCCGCTCGACGTGCTGCGCATCAGCGACCTGACCCAGAAAGCCTACATGGCCTACGACGAGTGCTGGTACTGCATGCCGTGCGAGGCCGATTGCCCAACCGGCGCCGTGAAGGTGAACATCCCCTATCTGCTGCGGTGAGCCATGCCCGAGCTGTTCGAATCCTACGACGATCTTGAAGAGCTGGCCGAGCGCGCGCGGGCCGCCGATCCCGGCGAGCGCCGCGTTGCCGTGATCGAGCTTGGCAATTCCGGCGATCCCGCCGCGATCTCACATCTGGAGACGCTCGCCACCGACCCGGACGCTGGCGTACGCCAGCAGGTGGCGCTTGCGCTCGGTGAGTTCGACGGGCCAGCTGCCGCTGCCGCGCTCGCCACGCTGCTGGTCGATCCCGAGCATGCGGTTGCGTCGGCCGCCGCCGACAGCATGGCGGAGCTGAAGGAGCCCGCGAGTGCCGACCCGATCCTGCCGCTGGTCGGCCATTCGCACGCCTTCGTTCGCATGAGCGCGCTGCGCGCGCTGAAGGAACTGCGGCGGCGCGATGCGCTCAAGCCCGCGCTCGACGCACTACGCGACGCGGATGCGTCGGTGCGTGTGCAGGCCATTGGCGTGATTGGGTTCCTGAAGATCGAGGAGGCGATCCCGGCGCTGACGGCCGCGACCGGCGATGCGGACCCGCATGTGCGCCGCGCAGCCGTGAACTCGCTCGCATTCTCGACCTTGAAGCCCGCGACCGAGTCCATCACGCGCGCTCTCGGCGATGCCGACTGGATGGTGCGTGAGACCGCCGCCGAAACGATTGGCAACAGCAAGAACGGGCTGCAGGCTGCGGACGCCTTGCTCGCCGTGTTATCGGACGAATTCTGGCAGGTCCGCCTCAAGGCGGTGCGCAGCCTCGGCAAGCTGAAGGTGACGCGCGCCGTTATCGCCATCGTGGAGAGCCTCGGCCACCCGCAGGCGAACCTGCGCAAGGAGGCCGCCGCCGCGCTTGGCGAGATCGCCGACCCCGCCGCCGCGCCGCACCTCGAAGCCGTCGTGAACGATCCCGATCCGGAAGTGCGCAAGAACGCGCGCTGGGCCATTCAGCAGATTGCGTCCGGCCGGGAAGCGCAACGGCATTAGAAACCGACGCTCTTTCGTTCTATCCCCACACGCCGTCCGCAAAGGCCGCGCGCCCTTCGTGCCGCCCAAGATCCAGATAGTGCAGGAGCGGGTCGATCTTGGCGGCCTTCACGTTCGGATAGGCCGCAAGATAATCCGACGTATCGACGTTCGGTGACGGGTCGTGCGCTCGTCAGATTTACGACGTCTTACTTGGAGCTTCGGCGGCGTTTACGTCGTTCCTTCAGCGCGCCAATCGCGGCCGGAGCGCCGCAGGTTTCCGCGACAAGCGCACGAAACCATTGCTGGGCTGGATGCGCATGAACGCGCTCATGCCACACGAGCTTGTAGAGGATGTTCTCGGCTTCAAACGGCAGATCGCAGGACACCAGCCGACGGGAGCCGAGAGCCACGTCCTGATGATGCTTGAAGAAGCGGTTCGGCACGCATGTCAGGAGATCGCTCTCGGCAACGATGCGCAACGCATCCGCGAAATGGTTCACGACCGCAACCACATTGCGCTTGCGCCCCTGAAGGCTCAGCCAGCCGTCCACCACGCCGAGATCCTGCCCTGACGGCGTGACCAGGACATGCGCGCAGTCGACGAAGTCATCGAGCGACATCCGCCGGCCTAGCTTGTGACCATGCCGCATGACGCACACGTACTTGTCGGCGAAAAGCCCCTGGACGTGCATGGTCCGCGGCAGTGACGGAAACATCCCTACGGCGCAATCGAGCGTGCCGCGCTCGATACCGTCGATCGAGCCGGCATTGGTGTGGAAACTGAACGAGACCCGCGCCGCCGGCGACTTGGTGCGCACCTGCAGGGCGATCTTGGCCACGGCTTCGGCGGCGATGCTGTCTGTGATGGCCAGCCGGAACGTCGCGGTGTTCGCGCTGATGTCGAACAACTGCGACGCAATGGACGCGCGGATCGTGCCGAGCGAACGGTGAAGGTCGGGCCACATCGCCAGCATCCGGGAGGTCGGCCGGACCCCGTCGGCAACCCGCAGGAACAGCTCGTCCCCGGTCAGACGACGGGCACGCCGCAAGGCATTGCTGACAGCAGGCTGGCTCATCCCGAGGCTGGCCGCCGCGCGCGTGACGTTGCCCTCGAGCATGATGGCTTCGAGCACCGAGACGAGATTCAAGTCGACCCGCAATGCGTCACCCGCCGATTCCGAACCGGTGCTTGAGCCGACGCGATCGCGTCGGCATTATTCTCACTTTATAGCACCGGACTGGATAGCGGGAGCACCTCCGCCTCCGCGGGCTTCTAGACGACCAGCGGGACCAGTCCGCCATCCATCGTGACTGAAGCGCCAGTAATGTAGGACGCCCGCGCGCTCGCAAGAAACACCGCGGCATCCGCGACTTCTTCCGGCTCGGCGTACCGCCCGAGCGGAATACGCTGCTCATTGGCACGCCGGAGTTCTTCCGGCGTCTTGCCGGTCAAGCGCGATTCCGCATCGAGCGACGTCTGCACGCGACCGGTTATCGTCGCGCCCGGATTGATGACGTTCACACGAACTCCATGCGCGCCCCAGGCGGCGGCAAGTCCCGCCGACGCAAGCATCAGCGCCGCATTGGCGGCGCCGCCGGGAAGATGGATCGGTGAAGCAACTTTGCCGCCCGTCCCGACGATGTTGACAACGACACCGGATTTCCGGGCAACCATCCGCGGCAACACGAAGTCCATTGTGTTCATGTAAGTGAAGAACTTGGCGTCCATGGCGGCGCGCCACTTGTCGGGCGTGAGCTCGCGCGGTGTTGTGCGCTGCGCAGCGCCGGCGGAATTGACCAGGATGCCGATCGGCCCCGCCTGAGCCTCGGCTTCGCCGACGACACGCTCGGCGTCCGCGACGTTCGTCAGGTCGGCGGCAAGGGCGGTGACCGTGACGCCCTCTTTCGCCAGTGTCTGTCTGGCGGCGTCGAGGTTGTCCTTGCTCCGCGAGACAATGACCACCTTCGCGCCCTCCCGATGAAACGCGCGCGCGCAAGCAAGGCCGATGCCCTTGCTGCCACCGGTGATGAGAGTGACCTTACCGCCCAATTCGAGATCCATCATCGCTTCTCCATCAGTTCCGGATTGCGCACGTGGATCGGGGCACCCTTCGCGAAAGCCACGATCTGATCGAATGCGTTCCCGTACGCGAATTCGTAGTTGTCACGCTCGACGTAACCCAGGTGCGGCGTGCAGAGCGCGTTCGGCAGCCGAAGCAGCGGGTCGTCCGGATCCATGAGAGGTTCGCGCTCGAACACATCGATGGCCGCTTTGCCAGGGCGGCCTTGGCGCAATGCGTCAACCAGCGCTCCCGGCTCGATGATCTCTGCGCGGCTGGTGTTGACGATCAGGGCCGTCGGCTTCATCAGCGCGAGATCCGCGCGGGTAATCAGGCTGCGCGTTTCCGCATTGAGGCGCAGGTGCAGGCTCACGACGTCCGAACGCTCGAAGAAGTCCTGCCGGCTCGCCGCGGTCTCGACGCCATCCTTGGCGGCGCGGTCCAGAGAGCCTTGCCGCCCCCATGCCAGCACATTCATGCCAAAGGCTTTCCCGATGTGCGCCACCATCGACCCGAGCTTGCCGTATCCGTAGATGCCGAGGATCCGGCCGCGAAGGCCCAAGCCGATGGTGGATTGCCAGCGGCCTTGCCGCAGGGCGTCGCTCTCATAAGGAATGTCGCGCATCGCCGCGATGATCAGGCCCCAGGCCAACTCGACGGTCGAGTATGAAGGGCGGGACATCAGGGCCGAGCAGACGAGCACGCCACGCCGGGTGCAGGCCGCCAGATCGATATGCGGCACATGGCCATTCTGGCTGACAAGCTTGAGGTTGGGCAGCCGGCAGAGCAGTTCATCGTCGATCTTCGTGCGCTCGCGAATTGGAACGACGACATCAGTTTCGGCGAGCCGCCTTGCCAGCACGCCGATATCCGTCACGGTGTCTTTCCAGACGGTCACCTCGTATCCTTGCAGCTTTTCGAAGCAGTCAAGCGTGCGGACGACGTCCTGATAGTCGTCGATGACCGCGATGCGAAGCGAACTGGCGCCAGCCGACATCGGCGTCACGCGTTGCCAGGCAAGTCGGCGACCGCAGTTCCGGCATCGATCGCATCGCACTTGGCGCTCTCGAAATGCGCCTTCTTCAGCGCGAGCTCCAGGACCTCCTGAGCCCGAGCAATCGGAACGAAACACACACCGGTTTCGTCGGCGACCACAATATCGCCGGGCGCCACGCGAATTCCCGCAATCTGGATATCGCCGTTGATCTCAACGGTCTGGATGCGCCACTTCCCGGTGATCGGCGTGATCTCCGTCGACCAGATCGGATAGTCGACGCGTCGCGAATGACCGACGTCACGAACGCCGCCCGACACGATCGCGCCGGCTTCCCCTTGACGCTTTCCTGTCTGGGCAGAGATGCCGCCCATGTTCGAAATGCCGGCAACTCCATCGATGACCACCACGTCTCCGGGCAGCGCCAGATTGTGAGCCTCGAACTCCGCCATCCGGTTCACGTGAGCCTTGGCGGTTTCATAGACGTGCTCCCGCTGAAGGATATTGCGGACCGTAAGAGCCGGCCCGACGATCGCGGCGGATGGCAACGTCGGCCGCAATGTCGATGCGCCGACGGCGCCGGTGATGCCCAGCTCATCCATGATGTCCGAGATGACACTGGTCGCATCGGAGATGCGCCGGAACCCTTCTATGAGTCCGGCAGGAGGACGGGGCACACGCATCAAGCGGATCCGATCCGCACTGATCTTTCCCGTGAGTTTCGGAAGCGAATCGCCAGCAGAACCGTCGCTCATGATCAACTCGTGCGAGCTTGAAGCCACTCAGCGTGCCTGCGCTGAGCCCAGACGAATAATGTGTCCGGCTACACCGGCCTGTCCAATTCCAAGTCAGACCATCCGGTTATCATCGTGGTGAATATGGCGGCAGCGCCCCGCGCTCGACGGCTCGAACGGTAACCAACGCGACCGCCGAGGAAATGTCAGTTCGGGAACAGGCGATCGCTGTTGGGCCAGTCGGGCAACTTCCGGTCCATCACCCACTGCGCAAGTGTGTCGTGGCGGCCGAGCCAGACACCCGGAAATCCCTTGATGTACTGCAGGATGCGATTCACCTGAGCGGCCATCAGCGGCCTGCCACCAAAGTGACAGTGAACGGTGATGTTGAGAAATGACGTACGCTCATTGTTGTACAGATAATCGAACGTGTCCTTGTACACCTCGAACCAGTCGCGCGGGTTCGCGCGCAGCACCCGATGATCCGCAAAGTCGGTGTGCGGAAACGCGATGATGCCGACCCCGTCCGCTTTCTCGACATAGAACGGAAGATCGATGGCGTTGTAGTCGCCGTACCAAAGGAAGCCGTTCTTGACCATCAGGTCTTCCGTATGCGCGGTCGGGGCCAGAACCGGACTGAGCCATCCTTTCGGCGGCGCCCCGGTCAGCTTTTTGAAGACATCCGTGCACTGGTCGATGACAGCCTGCTCCTCGGACGGACTGAGATAAGCCATCAGCTTGTCCTGGGTGTACGAGTGCGCAGCGATCTCGTGGCCGTGCTTGAGCATGGCTTCAACCGCGTCAGGCGCGATCTCCATGGAATGGGCATTTGCCACGAAGGTCGACGGGACGGCGTGCTCCTTGAGAATCTTCAAGAGCCGCCAGACGCCGTAGCGGCTTCCATAGCGTCCCCAGGTCATCGCCGCGCGGTCGTGAGTGCCGGGCTTCAGCGATGTCGTCTGCACAGAGAACGGCGGGCCGTTGTCTCCGGACCAGTTCTCCATGAGGCACGTTACAACAACGGCAATACGCGCATTGTCGGGCCAGCGGTATTCATTCGAGAGTCGTGAATTCTGGGTCATACGGTCGGGGTCCTTCGGCGCGCGCACTGCATCCAATTTCGGACGTCGGCACGTCGAGCGCGCCGTGTCATTCACCGGAGTGATACCGCGCCGCGGGATTCGAAATTGGACACAAACGATACAACTGCATCACAATGCGCGCAACGAATCCGGCCTGTCGTCGCGTTGCTGACAATCTTGTCGGGACGAAGATGGGTTATAAAACACACAGGTGGAAGCCATGCGCCGTCGAGACTTCCTGGGTGCAGCGGCAGCGCTTGCGGCCGAACCGCTTTTGCGTCGCACGAGTGCGCTCGCGCAGGCGCCCTATCCGTCGGCAGCCATTCGCGTCGTCGTTCCATATCCTCCGGGCGGTGTGGTCGACGTCGTCGCACGCCACTGGGCTGACAGCATCAAGCGGTCGCTTGGCACCGTGGTGATCGAAAATCAGGCCGGCGGCGGCGGCACGATTGGCGCCAGCGCCGTGGTGCGCTCGCAGCCTGACGGTCACACCTTGCTGTTCGGGGAAACAAGTTGCCTGATCATCGCGCCCGCGCTGATGGCGACGCCGCCCTATGATCCGGTGAAGAACTTCGCGCCGGTCTCAATGGTGGCGACATCGTCGACGTCGATTGTCGTCCACCCGTCGATTCCAGCAACTACGCTTCAGGAGTTCATCGGCTACGCCAAGGCAAACCAGGACAAAATATCGTACGGGTCTGCCGGTACGGGCACTGTTACTCACCTGGCGGGAGAGTCCTTCAAGCAGCTCATTGGCACCTCGGGCATCCTGCATGTTCCCTATCGCGGAGCGGGGCCCGCGTTGGTCGATGTCATGGCGGGCGTGGTGCCGATGACGACGCCCAATATCACGGGGCAGATCCTCGACCTGCATCGCACCGGGAAAGTCCGCATTCTCGCTGTCTGCGCGCCGCAGCGTCTCAAAGCCGCGCCGGACATTCCGGCCGCCAACGAAACCTTGCCCGGCCTTGTGATCCAGCTGACTTGCGGCGTTGTGGCACCGGCGGGCACGCCCGAGCCTGTCATCTCGCGGCTGGCGGATGCGACCTCGCAGACCGTCAAGAGCGCCGAGTTCGAAAAGGCGCTTCAGACATCCGGCCTTGAGCCGCGTTCCGATCCAAGCCCGGCCGGCGCGCGCGAATTTCTGGTCAAGGAGCGTGAGCATCTGCTGCCGATCATGCGCACCGCCGGCTTGCAGCCGCAGTGATGCGCACCGCTAGGACTTGTAAACGCGAGTTTCCCTGCGGCCACGCTGTTCGGGGATGACTGTCGGGCTCCCGACTTCGCTGCTCGCACTCGCGTCGATATCGCGCGATGCACCATCCAGACGAAACACACTTGCGAGCGCATCGCGCTCCACCGGCTTTTCCAGAACCCGCACATCGGCGAAACGCTTGTCGATGCCTTCCCGCCCATAGCCGGTGACAAAAACAAACGGGATGTCGCGTGCGCGCAGGACATCCGCAATCGGATACACCAGCTCTCCGGCCAGATTGACGTCCAGAATTGCTGCGCGGGGCATCTTCTCCTCAATGTGACGCAGTGCGTCCGCCACACTCATGCACACGCCGGACACGGTCGCGCCAAGATCCTCCAGCTCGCGTTCGAGCACCATCGCGACAAGCGCTTCATCCTCAACAATCAAGATGCGGTCCGCGGGAAGCAGCGCGGGCGTCGACTTGATTTGCGTTTCAGCCACCGGGAAGCTTTCATCGCTTCGATCCGCGGCTCTCGGTACCGCGATCACGCAGG
>Ga0075366_10001171_pt1 | contig 12992 bp, 10 predicted proteins | sample EndMethybrTD3031_FD_72351 | JGI IMG/M metagenome (GOLD analysis project Ga0075366, IMG submission 72351) | Populus endosphere microbial communities from Tennessee, USA - Endosphere MetaG P. TD hybrid TD303-1 | ecosystem: Host-associated > Plants > Roots > Endosphere | place: USA: Tennessee...
CGGCGTCAGCGTGCGCGACACCGCGCTGCAGTCGCTGCGCCAGCGCATCGGCATCGTGCCGCAGGACAGTGTGATCTTCTCGGCCAATGCGCTGGAGAACATCCGCTACGGCCGCCCCGACGCGAGCGACGACGAGGTGATCGCCGCCGCGCGCGCTGCATTCGCGCACGACTTCATCAGCGCGCTCCCCGAGGGCTACCAGACCTTCCTCGGCGAGCGCGGCGTGCGGCTGTCGGGCGGGCAGCGCCAGCGCATCAGCATCGCGCGGGCGATGCTGAAGAACCCGCCGCTGCTGCTGCTCGACGAGGCCACCAGCGCGCTCGATGCCGAGAGCGAGCGCATGGTGCAGGCCGCGCTCGAATCGGCGATGAAGGACCGCACGACGCTCGTGATCGCGCACCGCCTGGCCACGGTGCAGCGCGCCGACCGCATCGTCGTGATGGAGCACGGGCGCATCGTCGAAACCGGCACGCATGCGGAACTCGCGGCTGCCGGCGGGCTCTATGCGCGGCTGGCGGCGCTGCAGTTCGATCTGTAAGCGCGCGCCGACATCAACTGTTACCGACGACCGACAGACACCTGCAACATGCGCGACCGATACTCGCAATCCGCTCGCGCGCGAGACTTTTTCAGGAGAAGACCATGAACATCCGCAACTTCCGATCCGCCGCCGTGGTGCTCAGCGCCACCGCCGTGCTGCTGGCCGGCTGCCAGAACATGAGCGAGACCCAGAAAGGCACGGCCATCGGCGCCGGCGCTGGTGCCGCGGCCGGTGCCGTACTCGGCAAGGTGACCGGCGGCAAGGCCGGCACCGGTGCGGTGATCGGCGGCGCGCTCGGCGCGGTGGCCGGCAACATCTGGTCGAAGCGCCAGGAAGAACGCCGTGCCCAGATGGAGCAGGCCACCAAGGGCACCGGCGTCGAGGTGACCCGCACGGCCGACAACCAGTTGAAGCTGAACGTGCCGAACGACGTGTCGTTCTCGACCGGCAGCGCGACGATCAAGCCCGAGCTGCGCGCCGTGCTCGACCCGTTCGCCGAGAGCCTGAAGAACGACCCGAACGTGCGCCTGAGCATCGTCGGCCACACCGACAACACCGGCTCGGACGCGATCAACAACCCGCTGTCGCTGGAGCGCGCGCACAGCGTGCGCGACTACCTGAGCACGCGCGGCGTGGCCGCGAACCGCATCGAGACCGCGGGCCACGGCGAGCGCGAGCCGGTGGCGGACAACAGCACCGAAGCCGGCCGCGCGAAGAACCGCCGCGTCGAGTTGTTCCTGCGCGAGCCGGGGCAAGGCTGACTCGCGTCAGCGAAGCGACACGCCCATCAAGCAACGCCCACGGAACCGGCTTTGCCGGGCCGTAGGGTGGCGCCCCTTGGGGGCAGGAGCGAAGCGACTGGGGGGCGATAATTCTTCTATGAAACAGTACCTCGACCTCGTCCAGAGCATCTTCGACCACGGCAGCTGGCAGGACAACCGCACCGGCGTGCGCACGCTGAGCCTGCCCGGCGCCTCGCTGCGCTTCGACCTGCAGCAGGGCTTTCCGGCGGTGACGACGAAGAAGCTCGCGTTCAAGTCGGCGATCGGCGAGCTGGTGGGCTTCCTGCGCGGCAGCCGCAATGCGGCGGAGTTCCGCGAACTGGGCTGCAAGGTGTGGGACCAGAACGCCAACGACAACGCGCAGTGGCTGGCCAACCCGTACCGGCTGGGCGCCGACGACCTCGGCCCGGTGTATGGCGTGCAGTGGCGCAACTGGCCGGCCTACAAGGTGATCGATTCGACGCAGACGGCGCAGATCGAGGATGCGATGGCGCGCGGCTACCAGTTCACTGCCGTCTACGACGACGGCGAGGCCGAGCGGGTGCTGCTGTACAAGGCGGTCGACCAGCTGCGCCAGTGCCTGGACACGATCATCAAGGACCCCGGCAGCCGGCGCATCCTGTTCCACGGCTGGAACTGGGCCCAGCTCGACGAGATGGCGCTGCCGCCCTGCCACCTGCTGTACCAGTTCCTGGTCAGCCAGGAGAAGCGCGAGATCTCGCTGTGCCTGTACATCCGCAGCAACGACGTGGGCCTGGGCACGCCGTTCAACCTGACCGAAGGCGCGGCGCTGCTGCACCTGGTGGGGCGGCTCACCGGCTACACGCCGCGCTGGTTCAACTACTTCATCGGCGACGTGCACATCTACGAGAGCCACGTCGGGATGCTGCGCGAGCAGCTGACGCGCACGCCGTTCGCGGCGCCGCAGTTGCAGCTGTCCGATCGCATCCCCGACTTCGCGAAGACGGGCCGCTACGAGCCGGAGTGGCTCGAGAAGGTGGAGCCGTCGGATTTCGCGCTGGTGGGGTACGACCACCACCCGCCGCTGACGGCGCCGATGGCGGTCTGAGCGGCCGCGCGGGTCACGCGCGGCGCGACACCTTCACAGGTCGGATCGCTGGCCGTCGCGCATCAGGCGGGCCAGCATCGCCACGACGGCGGTGCGTTGCGTATCCACCCCGGCCGTGCCGAGCGCCGCCAGGCGCAGCGCTGCCGGCGGCTCGACCCCGGCCATCAGGTGTTTGGCGAGCTTGGTCATGATCAGGCCCGCGAGCATGCACTGCAGCGATGCGGCCGCTGCGTCGTCGTCGGCCACCGGCAGTTCGGTGAAGCGGGCGCTGATCGAAACCAGCGCTTCCGCCGCGCCCAGCAGTTCATCGGTGTTCATCGTCATCACAAGGTCCTGGCCGCAGCCAAACCCGCGATTGGACCGGCCGGCGCGCCGGTTGTCATGAACGCGGCCTGATGAAACCTTGACGGTGTGTGTGGTGACGTGTCACCCGGCCCGGATTTTCACGTCAATCGACGCAGCAATTCTGCTGATCGCAGTCTTAACTCTCGTTCGCTTGTCCGGGGTCTGAAGGAAAGAGCCTGCGCAGAACGGCGGCGAGCAGCCAGACCACGGCATAAGAGCCGGCAATCAGTGCGGCGCCCCAGACAAACACGCCACCCAAGCCTAGTCCAAGGCTTTCGGACGGGCGAAAAAACGCCATCAAGAGCATCGCCAGCCACAGACCGATTTCGATCAGAGGTCCCATCGACACCGCATTTGGCTTGACACCGCCGCTTTTCATCCATCGATGGTGTGCATAGGTGACAGCAAATGGTGTCGCGATGTTCCACATCAGCTTCGCGGCAAACAGGACTGCAGTGAACACGAATGCGTTGTGCATCAAGGAGTATCGACAATGAGGTGCTGGCCAAGGATCCCTTTGAGCCAATCGATCACTCGGTCACTCAAAGCCGCAGTGCTGCTTGGTGGGGCGGCTCACCAGCTGCGCGCCGCTCTGGTGCCACAACTTCATCGGCGACGCGCACATCTACGAGAGCCACGTCGAGCAGCTGACACGCACGCCGTTCGCGGCGCCGCAGTTGCAGCTATCGGAGCGCATGCCAGATTTCGCGGAGACCGGGCGCTACGAGCGGGAGTGGCGGGAGAAGGTGGAGCCGTCGAACTTCGCTCTGGTGGGGCATGAGCACCATGCGCCACCTATAGCGGCTTGAACGCCTTTACCCGACCATGCGCCTTCTGAGAAGACTCAGGAATTTGCACTGCACATAGAAAGAGAACGCGACTGCCAAAGGCGTCTTGTTCCACTCAGAGTAGAGGTAGCCACCCGGGACGAATGCGTTCAAGCCCAAAGGTTTAGACGGCAGATCGGGAAAAATGTATTGAAGGACAACGTGCCCGCGTTTCTCGAGAGCGTGCAGATCCATCAGCCTCATCACGACAGGAACGGGTTGTTCAATGCCGCTTTCGAATTCGGCGGAATCGCCACTCATTTTCAACCTCCCCTTGACCCGATAACCTTCGTTCTCGGCGATCCGCTGGATGATCTGAATCATACGCTGGCGGGATTCCGACGAGCCGACGAGAATTTCCAACTCTGGCCGGTAGTGCTCTAGCTCAATTAATTTCTGGCCCCGGAATACGTTCAACCATTTGTCATCGGTATCGGCATCAAGCTTCAGGAACAGGTTGTAGTTCGGATCAAGAGATACATTCGGTGGCGGACTTCCAAATTTAGTTGCAAGCATTTCAAGATAAGGCGACCGCTCATCCGGTGAAAGCGCCTCCCGCATGGCAGGACGCCAAGGGTGCTTCAGGACCGTATGCTCCAGCATGACCTCATCCAGGTAATGCTCGTAAGTCTGTTCTTCTTGGCCCCTGCTCCTCATCGATTCGATAACCCCGAGGTAGATTTCGGACAATTTGAATCCCAATGACGAGAAATCACTCCTGACATCAGAAATTTTCTCGAAGAGTGCTTGCGCAAAACGTGCCATGACTTGTTTCACTCCCTTGGCAAGGCCCGCACCCTGCGGTTCGCCCTGCTTCTGAATCAATTGTATCGGTCCCGATCGCGCGGAGAACCTCCAGGCAATGGAATTATATTGAATTTATATATTGTCACAGGTCTTGTATATTCAAAACGCTCGTAAGTAATCAATCCGAAACCTTGGTTTGTATACTGATAATCAACATCACCAATCGACAAGGTGAACTTCTCGTTGACTGCGAAGCCCTTGATATCCCCACCCCGTGTCAGATTTGTTTCAGGCTGGGTGTACGCATCGAGTGCTTTTTCGCCCATGGCAATTCCATGCCAACTAAATCTCTTGATCTCCCATACCTCAAGGGTTTTTGCATCGGCAATATCGAATCGACCGTCAACGCAGGCATCGAAGTTGGCACACTTGGCCTCCACCACATAACCCTTCTTTTCAACCCAGTCCTGCAGCAACTTATGTGCCTCTTGACCGTGCATCATCAATTCCAACTCATGCGCCCAATGGTTGAAGAGATAACCATATGCAGCGGTCTGGGCGCCATTCGAGAATTTGCCACCACCTAGTACCGAAGCGGTCCCACCCACAGTGGCGGCCACCGCCACGTTGGCAATCGAGCCCCAGCCTTCATCTTTGACAGAGAAGCCATAGTTGGACCATGCAGCACCAGCACCGGCCGCCAGAGCTCCGTTTCGACATTGCCCACCACCGGCCATGGACGACAGGCAACCAACCGCGATGTGAGCCAGAACGTTCTCGTACCCGCTCGGATATGCCGAGCCGGCCATGTTGAACGCAATAGCCGTCCCCAAGCTCACGGCCCCGGCATTCAACGCCGCATGCATGTCCCCCGTACCCTGATATGTGTAATAGCTGGACCAGGCCGCCGATCCCACCGGGCCGCCGTAGAACGACGCCGCGATCGAGCCCACCGTGTAGGCCCATTGGTGCGTCATCACATAGCGATCCACTGCCGCCTGCCCCGGCAGGTGATGGATCGCATTGAACGCCGACTTCGTCAGGTTCTGCGTCGCGCGCCCGTTGGGCTGCCAGAAGCAGTCCAGTGTGCAGTACCCACTTGGGTCCGTGGCGTTCAGCGGGTTGTTCCAGGTGTACGCGTAGCGGTTGTAGCTCTGCTGGCTGCCCGGTGCCTGCACGCTCGAGTCCGCGCTCATGAACCGGCCCAACGCCGGGTCGTAGATGCGGCCGTTCATGTTGATCAGGCTCACTTCGTCGAGGTGCTCATGGCCGGTGTAGCCGCGGTCGGTGCTGCTGGCGGTCAGCGTGCCGCTGCCGTCGGTCTGGCCGTTGCTGTTGCGGCGCTTGCCGAAGGGCTCGTAGGCCATGCGCTCGATCGGCGTGCCCACCGCATTGGTCACTACGCTGACCGAGCCCAGGTGGTCGGTGTGCCAGTACTGGATGCTGGTGTTCGCGACCGTGGTGCACGGGTCGGCCGTGCAGACGATCATGCCGATCGACATGCCGCCGGCGCTCAGGTAGTGCTTCTTCTTCGTGCCGGCCACGCCGCTCTCTTCTTCGTAGAAGAGTCCCGACCCATCCGGTGAATTCAGGTACACCGTGGTGCGCTGCGATACGCCGCCGAGCAAGTAGGTTTCCTTTACGCGTTCGTGCTCGCTGCCGTACAGGTAGGTGAGCTGCGTGCTGTTCCGGCTGATGCTCGACACCTTGTCGAAGCTGGTCCACACCATCGTGCGGCCTGCCCCTGACACCAGATTGCCATCGGCGTCGTACTGATACGAGGGCACCGCCAAGCCGTTGACGAAGCCGCTGACGTTCGCGACCGCATGCGGGCGATTGCTGCCGGCCCCGCTCGGGTTGTAGTTGTAGGTGTTGGTGCTGCCGCTCTCGGTGCGTGTCAGCATGTTGCCGATCGGGTCGTAGGTCCACGCGATCGTCTGCGACGGCAGGCCGCCGCCTGATCTTGTTTCGCTGAGAACCCGGTTCAACTCGTCGTAGGCGTAGCTGGAGTTCACGGTGGTCAGCATGTCGACGCGGGTGCTCAGCGCGCCGGCATCGTCATAGGTGTGCACCAGGTTCTGGACGCCGTTGCCGCTGCCGGCCCGGGTGATGTTCAACCGCCCCGATCCCGGGAAGAACTGGTTGCTCGTCGTGACCGTGTTGCCGTACGTGAACTGCGTCAGCTGCCCGCTCGCATTCGTCGCGTCCGCGGTCCAGAGCGCCTGGCCGTTCCGGTTGTCGATCAGTTGCTTGAGGAAGCCCAGGCCCGCCGTGTAGACGTTGCGCGTCACGAGCCCGGTGGGGTACGACTGCGTATCGACCCGTCCATGCACGTCATAGGTCACGCCCGCCGTGTAGGCCACGCCGATCGTCGTCGTCGAGCTCTTGAACCGACCGAATTCGTCGTAGACGATCTTGCGCGATGTGTCGTTCGCAGCAGTCACCTCGCAGAGCTTGCCGGTGCCGTGATCGCAGGGTTGGCCATTCGCGTAGGTGTCGTAGCGCCATGTGCTGGTGGCATCGGGCTCGACGCGCTGCGTCAGCCGGCCCAGCACGTCGTAGGCCATCGTGGTCCAGTCGGGCAGCGCTTGCGCCGCGGTGCCGCTGCCCGTCGATGCCGGGCAGGCCGACAACGCATTGCTGCCGCGCATCCGCGGGCTCTGCTGCGCCTTCAGCTGGCCAAGCGCGTCGTAGCAATAGCCCCAGACGCCCATGTCGGCGTCGTACAGCGCGGCTTTGCGGCCGCGCCGGTCATAGACCATCGATGTGATATTGCCCTTCGAATCCGCCGTCTGCACCAGGTTGCCGACCGCGTCATAGGTGCGGCGCAACACGTTGTTCGCAGCGTCAGTGATCTTGACGACCTGCCCGCGGACGTCGCGCTCTTCGGTGGTCGAATGCGTCAGCGGGTCCGTGACGGTCGTCACCAACTGGTCATAGGCCGTGGTCGTCGACACGATGCCGGTCCCGGCGTCATCGGGCACGTCGACACGGGTCACACGGCCCAGTTGGTCGCGCTGGAACACCGTCCAGTACTTCGTCTGGCCGTCGAAGAACGGGCGGCTCTGGCGATAGACGTTGCCGTTGGCTTCGTACTCGGTGTCTTGCAGCACCAGTTGCGACGCGCCATTGATGTCGGAGCCCTGGGTCTCGACACGCGTGGCGCGGCCGAGGCTGTCGTAATACGTGCGCACGTAGGGGCCGTTGGCGGCCCATGCCGTGTCGGAGCTGAAGTGGATCGGCGTGGCCGTCACGGCATAGGCGCCGGCAGCGCCGCCGACCGCCGGGCACTGCAGCGTCCCGCCGTTGATGCCGGTGCAGTACTGGTAGGCCCACGTGGTGCCGTTGCCATCTGCGCGGCGCTCGCGGACCTTGCGGCCGAATCCGTCGTACGTCCAATTCGTCGTCAGCTGGTTCGGCCCGGTCGAGCTCGTCACCACTCCCAGCTGGCGGTCGTAGACGCGCGTCTCTTGCTGCTTGAGCGCGTTTGTCGTTGTTTTCACGAAACGAGGATCGACCGTGTCGTACACGCTGCTCGCCGCACGTTCCGGAAATGCCGCGGCAGCACTCGGTACGACTGCCTCCACGACAGCGCCTGGTGTAGAGCCAGCGCTGCCGTTGCAGTTGCGCGTCTTGATCGAGGTCTTGCGGCCATACGGATCGAAGCCGTACTCGGTGACCACGCAGAGGTCCGCGCTCCCCGGCTCGACCACCTCCTTCTTCAGCAGGCCGCTGACCGGGTCGTAGTCGAACGAACTCGTGCGCGTGATGGTCTCGACGGCAGACGCTGCGTTCGACACCACGAGGCCGCCGAGCAGGACGCCCACCAGCGACATCCCGCGCCAGACCCCGCGCCCTTGCTCCCTGTGCCCGTCATTGCTCATCGAAGGCCTCCCTCTCGGCTTGCTGCCGCCCGTGCGCGACGGGCGGCGTGTCATCGTTTCTTGAATTTCAGCGAATCTTCGGGGGCATTCGCGCGTCAGTCATCGAGCAGGATGCTCAGGATCACCTGCAGCAACTGCGCTGGCAGCTGGGGCGGAGATGCGGGCGGCAGTCCGCCAGTGCCCTGCACCACCGGTGCGGGAATGTCCGGGCCGGTCGCGGTGACCGTGCTCTTCAGCAGGCGTCCCAGGTACCAGTTGCCCAGGTCGGGCGCCGCATAGGTGTTGACGACGGTCTTGGCGTAGTCCGTCGCGTTGCCGTTGGCATCCAGCGTCGAAGTGACGATCCGGCCGACGTTGCCGTACGCGTCCACATCCAGCGTCTCGGTGCGCGTGCGCGGCATCGGCTTGCCGTTCAACTCCCAGGTGCGGGCCTCCACCGTCTTCGGATAGACGAAGTAGCGCTTGCCCGGGCCCACGGAGCACGGAGCGGGCGGAAACGTCGTCGACGCCGGATCGATGCATTCGTAGGTCGTGGTCGTGGTGCCCAGGTTGAACCCTGTCGCCGGCGAGCGCCCCTGCATCGCCTGGCTCGTCATGCCTGTGTAGGGGAAGTTCAAGTTCGCAAGCGTCCTGGTCACGACGCCCGTCGTGTCATCGACCGACTGCAGCCAGTTGAATCCGAGAAAGCCTCGCCCGTTTCGCTCCACCTGCGCCGAGTCGTAGCTGTAGGTCGTTTTGCGAACGCCACCCAGGCCGTCGCTGGACTGCGAGGTCGTCACGACTTGCAAAGGCGGAATTACCGTCCAGCGGCCACTGGTTGATGCAACCGACATCGAGTAGCTCGACTCCGGCTTGCCCAAGATCTGTGCCAGTCCGCGCTGGGTCCACGAGACGCTGCTGCCCAAGCCGTTCGAAATCGCAGAGGGGACATCCGCCGAGCTGCGTGGCATCTGCCAATTCGTGTAGTGGCCAAAATCATCACTCAGGTGGACCAAGTCAGCATAGCCGTCGCCCAAGGTATCCATTGCGAACCATTGGCCGCACATCAGACAACCGTCCACCCCACCGGTCGACATTGAGCCCGATACGTTGAAACTGGCATCGCCTTTCGACAACCAGACCCTGAAGCTGTCTGTCGTGGGGGTGAGATGGATGAGATCACTCAGGCCATCGCCATTGAAATCGACGATTTGCCAGATGCCACCCGCGAGGTTGGTGTCGAGCGTCGATGTGAACTCGGATGCGGTGAAGGTCCCGTCGCCCTTGGCGATCCACATGACGACCTTGCCAGCGCTGCTGGCAAGATTCACCAGGTCGAGCAGGCCGTCCCCGTTCACATCAAGCAATTGCCAGTTGGCGGCACTGCCACCGGGAGGAGGCCCAGGGTTGGCAGACTTGGTGATGGTGAAAGTCCCGTTCCCGTTCGACATCCAGGTCACGACCCCGTCATAGCCGCCCACCGTGGTGAAACGGTTCGACAAGTGGATCATGTCGGCCAGGCCGTCTCCATTCAGGTCCAACGTCAGCACTGGGCCGGCGGAGGCATTCCCCATGAAATCGGCGGCGGTGTTGGAGACCTGCGTTACCACGAAGGCACTTCCAGGCATTCCAGTGGACCGCCAGACAAAGGGATTCGAGGTGATTGGGAAATGCACCAGATCGGGAAAGCCATCGCCATTCACATCCAGCACCTGCCAGCTGCCTGAGGTCAATTGCGTGTCCACGGTGCTGGCGGGATTGGGCGAGACGATGAACGTCCCGTGTCCGCTGGAGTACCAGAACGAGAAGTTGCCGGCGTTGTCCTTCAGGTGCACCAAGTCCTGGACGCCATTGCCGTCAACGTCCATCGTCTGCCAGGTTCCCGTCGTCAGGTCTTCGCCCGAGTTGTACTCGGTGACCGTGAATTCGCCATTCGGCGCGGAGAGCCAGACGCTGTAGTTCCCCGCGCTGTCCTTAAGGTGCACGAGGTCCATGATGCCGTCGTTGTTGAGATCCAGAGAACGCCACGTGCCGCAACTGACCAAGCACAGATCGGTGGACACCGGGCTGGTCCTGGGCCCGAAGCTGAACGAGGAGACCGTCTGGGGAGGGAACGACATCACGGTCGCCGGCAGGCAACCGGCCGACGGAGAGCACACCTTGATCGACTCGATCCGTGAACGACTGCCCGCCGACGTCGCCGAATAAGTCAGCTGATAACTCAGCACGTTCACACCGACGGAGTTCGTCGCGATGGTGCGCAGCCGAAGGCGATTCGTGACCGAAAATCCCGACTGGTACCCGACATTGACATCGGCCCGAACGGTGTCGTACGCGAACTGCACATTGCTGGCCGGCAGCAACCCCGTCGTCGCATTGCCCGTGTAGTCGATCTGCAGCGGGTAGTACCCCCCGTTGAACACGCCGTTCGTCGTGTCCTTCAGGTAAGTCACGGTCAGCGTGTTGCCCTTGGTGTCGACGATCTTGTTGAGCGGCCACGCACGAATCACCACCGGCGTCTTGCCCACCACCTCGATGCTGCTGTCGGCGCTGTTGCCGAACTCCATCGTCAGCCCGGCCTTGGTCTTGACGACGAAGCTGGTCGGTCCGCCGCCGGCTGCAGCGCCGTTGGCCACCACCTTGGAGAAGCTCTCAAGCTCGGTGCGGTACTCGGACCCGGCCGCACCATAGGTGCCGGCCACCACCATCAGCCGCTGCCCATCCAGGCAGAAGCGGTCGGACGCCGTGTAGTTGACGCCGGTCTGCGCGCCGTCCTGCGGCAAGGTCTGCGGGCAGCGCGTGATCTGTGACAGCCCCGACACATTCCACCCCACGCCGAGGGGGCCGTTGCCAGAGCGACTGTTGTACCCAAGCGTCAGCGACGGCTCGATGCCGGCGATACCGGGTGGTACCTGGATCGGAATGCCATAGGTCGCCGCGCCATCGGGCGAGACCGAAAAGCTGCCGGGAATCGCCATCTGCGCCTGCGCAACGCTGGTCAACAGCGCACAGGCCATCAGCGCCGCAGCGTGGCGAGCCACCTGCCATGCGGGCACGCCACCGCGAGCGTGCAACGCTTCCATAAGAATCATGCTGTCCTCCCTGACAGCGGCCGGCGGCCGCCTCTGTGCCCGCGTGCAGCGGCGCTTCAACCGGCCTTCTTTGGAAGCCTCGCGCCCGTCCGGTCAAGCTGCTTCGCATCGGAGGCAGCATGACAGCAGAAGTCGCAGCTTATCGCAAGCCGATGACAAGCCACAAGCGCATCAGCCCAACGCCGCGACGATCTTCGGCGGCGCCTGCAGCAACTCGATCATCACGCCGTTCAGCCTGATCGAGAGGACGGCCCTGCGGCATCGACCACCAAGTGTCGAGCGAGCTTGATCGTGATGAGGCAACGGGCACGGGCCGAAACCACATCAGGCGCGGATATGCTTCCTCGCCTTGCGTTCATCCATCAGGAGGAGTTTTCGTGCCCTTGAATCTCGGCTCACATCTCAACGACGTCCTGCGATCGGTCGCCGGCGTCGCCTCTGCGCTGGCGCTTGCAGCAGCCATCACCCCCACCATTGCGCATGCTGACGCCGGATCGACCGGTTTCCGGCACATCGTCGACATCGGATGCGAAGGCGTGAATTGCTTCGTGACCTTGGACGGGGCGCCCTTCCCCGGGCTGAGTGGCACAACCTGTGCGGCACCCACGCTGGAGTTTCGCTGGGATGCCAGCACGCCCGGCGGCAAGCTGGCCTACGGATCATTCCTGGCAGCCTATTCGTCGGGCAAAGTGGTCTCGGTCTACTACTCGACTTGCTTCGTGCAGTGGAACGGCGTCTACCCAACCATCGGGTACTTTCACATCACCGGATAAGGCACGCTCAGGCAGGCGCCCCCAGTGCCGCGACGATCTCCGGCGGCGCCTGCACCAGCTCGATCAGCACGCCCTCGCCCGCGACCGGGAACTCGTCGTTGCTCTTCGGGTGCACGAAGCAGATGTCATGGCCGGCCGCGCCCTTGCGGATGCCGCCGGGGGCGAAGCGCACACCGTGGGCCGTGAGCCACTCGACCGCGCGCGGCAGGTCGTCGATCCACAGCCCGATGTGGTTCAGCGGTGTCGTGTGCACCGCCGGCTTCTTCTGCAGGTCGAGCGGCTGCATCAGGTCGACCTCGACCTTGAATGCACCATGCCCCATCGCGCAGATGTCCTCGTCGACGTTCTCGCGCTCGCTGACGAAATTGCCGGTGACCTCCAGGCCCAGCATGTCGACCCACAGCGTGCGCAGCCGGTCCTTGCGCTCGGCGCCGATCGCGACCTGCTGGATGCCGAGGACCTTGAAGGGGCGTTGAGTCGTGCTCATGGCGTCACGCGAATCGGATGATGACCTGATCGACCGCCAGGCTCTCGCCCTTCGCGGCCGACACCTCGGCGACCACGGCGTCTTGCGTGGCCACCAGGATGTTCTCCATCTTCATCGCTTCGATCGTCGCGAGCCGCTCACCGGCGCGCACCTGCTGCCCCGGCGTCACCGCCACGTCGACCAGCAGCCCCGGCATCGGCGACAGCAGGAACTTGGACAGGTCCGGCGGCGCCTTGAACGGCATCAGCGCCTGCAGTTCGGCCACGCGCGGCGCCAGCACGCGCGCCTCGATGGCCGCGCCGTCGTGCGAGACGCGGTACGGCAGCCCCAGCCGCTCGATCTGCGCGACAAACGGCTTGCCGTTGCAATGCCCGTGGATCACCAGGTCGCGCAGGTTCGAATCGAACTCGATCAGGTACTGCGCGTCGCCGATGCGCACGTCGTAAGCGCCCCCTTGCGGCCGCAC
>Ga0075366_10001172_pt1 | contig 12991 bp, 10 predicted proteins | sample EndMethybrTD3031_FD_72351 | JGI IMG/M metagenome (GOLD analysis project Ga0075366, IMG submission 72351) | Populus endosphere microbial communities from Tennessee, USA - Endosphere MetaG P. TD hybrid TD303-1 | ecosystem: Host-associated > Plants > Roots > Endosphere | place: USA: Tennessee...
ACGGCGGCGTGGCGAACGTGACCTGCGTGTCGCCCGACACCACCGACTGCACCGCCGGTGCGCCGCCCTTGTACGGCACGTGGAACATCTGCACGCCGGCCACCTGCGAGAACAACGCGGCGCCGAGGTGCGGCGCCGAGCCGTTGCCCGACGTGGCGTAGTTGAGCTTGCCGGGTTCCTTCTTGGCCGCGGCGATCAGATCCTTGATCGACTCGATGCCGCTGGCGGGGTTGACCGCGATCACCAGCGGCGAGGTCGTCACCTTCAGCACCGGCTGCAGATCGCTGAACTTGTACGGCAGGCGCGGGTTCAGCGCCGGGTTCACCGAGATGCTGCTCGGGCTCGCGAGCAGCACGGTGTAGCCGTCAGGCGTCGACTTCGCGACCGCCTCGGCCGCGGTGCTCGAGCCGGCGCCGGGCTTGTTGTCGACGATCACGGTGCCGCCGAGCGCCTTGCCCATCGCATCGCTCATCGCGCGCGCCACCGTGTCGGCGGCGCCGCCGGGCGCGAAGCCGACCACCAGGTGCACCGGCCGCGCCGGGTAGCCCTGTGCCGCCGCGGCGACGGCGGCGCCGGCCAGCGCGATGCAAGCCAACCAACGTGACGGTGCAAGCACGCTTTGTCTCCTCTGTGTGTATGGTGCGGCTCAGGCGTCGGCGCTGCCGTCGAGCACGATCTTGCCGACGTGCTCGCCGGCTTCCATGCAGGCCCTGGCCTCGCCCAACTTGTCGAACGGGTAAACGCGATCGACCAGCGGACGCAGCCGGCCGCTGTCGAACAGCGGCAGCCAATCGCGCTTGAAGGCGCTCACCTGCTCGGCGCGCTGCTCTCGCGTGCGCAGCTTGTTGGAGACGCCGAACAGGCGCAACCGCTTGGCATGCAGCGCTGCGAGGTCGAGCTCGGCCTGCAGCAAGCCGTCGACGTAGCCGACCATCGCCAGCCGGCCTTCATAAGCCAGCGCGCGCAGGCAGGCCGCGAACACCGTGCCGCCGACGGCGTCGATCGCGACGTCGGCGCCGCGGCCTTCGGTGGCCTGCAGCACAGCGTCGACGAAGTCGGGACCACGCGTGTGCACGCCGACATCGAGCCCTTCGGCGCGCAACCGATCGAGCTTGGCCGCGCTGCCCGAACTGCCGATCACTTTGGCGCCGATCGCCTTGGCCGCCTGCAGCGCACCGACACCGACGCCCGACGTGACGCCGGCGACGAACAACGTTTCACCGGCGCGCAACTGTCCCTGCATCGCGAGCATGTCGTAGACCACCATGAACACCAGCGGCAGCGCGGCGGCGTGCCGCCAGTCGAGCGCGGTGGGCACGACCATCGCTTCGTAGGCCTCGATGCGCACCAACTCGGCGAACGCGCCGGCGCAGCGGCCCATCACACGGTCGCCGACACGCCAGCCCTCGACACCGGCACCGAGGGAGACCACCTCGCCGGCCGCCTCGCCCCCGGCCGGGCGTGGCGCGCTGCCGCCGGCGGGCCATGCGCCGTGGCCGACGATCAGCTCGCCCCGGTTCAAGCCGGCCGCGCGCACGCGCACCAGCAGTTGGCCCGGGCCGGGTTCGGGCCGCGGCACGTCGTGCAATTGCAGTTGCAGGCCAGCGTCGGTTTCGTGCAGTCGATAGGCGCGCATCGCTTCGATCCTTCGCGTCAGCGGCCTTTGATCTTGGCCGGCAAGTGCCGCATGCGCTGCAGTATCGACGAGCACTGGTTCGCGTGCGCCAAACCTCACGGCACTTCGGCTGTGCCGCGCAGGCCGGCGCGTGCAGCGGCACTGCCCACCAGGCCCTGCTTGCGCACCGTATCGGCGAAGTCACGCAGGTAATCGGCGGCCGCATCGCGCCCTTTCGGCACCGCGATCGCGAGGTGCTCCAGGCCCCAGCGGCCTTCGAGCACACGCGCGCCGCTCAGGCCATCGGCCAGCTCGTGGAGGATGGCCTTGTTGGTGGCGAAGGCATCGACCTCGCGCCGCTGCAGCATCTCGCCCGCCGCCTGCAGCGATGGCGCAGGCACGACGCGCGCCCGCTTCAGCTCGCGCGTGAGCACGCCCTGCGACGTGCTGCCCTGCGTGACGCCGATGCGCATGCCGGGCCGGTCGACGTCGGCCAGCGACTGCACCGGCGAACCCGGCAGCGCCAGATAGCCGAGCTCGAGTGCCACCAGGGGCGGCGTGAAGTCGACGTCTTGCGCACGCGCCGGCGTCGCGTTGGTGATCGTGAAGTCGGCGCGGCCACCCTTCAGCGCGTCGACCACCTCGGCCACGCGCTGGAACACGATCACTTCCGACGGCACGCCGAGCCGGCGCGCCAGCTCACGGCCCAGCTCGACGCTCAAGCCGCGCATCTCGTCGCTGCCGGCGCTGCGCACCATCGATGTCGGGCTGCCCGGGTAGACGCCGATGCGCAGCGTGCCGGTCGGCGCCAGCACCCGGCGCACGTCGGGTGCAACCGCCGTGGAGACCGCGCAGCCGGCAAGCCATGCCGCGCCGCCGAGCAGCAGCGCACGTCGTGCACGGCGCAGCGTGACCATCGCCATCAATCCGGCTGGATGCGCGCTTCGCGAATCAGCTTGTCGTAGCGTGCGCGCTCCGATGCGAGCAGCGCGGTCAAGCGCTCCACCGGACCGGGCAGCACCTCGCCGCCGGCACTGATCAAACGCTCGCGCACCTCGGGTGCGGCGAGCGCCTTCTGCACCTCGGCATGCAGCTTCGCCACCACCGGCTGCGGCACGCCAGCCGGACCGACCACGCCGTACCACACCGACGCCTCGAAGCCCGCGAAGCCCGACTCGGCGATCGTCGGTACGTCGGGAAAGATCGGGCTGCGCTGCTCGCTCAGCACCGCCAGCACGCGCAGCTTGCCGGCCTTGACGTGCGGCTGCACCTCGAGCGCGTTGACCGCCACCGTTTGCAGGTGGCCCGCGATCACGTCGTTGAGCGCCGGCGCGCCACCCTTGTACGGCACATGGTTCAACTGGATCCCGGCGGCGCGCTGGAACAGCTCGAGCGCCAAGTGCGGCGTCGAGCCGTTGCCCGGGCTGCCGTAGTTCACCGACTTCGGTGCCGCCTTCGACGTGCTGATCAGCTTGGCGATCGAATCGAGCCCGCTCTGCGCGTTGGCCGCCAGCACCACCGGCACGCGGCCGATCAGCGCAATCGGCGTGAAGTCGCGCGCCATGTCGAACGGCGCCGGCTGGTACAGCGTGGGGTTGGCCGCGATCGAGTTGGCCGTCAGCATCAGCGTGTGGCCGTCGGGTGCGCTGTCGATCAACGCGCGCAGGGCAATGTTGGTGCCGGCGCCCGGCTTGTTCTCGATCACCACCGGCTGACCGAGTCCCGGTGCGATCTGCTGGCCGAGGGCACGCGCGATGATGTCCACCGCACCGCCGGGCGCAAAGCCGACCAGCAGCTTCAGTGGCCGCGATGGAAACGCCGCCGGCTGCGCGCGCGCCCAGTGCGCGGCGCCGAAGCAACCGGCGGCCGCCAGCAGGCGCCGGCGATGGATCGAAGTCATGCGTGTCTCCCGCGCTGCATCGTCGGCGCCACTCTAGGCGCAGCGCGCACACCGATCGCAGCACAACCACGAGCGGCGGCGCGAACAGGTGTTCAGTGCGCGTGAAGACGCGCGCCGGGCCAGCGCCCAGCTTGCACCAGTTCGCGCGCCACGTCGGTCATCACCACACGCGCCGCCAACCCAGCCGGCGACAGCTCGTCGTCGGACAGGCTGGCCAGCAGGTTCGAGCGCGACGCCTGCGCATCGGCCACCTCGCGCAGCACGAGGCGCGCATCGTCGAGGCGCGCGATAGCGGCGCCGGGCTGGATCGTCGCGCACAGGCCGGCACGCACGCTGTCCATCAACAGCGCCAGCGAATCGATCTGCGCCACCACGTTGGGCCGCACGCCGGCGGCGGCGAAGGCGGCATCGATCGTCGCGCGCAGGCCGTGCGGGCCCGACGGCAGCACCAGCGGCAGCGCGCCCAGGCTCTTCAGCCGCACGCGCCGCTGCGCCGGCATGCCGGGCATCGATTGGAGCCCGATCACGAACAAGCGCTCGTCGAGCAGCGGCAGCACGCTCCAGCGCCGCGCGGCATCGGTGCGGAACAACACCGCGAGGTCGATCTGGCGCGAGTTGAGCATCGACGTCAGATAGCCCGACAGCGCTTCCACCAGATGCAGCCGCACCTCCGGGTAGCGCTCGCGCATGGCCAGCATCAACGGCAGTCCGAGCACCGCGGCGGTGGTGGGCGCGAGCCCGATGCTGACTTGGCCCGACAGGCGCGACTGCTGCGCCGCCTGCACCGCGGCGTCGGCGTGGCGCAGCATCAACTGCGCCTGGCGCAGAAACGCCATGCCAGCATCGGTGGGCAGCACGCCGGTCGACGTGCGCTGCAGCAGCCGCGTCGACAGTTCGCTTTCGAGCCGGCTGATCTGCTGGCTCAGCGCCGACGTGACGACGCCCAGGTCGGCCGCCGCACGGCCCATGCTGCCGAGCTCGACCACACGAACGAAATAGCGCACCTGACGCAGCTCCATCGCTCGCGCCTCAGGGCACGAGGCCGTCGATGGGCTGGGCCGGTGCAATCACCGGGCCAATGGTATCGGGTGTATCGGGCCGGACGCAGCGGGCCTCGCGGCCCGCGTGCTCACGACGACGCGCGCTTGCGCGGCACCTTGGCGCCGGAACGCCGCGCTTCCGACAGCCCGATCGCAATCGCCTGCTTGCGGCTCGTCACCTTCTTGCCGGACTTGCCGCTGCGCAGTGTGCCCTTCTTCTTCTCGTGCATCGCACGCGAAACCTTGGCCGATGCCTTCTTGCCATACGCTGCCATGTCGTTCTCCTTCAACGTTGTCATTCGGCGCCGACGCTGCCGGTCACCGGCAGCACGATGCCGGTGATGTAGCTCGAGCAGCACGGCGCCGCGAGGAACACATACGCCGGCGACAGCTCTTCGGGCTGCGCGGCGCGCTTCATATCGGTCTTCCGGCCGAAGGTGGCCACGTCGTCGCCGGCCTTGTCGGCCGGGTTGAGCGGCGTCCACACCGGGCCCGGCGCCACCGCGTTGACGCGGATGCCTTTGTCCACCAAGTTGCGCGCCAGCGCCTTGGTGAAGGCGTGGATCGCGCCCTTCGTCGTGCTGTAGTCGAGCAAGTGCGGGCTGCCTTCGAGCCCGGTCACCGAACCGGTGTTGATGATGCTGGCGCCGCGCTCCAGGTGCGGCAACGCCGCGCGGGCCATGTGGAAGTAGCCGTAGACGTTGGTGCGCAGCGTCTCGTCGAAGCGCTCTTCGGTGAGATCGTCGAGCGAGTCGGCATGCTCCTGGAACGCTGCGTTGTTGACCAGCACGTCGAGCTTGCCGAACTTGCGCACCGTCTCCTCGACCGCGCGCTTGCAGAACTCGGCGTCCTTCACGTCGCCGGCGAGCGGCAGGCATTCGCGCCCTTCGCGCTCGACCCAGCGACAGGTCTCGCGCGCGTCGGCTTCCTCTTCGCTCAGATAGACGAAGGCCACGTCGGCGCCCTCGCGCGCGAACAGCACCGCCACCGCACGACCGATGCCGGAATCGCCGCCCGTGATCAGCGTGGCGAAGCCCTGCAGCTTGCCGCTGCCGCGGTAGTCGGGCGCCTCGAACTGCGGCTTTTGCTGCAATTGCGCTTCGAGCCCTGGCTTGGGCAGGTGCTGCGGCGGATGCTCGGCCGGGTAGTCGCGCTGACCGGCTTGCACCGCGCCCTTGTCCTTGCCGGACAGGCGCGACGCGTTCGATGATGGCGAGCGCGCGTCGCGCGCGTCTTGCGTCGACTGGATCTTGCGCTGCTTCGCAACGACGGCATCGGTGGCTCGGGACATGGCAACAGGCTCCAACATCGTTCAACCCACTGCGGCAATGCGTATGCCGGCGGCCGATCCATGACGCGGCGCGGCGTGCGGCAGGCGCGCTCTTTGCCCGTTTTCGCTCGCGATGGACCCGCCGACTGCGCGCCCGGAACCGCGCCTGCCCGAGGCGCGGCGCGACTTTGCCGAGACGGAACGGCGCTGGCACGAGTTGAGCGCCGAACTGGACGCTGCCGAAGACATGTTGACGCGGCTGCAGCCACCCGAAGGCGCGCTGATCACGCCGGAAATCTTCGAGCAGATCGAAGCCGCCAAGCGTCGCCGCTACCAGGTGCAGTTCGCGATGATCGACTTTCTCGACACGCTCGACGACATGCCGCCTTGACGAGGTGCACCAGGATCGGGTGGAGGCCGAGCGTCGCGCGCGGCGGTGGCCTCATGAACGAGGAGGACTATCGGCCGCAACGCCGCGGCGCGCCGAACAAGCTTTGACACTGCGCGTGGACCGCAGGAGGATCGCGTCATGGCCAAGACCGTGCACACATCGCCCATCGACAGCGCAGCGCCGCCGGCATTTCGCGAAGCCTTCCAGCGCGCGCTGGCGCACAGTGCCGATGCCGGCAGCGCGTGGGCGGCGCTGCGCGCGGCCGCACTCGCCTGCCGCGACGAGCTCGCGGCCCGCTGGCTCGCCACGCAGGAACAGGATCGCGAGCACGGTGCGCCGCGGCGGGTGCACTACATGTCGATGGAGTTCCTGACCGGCCGCATGCTGGGCAACGCGCTGGCCGCGCTCGGGCTCGAAGGCGTGATGCAGGAGGCGCTGGCCGCCAGCGGGCAATCGCTCGCCGACGTGCTGGAGCACGAAGCCGAGCCGGGCCTCGGCAACGGCGGTCTCGGCCGCCTGGCGGCCTGCTTCCTCGATGCGTTCGCCACGCTCGGGCTGCCGTCGTTCGGCTACGGCGTGCGCTACGAGTACGGCATGTTTTCGCAGGCCATCGATGCAGCGGGCCGGCAGGTCGAGCACCCCGATCACTGGATGCGCCTGGGCAACCCGTGGGAGATCGTGCGGCCCGAGCTGCGCTACCGCGTGGGTTTCGGCGGCCATGTCGAGGGCCACGGCAGCGCGCGCCGCTGGGTGCCCGAAGAGCACGTGTTCGCCCTCGCCTACGACACCATCGTGCCCGGCCATGGCACGCGGCGCGTGTCGACGCTGCGGCTGTGGAGCGCGAGCTCCGACGACGGCATCGACTTCGCCACCTTCTGCCGCGGCCAGCACCTGGCGGCCGGCCAGCACCGGCTGGCCGCCGACCTGTTGAACTGGGTGCTCTACCCCGACGATCGCACCGAGGCCGGCCGCGTGCTGCGGCTGAAGCAGGAGCACCTGCTGGTGAGCGCGTCGATGCAAGACCTGCTGGCGCGCCACTTGCGCGAGCGCGGCACGCTCGTGGATCTCGGCCTGCGCAACGCAGTGCACCTCAACGACACGCATCCCGCGCTCACGCCGCTGGAGCTGATGCGCCTGCTGCTCGACGAGCATGCGGTCCCATGGAGCGATGCCTGGGCCATCACGCGGCAGGCGCTCTCGTACACCAACCACACGCTGCTGCCCGAAGCGCTGGAGACCTGGCCGATCCGCATGCTCGAAGCGCTGCTGCCGCGCCACCTGGAGATCGCCTACGAGATCAACCACCGCCACCTGGAGACGGTGCGCGAGCGCTTTCCCGACGACGGTGCATTGGCCGGCCGCCTGTCGCTGGTCGAGCACACCGGCGAGGATCGGCTGCGCATGGCGGCGCTGTCGATCGTGGCCTCGCACCGCGTCAACGGCGTCTCGGCGCTGCACTCCGAGCTGATGGTCAAGACCATCTTCGCCGACTTCGCGCGCCTGGCGCCCGAGCGCTTCATCAACGTCACCAACGGCGTGACGCCGCGGCGCTGGCTGGCGCAGGCCAACCCCGCGTTGAGCCGCGTGCTCGACACGCGGCTGGGCACCGACTGGCGCGTGCGGCTCGACCGCCTGGGCGAGCTGGCGCGGCTGGCCGACGACCCGTCGTTGGGCCGCGAGCTGCTGGCCGCCAAGAGCGTCAACAAGCAGCGCCTGGCCTCGCTGGTGCAGCGCCAGTTGAATCTGGCGCTCGACACCGAGAGCCTGTTCGACGTGCAGGTCAAGCGCATCCACGAGTACAAGCGGCAGCTGCTCAACGTGATGCACGTGGTGGCGCGCTACCAGGCCATCGTGGCCAACCCGGATGCCGAGTGGACGCCGCGCACCGTGGTGATCGCCGGCAAGGCGGCGTCGGCTTACCAGACGGCCAAGACCATCGTGCGCCTGATCCACGACGTGGCACGCGTCGTCAACGCCGATGCGCGCGTGCGCAACCGGCTGAAGCTGGTGTTCCTGCCCAACTACGGCGTGTCGCTGGCCGAGGTCATCATGCCGGCGGCCGACCTGTCGGAGCAGATCTCGATGGCCGGCACCGAGGCCTCGGGCACCGGCAACATGAAGCTGGCGATGAACGGCGCGCTCACCATCGGCACCTGGGATGGCGCCAACGTCGAGATGGCGCAGGCCATGGGCGAGCGCAACCTGTTCGTGTTCGGGCTGCGCGCGGAAGGCGTGGTGCAAGCCAAGGCGAAGGGCTACGTGCCGCGCCAGCATGCCGAGCGCGACGCCTCGTTGCAGGCCGCGCTGCGCGCGATCGCGGGAGGCGAGTTCTCGCCCGACGAGCCGGGACGCTACCGGGCGCTGATCGACTCGCTGCTTGACCACGACACGTACATGGTGCTGGCCGACTTCACCGACTACGTGGCCGCGCAGCGGCGCGTCGACGCGCTGTACCGCCAGCCGCAGGCCTGGGCCGCCATGGCCTGGCGCAACATCGCCGCGATGGGGCGCTTCTCGGTCGACCGCACGGTCAACGAGTACCTGCGCCAGGTCTGGGCCCGAGCGCCGCAGTAGTGGGGTCGGCCCGCGCGGCGCTTCGGCGCCACCGGGTGGGCGGTGGCGCCGAAACGCCACTTGGTGTATAGGTGGCGCCACTGGGCAAGTGGGGTTCCCCCATGGAACGATCGGTCGCTTCGCACCAACTGATCCGCCGCACGATGGCCGTCGTGCTGGCCGGCGGTCGTGGAGCGCGCCTGAAACAGCTCACCGACCACCGCTGCAAGCCGGCGGTGCACTTCGGCGGCAAATTCCGCATCGTCGACTTCACGCTGTCGAACTGCATCAACTCCGGCATCCGGCGCATCGGCGTGGTGGTGCAGTACGAGTCGCACTCGCTGTTGCGGCACTTGCAGCGCGGCTGGAACTTTCTGCGCGCCGAGCTCAACGAGATGGTGGAGGCGCTGCCAGCGCAGCAGCGCGTGGCCGACGACCACTGGTATCGCGGCACCGCCGATGCGGTGTGCCAGAACCTCGACTTCATCCGCCAGGCATCGCCCTCGTACATCGTGGTGCTGGCCGGCGACCACGTCTACAAGATGGACTACTCGGTGATGCTGCGCGACCATGTCGAGCACGGCGCCGGCTGCACCGTGGGCTGCATCGAGGTGCCGCGCAGCGAGGCCTTTGCGTTCGGCGTGATGGCGATCGACTCGTCGCGCCGCATCACCGACTTCGTCGAGAAGCCGGTCGACCCGCCGTGCATACCCGGCGCCGACGACCGCTCGCTCGCCAGCATGGGCATCTACCTGTTCGACGCCGAGTACCTCTACTCGCTGCTGGCGGCGGACATGGCCGACCCCACATCGCGGCACGACTTCGGCAAGGACGTGATCCCGCGCGCGGTGGCCGAGGGCCGCGCCATGGCGCATCCGTTCGCGGAGTCGTGCATCCTCAACGTGAACGGAGCACCGCCGTACTGGCGCGACGTCGGCACGATCGACGCGTTCTGGTCGACCAACCTCGATCTGGCGTCGATCGATCCCGAGCTCGACATCTACGACACCCAGTGGCCGATCTGGACCTACCAGCACCAACTGCCGCCGGCCAAGTTCATCCCCGACGACAACGGCGCCCACGGCGTGGCGGTGAACACGCTGGTGTCCGGCGGCTGCATCATCGCGGGATCCCACGTGTCGAATTCGGTGTTCTTCTCCACCGTCAACGCGCGCTCGTTCTGCCACATCGAACAGGCCGTCGTGCTGCCCAACGTGACGATCGGCCGCGGCTGCCACCTGCGCAAGGTGGTGATCGACCGGCGCTGCGTGGTGCCCGACGGCCTGGTGGTCGGGGAAGACCCGGTGCTCGACGCGCGCCGCTTCGAACGCACCGATTCAGGGGTGGTGCTGATCAACACCGAGATGCTGGCCCGCCTGTAGGCCCCGACAGCGCCTATAAACGGGGCATGGAGGTCCTGCAAGTCAGCGCCGAGATGTACCCGTTGCTCAAGACCGGCGGCTTGGGCGACGTGACCGGCGCGCTGCCCGACGCGCTGGCCGCCGACGGGGTCGACGTGCGCGTGCTGCTGCCGGGCTTCCGCGCGATCCGCGATGGCATCGAGGGCCTGCGGCCGCTGGCCGAGTGGACGGCGCCGTGGGGGTTGCGCGTGCGCGTGCTGTGCGGCACCTGGCGCAATCGCGGCGCATACGTGATCGATGCGCCGACGCTGTACGACCGCGGCGGCGGCCCCTATGTCGACGAACACGGCAAGCTGCACGCCGACAACCACCGGCGCTTCGCGCTGCTCGGCCAGGTGGCCGCCGCCCTCGGCGGTGGCGGGCTCGATCCGGCCTGGCGCCCGCAGGTCGTGCACGCGCACGACTGGCACGCCGCGTTGGCGCCGGCCTATCTGCACCATGCACGGCGCGCACACACACGCGGCGCGGCGCACGCGCGCTGCATCTACACGGTGCACAACCTGGCCTTTCAGGGCGTCTTTCCGAGCGCCACGTTCGCCGAGCTCGGTTTGCCGAAATCGGCCTTCCACATCGACGGCGTCGAGTTCCACGGCCACGTGTCGTTCATGAAGGCCGGGCTGCAGTACGCCGACCGCATCACGACCGTGAGCCCCACCTACGCGCACGAGATCCAGACGCACGAACAAGGTTGCGGCCTCGACGGGCTGCTGCGCAAGCACCGCCACCAGTTGAGCGGCATTCTCAACGGCGTCGATCGTTCGGTGTGGGATCCGGCCACCGATCGCGCGATCGAGCGGCGCTACGACGAAGGTCGGCTCTCGCGCAAGGCCATCAACAAGGCCGCGCTGCAGCGCGATCTCGGGCTGGCCATGCGCACCGACGCGCTGCTGTTCGGCATCGTCAGCCGTCTCACCGAGCAAAAAGGGCTGCACCTGGTGCTGAGCGCACTGCCCGAGCTGCTGCAGCGCGGCGGCCAGCTGGTGGTGCTGGGCAGCGGCGACACCGAGCTCGAGGCGGCGTTTCGCGCCGCGGCGCAGCGCCATCCGAGCGCCGTGGCGTTGCGCATCGGGCACGACGAGGCGCTGTCGCACCGCGTCTTCGCCGGCAGCGATGTCACGCTGGTGCCGTCACGCTTCGAGCCCTGCGGGCTGACGCAGTTGTACGGCCTGGCCTACGGCAGCTTGCCGCTGGTGCACCGGGTCGGCGGCCTGGCCGACACGGTGGTCGATGCCGCGCTGGAGAACCTGGCCGACGGCACGGCAACCGGCTTCGTGTTCGACCGCTTCGACGGCGCGGCCTACGGTGCCGCGCTGCGGCGTGCGTTCGCGCTGCACGCGCGGCGGCCCGAGTGGCGCCACGTGCAGCGCACGGCGATGCGCCAGCGCTTCGGCTGGGGCGCCGCGGCGGCGCGTTATGTCGCGCTGTATCGATCGCTGCTGCACACGGCGCACGGCCACGCCACCGCCTGAACGCGCGCGCCAGCGGCCCACCTTCCTGACAGCGTGCTGTCAGCAGCGGCGCGGCGACGGCGCACGGCGCCCAGGGCGCGCGACGACAATACCCCGATGCCGTTCCATCCCGCTGTTTCCGGCTGGCTGAACCAGCGCTTCGGCCAGCCCACCGAGGTGCAGACCCGTGCCTGGGCCGTCACCAGCCAGCGCCGCCACGCATTGATCGCCGCGCCGACCGGCTCGGGCAAGACGCTGGCTGCCTTTCTCGCCGCGATCAACGATCTCGTCGTCGAGGGCCTGCAGGGGCCGCTCGGCGACACCGTGCACGTGCTGTACGTGTCGCCGCTGAAGGCGCTGTCGAACGACATCCGCAAGAACCTGCAGGAGCCGCTGGCCGGCATCCGCGAGCGGCTCGACGCGATGGGCCTGCCCGACCCCGGCATCCGCGACGCGGTGCGCACCGGCGACACGCCGGCCGGCGAACGCGAGCGCATGCGCCGCGAGCCGCCGCACATCCTGGTGACGACGCCGGAGTCGCTGTACATCCTGCTCACGTCGAAGTCCGGCCGCGCGATGCTGCAGTCGGTGAAGACCGTGATCGTCGACGAGCTGCACGCGGTGGCCGGCGCCAAGCGCGGCGCGCACCTGGCGCTCACGCTGGAGCGGCTCGAGGCCTTGTGCGGGCGGCCGCCGGTGCGCATCGGGCTGTCGGCCACCGTGAAGCCGCTCGATGCGATGGCGCGTTTTCTGATCGGCGAGCGGGGCGAAGCGGTCGAGATCATCGACGCCGGCCACATCCGCGAGCGCGACCTCGCGCTCGAGATGCCGCGCTCGCCGTTGTCCTCGACGATGGCCAACGAGGTGTGGGCCGAGCTGTACGACCGCCTGGCCGAGCTGATCGCCCAGCACCGCACCACGCTGATCTTCGTCAACCAGCGGCGCGTGGCCGAGCGCGCGGCGCGCCACCTGGCCGAGCGGCTCGGCGAGGAGCACGTCACCGCGCACCACGGCAGCCTGGCGCGCGAGCACCGGCTCGATGCCGAGCAGCGCCTGAAGGCCGGGGCGTTGAAGGCATTGGTGGCCACCAGCTCGCTGGAGCTCGGCATCGACATCGGCGACATCGATCTGGTGTGCCAGCTCGGCTCGCCGCGCTCGGTGAATGCGTTTCTGCAGCGCGTGGGCCGCGCCGGCCACGCGATCGGCGCAATCCCCAAAGGCCGCCTGTTCCCCTTGTCGCTCGACGACCTGCTCGAATGCGCCGCACTGCTCGATGCGGTGCAGCGCGGCGAGCTCGATCGCATCCGCACGCCGGCCAAGCCGCTCGATGCGCTGGCGCAGCAGATCGTGGCC
>Ga0075366_10001175_pt1 | contig 12977 bp, 11 predicted proteins | sample EndMethybrTD3031_FD_72351 | JGI IMG/M metagenome (GOLD analysis project Ga0075366, IMG submission 72351) | Populus endosphere microbial communities from Tennessee, USA - Endosphere MetaG P. TD hybrid TD303-1 | ecosystem: Host-associated > Plants > Roots > Endosphere | place: USA: Tennessee...
GGCGCAGGTAGGTGTTGTACGGGCCGTCGGTCTGCAGGTCGCGCTTGCGCAGGTTGCCGTCGAAGGATTCGCCGAGGCCGTAGATGACGGTCGGATCTGTCTGCAGCGGCATGCCCACACGCAGCCGGTTCGTGAACACCGCGGCGACCTTGCCGCGGTCCGCCGCCACGCCCGTTTCCTTCTCGACGATGGACGCGAGGATCAGCGCTTCGTCGGCGCTGCGCAGCGGCGTGTCCGGCGCACGTTCGGCCCAGGCCGCCTGCAGGCGGCGGTCCATCGCCCGGTAGGCACGTTTCAGCACGGCGACGTCGCTGCTGCCCTTGCTGTAGGCGTAGGTGTCCGGGTGGAAGCGGCCCTCGGGGCGCACGCCGGACGCGCCGATCGCCTCCATCAGGGCCGCCTCGCTGAGGCCGGCCGTCGTCGGCTTGAGACCGTCGGCCTTCGCGAGCTCGGCGCGGAACTGGCGGAAGGTCCAGCCCTCGATGAGCCGCACGGTGGCGAGCGTCTCGTCGCCGCGCACCATCTTGTCGAGCAGGGCCTTCGGTGTGGTGCCGGGTCCGATCTCGTAGCTGCCCGCCCGGATCTTGCGCGACTGCCCCGACCAGCGGAACCACTCGTAGAGCGTCCAGGCCGGTGCCTGCACGCCGGCCTGCACCCAGCCGTTCGCGATGTCACGCGGGGAGGTGCCCGGCTCGATCGACAGCTCGACGCTCGGCGCAGCGAGCGCGAGCGGCTGCTGCAGCCACCACGCGACCCCGGCGGCCGCGCCCGCCGCGAGCACGAGCGCCAGCACCAGCAGCCGAACGATCCACCGCATCACCGTCGCGAACGGGCGCAATGCAGCCCCGGAACCAACACGCCCATGGGCGACGATGATAATGGCCGCATGCAACCGATCACCGGACTCGAGGGGACCTGCACGCTGACCCACTGGGGCGTGATCCGCGCGAGCGGCGCCGACGCCGCCGCCTTCCTGCACGGCCAGCTGACGAGCGACATCCAGGGGCTCGACACCGCCCGTGCACGCCTCGCCGGCTACTGCTCGGCGAAGGGACGGCTGCAGGCGAGCTTCGTCGTCGTGCGCACCGGCCCCGAGGAACTGCTGCTCGCCTGCTCGCGCAGCGTGCTCGCGGCGACGCTGAAGCGCCTGTCGATGTTCGTGCTGCGCTCGAAGTGCAAGCTCGTCGACGCGACGGCCGAGGTGCCGCTGTACGGCATGGCCGGCCGTGCCGCGGTCACGGCGGCCGGCGCCGCGCTGCCGTGGCAGCGCATCGACGACGCCGGCGCGGTGCGCGTGCGCCTGCCCGACGCCGAGGGCGTCGTGCGTGCGCTCCAGTTCGGCGGCACGCCGCCGGAGCCCGGCACGCTCGCGCTGGATCGCTGGCAGTGGCTCGAACTGCGCAGCGGGGTGCCGACGATCGAGGCGGCCACCGTCGACGCGTTCGTGCCGCAGATGGTCAACTTCGAGCTCACCGGCGGCGTCGACTTCAAGAAGGGCTGTTATCCCGGCCAGGAGATCGTCGCGCGCAGCCAGTACCGCGGCACGATCAAGCGCCGCATGTTCCTGTTCGACGTCGAGGCGCCGGCCGCTGCCGGCCAGGAGGTCTTCCACGACGGCGACCCGGCCCAGCCCGCCGGCATGGTCGTCAACGCGGCGGCGCACCCGGTCTCGGGCAGCAGCGTGCTCGTCGAGGTCAAGCTCGCGGCGCTGGCCGAAGGCGGCCTGCACCTGGGCGCGATCGGCGGACCGGTGCTCGCGCGCGGCGCCCTGCCCTACGGCATCCCGGTGGATGCCGCCGAAGCGGCCTGAGCGGTCCGCCGCCACAACGCCACGGCAACAGTTCACGCGACGCGCCGGAGCCCGGCGCGGGCCGCCTCGCAGCGCCCGGCGTTCCTCTACCATCGACGCCGCCTGCACTGCTTGCGAAGACGATGTTGCGCTGCCCGTCCCTGGAGTTCCCGCCGTGTGCCTGATCGCGATGGCCATCGACGAGAACCGGCGCTTCCCGCTCGTCGTCGCGGCGAACCGCGACGAGTTCTTCTCGCGCCCGGCGGCCCGGCTCGGCTGGTGGTCGGCGGACCCGGACGGCCCGGCCATCCTCGGCGGCCGCGACCTCGACGGCGGCGGCACCTGGCTCGGTCTGACGGCCGAGGGCCGCCTCGCGCTGCTGACGAACGTGCGCGATCCGAAGCGGCACGACCCGCAGGCGCCGTCGCGCGGCCGCATCGTGCCGGACTGGCTCGCCGCGCGGCAGAGCGTCGACCAGTTCTGGATGCGCACCGCGCTGTCGGGCTACAACGGCTTCAACCTCATCGCGGCCGATTTCGTCGCCGGCGAATGTTTCTGGGCTTCGAACACCGGCGCGCACCCGCAGCGGCTCGAGCGCGGCCTCTTCGGCGTCTCCAACGCGGGGCTCGACACGCCGTGGCCCAAGGTCGTCGCGCTGAAGGCGCGGATGCGCGAGGCGATCGACGGCTTCGAGACGGTCGACGCGCTCGCCGGGGCCTTGTTCGCGGCGCTCGCGGACCGCAGCGTCGCGCCGGATGCCGCGCTGCCCGACACGGGCATCGGCCTCGCGCGCGAACGCGAGCTCGCGCCGGCCTTCATCCGCAGCGCGGATGCGCGCTACGGCACACGCTGCTCGACGCTCGTGATCACCGAACGGGCCGGCCGCCAGAACCTGACGCACGTGCTCGAACGCAGCTTCAGCCCGAACGGTGGCGTGGCACTGATGCGGCGCGCGACGCTGACGCACTGGCCGCCCAAGTACCACTCGGGCCCGGCGCAGGCGGGCGTCGTCTCGGAATCGGAGCTCGACGCCGACCCCGGCGCGGCCGGCACGAAGCGCACCCGCGTGCGCAGCCTGCTGAAGCCGGAGCCCAGGCGGCGCCGCGCGCCGGCCTCGGCCTGAGCGTTCGCGTTCAGAGCGTGCGCACCATCTCGACGTGCGGGATGCCCGCCTCGTCGAACTCCGGCCCGCGCGGCGTGAAGCCGGCCCGCGCGTAGAAACTCGCCGCGCTCGACTGCGCATGCAGCACCGCCTCGCGGTCGCCGCGCGCACGCGCCGCCTTCATCAGCGCCTCCAGCACGTGGCGGCCGACGCCGCTGCCGCGCATCGCGCGGCTGACCGCCATGCGGCCGATCTTCGCGACACCCGGCACGTGCTGCAGCAGCCGCCCGGTCGCGAGCGCGACGCCGAAGCGGTTGTAGGCGACCGCGTGGATGCAGGCGCCGTCGGCGGCGTCCCACTCCATGTCGGCCGGGATCTGCTGCTCCTGCACGAAGACCTCGGTGCGGATGCGCTGGGCGTCGCGACCGAGTTCGTCCCAGCTGCCCACGCGTACCTCCACCATCGGCTTGCCGGCTTCGAAGGACTGCAGCACGTCACGCAGTTCCTGCGGCACCGGCTTGGAGGTCTGCTGCACCGGATCGGCGAACACATAGACGAGCTCGCAGGACACCAGGCCCTCGTCGCCGCGGAACACCGCGCCGCTGAAGAGGATCGAGGAGGTGCCGATGCGGCTGCAGCGCAGGCCGACCTCGAGCACGTCGTCGTAGCGGGCCGAGCCTTCGTACTCGAGCGTCGCCTTGCGCACGAACAGGTCGCCGCCGAGGTACGCCATGGTCTCGTGGTACGGCATCGCGAGCGCCCGCCAGTAGGCGGCGATCGCGGTGTCGAAGTACATCAGGTAGTGGCCGTTGAAGACGATCTTCTGGGCGTCGATCTCGGCCCAGCGCACGCGCAGGCGGTCGAAGAAGCGGTAGTCGGTGCGTTTCATGGTTCGAAGGCTCTCCTCAGTGCCTGGCCCGCGAGGGCCTGCGCGGCACGCGCCTCGTCGAGCGCGCGGCCCATCTTGATGAAGTCGTGCGTGACCCCGCGCACGATCTCGAGCTCGACCGGCACGTGCGCGGCGCGCAGCCGGTCCGCGTAGGCGATCGCCTCGTCGGTCACCGGATCGCACTCGGCGAGCACGACGCACGCGGGCGCGACGCCGTCCAGGTCCTCGGCCTCGAGCGGTGCGAAGCGCCAGTCGCGGCGGCGATCGACGTCGATGTACTGGTCGAAGAACCAGTCCACCGTCGTGCGGTCGAGCAGGAAGCCCTGACCGAACAGCCGGTACGAGGGCGAGTCCATGCGCGCCGCGGTGCCTGGCGTGACGAGCAACTGCAGGCGCAGCGGCAGGCCGGTGTCGCGCGCATGGATCGCGCAGGTCGCGGCGAGCGTGCCGCCGGCGCTGTCGCCGCCGACGGCGAGGCGCTGCACGTCGAGCCCGGCGGCGGCGGCGTCGCTGGCCAGCCAGCGCAGCGCCGCCCACGCGTCGTCGACGGCGGTCGGGAAGCGGTGCTCGGGGGCGAGGCGGTAGTCGAGCGCGACGACCGAGGCGTCCGCCTGCAGGGCGAGCTGCCGGCACAGGCTGTCGTGGGTCTCCAGGCTCCCGACGGTGAAGCCGCCGCCGTGCAGGTACAGCAGCGTGCCGCGCGCACCCTGCGAGGGCCGGTACAGGCGCGCGCGCAGCGCGCTGCCGTCGGCGGCCGGCAGGTGCAGGTCGCGCACCTCGTGCAGCGTCGCGCGCGGCAGGTCGAGCACTTCGGCGGCCGCCTCGTAGGCACGGCGCGCCTCGGTCGCGGTCATCGTGTGGAACGGCGGGCGGTTGGCGCGGCGGATGCGCTCGAGCAGGCCGGCCATGCGGGGAGTCAGCAGCTGTGTGCCCATCGGGACAATCGGAGCGCGGCGAGTCTGCCACACTGACCGCCCGACGGTTCGAGAGACACGACGATGGCCTTCATCAACTACGTGACCCAGATCCAGTTCGACTTCGGCGCGGTGAAGCTCCTGCCGCAGGAGTGCGAGCGCGTGGGCATGCGCCGGCCGCTGGTCGTCACCGACGCCGGCGTGCGGGCGGCCGGCGTGCTCGACCGGGCGCTCGCCGCGCTCGGCGACCTGCCCCACGCGGTGTTCGACCAGACGCCGTCGAATCCGACCGAAGCCGCGGTTCGCGCGGCGACGGCGCTGTACCAGGCGCAGCGCTGCGACGGCCTGATCGCGGTCGGCGGCGGCTCGAGCATCGACCTGGCGAAGGGCGTTGCGATCGCGGCCACGCACGACGGTCCGCTGAAGACCTACGCGACGATCGAAGGTGGCAGCCCGAAGATCTCCGAGCGCGTCGCGCCGCTGCTCGCCGTGCCGACGACCGCCGGGACGGGCAGCGAGGTCGCGCGCGGCGCGATCGTCATCGTCGACGACGGCCGCAAGCTCGGCTTCCACAGCTGGCACCTGGTGCCCAAGACCGCGATCCTCGATCCGGAGCTCACGCTCGGCCTGCCGCCGCTGCTGACCGCGGCCACCGGCATGGATGCCATCGCGCACTGCATGGAAACCTTCATGGCGCCGGCCGTCAACCCGCCGGCCGACGGCATCGCGCTCGACGGGCTCGAGCGTGGCTGGGCGCACATCGAAGCCGCCACTCGCGACGGCTCGGACCGCGACGCCCGCTGGCACATGATGAGCGCCAGCATGCAGGGCGCGATGGCGTTCCAGAAGGGCCTGGGCTGCGTGCACAGCCTGAGCCACTCGCTCGGCGGCGTGAACCCGAAGCTGCACCACGGCACGCTGAACGCGATGTTCCTGCCGGCGGTGGTGAGGTTCAACGCATCCGCGCCGTCGATCGGCGCAGAGCGCCGCCTGCAGCGCATGGCGCACGCGATGGGCATCGGCTCGTGCGATGCCGCCGGCACGGAGGTCGCCGAGGCGATCCGCGCGATGAACACGCGCCTCGGCCTGGCCCCCGGCCTGCGCGCGATGGGCGTGACGCCGGACCTGTTCGAACGCGTGATCGACGGTGCGATGGCAGACCACTGCCACAAGACCAACCCGCGCATCGCGACGCGCGACGACTACCGCGCGATGCTCGAAGCGTCGATGTGATCGGGCCCCGGGACTAGAAGATCGAGTCCCGGTCGACGCCGTTGCGGATCATCCGGCGCTTGAGCTTCAGCAGCGCCTCCTGCTGGATCTGGCGGATGCGCTCGCGCGTCAGCCCGAGGCGTTCGGCGAGCACCTCGAGCGTCTCCGGCTCGCGGTCGCGCAGGCCGTAGCGGCCGGCGAGCACCTCGCGCTCGCGATCGCTGAGCTCGTCGAGGCCGTGCTCGAGCAGGCGCTCGACCTCGTTGGACAGCGTCAGGCTCATCGGATCGGTCGCACCGTCGTCGGCCACGCTGTCGAGCAGCGACTCGGCGTTGTTGTCGCTCGGGTGGCGCTCGATCGGCGCGTCGAGCGAGGTCGGCTGCTCGGCGAAGCGCAGCAGCTCGGTCACCTCCTGCACCGGCCGCCCCACCGCTGCGGCGACGTCCTCGACGCGCACCTGGCGGTCGCCGTTGAGCCGGTCGCCGACCTGCGCCTCGAGCGCACGCCGCGCGCGCAGCACCTGGTTCAGCTCGCGCACCACGTGCACCGGCAGCCGCACGAGGCGGGCCTGGTGCATGATCGACCGCTCGATGCTCTGGCGGATCCACCACGACGCATAGGTCGAGAAGCGGAAGCCCCGCTCGGGCTCGAACTTGCCGATCGCGTGCATCAGGCCGAGGTTGCCCTCCTCGATCAGGTCGGTGAGCGGCAGGCCGCGCCCGAGGTAGTTCTTCGCGATGCTGACGACGAGCCGCAGGTTGTGCTCGATCATGCGCTGGCGTGCACTGAAGTCACCGGCGCGCGCGAGCGTCGCGGTCTCGAACTCCTGCTGGGGCGTCAGCAGCGGCGCACGGCGGATCTCGCGCAGGTAGGTCTGCAGCGTGTTGCCGACCTCGCCGTCGCCCGCGGCGAGTTCCGGCACGCGCGCATCGGGGGCCGGTTCGTCCTGCAGGTCGTTCGCATCGGGGCCGCGCGGCGCGTCCTCGTCCTCGCCGTTCGGCAGGCCGACCGCGACGATCGGTGGCGGCGGCGGCGCCGCACGGTGCCCGTCGAGCGAGGAGCGCTTTCGGGGCATGGTGACCACTCGCAGGACCCGCGCGTCAGCGCGGCGGCAGCAGCTTGGCCGGATCGACCGGCTTGCCTTGGCGGCGGATCTCGAAGTGCAGCAGCACCCGCTCCGCATCGGTGGATCCCATCTCGGCGATCTTCTGGCCGCGGCGCACCGCCTGGTCTTCCTTGACCAGCAGCGTCTGGTTGTGCGCGTACGCGGTGAGATAGGTGTTGTTGTGCTTGAGGATCACGAGGTTGCCGTAGCCGCGCAGGCCCGAACCGGCGTAGACCACGCGGCCGTCCGCGGCGGCCAGCACCGGATCACCGGCCTTGCCGGCGATGCCCAGCCCCTTGCTCTTGCCTTCGTCGAAGGGCGCGATCACCGTCCCGGCGGCCGGCCACATCCAGCCGATGTCGTCATCGGGCTCGCGGCTCGCGGCCGGCGGCGTGGGGGCGGCGACGACGGGTGTCGGCGTCACCGCGGCCGCACCGCTCGCCGCCGCGGGCACCGGCTTGGCGTCCAGGGGGCGTGTGTCGACCCGGGCGCTCGCCACCGGCCGCACGGCCGCGACGCCCGCGTCGGTGCCCGGCGGCACGACACGCAGCACCTGGCCCACCTCGACGACGTTCGGGTTGTCGAGGTTGTTCCACTTGACGATGTCCTTCCAGTTCTGACCCGTCTCGAGCCCGATGCGGATCAGCGTGTCGCCCTGGCGGACCGTGTAGTAGCCGGCCTTGCCCGCGTTCTCGCTGCCGGGCAGCACCTTCGCCGCCTCGGCGGGCGTGGGCGTCGGCGCGGACGACGCGGCGGTCGACGCCGGCGCAGGGGCGCGCGCGCCCACCACGCGGTCCTCGACCGGGGCGCGGTTGTGCGAGGTCGAGCAGCCGGCCAGCACGGCCGACAGCACGATCGCGAGGTGGAGGGCAAGGCGCGTCATCGATCCACGCGCCATGCCCGTGTGTTGGTTGTCCTTCATCCGACGAGACCCGATTTTAGAGGGACGAACTTCACGGTCTCGTGAACCGTGCGTTCGAAGCCGTGCTCGTTCCGGTCCACCACGACGAGCACCTGGTGCGCACTGCCTGCCTCGTGCAGCGGCGCGACGAGCCGGCCACCGACGGCCAGCTGATCGAGCCACGCGGGCGGCAGTGTCTGCCCGCCGGCCGCACTGACGATCGCGTCGTACGGCGCGTTCGGCGGGTGGCCGCGCATGCCGTCACCATACACCAGTCGCACGTTCGTCACCCGCAGCGGCGCGAGCAGCTCGCGGGCCTTGTCGTGCAGCGGCTTGAGCCGCTCGACCGACACGACGTGGCGGCCGAGCCGCGCGAGCAGCGCCGCCTGGTAGCCGCAGCCGGTGCCGACCTCGAGCACGCGGCCGAGCGACTGGGAGGCGCGCGCATTCGGCCCGTTCATCGCCAGCTCGAGCATGCGTGCGACGACCGACGGCTTGGAGATCGTCTGCCCCAGACCGATCGGCAGGCTGGTGTCCTCGTAGGCCTGGATCACCAGCGCCGGGTCGACGAAGGCGTGGCGCGGCACCGCCTCGAAGGCGGCGAGCACCGCCGGATGCCGCACGCCGTCGCGGGCGAGGCGCTCGACCATGCGTCGCCGCACGTCGGCCGAATCGAGCCCGAGGCCGATCGGCGCGGCCTGGCGCGACGCATCGGCATGGGCCTGCGCGAGCGGGGCTTGCGGACGCAGCATGCGGCTGCGGTCGGCCGGCGCCGCCGGCGCGACACGGTCCAGTCGCAACGGGAACTTGGGCGGACGCGCAGAACCGCTCATGCAGCCGCCGGGCCGAACCAGGCGGACCAGTCGCCCAGGCGCGCGTGCTCGGTGAGGTCGACCTGCAGCGGCGTGATCGAGACCGCACCGTTCGCGGTGGCATGGAAGTCGGTGCCGGCGCCCGCCTCGCGGGCGTCACCGGCCGGGCCGATCCAGTAGATCGTCTCGCCGCGCGGGCTGGTCTGGCGGATCACCGGTTCGCTCGCGTGGCGCCGCCCGAGCCGCGTGACCAGGCGCGGCTGCGTGTCGGCATCGGCGCGGTTCGGGATGTTCACGTTGAGCAGCCAGTGCGGCGCCGACGGCGGCCGCGCGATGACCTGCTCGACGATCGAGCGGGCGAGGCGGCCGGCGGCGTCGAGGTGGCCCCAGCCCTTCTCGACCTGCGAGAACGCGATCGCCGGGATGCCGAACAGATAACCTTCCATCGCCGCGGCGACGGTGCCGGAGTACAGCGTGTCGTCGCCCATGTTGGCGCCGTTGTTGACACCCGAGACGACGAGATCGGGCTTGTGGTCGAGCAGCCCGGTCAAGGCGACGTGCACGCAGTCCGACGGCGTGCCGTTGATGTAGCGGAACGACTCGACCGCGTCCCCGAACGGATGCCGCGCGGCGTAGACGGACAGCGGCCGGTTCAGCGTCAGCGAGTTCGACGTGCCGCTGGCGTTCTGTTCCGGGGCGACGACGTCGATCTGGCCGAGTCCGCTGCAGGCCTGCACGAGCATGGCCAGCCCCGGGGCGAGGTAACCATCGTCGTTGGCGATGAGGATGCGCATGCGGGCATTGTAGGGACGTGCCCCGCCCGCGCGGTGCGTCGCCTGCGCGACGAGCGCGCCGCGCGGCGCTGGCTATCATGCCTTTCACCCCGTGCGAGGAGACGAACGATGAAGGCGTGGCTCTGCGAGAACCCGATCGGCCCCGAGGCGCTGGCGTGGAAGGACCTGCCGACCCCCGAGCCGGCGGCCGGCGAGGTGCGCGTGGCGATCAAGGCGGCGAGCCTGAACTTCCCCGACCTGCTGATCGTCCAGAACAAGTACCAGATGAAGCCGCCCCTGCCTTTCGTGCCCGGCTCCGAATTCGCCGGCCTCGTCGACGCGGTCGGCGCCGGCGTGACCCACCTGAAGCCGGGGGATCCGGTCGCCGCCTTCGCCGGCGTGGGCGGCTTCGCGACGCATGCCTGCGTCGACGCGCAGAAGGTGCTGCCGCTGCCGCCCGGCTTCGCGCTCGACGATGCGTCGGCCTTCGTGCTCACCTATGGCACGACGCACCACGCGCTGCTCGACCGCGCCGCGCTGCAGGCTGGCGAGACGGTGCTCGTGCTCGGCGCCGCCGGGGGCGTCGGGACCGCGGCGATCCAGATCGCGAAGGCGGTCGGCGCGCGCGTCATCGCGGCCGCGTCGAGCGACGCCAAGTGCGCGCTGTGTCGCGAGATCGGCGCCGACGAGACCATCAACTACACGAGCGGCAACCTGCGCGAGGCGATCAAGGCCCTCACCGCGGGGCGCGGCCCCGACGTCGTCTACGACCCGGTCGGCGGCGACCTGGCCGAGCCCGTGTTCCGCTCGATCGCCTGGCGCGGACGCTACCTCGTGGTCGGATTTGCCCAAGGCGGCATCCCGTCGCTGCCGCTGAACCTCGCGCTGCTGAAGGGCGCCTCCATCGTCGGCGTCTTCTGGGGCGACTTTGCGCGCCGCGAGCCCAAGGCGAACGCGCAGGCGCTGATGCAGCTGGCGCAATGGTATGCGCAGGGCAAGGTCAAGCCGGTGATCGACCAGCGCCTGCCGATGACCGCGCTGATGCAGGCCTACGAGCGCATGGGCACCCGCCAGGTGCGCGGCAAGCTCGTGTTGACGAACGATTGAACACCGCCCGCGCAGACATAGTGCGATACCATCGGCCTCCTCGGTGACACACACCGCTCCTTCTGCGGCAACGGCCAAGAGAGCATGGCAGTCAAGGTCCTCATCGTCGAAGACAACCCGGTGGCGCGCAGTTTCCTGTGCCGCGTCGTGCGCGAAAGCTTCAGCGATGCGATCGTCATCACCGAAGCCGGCGACCTCGAATCGGCACGTCGCCACATCGGTCCGCTCGGCAACCGGCTCGATCCGATCGATCCGTTCAAGCTCATCCTCGTCGACCTCGAGCTGCCCGACGGCAACGGCATGGAGCTGCTCGCCGAGCTGGTCAAGTACCCGGCGACGAAGATCGTCACCACGCTGTACTCCGACGACGACCACCTCTTCCCCGCGCTGCAGTGCGGCGCCGACGGTTACCTGCTGAAGGAAGACCGCTTCGAGGTGCTCGTCGAGGAACTGCAGAAGATCGTGCGCGGGCAGCCGCCGCTGTCGCCCGCGATCGCGCGCCGCCTGCTGACCCATTTCCGCCAGGGCGGCACCGACTCCGGCCCGATGCCGCTGAACTCCGGCTTCCAGAGCAGCCGGCCGATGCCGATGGGCCGCGGCGCGCCGCTCGACCATGAACGCCTCACCCCGCGCGAGAGCGAGGTGCTGACCTACCTCAGCAAGGGCTTCACGATCAAGGAAATCGCGAACCTGATGGGCATCAAGTGGTTCACCGTCAACGACCACATCAAGTCCATCTACAAGAAGCTCAACGTCTCCAGCCGCGCCGAGGCGGCGGTGCTCGCGAGCAAGCAAGGCCTGGTCTGACGCAGGCCTGAGGCCCCGTGGCGTCCCGTTCCGTGTCCGCCGGCAGCACGCACGGCGCGTCGGGTTTCGGCACGTCGACCCTCGGCGGCACCGACACGCGGCTCGGCGCCGATTCCACCCTCGATTCGGTGCTCGGCGAGCGCGGTGCGCTGGGCAGCTCGCACCTCTCGCGCTGGATGGGCTGGCGGTTGCGCCTGCTCGTGATCTCCGCGCTGCTCGGCTGCCTGGGTCTGTTCCTGCTCGCGCGCGAGATGGCGGCGGCGCCCCACCTGGACGCCGCGTGGCGCGCCAACGCCGCCGGCCGCATCGAGCTCGCGTCGACCGGCGAGCCGGAACTGCGCGGGCGCGTCGGCCAGGTGCTGGTCGCGCTCGTCGCCGGCGCGACCCGCATCGAGCTTGCGGATGCGCTCGCGCTGCAGCGGTCGTCGCGCTGGATCCTGGACGACGCGCAACGCGCACGCCATCGGGAGCTGCACGAGCGCATCGATGCGCTGCTCGCCCAGCCGGCGCTGCGGCTCGTCTTCGCCGACGGCGGGCAGGTCGAGTTGCTGCCCCATCCGCGTGGCTTCTCCGGCCTGCCGGCGACCTACTGGCTGCTGTGCGCCTTCGCGCTGCTGCTGTACCTCGTCGCGATGGTCGTGCTGATGGCCAAGCCGAACGTGCGCAACCTCGTCTACGCGCTGCTCACGCTGCCGCAGGCCGGCACGCTGCTGTTCATCGCCATCGAGTCGACGCTCGGCCTCGCGTTGCCGGCGCCCTTCGCACGGCTGGACATGAGCCTGCGGCTCGGCTTCGACCTCGTGACCGCCGCCGGCATCGTGACCGCCGCCTGCATCCACCCGCGCCGGCTGCCCTGGGGCGGCGCGATCGCGCTCGCGGCCTGGCTGCTCGCGGCCGCGCTGCTGCTCGCCTACGACACCGGCCGCCTGCCCTACGCCTGGTGGTGGGCGCAGGCCGCGGTGGTGTTCTACGGCCTCGTCACGATCGCGCTGATGAGCTGGTCGTACCGGCTCGAACCGCATCCGTTCGCGACCGTGCTGCGGCGCTTCGGCCTCGTCACCGTGATCACCTGGGTGCTGCTGACGTTCGCGCTCGCCGGTGCCGCGAGCTACATGGGCGTGCAGCACACGATCGCGTCGATCGGGCCGATGATCTGGTACGTCTTCTTCGGATCGCTGCTGCTGCTGGTGCCCTTCCTGTCGCGCTCGCAGCAGATCCTGCGCGAGTTCTCGCTGCTGGCCGCGGTGAGCACCGTGGCGACCTCGCTGGACCTGCTGTTCGTCGCGGTCTTCTCGCTCGGCCAGTTCGCGTCGCTGACGCTGTCGCTGTTCATCTCGCTCGCGGTCTATTCGGGCGCGCGCCAATGGATCCTCAACCAGCTGCTCGGCACCAGCATGGTGACCACCGAGCGCATGTTCGAGCAGCTCTACCGCATCGCACGCGAGGTCGAGGCGCATCCGGAACGCACCGCCGCCCTGCTCTCGCAGCTGCTGCGCGAGCTGTTCGAGCCGATGGAGGTCGTGCTGGTCGACCGCAGCCTCTCGCACGCACGCGTCGCCGGCGACG
>Ga0075366_10001177_pt1 | contig 12968 bp, 8 predicted proteins | sample EndMethybrTD3031_FD_72351 | JGI IMG/M metagenome (GOLD analysis project Ga0075366, IMG submission 72351) | Populus endosphere microbial communities from Tennessee, USA - Endosphere MetaG P. TD hybrid TD303-1 | ecosystem: Host-associated > Plants > Roots > Endosphere | place: USA: Tennessee...
TCAGGCAAGACACCTCTCGTGGTCGTCAATGGCAGCCCCATCAGCACCGGGATGGCAGATCTGTTGATCAACGAACAGTTGTCACAGGGCCAACAGAACACTCCCGAGTTGCGCAGCGCCGTGCGTGAAGAACTCATCAAGCGTGAACTCCTTGCCCAGGAAGCCCGCAAGCGGGGTCTGGACAAGAGCGATCAGGTCACATCGCGCGTGGACCTGGCCCGTCAGAGCATCCTGCTGGGTCTTTACCTGGAGGAGTACATGAAGGCGCATCCGATCGCCGATGCCGAGGTTCGTGCCGAATATGACCGCCAGATCGCACTTGCCGGTGACAGGGAATACAAGGTTCGCCACATCCTCGTCGACAAGGAAGAGGATGCGCAGGCCATTATCAAGAAGCTCGCAGCGGGCGGCAAGTTTGAAGAGCTGGCGAAAGACTCCAAGGATGCAGGCACCAAGGACTCCGGTGGCGATCTGGGTTGGGGCCGTGCACCAGACTATGCAGCAAACTTTGGCGATGCCGTGCCACAACTCGAAAAAGGCCAGTATTCCAAACAACCCGTGAAAAGCAGTTTTGGCTATCACGTTCTCATGCTCGAGGACACACGCAAGCCGGAGTTGCCCGAATTCGCGGCTGTCAGCGACAAGGTCAAGCAGGCTCTTGTGCAGCAGGTCGTGCAGAAGCACCTGGCTGAACTGTTGAGCAGGGCCAAGATCCAGTAGCAAATGCTCCTCGACGTGGGCCTGCCTCTGCAGGCTCCACGTATCATGCCTCCTTCAGCGCAACCATGGCCCAGACGCTAGCCGCGTGGCCATGCCTCCACCGCTATAATCCCGTTTTTTGTTCTGGAGAATTACATGGGCTTTCTGTCCGGCAAGCGAATCCTGATTTGCGGCCTCCTCAGCAACCGCTCGATTGCTTACGGCATCGCCAAGGCCATGCACAGGGAAGGCGCGGAACTGGCTTTCACCTATCAGAATGAGCGCTTTGAAGAGCGTGTCACCAAGATGGCCGCCGAATTTGGCAGCAAGCTCGTTTACGTTTGTGATGTGCAGGAAGATGAGCAAATCAGCGCACTGTTCGAAGCCTTGAGCAAAGACTGGGACGGCCTGGATAGCCTCGTCCACTCGCTCGCCTTTGCTCCCGGCGAAGCACTCAATGGCGATTTCCTCGATGGCCTGAGCCGCGACGCGTTCCGCATAGCCCACGACGTCAGCAGCTACAGCTTTGCCGCGTTGTCGAAGGCTGCACGTCCCCTGATGAAAGGCCGCAACGGCTCCTTGCTGACGCTCTCCTATCTCGGTGCCGTACGCACCCTGCCCAATTACAACGTCATGGGCTTGGCCAAGGCCAGCCTGGAAGCATCCGTGCGCTACATCGCACAGGCTGTCGGGCCTGAAGGTACACGGGTCAACGCAGTTTCAGCAGGTCCGATCAAAACTCTTGCCGCCTCCGGCATCGGCAGCTTCGGCAAGCTCCTGGCTTTCAACGAGCGTAACGCCCCCTTGCGTCGCAATGTAACGATCGACGAGGTAGGCAACGTCGCCGCCTTCCTGTGCTCCGATATGGCTTCGGGCGTAACAGGCGAAGTGACCTATGTGGATGCAGGCTTCAACAGCGTGGCTGTTGGCACGACCGAAGATCTCTGATTCTTCGACACGTATATCCAAAGAAAAAGCGCTGCCAATAGCAGCGCTTTTTCTTTGTCTGAGACCCGCCACGGGACTAAATCCGCGGCGGCCTCCAGATCATTATTCAGCCTTGGTGGTCAGGCGATCGTAGTAGATCTCGACACCCTGACGCGCACGCAGCCCGGTCAGAATACTCCGCAGATCAGCTGCGCCATAGACTTGGGCGAACTGTTGATTGAACATGGCCACGCGTGGATCGTCCGGCAAGACCGTTGGCTTGTTGACCTGGTCAATGCGATAAATCGCATATCCTTCTGGCGTTGCTGCACCCACATAGGCAGGAAACTTCTTGATGTCCTGCGTGAAAACCGCCTTGCGTGCTGCATCACTACCCAATTCGTGACGGCGCACAACATGCGGAGCGGCCCAGGTGGCCGACACTGAAGTCCCGGCCTTGAGTTTGGCAAGATTCGCTTCACCCTCCGTTTGCGCAAGCTTCGCGGTCTCTTCCGCAACCAGTTGCTGCTCAATCTGCGCTCGCACTTCCGTCAGTGGCTTGGTTTTCCTAGGCTGGTATTCAAGCACACGCACTGAAACAAGCGCGCCCTTGCCCAGATCAAGCGCCTCGGAATTGTGGCGTTCCTTCAGCGACTCGGCAGAGAAAATCGCTGCCTGTACCTTGGGATTGTCGAGAACACCGCCAACAGGCATGCCACCCTTCTCGATCCAGTCGCTGCGCTGAATGGCCAACCCAAGTTTTTCAGCGATCGGCTTGAAGGTAAGAGGTTGCTGGAAAACCAGATCATTGAATTGATCAGCGGACTCGGCAAGCGCTTTGGCTCCGGCCTGCTTCTGCAGCTCGCTCACAATGCTGGCACGCACCTCTTCAAATGGCTTCACCTTGCCGCCGCGTATGTCAGTCAGCTGAATGATGTGGTAGCCAAACTTGCTTTCGACCACCGGGCTGATTTCGCGAGGCTTCAGGGCGAACGCAGCCGCTTCGAATTCCGGCACCATGGCACCACGGGCAAAGAACCCCAGATCGCCACCCTGCTCGGCCGATCCATCCGTCGAGCTCTCTTTCGCCAGCCTTGCAAAACTCGTCGGTGCAGCCTTCACCTTCGCCAGAAGTTCTTCAGCCTTTTTCTTCGCGGCCGCTTTCTGCTCCGGCTTCGCATCTTCCGGCACACCAATGAGAATATGGCTGGCGCGACGCTCTTCGGATTGTCCATAATCCTTCTGATGATCGTCGTACCACTTGTGCGCATCGGCGTCGCTCACCTTGACTTTGCTTGCGAGCTCATCGGCGTTCAATACGACGTATTCAACCTTGGCGCGCTCAAGCGTTTCGAACTTTGCCTTGTTCGCGTCATAGTATTTCTGAACCGCATCGTCCGACAGCTTCACGGTGGACTTGAACGAGTTCGCACTGACTTTCCATTCGGCTACAGTCCGCTGCTCTTCCGATAGCGCGACCCAGCGAGCCAGCGTCGCCCTGGACACCGACGCCGCCTGCGCCAATGGCACCATCAACAGACGCTGCGCCAACATATCACTTACGCGTTTTTCATACGCGTTCTTGGTGAGGTTGTTCGCTTGCAGGACGTATTCAGCCTTTTTCGGTGAGAACTTGCCATTCTCCTGAAATTCGCTTTCGTGCAAGTACGCATCCTGAATCATCGACTGCGGCACCGATAGCCCTGCATCGGTTGCCGTCAGCGTAATGGCCCGTTCGTTGAGCATGGCATCAAGCACCCGGTCACGGAACGCTGGAGAGTTCGCCTCCGCCGGATCGGTTTTATCGCCTGCCGCTTCGCGTACCTTGTTGGTCAACTCTGTACCGGTGATCTTCGTGTCGCCAATCTTGCCTATGACGTCGACGTCACCTGGACCATTGCGCAGATACGACTCCACACCGAAAAATGCGAACGGGAGAATAATGACGGCCAGGAAGATCTGGACAATTCTGCGATTGTTTCGAACAGCATCAAACATTGTGCACTCGATTCAGGATTCAGATAAATGACGATGCCATTTTCAGGCAACGCCACCATGGAAGTGGGCTTTCAGATACGAAAAAGGCGAACACCCGTTCGCCTTAAGCGTTACAACTCGAGACACCGTCTTGACTGCTGTTCGTGTGATTTTGATTTTTCAGCAATTTCGATGGTGGGTGCTGAGGGGCTCGAACCCCCGACATTCGCCTTGTAAGGGCGACGCTCTACCAACTGAGCTAAGCACCCTTTTGCTTCACTTTCAAATCCAACGACAGAATCCACCGACTCCCGCAGCTCCTGTCGTCGGGGGCATCAGTTTACAGCATCCTTCAATGCTTTGCCAGGGCGAAACTTTGGCACCTTGGCAGCCTTGATCTTGATGGTAGCGCCCGTTCGCGGATTGCGTCCGGCACGTGCAGCACGCTTACCCACAGAGAAGGTACCAAAGCCAACAAGTGTCACGTCGTTGCCCTTCTTGAGAGATTGCTTGATCGCAGCAATGGCTGCATCCAGCGCACGACCAGCTGCAGCCTTGGAGATTTCGGACTGTTTGGCGATTACTTCGATCAGTTCAGATTTGTTCACTTAAACCCCCTCAGTGTTATCAAGTCTTCAACGGACAGCGCTTTGCTATCACGCGTCGATGCGTACCCTGATACATCCCCTGCAGGTACCTGCGCATCGAACATTCGAAAGCCAGCGGGAAATCTTATAACAAGCCGAAAATCGTTGTGTCAAGCGGCTTCGCAGCGAATCATGCGCCAGAACAGACTTGCGATGCAAGCCCACAAAAAAAACGGGCGCACTTTGCAGCACGCCCGTTGATTTGCCCCTCGGGAATCGCATCTGTCAGTGCGTCACGACTCCCGGAATCACTGCCGCATCCGCTACCACAGCGACTTCCTGCGGTGCAGCAACCTGCTCCGGCAAAGGCTCGGGAATCCGCTCCAGTGCCAGTTCCAGCACCTGATCGATCCAGCGCACCGGAATGATTTCGAGACTGTCCTTGATGCCAGGTGGAAGCTCCGCAAGATCCTTGACGTTCTCTTCCGGAATCAACACGCGCTGAATGCCACCGCGTACTGCGGCGAGCAACTTCTCTTTCAAACCACCGATTGGCAGTGCTTCGCCACGCAGCGTAATTTCACCTGTCATGGCCACATCTGCGCACACCGGGATACCTGTCAGCACCGAGACAAGCGCGGTGGCAATACCGATCCCTGCAGACGGTCCGTCTTTGGGCGTCGCGCCTTCAGGCAAGTGGATATGAATATCGCTCTTCTGATAGAAGTCTTCCTCAATGCCCAGCTGGCGAGAGCGCTTGCGCACAACCGACAATGCCGCCTGGATGGATTCCTGCATGACTTCGCCGAGCTTGCCTGTCGTGACGACCTTGCCCTTGCCCGGTAGCACGACAGCTTCGATGGTCAGCAATTCACCACCCACTTCCGTCCATGCCAGACCAGTCACCTGGCCAATCTGGTTCTGCTTCTCGGCCACACCGAAACTGTAGCGGCGCACGCCAAGATATTTGTCCAGATTCTTGGCATTGACAATGATCTTGCTGTTGCGAGCACGCATGACAAGTGACTTGACCACCTTACGGCAGATCTTCGACACTTCGCGCTCAAGACTCCGTACGCCTGCTTCACGTGTGTAATAGCGGATGATGTCGCGCAAGGCATCTTCTGTCACCGTAAGCTCGTTCGGCTTCAGACCATTGTTCTTGATCTGCTTCGGCAGCAAATAACGCATCGAAATATTCACTTTCTCTTCTTCCGTGTAACCGGAGAGGCGAATGATTTCCATACGATCAAGCAATGGCGCCGGAATGTTCAGCGAATTTGCGGTGGCCACGAACATGACATCCGAGAGGTCGTATTCGACTTCGATGTAATGGTCAACGAATGTCGAATTCTGCTCGGGATCAAGAACCTCAAGCAATGCCGAGCTTGGATCGCCGCGGAAATCCTGACCCATCTTATCGACTTCGTCGAGCAGGAAGAGCGGATTGCGTACGCCAACCTTGGCCATGTTCTGCAGGATCTTGCCAGGCATCGAACCGATGTAGGTCCTGCGGTGACCGCGAATCTCGGCCTCATCGCGCACTCCACCCAAGGCCATGCGAATGAACTTGCGATTGGTGGACTTCGCGATCGACTGGCCGAGCGACGTCTTGCCAACACCAGGAGGGCCTACCAGGCACAGGATCGGCGCCTTAAGCTTGTCCACACGCTGTTGCACGGCAAGATACTCAAGAATACGTTCCTTGACCTTGTCCAGTCCGAAGTGATCCCTGTCGAGAACCTTCTGCGCTTCAGCCAGATCCTTGCTGATGCGGGATTTTTTCTTCCATGGCAGGCCAGTAAGTGTCTCGATGAAATTGCGCACGACGGTTGCTTCAGCCGACATCGGCGACATCAGGCGAAGCTTCTTGAGCTCGGACTGAGCCTTGGCCATGGCTTCTTTCGAGAGACCGGCGCTCTTGATCTTCTTCTCGAACTCGTCGAGATCAGCGCCATCCTCACCTTCGCCAAGTTCCTTCTGGATGGCCTTGACCTGCTCGTTGAGGTAGTACTCCCGCTGGCTCTTCTCCATTTGCCGTTTGACGCGGCCACGGATGCGCTTCTCAACCTGAAGAATGTCGAGTTCGGTTTCGAGTTGCGATAACAAACGTTCGAGTCGCTGAGCAATGTCGAGCAACTCCAGCACCATCTGCTTCTGTTCGAGCTTGAGCGGCAGGTGTGCGGCAATCGTGTCAGCAAGACGTCCGGCTTCGTCGATGCCCGCCAGTGAGGTCAGAATCTCCGGAGGAATCTTCTTGTTGAGTTTCACGTACTGATCGAACTGGCTGATGATCGCGCGGCGCATGGCCTCGATCTCATGGTTCGTGACTTCGCCGCTGGGCAGCGGCGTAACACGCGCCATGAAGACATTGCGCAGATCATCCACATCCTCGATGCGCGCACGCTGCGTGCCTTCGACCAGAACCTTGACGGTGCCATCGGGCAGCTTGAGCATCTGAAGAATATTGGCCACGCAGCCAATATCGTAAAGATCGTCGGTCGAAGGCTCGTCCTTGGCAGCAGACTTCTGCGCTACCAGCAGAATGCTCTTGCCCGCCTCCATGGCGGTTTCGAGTGCCTTGATTGATTTTGGTCGCCCCACGAAAAGAGGGATGACCATATGCGGGAACACCACGACGTCGCGCAAAGGCAACAATGGCAGTTCAATGACCTCTTCGGGAAGTTCAGGCTTGCTGGACATGGTTGTTCCTTTTAACAGCACCCTGTGGATATGGGGACCGACACCCGCGTTTCAAGCTTGCACTCCTGCGCGTGTCGGTATCCCGTCAATTAGAACCCGCAACCTTCGGCTGGTCTTCGTAAATCAGAAGCGGCTGCGCACCGCTTTCAATCACGTTTTCTTCGATTACAACCTTCGAGATACTTTCCATGCCGGGCAACTCATACATGATGTCCAGCAAGGCAGCTTCGATAATGGAACGCAATCCGCGTGCCCCCGTCTTGCGCTTCAGGGCCTTGCGCGCAATCGCATGCAGAGCGGCCTGACGCACTTCGAGTTCGACGCCTTCCATCGAGAAGAGTTTCTGGTATTGCTTGACCAAGGCGTTCTTGGGTTCGACCAGAATCTCCATCAGCGCTTCTTCGCTGAGTTCATTCAGCGTTGCCACAACCGGCAAACGACCAATGAATTCAGGAATCAGGCCGTACTTGATCAGATCTTCCGGTTCGACCTGGCGCAGGGCATCCGCAACGCTGCCTTCGGCGCGGCTCTTCACTTCCGCACCGAAACCGATACCGACCTGCTCAGTGCGATTGCGAATGACTTTGTCGAGACCGTCAAACGCACCGCCGCAAATAAACAGGATGTTGGTGGTATCGACCTGCACGAAGTCCTGATTCGGGTGCTTGCGGCCACCTTGCGGCGGTACGGCAGCAACCGTGCCTTCGATCAGCTTGAGAAGCGCCTGTTGCACGCCCTCACCCGACACATCACGAGTGATCGAGGGGTTGTCGGATTTGCGTGAAATCTTGTCGATTTCATCAATGTACACGATGCCTTGCTGCGCACGATCGACGTCATAGTCGCACTTCTGCAACAGCTTCTGGATGATGTTTTCAACGTCCTCACCGACATAACCCGCTTCAGTCAGGGTCGTTGCATCTGCCATTACAAAAGGCACGTTCAGCATGCGAGCGAGCGTCTGAGCCAGCAAGGTCTTGCCAGAACCGGTCGGGCCGATCAGCAGGATGTTGCTCTTGGCCAGTTCGACTTCATCCGTTTTTGACAGATGACGCAGACGTTTGTAGTGGTTGTAAACCGCCACCGAAAGGCTTCGCTTGGCGCTGTTCTGACCAATCACGTACTGATCGAGCAGCTCGCAAATTTCCTTGGGCGAAGGCAGATCGCCCTTGTCCATGCGCGCGCCAGCGTCACCGCCGATTTCGTCACGAATGATGTCATTGCACAGCTCGATGCATTCATCGCAGATGAATACAGAAGGACCGGCGATCAGTTTGCGGACTTCATGCTGGCTTTTGCCGCAAAACGAGCAATAGAGCAGCTTGTCACTACCGCTGGACTTTTTTTCGGTCATATTGCTTCCCTTCGTCCTTCCCTTGGCCCTTGGTTTGCAACAACGCCATCAGACAGAAGCTTCATTGCGACTCTGGAGCACCTTGTCCACCAGACCATAGGTCTGTGCATCAGTTGCGGACAGGAAATTGTCACGATCAGTATCTTTTTCGATACGTTCGATACTCTGGCCGGTGTGTTCAGCCAGCATTTCATTCAGGCGCGCACGCAGGTACAGGATTTCACGGGCATGGATCTCGATGTCCGAAGCCTGCCCCTGGAAACCGCCCAAAGGCTGGTGAATCATGACGCGTGAATTTGGCAGGCAGAAACGCTTGCCCTTGGCACCTGCCGACAACAGGAAAGCTCCCATGCTGGCGGCCTGACCAATGCACAGTGTGCTGACATCCGGCTTGATGAATTTCATCGTGTCGTAAATCGCCATACCCGCGCTCACTGAACCGCCTGGCGAGTTGATGTAGAAGAAGATGTCCTTGTCAGGATTTTCCGACTCCAGGAACAGCAGCTGCGCGACGATCAGGTTGGCCGTGACGTCATTGACCGGGCCAACCAGGAATACCACGCGCTCCTTGAGCAGACGCGAGTAGATGTCGTAGGCGCGTTCGCCGCGCCCGCTCTGCTCGACGACCATCGGCACGAGACCGAGGCCCTGGGGATTCCAGTCACTGCTGTGCTGACCTTGCATGGGTCCGTACTGTGTCATTTCACATCCCTTTAAACGCGACGGTAATCCCGATACGTTGGGACACCCGACAAACAATTCAAGCAAAGATCAAGCCGCTTGCTGACTATTCATCAGCTCGTCAAATGACACATTCTTGTCGCTCACGCGAACCTGCTTGCTGATCCACTCGATCATGTTGTCTTCAACTGCTATGTCTTCAACGTTCGACAGCCGCTCCGGGTTGGCGTAATACCATTTCACCAATTCCTGAGGCTGCTCGTAGCTCTGCGCCAGATCTTCCACATGCTTGCGGATTTGCTCGGGCGTAGGCGCCAGACCGTTCTTGCCGACGATATCCGCAACAACCAGACCCAGTTTGATGCGCTTGGTAGCCTGATCAACAAACCAGCTCGGCTCTACCGGAATCTTCTTCGGGTCCATGCCACGCTTGGCCATGTCTTCACGCGCGGCTTCAGCCATGCGTTGTGACTCCGACTCGATCAATGCCTTTGGCACGTCAAACTTTGCCGCAGCATCCAGCACTTCAAATGCCCGATCACGCAATGCGGTGCGCACGCGACGCTTGACTTCACGCTCAAGGTTGCCGCGGATTTCATTACGCATCTTGGCCACATCTCCGTCGGCCACACCAAGGGAACGCGCAAACTCAGCATCGACTTCCGGCAACGTGGAGGCTTCAACCGCTTTCACGACAATCTCGAATTGCACTTGCTGGCCCGCCAGATTCTGCGCGTGATAGTCAGCAGGGAATGTCAGATCAAAAGTCTTGCTGTCACCCGCTGAAACGCCAACAAGTTGCGTATCGAACTCGGCAAGCATCTGACCGCCGCCTACCTGGACTGCAAAGTCGGTCGCCTGACCGCCTTCAAAAATCTCGCCATCCTTGCGACCGGTGAAGTCGATCACGACACGGTCGCCTTCAGCGGACGGACGCGTTGCCACCGAAAAGACTGCGCGTTGCTTGCGCAACACATCCAGGGTCTTGTCGACTTCGGCGTCGCCAATGCTCAGCACCGGACGTTCCATCTCGTAACTACCGAGTTCGCCGATCACAATTTCAGGATAGACCTCAAACGTGGCGCTGAACTCGATTTGTCCTTCCGCTGAATCGCTCTTCGGCTCGATGCGCGGATAACCGGCAACGCGCAGGTTTTGCTCGCGCACTTTTTCACCGAATGTACGTTCGACGGCATCGCCGAGTACTTCGGAGCGCACTTGCGGACCGTAAGTTTGTTCGACAATCTTGAAAGGCACCTTGCCGGGGCGGAAACCGGACATCTTCACGGTGCGCGCCATGCGATTCAGGCGTTCTTTCACGCCCTGGTCAATCTCGGCCAGCGATACGGCCATTTCAATGCGGCGCTCGAGTGCGCCCAGCGTCGCTTCAATCGTTTGCATCAGGAATTCCCTTGGTCTATCTAGTATGGGGCCGGTAGTAGCGGTGCATTCGGGCGGCCACTTCAGCACCAGTTTGGCGCGGCGGGCGCGATTCCGCTTGCAACGGAGACACCTCCGGCAATATGAAACGCTAAGTCGGTCCAGTTTACCACAATGGCGCAGCCGCCTTTATCGGCACCGGTGCTGGCTCGATTGGCACGCTACATGCATCAGATATCCTGGCTAGCGGGATTCTGCTCAAAGGAATCAATTTGAAGCGCATGCTGTCCAATTTGATGCGGACATCCAGCAGAATGTTGACTTGAAAGATTCGTGCAGAAACGATGTCGAAATCTTAGTCATCAAGAAGCTTCAGGCAAGCGTTGATAAGCGATACAAAAGCCGCTCGCTCCGCGCTTAAGGAGCAGCAGGTCCAGCCGTTAGTCTGTTAACAGGCGAGAGAGTTTGTTACATGAGTTCTCGTTACATGACGCGTCGAGGAGGTGTTGCATGAGTATTTTCAGTGCGTACCAGGCCCGCTTTGAGGTCAGCAAGGAAGAAGAATATTCCCTGCAGGAGTACCTCGAAATCTGCAAGGCAGACCGTAGCGCCTACGCTACTGCGGCCGAGCGCATCCTGATGGCGATCGGCGAGCCGGAAATGCTCGACACGCGGCTCGACCAGCGTCTGTCGCGCATCTTCTCCAACAAGGTCATGAAAATCTACCCGGCCTTCCGCGAGTTTTACGGAATGGAGGAGGCGATCGAGCAGATCGTGTCCTACTTCCGTCACGCTGCGCAAGGACTCGAAGAGAAGAAGCAAATCCTTTACTTGCTCGGTCCTGTCGGCGGCGGCAAAAGCTCACTGGCCGAGAAGCTCAAGCAACTTGTCGAGAAGCTGCCGTTCTACGCGGTCAAGGGCTCGCCCGTTCATGAATCCCCGCTGGGCCTGTTCGATCCGGACGAAGACGGCCGGATTTTCGAAGACGACTACGGCATTCCGCGTCGTTACCTCAACACCATCATGTCGCCGTGGGCCGTCAAGCGTCTGCACGAGTTCAACGGCGACGTGACCAAATTCCGTGTTGTGAAGCTGCGGCCTTCGTCACTCAAACAAATGGCAGTTGCCAAGACGGAACCGGGCGACGAGAACAACCAGGATATTTCGTCCCTGGTTGGCAAGGTCGATATCCGCATGCTGGAGCAGTTCTCGCAAAATGACCCGGATGCGTACTCCTACTCTGGCGGCTTGTGCCTGGCCAATCGCGGCCTGCTTGAATTCGTCGAGATGTTCAAGGCACCCATCAAGGTCCTGCACCCTTTGCTGACTGCCACGCAGGAAGCCAACTACAAAGGCACGGAAGGCTTTGGCGCGATTCCGTTTGATGGCGTGATTCTCGCGCACTCGAATGAATCGGAATGGCAGACATTCAAGAACAACAAGAACAACGAGGCCTTCCTCGATCGTATTTTCACGGTCAAGGTGCCTTATTGCATGCGCGTTTCTGATGAAGTAAAGATTTACGAAAAACTGCTGATCCATAGCTCACTGACTGAAGCACCCTGCGCGCCGGACACGCTGAAAATGCTCGCGCAGTTCGCCGTGCTGTCACGCATGAAGGAGCCTGAGAACTCGAGCATCTTCAGCAAGATGCGCGTCTATGACGGCGAAAACCTGAAAGACACGGATCCGAAAGCGAAGAGCTATCAGGAGTACCGTGACTACGCCGGCGTCGATGAAGGCATGACGGGCTTGTCGACACGCTTTGCCTTCAAGGTGTTGTCGCGCGTGTTCAACTTTGATCATCGCGAAGTGGCTGCGAATCCGGTGCATCTGATGTATGTGCTGGAGCAGCAGATCGAGCAGGAGCAGTTCCCGCCGGAAGTCGATCAGCGCTACACCGCCTTCATCAAGGAATATCTGGCGCCCCGCTACGCCGAATTCATCGGCAAGGAAATCCAGACTGCATACCTGGAATCCTACTCGGAGTACGGTCAGAACATCTTCGATCGCTACGTGACTTATGCGGACTTCTGGATTCAGGATCAGGAATACCGTGATCCGAATACAGGCGAGATTTTCGACCGCTCGGCACTCAACGACGAACTGGAAAAAATCGAGAAGCCGGCAGGCATCAGCAATCCGAAGGACTTCCGCAACGAGGTTGTGAACTTCGTGCTGCGGGCTCGCGCCAAGCATAGTGGCAAGAACCCAAGCTGGACCTCCTACGAAAAGTTGCGCGCGGTGATCGAGAAGAAGATGTTCTCGAATACCGAAGACCTGCTGCCGGTCATCTCGTTCTCGCCGAAGTCCAGCGCCGACGAGCAGAAGAAGCATCAGGACTTCGTGAACCGTATGGTCACCAAGGGCTACACGGAAAGCCAGGTGCGGCTGCTATGCGATTGGTATCTGCGTGTCCGCAAGTCGTCTTGAGTTTTCGCGACCTGGAGTACACAAACTGCGCATAGCCATGTTGTTGCAAGGCTGGTTGCCCGAACAGTCCGGGCGATCAGCCGCCCTGCCCTTGACAACCGAAAGATCGATCTGGAACCGCCATGGTCCGCATCATCGATAGACGCTCAGATAGCAGGAACAAAAGTGCGGTCAACCGCCAGCGTTTCATGCGCCGCTTCAAGGGGCAGATTCGCAAGGCCGTTGCC
>Ga0075366_10001178_pt1 | contig 12963 bp, 13 predicted proteins | sample EndMethybrTD3031_FD_72351 | JGI IMG/M metagenome (GOLD analysis project Ga0075366, IMG submission 72351) | Populus endosphere microbial communities from Tennessee, USA - Endosphere MetaG P. TD hybrid TD303-1 | ecosystem: Host-associated > Plants > Roots > Endosphere | place: USA: Tennessee...
GCGGCGGGCGACCGCACCGGCGGCGACATCTTCGGCGATCTGGAGTTGGCCGCGAATGCGCTTGGCGTCTGCGTCGACGCCTGCGAGCAGGCGATGAAACACGCCAAGACCGCGATGCAGGGCGGCCGGCCGCTGTTCGAGCAGCAGCTGGTGCAGCTCAAGATCAACAAGATGAACATGCTGACCGAGGCGCTGCGTTCGCTGGTCATGCGGGTGGCATGGGAGCACGACCACAAGGTGCATTCGGCCAATGCCGGTCTCGCGATGAACTATTCGACCGACGTGATCCAGGAGGTCACGGAGCTGAACCTGGAGATTCACGCAGGCGCCGGCGCGGCGGCGTTGCGCCATGCCGAAAAGCTGGTGCGCGACGGCTTCATCTGGAGCCACCTCGCCGGCGACACCGTGCAGCGGCTCAAGGTCGCGGCGCGGTTGGCCAAGATGGCGGCGCATTAGCCGCTGTCATTCCGGGGCGCGCGCGTAGCGCGCGAGCCCGGAATCCAGTTACAAGCACCGACCGCACGTCTGGATTCCAGGCCCGCCGCTTCGCGGCGTCCCGGAATGACCGGTTGCAATCAGGAGCCCTTCATGGACACCCGCGAACTCGCCGACAAAGGCCTCAAGCTCCGCAAGGAGCTGTTCGGCGACAAGGCCGTCGAGCAGCGCATGAACGCATTCGGTGAATTCGGCGAGCCGCTGCAGCACATCATCAACGCCTACGCGTATGGCGACGTCTGGAGCCGGCCGGGCCTGTCGCTCGGCATCAAGAGCCTCGCCATGATCGCGATGATGGCGGCCGCCAACCGTCCGGCCGAGCTCCGCGTGCATCTCAAGGGCGCCCTGAAGAACGGCTGCTCGCCCGACGAAATCCGCGAGATCCTGCTGCTGGTCGCGCTCTATTGCGGCATTCCGGCCGCCAACGAAGCGCACCGCGCCGCGATGGACGTGCTCAAGGAAGAACAGGCGGTCTAGCCGTCGCCGTTCACCGCCAAATGCTCGCCGAGCCCCATTGGGACCGGTCCCGGCCCCAGGTAGGATACTGGCGCACGCAATCATCAGTGCCCACCAAACAAACCTGGGAGGATAAAATGGCGAAGAAGGCAAAGGGAGGCGTCTACCGGATCGTCGACGTCGTCGGCGTCAGCACAACGTCGTGGGAGGATGCCGGCAAGCGCGCGGTGCAAACCGCGGCCACCTCGCTGCGCGACCTCCGGGTCGCCGAGGTCACCAAAATGGACATGACGGTGGAAAACGGAAAGGTCTCGGCCTTCCGCACCCGCGTCGCGCTCTCGTTCAAGTACGAGACCTGAGCCGGCTGCAGGCTGCGCGGTTTCGATCAAATCCTATAGATGCGTTCCGCGGTGCCGCCCAGCACCGCGGCGCGGTCGGCTGCGGACAGGCCCGTTAGCAAATTCTCGATGCCGTGCCAGACCTCGGCGAAGCTCCCGCTCAGAAGCACCACCGGCCAGTTGCTGCCGGCCATGACGCGCTGCGCTCCGAAGTGCTGCATCACGTGGTCGGAGTAGCGCCGGATTTCATTCGTCGACCACTTCCATCGCCATACCACGTCGCCGCCGACCGACAGCTTGACGCTGATGTTGGGAAACGCCGCGGCCTTGACCATCTGCGAGGCCCACGGCTCCCAGCCCTGCTCCGGCAATGGCGGCCGGCCGAGATGATTGAGCACGATGTTGAGGTTTGGCATCCGCCGCGCGGTGTCGAGCACCGTACCAAGCTGTTCCTCCGTGTTGGTGATCGCCTCGAAGGCGAAGCCACGACGGGCGAACTCCACGAGCGACTCCTGCACGGTGGGCTGGAGCAGCCAGCGCGGATCCTTCTCGTAGACCAGCAGGTGGCGCATGCCGACGAATTTCTTGCGCGGCTTGAGCGCATCGAGCGCTTTCGCGCAGGCTGGCGGATCGGCGAGCGGAATCCAGCCGACCACCCCGCGAATGAAATCGTTCTGCTCCGCAACATCGAGGTAGTGCAGCGTCTCGTCGTACTTGTCGAGCGACTGCACCAGGACCGTGCCGTCGACGCCGCAGGCTTTCAGCTCGGGCTTGAGATCGTCCGGCGTGAAGTCACGGTAGAGCGTCGTGCCCCACGACGGCGGAAACTGGTGCGGAAACTTGTCCAGCCACCAGACATGGTGATGACAATCGATGACGGACATGGTCGGCGCCTGTTTCTTCGGCTGCTATATTTTAGTTTCTTTCTCGGCCTCATGGTGAGGAGCATTGCGAATGCAATGCTCCTCAGGGCAGAGCGACAGCAGGGGAGCGGTTTAAACCTTGATCTTCTCGTCCTCGAGCACGCGGCCGACCGCTGGCCGCTTGGTCATGCGGTCCTTGAACGCGGTGTAGTTCTTGAGCTCGCCCATTGGCAGCTCACGGCGCACGCCCCAGGTGTAAAAGACGAAGCCATAGGGATCGAGCACCGAATAGGAATCGCCGAGCCACTCGCGGCCGGCCAGCATGCCGTCGATCTGCTTCAGGTGGCCATGGAAGGTCTTGAGCCCCTGGTCCTTGATGCCCGGATAGGCCGACTGGTCCGCGGTGTAGCGTTCCGGCCGCCCGACATGGGCATGCGCCGGATGCACACTTGCCGCAAAGAAGCCGATCATCGACAGCGCCTTGGCCTCGGCCATGGCGTCCTTCGGCCACAACCCGAAGCGCTTGCCGAGATACGGCAGGATCGCGGTGTTCTCGGCGAGCGGCTCGCCGTTGTCGAGCTGCAGCAGCGGCACGCGGCCTTGGGGATTCATCTTGAGATAAGCCTCGGAGCGCTGCTCGCCCTTGGCGAGGTCCATGCGCTTGGGCTCGTATTTTTCGCCGCTCTCCTCCAGCACGATATGCGAAGCCATCGAGCACGCGCCGGGACCGTAATACAGCGTCAGCATGACAACACCCTTTCCAATGAAACGAACGTTTCCAACCCGGGCGGATCAAACGCGGCAGCCCGTACGAGGTCAAGTCACGGAGCGGTGACGCCTGCGGATTTCTTCGACGATGATGCTGTTGTCGCGCTCGGCCTCGCCGGCGCGTACGCAGGACTCCAGCACGTCGCAATGCACGCGCAGCATCGGCAGCTCCTGGCCGAGCTGGTCGGCCTGATCGAGCATCATGTGCACATCCTTGAGCGTCTGCTTGACGCGGCCCTCCGGTGCGAAATCGCGGGCCAGCATCTTCGGCCCTTTGGTGCCCATCACCTGCGACTGCGACGCCGAGCCTTGTGCCACAGCCAGGAACGCCTTGGGGTCGAGGCCCATGCGCTCGGCGAAGGTCAGCCCTTCGGCCAGCGCCATGCGATTCAATCCAAGAATGAGATTGACCGCGAGCTTGGCGCGGCCGCCGTCGCCGGCCTTGCCGATGTGGAAGCGCCGCGGAAACAGCGCGTCGAGCACCGCCTTGGCATCGTCCGCGGTCTTGGGATCGCCACCGATCAAGCCGACACCGTCGCCCACCCGCACCTGCTCGCTGGTGCCGGACACTGGCGTTTCGAGAAACCGCAGCTTCGTGCCCTTGAGCCGCTCGCCCAGCGCCTGGATGCGGTCGGGATCGCAGGTGCTGGTGCAAAGAACGATGGTGCCGGGCTTGGCGTTCGGTAGCAGCGCTGTCGCCACCACCTCCTCCACCTGATCGGTGCTGAACACGGCCAGCGCGACGGTGTCGCAAACCGCAACGCCGGCGGGCGACGGCGCGGCCTCACCGCCCATCGCGACCAGTTTGGCATTCTTCGCCGGATCGACGTCGTAGCCCTTGACGCCGAAGCCCGCGGCCATCAGACGGCCCGCCAACACCTCGCCCATCAGGCCAAGCCCGATCACACCCACCATTTTCTTTTGCATTCCGGCACCTTCATTGGATCGCAGTCACCGGTTGCCATGTCAGCGTGAATGCCGGACATTGGCAACGCCAAAAGTCCGGGAATGCTGTTCGCCATGATCAACGCCGCCGTCATCGGCCTCGGACGCTGGGGCAAGTCCCTCGTCACCGCCGTACAGGGCAAAAGCCCAAAACTCCGCTTCATCCACGGCGTCAGCAAGGAGCCGGACGACGTGCGCGCATTCGCGTCGCAGCACGGGTTCCGGCTGTCGACCGAGTTGGACGAGGCCATCGCCAATCCCGAGGTGCAGGCCGTCTTCCTCGCCACGCCGCATTCGTTGCATGTCGAACAGGTGCGCGCGGTCGCCAAATCCGGCAAGCCGGTGTGGTGCGAGAAGCCGCTCGCCCTGACCCGCGCCGAAGCTGCGCGAGCGGTCGCGGCCTGCCGCGAGGCCAAAGTCGTGCTCGGCAGCGGCAACAACAAGCGCTGCTTTGCCTCGATGCGCGAATTGAAGCGCCTGGTGGAGAGCGGCGCGCTCGGCGAGATCATCCACATCGAGGCGCATTACTCCAACGAGCACTCGACGCGCACGGTCGGTGGCGGCTGGCGCGACGATCCGCGTGAATCGCCCGGCGGCGGGCTGACCGGCGCGGGACTGCACGTCCTCGATGCGCTCATAAACTTGGGCGGCCCGATGCGCAGCATCGACGCCAAGCTGTACGAACAGAAGCCGCCGCCCGATCCCCGGGATTCGCTCGCTATTCTGGCGCAATTCACCTCCGGCGCGACCGGCACGATGGCGACCGTGCGCGCCGCACCGAACATCTGGCGCGTCCATGTGTTCGGCTCCAAAGGCATGGCCGAGGCACGTGATGAGGATCAACTGACGGTCAGCATGATCGGCGGCGCTTCGCAGACCCATACTTATGAGCACGTCGACTCGCTGAAAGCGCTGGTCGAATCCTTCGCTGATGCCGTGGAAGGCCGCGGCCCGTTCCTGGTCTCGCCGGACCAGATGCTGAGCCTCATTGGCGCCTTTGAAGCCATCCTGGCATCGCTTAAAATGGGCGCTCCGGCGCAAATCCAAACGTAGCTTGAGAACAGGTCAACAAGAATGAACGACGCATCGAACGCCAAACCGCTGTCAGGCATGGACGAGGTCCGAGACCGCTTCCGCAACCTGCACGAAATCGTGCTGGCGGCCCGCGCCAAACTCGACCGCAACTACTGGGACTACCTGATCGGCGGCGCCGAGACCGAAACCACGGTCCGGCGCAACCGTCTCGCCATCGACTCGCTGGCGTTCCGGCCGCGCATCCTGCGCAACGTCCACGTCACCGACACCAGTGCGACGTTCCTCAAGCGCAAGTTCACCATGCCGGTGGCGCTGGCTCCGATCGGCAGCATCGAGCGCTTCGATCCGGCCGCGACTGCGGCCGTCGCCAACGCGGCGGGCTCGTTCGGGATTCCGATGTTCCAGAGTTCGGTGTCCAAGCCCGAGTTGGAGGAGACCGCGAAGGAAGTCCCGAATGGCCTGAAGATTTTCCAGCTCTACGTGCGTGGCGACCATGCCTGGGTCGAGGCGATCTTCGACCGCGCAATCGCTGCCGGTTTCGGCGCGCTCTGCCTCACGGTCGACACCCACCATTACAGCCGCCGCGAGCGCGACATCTCAAAGCGCTATTCGGCGGCTTCGGCCCGCACCGACGAGCATGCGATCCATCAGAGCTCGCTCGACTGGGCGCAGTTCGACAAGCTCCGGAAGCGCTACAAGCAGCCGCTGATCCTCAAGGGCATCGCCACCGCCGAGGACGCCAAGCTCGCGGTCGAGCATGGCGCCGACGTGATCTATGTGTCGAACCACGGCGGCCGGCAGCTCGATCAAGGGCTCGGCACCATCGACATGCTGCCGGAGATCGTGCCCGCGGTGCATGGCCGCGCCGAGATCATCGTCGACGGCGGGTTCTGCCGCGGCACCGATGTGATCAAGGCAATCGCGCTTGGCGCCGACATGGTCTGCATCGGCAGGCTCTACGCCTACGGCATGGCGGCCGCCGGCCGCGACGGCATCACGCGCGTGCTGGAGCTTCTGCAGGACGAGATGATCCGCTGCATGGGGCTTTCCGGCGTCAGCGCGCTGCGCGAGCTCGATCCGTCCTATGTGCGCGCCGCACCGCCGGTGCGCCCGCCGCACGTGCTGAGCGCTTTCCCGTATATCGACGGGCCGGACGATAAATATTATTGAGGTGCGTATTTTCGGCGCCTGCGAAAACCCATCACTTGCCGAGTAACACCAGCGAGATCGCCGGAATGTAGGTGATGAGCATCAGGCCAGCGAAATTTAGTGCGAGAAATGGCAGAACGCCGCGATAGATATTGCTGAGCGGCGTCTGGAACACCGCCTGCGAGGCAAACAGGTTCAGTCCGAACGGCGGCGTGTACATGCCGATGCTGAGATTGACCGTCATGACGATGCCAAAATGGATCGGGCTCATGCCCACGGCCTGGACCAACGGCAGCAACAGCGGCGTGAGAATGAGGATCGCGGCCGGCGGCTCCAGGAAGCTGCCCATGATCAGCAGGATGATGTTGATCGACAGCAGCAGCGCCCACGCCGGCATGTGCAGCGATTCGACATGCGCGACGATGGCCTGCGGCATGCCGCTCGTGGTGAGCAGCCACGAATAAAGGCCCGCGACCGTCACGATCATCAGGATCTGCGAGATCAGGAACACCGAGCTCTGGATGATGCGCCAGAGATCGCGAAACCCGACCTCGCGATGCACCACCATGGTGACGAACAACGAGTAGATCACCGCGACGCCGGCAGCCTCGGTCGGCGTGAACACCCCGCCGTAGATGCCGCCGAAAATCACCACGATGGTGCCGATCGACCAGCTGGCCTCCTTGGTCGCAGCCCAGATCACGTCCCAGCGCGCGCGGGCGGTCAGTGGCATGCGCTTCACCCGCGCGTAAATCATCACATAGAGCGCGTCGATCAGCCCGATCAGCAGGCTCGGCAGGATTCCCGCGGTGAACAGCGCCACCGCCGATTGCTGCGCCGAGACCGAATAGAGGATCATCGCAATCGACGGCGGGATGACGACGGCGATCGCACCGGACGAGGCAATCAGGCCGACCGAGAAGCGCTCGTTGTAGCCGTTCTCGCGGAGCGACGGATAGATCATCCGGCCGACCGCCACCACGGTGCCGACCGCGGTGTGCGCCATCGCGCCGAACAACTCCGACGCCGCCACCGTCGTCACTGCGACCGAACCGCGGATCCCGCCGATGATCGCCACCACCCAGGCCACGATGCGCCGCGCAATGCCACCTTGCGCCATGATATCGCCGGCGAAGACGAAGAACGGCACGGCGAGCAGCGGGAAGTTGTCGAGCCCGCCGAACAGATAGGTCTGCACCGCCATGGTCGGCACGTCGGCGATGCTCAGCACCGCGACCAGACATGTCAGCAGCAGCACGAGGAAGATCGGCAGCCCGAGAATGAGCAGGATCGCGGGCAGAACGAAATAGACGAAGACCGCTGTCATTTTGGTTTCGCCCCGCGGCACATTGCGGACATCGTCAATGCCCGACCGTGTCCGACGGGGCGCGGTCGCCTCCGGTGATAAGGCGGGCGATGACCAGAACGGCCATAATGAAAAGGCCGATCGGCACCATGGCCTGCGGGATAACCATGGGGAGTTCGGCGGACTGGCTGCGCTGATCGAAATTCCAGAGGTCCCGGATCACCGGCAAGGCGAACCACACGATCATCAATGCGACGGCAATGAAGGCCAGTTCGGACAGCAGCGCGAGAAATTTCTGCAACGGCGCCGGCATCATTCCCACGATCACATCCATACGAAGCTGACGGCCGGACCAGGCCACAACGCCATTGCCGAAGAACACGCAGCCGACCATCAGGAACAGCATCACCTCTTCGGCCCAAAAGATGGATGCGTTGAAAAAATATCGGCCGATCACGTTGGCAAAATTCAGAAGCACACTGATGACCAGCAGCACGCCGGCTGCAACGCGGAGAAAGGATACAAACGCTTGCATGCTCCGCAGCAATTGATCAGTCATCCGACGGTCCGCACTCGTGTTCCCCCACTGCCTCGCAACTTTCCCCCGGTACGGCCCCTGCTCTGCAATGCCGGCACGCGGCCACGTCACCGCAACGCGGCAGCCATGCCCGGACCGGCAACGCCACTATTTGTGGCGGGCCGCCGACTCGAACAGCGCCTTGACCATCTGATTGAGACCAGGTTTCGTCTTCGACAAATCGTCGCCGATGCTGGACACTTTGGTGATCATGGCGTCGTGTTCGGCCTTAGGCAGCAGCGAAATGGTGCCGCCCTTGCTGACGTAAATCTTCTCCTGTTCGGCGAAGAATTGTTTGACATAAGGCGTGATTTCCGCCGTGACTTTGGCGCCGCTGTCGCGAACGATCTTCTGCAGATCGGCCGGCAACGAATCCATCCACTTCTTGCTCACGGCGGTGAAGGAGTTCACGTAGGGCTGATCGGTTTGGATGACGAACTTGCCGACGTCGTAATAGTGCATTGTCGTGTAGATCGTCATCGTGGTCAGCGTACCGTCAATCGTGCCCTGCTGGAGGCCCGGCAGCACGTCGGCCAGCGTCATTGCGATCGGCGAGCCGCCCATGCGGCGGATCAGCTCGAGCTGGAACGGCGATGCCAGCACACGAAGCTTCATGCCGTTCAGGTCTGCCAGCTTGAGGACCTGTTTCTTGGACAGGATGGAGGACGGCCCGATCGGCGCGAATCCCACGCCGACGAGTCCCTTGGCCTCGCCGAGCGAATAGAACGACTTCTGGATCGCCGGGTCCTGCACCACCTTCGTGACCTGATCCGTGTTGGAGAACAGGCCGGGCGCGCTCATCGCCTCGAACCGTTCATCAACACCGACGAGGAATTCCGGTGGGCCCATCCAGGCCTGAATCGAGCCGAACTGCACGCCTTCGATCTGGCGCGGAATGGAACCAAGCTGGCTCGCCGGATAGATTTCCGCCTTGATCCGTCCGCCGGAGTCCTTCTCGACCAGGGCGCCGAAGCGCTTGAGCCATTCGTGCTGGGTGTCGTTGATGGTCGCCGTCGACAGCTTCATCACGAACACCTTGTCGGCCTGCGCATGCGCGACAGAACCCAGGCAGGCGACCGCGCCGGCGGCCAGCACGGCGCCCAACGTCGAAAGCAGAACATGTCGAATACGCATCCCCAAACCCTCCCATTCGTCTGCAAAAGCATGACATAGGCGTCTGCAAAAGCATGACATAGGGTCGCCACCCTGACCAGTCCCCGGACTTCGCGCGCATAGCCGTCATAACGCCGCGGACGCTTGACTATTTTCTCCGGCACCGCAGGCTCATCGACGGCCGTTTCGCTCGCCCGCGCCGCCGGGATTAAGATGGCGAAAAGCGAGCCGGGAGAACGCCAAGGAGAGTGCCAAGGAGACTGTCATGCCGACGCCGGGATTGATTGTCGCGCCGCTCACTCCATTCACCGCCGACCTCAAGGTCGACGAGCCCGCGCTGGCGCGCCAGATCGACTACATCGTCAAGGACTGCCGAGCCACGATGGTTGTCGCCGCCGGCGTCGAGACGCAGGAATACACGTATCTCAGCTTCGAGCAGCGCAAGGACCTGATCCGCCGCACCATCGAGCTCACCGACGGCCGCGTGCCGGTGATGGTCGGTGTTTCGCATCCTTCGTTCCGCACCGCCGTCACGCTGGCGCAGGAGGCTGAGCGACAGGGCGCGGCGGCCATCCAGGTGCTGGCGCCGTTGCGTCCCTTCGCAGGACCACCGACACAGGCGGATCTCATCGCCTATTTCGAGGCGATCGGCCGCGAGACCAAATTGCCGATCACGCTCTATCTCAATCCAGGCCCCGGAGCCGACGTCTCGATTCCGGATACCATCGCACTCGCCATGCTGCCGCAGGTCCAGCTCATCAAGGAAAGCTCCCGCGATCTCGCCCGCGTGTCGCGGCTCATTGTCGAGATCGACCGCGCCGGCCACGCCCGCTACTTCACAACGATGCAGATGCTGCTCGCGACGCTTCAGCTCGGCGGCTCCGGCGCGACCATGCCGCCGCCGGGCTCCGAGATTGCGCGTGCCGTCATCGATGCCTTCGTCGCCAAGGACCACGAACGCGCCGCCGAGATCCAGCTTCAGTTCGCGCTGTTTCCGTCAAAGTGGATGCATCGAGGCCTGGCGCCCGCCATGAAGGCCGCGATGAATCTCATCGGCATTCCCGCGGGCGAGCCCTACCCGCCCTATTCGCCGCTGACGCGCGATGAGATGACGGCTCTGAAAGCTCTCTTGCAAACCACTGTGCTTGCGCCGCGCTTCAAGGCCGCGGCCGCTTAGAGGAGTTCGAGTCATGGCACAACAAGCCCCGCCGCCCAGCACGCCCTACGGCGCGCCGATCACACTTGCTGCTGCGAAACAGGCCATGGCGACGGCGGAGGCTGAAGCCGCCAAGAACGGCTGGGCGGTCACCATCGCGATTGTCGATTCCGGCGCCAATCTGGTGATGGTGCATCGGCTGGACAACGCGCAACTGTCGTCGGTCCGCATTGCCGAGGCCAAGGCCAAGACCGCCGCGGAATTCCGCCGACCGACGAAAGTGTTTGAAGACGCCGTCGCGGGCGGCGGCATCGGACTTCGTGTGCTGACATTCGGAGCAAGCGTCGCCGAAGGCGGCGTGCCAATCGTTTCCGGCGGCACGATTGTCGGCGCGATCGGCGTGTCGGGCGTGCAGTCGCATCAGGACGCGCAAGTCGCCCAGGCGGGCGCTGACGCAGTCAAATAGAGTGGTGCTTAAGCGACGCGCTTGGTTCTAAGCGACGCGCTTGGCTCTAAGCGACGCTCTTGGCTCTAAGCGACGCTCTTGGCCTGCGGCCGTGGCGGACCCACGCGATTCTCGGCGGGCCGCCTGCCCGGCAGAGCCTGCGACAAAAACGCCGCGAAGCGCTTCAACAGACTTCGCGGCGGCTGTCCTGTTTGCAAAGTCGCCATCGCATCGTTGTTGGATTCAGCGAGACAGCCTCGCAAGCGGATGCCGAACCAGAACAGTGGATTCCAACCCCGCCATACGGCGGCGGCGTCGCGGTACATCAAACCGGCCGAAATCTGCGGAACGCCGCCGAACACCTGCGGCATCACGTCGGAGATTTCGTTGTCGCTCAGCACATTCCATTTCGAGAAGCCGCCCATCATCGGCGAGCTGATCGAATAGACCACCCGACCGATCCGCGTTTCGCGAATCGGAAACGAGCACATCGGGCACGGCTCGACGTTGGAATAAAGCGTGCAGTCGGACAGATCCTTGCGGCCGAGAATCCGCTGCGCCTGGGAAATCGCAATAATCTCCGCATGCCGGGTGACGTCCGCATCGCGGGCCACGCGATTGGTGGTCTCGACGATCACCTCGCCGTCGCGGCAGATCACGCAGGAAAACGGCAACTCGTGAGCCCGAACGGCATCCGCCGACAGCTCAACGCAGCGCCGCATCATCTTCAGATCGATATCAGAGGGATTCATCGCTCAGCACCAACTCGCCGCTGACACGCGGCAGCCCCAGCCTAGCCGTGGCGGTTTGACCCGCTCCAACTGAAGGATTTCAACAAGCCCCCGCCATGCTCGAAACCAATCAATCCAACCTACGAAGAAAAGTTCCACAAAGCCTTAACCTAAGTTCCCATTTGGATCGCCGTCCCGCAAGTCTCCGATTTCGGAGGCTTTTTCGGGCCGAAAACGCCCCGCTTTTAGGTTTGTCGCCAATGCTGGCGGCTCGGTTCAAGCCTCTGCCGGGGTCGGCTCCGGCTTGAGCTCCGGCTTGGGCTGCTCGGGCGGCTTAGCCTTGGCGGGATCGGGCTCCTCGGCGGTCCGGGGCTTGCCCATCAGCGCCGGCTGGAAAAGCACTGCGGCAAACATGGTGGTCACCAGCGACAGGGCGAGCAGCTTACCCATACTGGAGGTGCCGGGATGGCTCGACAACCACAGGCTGCCGAACGCGGTGGCGGTGGTCAGCGCGCTCCAGATCACGGCTCGCGTCAGGCTTGATTGCAAGAGGTCGGACTGCCCCGCCCGCCACGCCATGATGTAATAGATCTTGAAGGCGACGCCGACGCCGAGCAGCAGCGGGAGCGCGATGATATTGGCGTAGTTGAGCGGCAGCCCGATCAGCACGCAGGCTTCGAGCGTAATCACACCCGCCACCAGCAGTGGAATGAGAGTGAGCAGGACGTCGCCAATGCGCTTGAGCACGATCCACAACAGGATCGCGATCGACACGAACGCGTAGATGCCGGCCATGACGAACGCATTCACGATGGTGTGGCCGGACTCCAGGATCGAGATCGGCGTGCCCACCGCATCCGGAAACACCGCCAGGATGGCACGGGCGAAATGCCGCAAAATCTCATTGTCGCTGGGATCGCCCTTGGGCGTTGCTTGCACCCGCTGGCGGCCATCGGTGCCGACCCACTGACGCAGCACGCTTTCCGGAAGAGTGCTGACCGACACCGGGCCGGCCTGCAAGTAACCGCGAAGCTCGCCGAGCGCGATCCGCAACGGCACGACGAATGCAGTTTCAACCGTGTCGCGCTGCGCCTTCTCGGCCTGCGCCAGACGCGTGAGGCTCGAAGCCAGACGATTGGCCTGGTCCGCGCCGCGTCCTGTGCTGGAGGCAGCCAGCCGTGTCAGCGTATCGGCCAGGCCACGGATCGCTGCAACATTCTGCGCGTCCGAGGGTCCGCGCGCGCCGTCCTCCGCCGACAGGCTTTGCTGAAGCTGCCGGGCCAGCCCGCGGATCAGCGCAAGCTTGCGGTCCTGGTCCACGGGAACAAGGCTCTTCACTGTGGCGACCTGATCGACGTCGGGAATCTTGCTGAGCCGATCAGCGATCGCATCGATCTCATTGGGGTTCGACCGCAGCACGTTGATCGCGTTGGCGCCGATCGTCGGATCTTTGCGCAGCTCAAGATAGGTCGCAACCGATTCGACTGCCGGACTGCGCAGGTTGATCGGGTTGAAATCGAAGTGCAGATAAAACAGCAGCGGCAGCCCGGCGATGGCGACAAGCGCCGTGCCGCCCACCACCGCAA
>Ga0075366_10001179_pt1 | contig 12962 bp, 9 predicted proteins | sample EndMethybrTD3031_FD_72351 | JGI IMG/M metagenome (GOLD analysis project Ga0075366, IMG submission 72351) | Populus endosphere microbial communities from Tennessee, USA - Endosphere MetaG P. TD hybrid TD303-1 | ecosystem: Host-associated > Plants > Roots > Endosphere | place: USA: Tennessee...
TTCATGTACGGCTTTGTCTCCGCGCTGCGGACGCAGACCGCTTTGGCCTTCAAGGAGGCCTTGCGCGGCATCGATGTGCTGGTGATCGACGACCTGCAGTTCCTGCAGGGCAAGGCGACCCAGGGCGAGTTCTGCCACACGCTCAACGCCCTGATCGACGCCGGCCGCCAGGTGGTGATCGCCTCCGACCGGCCGCCGACTGACCTCGAGAGCCTCGACGACCGTGTTCGCTCGCGGCTTGCCGGCGGCCTTGTGGTCGAGATGGGGGCGCTCGGCGAAGAGCTGCGCCTGGAAATTCTCAAGACCCGCGTCAGCGCGGCGCGGCAGTATCACCCGACCTTCGACGTGCCGGCCCCGGTGCTGGCCTATATCGCGAAGTCAGTGACCCACAACGGCCGCGACCTTGAAGGCGCCGTCAACCGGCTGCTCGCCCACAACAAGCTCACCGGCCAGCCGGTGACCATGGAAATGGCGGAGCGCGAGGTGCGCGACCTGATCCGCCCGCAGGAGCCCAAGCGCGTCAAGATCGAGGACATCCAGCGCATCGTGGCACGGCAATACAACGTCAGCCGGGCCGACCTGCTGTCGTCCCGCCGCACCGCCAACGTGGTCCGGCCGAGGCAGGTGGCGATGTATCTGGCCAAGACGCTGACGCTGCGTTCGCTGCCGGAAATCGGCCGCAGGTTCGGCGGCCGCGACCACACCACCGTGCTGCACGCGGTGCGTAAGATCGAAGGGCTGGTCGGCAACGACGCGATGCTGGCGGACGAAATCGAGGTTCTCAAGCGCCAGCTTCAGGAATAGCCATCTCTGCAGGCCTGCGGCATTCAGGCCCTCCCACCAGGAGGGCCTTTTTGCTTGCTTATTTCGAGGTGAATCGCAGGGAAAACCCGCGGTTCCCAGGCCACAAGGCTTGCAGAAGCCCATCAATCACGCCACTTTCGGAACCCCTACCGAGGCTGTCATGAAGGTTACCGTCGAGCGTGCCGAACTGTTGAAATCGCTGGGCCATGTCCATCGCGTGGTCGAACGGCGAAACACCATTCCGATTCTGGCAAACGTGCTGATCCGCGCCGAGAAATCGGCGCTCAGCCTGAAAGCCACCGACCTCGATCTCGAAGTCATCGAGTCGACGTCCGCGGAGGTTGCGCCGGCCGGCTCGACCACCGTGCCGGCCCACATGTTCTACGACATCGTGCGCAAGCTCCCCGAGGGCTCGCAGGTGGTGCTGGAGTCCTCCAGCGACCGCGCCGTGCTGGCGATCCGCGCCGGGCGCTCGCGCTTCACACTGCAGACGCTGCCGGAGAGCGACTTCCCCGATCTCGCGGCCGGCGACATGACGCACAAGTTCACGCTGCCGGCGGCAAGCTTGAAGCGGCTGATCGACAAGACGCAGTTTGCGATTTCGACCGAAGAGACGCGCTACTATCTCAACGGTATCTACCTGCATGTCGCGGGCACCGGAAAATCGCAGACGCTGCGCGCGGTCGCGACCGACGGTCATCGGCTGGCGCAAACCGACCTCGACTTGCCGGCGGGCGCGACCGGCATGCCGGGCGTCATCGTGCCGCGCAAGACCGTCACCGAAGTGCAGCGGCTGATCGAGGACAACGAGGCCGAAGTCTCGGTCGAGCTGTCGTCGGCGAAAATCCGCTTTTCGATCGGCAACGTCGTGCTGACATCAAAGCTGATCGACGGCACCTTCCCGGACTATCAGCGCGTCATTCCGAGCGGCAACGACAAGGAACTGGTGATCGACAAGAAGGACTTCGAGGCCGCGGTCGACCGCGTCTCGACGGTGTCGAGCGAGCGCGGCCGCGCCGTCAAGCTGTCGCTGTCCAGCGGCAAGCTGATCCTGTCGGTGACCAATCCGGATTCCGGCAGCGCCACCGAGGAGATCGAGGTCGAGTACGATTCCGACCCGATCGATATCGGCTTCAATTCGCGCTACCTGCTCGACATCGCGTCCCAGCTCGACGGCGAGGTGGCGGTGCTCAAGCTTGCCGATCCGGGATCGCCGACGCTGATCCAGGACAAGGACGCCAAGGGCGCGCTTTACGTGCTGATGCCGATGCGGGTGTGATTGCCCGCGGCTTGCTCCGGGACCCTCACGCCCTATTGTCGGGCAAGCTGATCGTGGCCTACGCATAGCCATGGCCGACGCCGCCCGAATCCACCGTCTCGCGCTGACGAATTTTCGCAGCTATCGCGCGACCTCGGTCGCGACCGAGCGCAATCTCGTCGTGCTGACCGGCCACAACGGCGCCGGCAAGACCAATCTGATCGAGGCGATTTCATTCCTGGTGCCCGGGCGGGGATTGCGGCGCGCGACTCTCGACGAAGTGCCCTTCGCCGAAGGCGACGGCTCATGGGCCGTGTCCGCGAATGTCGAGGGGATGCTCGGCCTTGCCATGCTGGGCACCGGCAATGAACCGCCTGCGGGCGAAGAAACAGCGCGCAGCCGCTTGTGCCGGATCGACCGCGAGCCGGTCGGATCTGCCGCGGCGTTCGCCGACCATCTGCGGGTCATTTGGCTCACGCCCGCGATGGACCAGCTCTTCATGGGGCCGGCGTCTGAACGGCGGCGCTTCCTGGATCGCCTGGTGCTTGCGGTCGATGCCGAGCACACCAGCCGCGTCTCGGCGCTGGAGCGCAGCCTGCGCTCGCGCAACCGTCTGCTGGAAGAGGCGCGCCCGGACACGCACTGGCTCGATGCCATCGAGCACGAAACCGCCGAGCTTGCTGTCGCAGTTGCAGCCGGACGCTCGGAGACGGTGCGGCGCCTGCAGGGCGCGCTTGAGCAGCGCCGGGACGACGCGTTCCCGTCGGCCGAGATTGCCCTCGACGGCTGGATGGAACAGGGGCTGCTCGGCCATCCCGCGGTTGAGATCGAGGAGCGTTACCGCACGATCCTCAAGGACAGCCGGCCGCGCGACGCGGCGGCCGGGCGCACGCTCGACGGTCCGCATCTCACCGACCTCGCCGTGGTCTATGCGCCGAAGAGCATTCCGGCCGCCGACGCCTCGACCGGCGAACAGAAGGCGCTGCTGATCGGGCTGGTGCTGGCGCATGCCGGCCTGCTCGCCGAAATGACCGGCTTTGCACCGGTGCTGCTGCTCGACGAGGTCGTGGCGCATCTCGATCCCGGACGGCGAACCGCGCTCTACGATGCGCTGAACAGGCTCGGCGCGCAGGTCTGGATGACGGGCGCCGATCCGGCGGCTTTTGCCGATATTGCAGGGCAAGCCGACGTCTTCACGGTGGGTGGCGGCCAGATCCAGCGCGGGCGCTGACACCCAACATCGGAAATGTTCCACGCCAGGGCGCACACAATTGGGTGTTCTATTTGGCTCACATCTCGGGTTCCCGGAACATCCGCGCGCGCGCCGGCTTAACCTCGGTGTTAAGGGGGGCCAAAAATGAGAAGAAAGATGATCGAAGCCCAACGAGAGGACCACGCGATGTCCGCCGTCGAGCCGGCGAGAGAACGAATTCAGCGGCGGTTGCAAGACGCTGTCGATCGGCTTCGCCAAGACATGGATCAGGTCGAATTCTGGACCGAGGTGCTTGGCTGCCTGGCGCGCCCGGTGCCGGATTACACCGCCGGCACCACCGTGTTGAACCGGTTTGCGTTGCCGCAGCAAGGCTCCGGCGCCTCGGACAGCATGGCAGATTTGGGCTCGAATCGAAGCGCTGAAAAAGCCGAGATTCGCCAGCCTGACAGGCCAGCAAACGCAGGCCGTTCCCGGCACTGATTCGGGTCTCGTTTTCGGCCGGCTTCTCCTTGAAAAATCGCCTTTGAATCAACATATTAGCGCGGTCCAATTAGCGCTGTACGGCACTGGCGTTTTTGTGCCAAATCAGGCTGATTCTCAGGCAATTTTCGACAGTGATTCGAGGCAGATTGCATGGCCGAGCCCGCTCGCGACATTTCCACCGACTACGACGCAGACTCCATCAAGGTCCTCAAAGGCCTCGACGCGGTGCGCAAGCGGCCGGGCATGTATATCGGCGACACCGATGACGGCTCGGGCCTGCATCACATGGTCTACGAGGTCGTCGACAACGCGATCGACGAGGCGCTGGCCGGGCACGCCACCGCGGTGAACGTCATCCTCAACCCCGATGGCTCGTGCACCGTGAACGACAACGGCCGCGGCATCCCGACCGACATCCACAAGGGCGAAGGCATCTCGGCGGCCGAGGTCATCATGACCCAGCTCCACGCCGGCGGAAAATTCGACCAGAACTCCTACAAGGTTTCCGGCGGCCTGCACGGCGTCGGCGTGTCGGTGGTCAATGCCCTGTCGACGTGGCTCAAACTGACGATCTGGCGCGACGGCAAGGAAAACTCGATTGAATTCCGCGATGGCGATGCGGTGGCGCCGCTTGCGATCACTGGCGAGGCCGGCGACAGGCGTGGAACCGAGGTCACGTTCCAGCCTTCGAAGCAGACTTTCACCATGACGGAGTTCGATTTCGCGACGCTGGAGCATAGGCTGCGCGAACTCGCCTTCCTCAACTCCGGCGTTCGCATCGTGCTGTCCGACATGCGGCATGCGGTCGAGAAGCGCGAGGAGCTGTTCTACGAAGGCGGCGTCGAGGAATTCGTGAAGTATCTCGACCGCAACAAGACCTCACTCATTCCCGCGCCGATCATGATCAAGTCCGAGCGCGACGGCGTTACGGTCGAGTGCGCGCTGACCTGGAATGACAGTTATCACGAGACCGTGCTCTGCTTCACCAACAACATTCCGCAGCGCGACGGCGGCACGCATCTCGCGGGCTTCCGCGGCGCGCTGACGCGTCAGGTCACCAGCTACGCCCAGAGCGGCGGGATGGCGCGCAAGGAGAAGATCGACGTCACCGGCGATGACTGCCGCGAAGGCCTGACCGCGGTGCTGTCCATCAAGGTGGCCGATCCGAAATTCTCGTCGCAGACCAAGGACAAGCTTGTCTCCTCGGAAGTCCGCCCCGCCGTCGAAGGCGCGCTCAATGAACGCCTGGCCGCCTGGTTCGAGCAGCATCCCGCGGATGCCAAGACGATCGTCGCCAAGGTTGTCGAGGCTGCCGCAGCCCGCGAAGCCGCGCGCAAGGCCCGAGAACTGACGCGGCGCAAAGGCGCGCTCGACGTCAACTCCCTGCCCGGCAAGCTCGCCGACTGCCAGGAGCGCGACCCGTCGAAGTCGGAGCTGTTCATCGTCGAGGGCGACAGCGCCGGCGGCTCAGCCAAGCAGGGCCGCAACCGCGAGTTCCAGGCCGTCTTGCCCCTCCGGGGCAAGATCTTGAACGTCGAACGCGCTCGCTTCGACAAGATGCTGGGCAGCCAGGAGATCGGCACGCTGATCACGGCGCTCGGCACCGGCATCGGCACCGAGGAGTTCAACGTCGACAAGCTGCGCTACCACAAGATCATCATCATGACGGACGCCGACGTCGACGGCGCCCACATTCGCACGCTGCTGCTGACGTTCTTCTACCGGCAGATGCCGGAGCTGATCGACCGCGGCCATCTCTACATCGCGCAGCCCCCGCTCTACAAAGTGGCGCGCGGCAAGTCCGAACAGTATCTCAAGGACGAGCGCGCGCTTGAGGATTTCCTGATCTCGTCAGGGCTCGAAGAGGCCGTGCTCAAGACCCATTCCGGCGACTCGCGCGCGGGCGTCGACCTGCACGACCTGATCGAGCAAGGCCGCGTCATCCGCAACGTGCTTCACGGCATTCACAGCCGCTACAATCGCAAGGTCGTCGAGCAGGCGGCGATTGCCGGCGTGCTCAACATCAAGATCACCGAGGACACCGCCACCGCCGACAAGGCCGCCGGTTATATCGCCAAACGCCTCGACGCATTGTCGGACGAGACCGAGCGCGGCTGGGAGGGCAAGTTCGTCGAGGGCGAAGGCTTCCTGTTCGAACACACCGTTCGTGGCGTCAAGGACGTTGCGATGATCGACTATGCGTTGCTCAACTCGGCCGACGCCCGCAAGCTCGATGAGTATGCGGCTGCGCTGCAGACCGTCTACGTCCGGCAGGGCACGCTTCGGCGCAAGGACGAGGAAACCACGATCCACGGCCCGGTCAGCCTGTTCGAGGCGATCACCCAGACGGCACGCAAGGGCCTCACGCTGCAGCGCTACAAAGGACTGGGCGAGATGAACCCGGGGCAGCTCTGGGAGACCACGCTCGATAGGGACGCGCGTCTGCTGCTGCAGGTGAAGGTCAAGGAGATCGACGAAGCGAGCGACATTTTCGCCAAGCTGATGGGCGACGACGTCGAGCCGCGCCGCGACTTCATCCAGGAAAACGCGCTGGCGGCAAGCGTCGACGCCTAAATAGCAAAGCGCGGCCCGCTGTTGCGGACCGCGCAGTTAACTGATCACACGAAGGCAGGATCAGCTGAGACGCGCGCCGGTTTGGTCCGGTGCGCGTGTTTTATTTTCAGCAGCTGGACGACCGATACCAGGTCCAGCCGTACGGGATGTAAGCGGTATGGCAGCCGCCGTAGCCGTAGCCGCTCGACCCCCAGCCGTTCGAACCCCAGTTGTTGTAGGCGTAGGAAGGGCCGGTCTGCGTGCAGCCGCCGCCATAGCATGGCGTCCCGTAGTAGGACGAGCCGTAGCCATAGCCGTAGTTGCGATAGCCGTAGCCGTATCCGTAGTTACGATAGTACGGCCGGTCGTAATAACCGTAGCCGTTGCCGTAGTAGGACGAACCGTTGGAATAGCCGTTCCCGTAGTAGCCGTTGGAATAGCCGTTGCCGTAATAGCCGTTCGAGTAGCCATTGCCGTAATAGCTGCCATTGGAGTAGCTGCGGCCACCGTAGTAGCTGTCGCCGTCGTAGTAGCTGCTTGAGCTGTAGGACGGCCGCTCATAATAGGTCGTGTGATACGTCGGGCTGCCGTAGTAGCTCCGCTGATAACGCGGCCGATCGTAATAGGTGTCGTCGCTGTAGCTTCGGTACGACGGCTCGCTGTACGAGCGATAAGTCGGCCGCTCGTCGTAACGCTCATAGCGTTCATAGGATGGGGCCGAGCGGTAACCGTCGTCTCGATACCCGTACCCGCTATCGCGATAACCATCGTCGCAGTTGCCATAGCAACCTGCCGACGCCGTCGACGCACCGAACAACAGCGCAGCCGACGCAATCAATGCACACGCAACTCCACGCATCTTGGCCTCCTGGATGCCACACCAGTATGAGGCCCGATCCTAGCCCGGAGTTAACGTTGCGTTAACCATATATGTCCCTGAAATCACATTAATTTTAGCGCTGACTTCGCCACAATTCCGGTTCAAAATGAAACACCTTGGGACGCTTAAATCTCACAAGCCGGCCCGACCTCGCGCTTACGCGAGGTCGAAATATTCCTTGTGCTCCCAGGCCGTAACCTCTTCGGCATTGCCGGATTGGCTGCCGGTTTCGGCGTCGCAACGCGCGATCTCGGCCTCCTTGATCCGCGCGTAGTAGTCGACAAAGGCGTCGCCGAAGCCCGAGCGGAAGCAGGCGCTGTCCTTCAACGCGGCAACCGCTTCAGCGAGCGATTTCGGCAGCGGCTCCGCCTTGATCTCGTAGGGCGAGTCCGCCGACGGCCCCGGCGCAAGTTTACGCGCGACGCCATCGAGGCCGGCGTGGATTTGCGACGCCATGTAGAGATAGGGATTGGCCAACGGCTCGCCGACGCGGTTTTCCAGATGTGTCGCCGGATCGCCCGGCGCACCGAGCACGCGGACCATCACGCCGCGATTGTCGTTGGCCCAGATCGCCTGAATCGGCGCCATCGAGTTCACACCGTGATAGCGCTTGTAGCCGTTGATGGTCGGCGTGGTGAAGACCGCGGCCGCCCGCGCATGCGCGATCAGACCGGCCAGATACTGACGGCCGAGCCGCGACAGCAATTCGGTCTTGTCGCTCGACACGAAAAGATTCTGCTTCGATTTCACATCGACCAGCGACTGGTGCAGATGCCAGCCGCTGGCGAACGCGTGCGGCAAGCGCGGCCGGCACATCAGGCTCGCCAGATAGCCGTGCCGGCGTGCCACCTGCTTCAGCGCGCTCCTAAACAGCACCATGGTGTCGGCGGCGGCGAGGCCCGGCTGCGGCGCGAAGGTGAATTCATACTGGCTTGGGCCGAGCTCCACTTCGAGCGAACGCAGCGGCATGTCGAGCGCCTGCATCGCCTTGCGCAACACTTCGAGGATCGGATCGACCTGATCGAACCGCGACTCGGTGAGATACTGAAAGCCGTGCGTGGTGTGCTCGACCGCGGGTGCTTCGGGCTGCCAGGTCAGTGTGTCCGGCGAAAGCTTCGGATCGATGATCTTGAACAGCTGGAACTCGACCTCGAGCCCGGCGAAAGAACCAAAGCCAAGTTTCGCGAGCCTACCGAGCGCATCGCGATAGCGCGCCCGCGTGCAGAACGGCACCGGCTTGCCATTGGTGAAGTAGTTGTCGCACAGCACCCAGCCGGTCTTGTTGGCCCAGGGCAGAATGCGGAACGTCGCCGGGTCCGGCACCATGACGAAATTGCCGGCGCCCGCCATCTCGTCGACGCCCATGCCGCCGCCGGCCGCGAACACCTTGAACACCGTGCGATGCGAGGTGTCCTTGGCGAGCAGCGTCGACGTCATCGCCACGCCGGCGCGCATCGCATTCGAGGCTTCCGACGCAACCAGCGTCTTGCCGCGCAGCACGCCGTGCTGATCGCAAAATGCGAAGCGGACGGTTTCGAGCTTCTCGCGCGCGATGATGCGATCGACCGCCGCTGCCGCACGGCGCTGTTCGGCGCTCCACAGCTCGTGGCGGTCGACGAAGCTCAGGGTCGCCTTCGATTTACGCTGAGCCATCGAGGGATCGCGATCAATGCCCGTTGGCCCAGCTCGCCGCCTTGCGCTTGCTGAGATCGGTCTTCTGCCAATAGCCCTGCCAGTCGTCGGTCGGACCGATGCCGTCGATGGCGGCGGGGCCGGTGAGCTTCGGCGCGCTTTGCGGGTCGAGCACCATCAACGGCCGGCCGCCGCTCTTGGTATCCTCGATCGCCTGGCGCAGCAGCCGCCGATAGGCGTTGATCGCCTTGTCGGACTGGCCGAGATGCTCCTTGGTGCGATCCTGAATGGCGCCCATCGATTCGCAGGCCCACTGGTCGTGCACGTTGATGTCGGCGCCCATGCCCGTATAGGTCTCGTGCTCCTGCTCGTGCGGATCGAAGCCGTAATCGTTGCTCTTGTTCTTGCGCGGGATGTAGTCCGGCAGTTCATAGAGTTCGAGCCGCTGACGGCGCATCTCGTCCTTGTTCACCGGTGCGCCGAAGCTGGTGAAGATCGCGTACCAGTAGTGCCTGGTGTCGTCGATCGGCACATGCCATTGCGTGATGGTGATCTCCCGGCTCATCGGCAGAATGAACGCATTGGGGAACATCAGATTGGTGACGCGCACATGGGTGTTGCGGTCGCTGATCTGCCGCAGTGTCACGATCCGGAAGCCAAAGTCGGTCGGCTCGACCTCGATCGTCGGGCGCGGAAACTCGCGCATGATCTTGGTCATCGGCATGTCGGAGTCGATCGAGGTGTCGCGGAACAGCTTGCCGTAGCCCTCCTTCGGATCCTCGTCGTGAAAGAAGCGATGCAGGAACGAGGTGTGCGCCGGATCGATGCCGACTTCGAGCGATTGCAGCCAGTTGCAGTCGATCATGCCCTTGAACGCAAAGGTGTGGCTGTCGGGCGCGACGAAGCAGTCGAAGTGCGGAAACGCCGGCGGCTCTCCCGGCCCCATATAGGCGAACAGGATGCCGCTCCGCTCGACCACCGGATAGGCCTTCTGCCGGATGTTGGCGCAGAGGTTGGAGCCATCCGGTTCGGCCGGGGTCTCCAGGCACTTTCCGGTCGTGTCGAACAGCCAGCCGTGGAAAGCGCAGCGCAGTCCAGCGTCTTCCAGCCGCCCGTAGGCCAGATCAGTGCCGCGGTGCGGACAGGCGCGCTCGACCAGGCCGTAGCGGCCTTTGCCGTCGCGGAACAGCACGAGGTTTTCGCCGAGCAGCTTCACCGGCCTGATCGGACGGTTGGTGCCGCTGAGTTCGTCGACCAGCGCCACCGGCTGCCAGTAGCGGCGCATCAGGCTGCCGCTCGCGGTGCCGGGGCCGACGCGGGTGATCAGATCGTTCTGTTCCTGGCTGAGCATGGACGGGCTCCTGAAGTGCTTTGACCTTACCCCAAGGGAGGATTAGGGTTGTTCGCTGACCGAACGAATGTTCGAATTAGATCAAATCGAACCGGCGATTGCAACCGAGGACCGCGACCGTGCCGCGCGTCAAACGATCCGAAGCCGAGCAGAATCTCGTCGAAGCCGCGGGGCCAGACTTCCTCGAGGCGCTGGCGCGCGGCTTGCGGGTGATCGAAGCGTTCGGCCGCGACCGCCGGCAGCTCACGCTGAGCGACGCCGCCCGCGCGGTCGACCTGCCGCGCGCCTCGGTCCGGCGCACGCTGCACACGCTGGTGCAGCTCGGCTACGCCGAGACCGACGGCCGCCTGTTCCGGCTGACGCCGCGCATTTTGACTTTGGCGAGCAGCTATCTGCTGTCCGACCCGCTCGCGGAAATCCTGCAGCCCGCGGTGGAGCGCGTCAGCGCCGAGGTCAAGGAAGCCTGCTCAAGTGCGGTCATGGACGGCGACGAGGTCGTCATGATCGCGCACGCCTCGCCGAACCGCCTGATGGCCGTCAGTGCGCAGATCGGGCTGCGGCTTCCGGCGCACGCAAGTTCACTCGGCCGCGTGCTGCTCGCAGCCCTCGATGACCGCGCGCTGGACAAGCATCTGGCGCGCATCAAGCCCTTAAAGCTCACGCCCACGACTGTGGTCGACAAAGGCGAGCTCCGCAAAGCGATCCTCAAGGCGCGGCACGACGGCCACTCGCTGGTCGATCAGGAGGTCGAGACCGGATTTCGTTCGATCTCGGTGCCGCTGCGCCGGCTTGATGGCACGGTGATCGGCGCGCTGAACATCGGCGTTCACAGCGAGCGCAGCTCGCCTGCCGTGATGCTCAAGACGTTTCTGCCGGTGCTCACCGAAATGTCGAACCGGCTACAGCGGCAGTTGATCTGAGGCGTTGACCTCTCCGCGGTCATTCCGGGACGCCGCGAAGCGGCGGGCCCGGAATCCAGAGCAAAAGAAAATCCCGATGTTTCTGGATTCCGGGTTCGGTGCTTCGCGCCGCCCCGGAATGACGAGGGTTACTTCCGATACGACCGCGGATCGCGGACGGGCCAGCGGCCCGCCTCCACGCGCGCGATGAAGTCGGCGACCGCATCGTTGAACATCGCCGGCTCTTCCTGGTTCACCACATGGCCGCACTTGGGAAACACCATCAGGCCCGAGGTCGGCACCCACTGCTTGAGCAGGAAGCTCGGCTCCAGACACGGCTCATCTTCGTCGCCCACGACAATGAGCATCGGCACCGCAATCTTCCGGAGGCGATCTTCGAAGTCGTAGATCGATGGCCGCTCCGCCTGGAAGCCGCGCATGGTGTTGCCGGAGCCGAGACTGTCATGTTCGGAGAACATCCGGTTGAACTCGGCGAAGCCGCGCGGGTCCTTCACTTCAAAGGGAATGCGGGCCGGGCTGAGGCCATATGTCCTGACCACCTCAGGCGACCCCTTGGCGATGAACTCGTCGGCCAGCATCTTCGAATGCTTGCGGAACTCTTCGGTCTGCGCCCGCTCGGAGCCGGAGCCTGCGCCCGCCGCAACCAGCGACAGCGCACGATCCGGATAGTCGAGCCCAATCTGGATCACGGTGTAGCCGCCCATCGACAGGCCGACGAAATGCGCCTTGTCGATATTCAGATGATCCAGCACCGCAACCGCATCGCTCGACCAGTGCTTGTAGCTGTAGTCCTTCCAGTCCTTCGGCACGTCCGACGGCTTGTAGCCCCGCGCCGAATAACTGATGCAGCGATGCCGCCGCGACAAAAACCGCATCTGCGGTTCCCAGTTGCGATAATCGCCCGCGAACTCGTGGCAGAACAGGATCGGCGAGCCGCTGCCGGCCTCTTCGTAATAGAGCTTCACATTGTTTTTGGTCGTGGCGTACGGCATTGCGATTCCTCAGTGCTTCTCTCAACGTTTTCTGGCCGGACCGTCGGCGAAATAGCGGCTCTGGAAGGTGTGCTCGTCGACGTTTTGCTTCAGCGCCCAGTCGGCCAGCTCTTCGTGGGTGGTGAACCAGACGTCGCGCGATTTCTGCATGTACTTGAGCAGCTCGGTGAGCACCGCGGTGATCAGCGCCCGCCCGCCAAACTGGCAATGGATCACCAGCGTCTGCAATCCGATGGTCTCGTTCTGGCGCAGATAGTCGAACGTGCCGCGATGCACGTCGAACAGATCGCGGGACGAGGCGCGCAGCACGCGATTGTCGGAAAAATCCGTGGTCGGCACGCCGGCGATCGGCCCATGCGGCGTGTGAATTTTAATTGGCAGATCCGTGTAGGTGACGTCGCACGTCCAATAAAGACCGTTCTGCTTGAGCAGGCCCGCGGTCTCCGGCGTAAATGCCACCACCGGGCTGCCCCAGCCGGTGATCTTCTTGCCGGCGCAACCTTGCAGCATGTCGATGCTTTTGCGGATCAGCGCGTTCTGTTCGTCCGGCTGGAAATAAGACGGCAGGTCGTCCTGGGTGTAGGAGTGCGCCGCGATGTCGAAACCGGATTTGGCGATCTGCTTCACCGCGTCCGGATAAACCTCGGTGCAGCGGGCGTTGACGAAGAACGTCGCCGGAATGCCGAGCCGGTCCAGCGTGTGCATCAACCGCCAGACGCCGACGCGACCGCCATAGGTCGACCAGGCCTTGGCGGCGTGATCGACGGTGCCTTTCTTCAGATGCGTGGTCTGCACCGAATAGTTCGGCGCGCTGTCGTCGGGCCAGGTCTCGAACATGATCGTCACCGACACGGCGACCTTCTTGCCGTTCGGCCA
>Ga0075366_10001180_pt1 | contig 12959 bp, 15 predicted proteins | sample EndMethybrTD3031_FD_72351 | JGI IMG/M metagenome (GOLD analysis project Ga0075366, IMG submission 72351) | Populus endosphere microbial communities from Tennessee, USA - Endosphere MetaG P. TD hybrid TD303-1 | ecosystem: Host-associated > Plants > Roots > Endosphere | place: USA: Tennessee...
CGAGGAAGGTGTGGTCGCCATCCCCAAGGACAAGGCCGACGCGGTGCTGAAGCGGGCCGAGGAGATCGCGCTGCGCGAGCAGCGGATGCTGCCGCTGATCCGCAAGCACAAGTCGGTCGGCGAGGCGGTCAAGGCGTACAACTGGATCTAGGCAGGCTGGCGACCTCTAATTACCAACTGCCAACTGCCAACTTCCAAGGAACTCCCAACTCCCAACTTTCAAGCCGCCGCTGCCGAATGATGGTCATCGTTCATGTCCACGTGAAAGTCGTTCCGGATGGCGTTGATGCGTTCCGGGAGGCGTCGCTCGCCAACGCGCGGGCCAGCATCGAGGAGCCCGGCGTCGCCCGCTTCGACGTCATCCAGCAGGAGGACGATCCGACCCGCTGGGAACTGATCGAGATCTACCGGACGCCCGAGGCTGCTGCTGCGCACAAGGCGACGGCGCACTACGCCACCTGGCGCGATGCCGTGGCGCCGCTGATGGCCGAGCCGCGCTCGAGCACGAAGTACCGTGCCATCTTCCCCGAGCGACTGTGAGCGGACGCCGCCGGCCGCCTTCGAGCTGGCGACGGCGGCGCGCATCGTCTTCGGCGCCGGCCGGGTCCGCGAGCTGCCCGCGATCGTCGCCGGCCGGCGGACGCTGCTCGTCACCGGCCGCCGCGGATCGCCCATCCCACTCGACGCGGCGCACCACGTCCGCGTCGACGGCGAGCCGACCATCGACGACGCGCGACGGGCCGCGGCGCACGGCGACGTCGAGATCGTCGTCGCCATCGGCGGCGGGTCGGCGCTCGACCTGGGCAAGGCCGCCGCGGCGCTGATCGCCAACAGTGGCGATCCGCTGCGCTACCTCGAGGTGATCGGCGAGGGGCAGCCGCTGCCACGCCCCTCGCTGCCGTGCATCTGCGTGCCGACGACCGCCGGCACCGGGGCGGAAGTGACACGGAACGCCGTCCTCGGCTCGCCGGCGCATGGCGTCAAGGTGAGCCTGCGCAGTCCGCACATGCTGCCGGCGGTGGCCCTGGTCGATCCCGAGCTGACCTACGACCTGCCGCCGGCCCTGACGGCGTCGACCGGCCTCGACGCCCTGACGCAACTGATCGAGCCGTTCGTCAGCAGCAAGGCGAACGCCTTCGTCGACGCGATCTGCCGCGACGCGATTCCGCGCCTGATCGCCGCGCTGCCGCAGGCCTGCGCCGGCGATCGCGCCGCTCGCACGGAGATGGCCTACGCCAGCCTCTGCGGCGGGCTGGCCCTCGCCAACGCGGGCCTCGGCGCGGTGCACGGCTTCGCCGGTCCCCTCGGCGGCCGCTTCCCCGCGCCGCATGGCGCGATCTGCGCGGTGCTGCTGCCCCACGTGGTGGCGGTCAACGCGGCGCGCACCGGCGATCCGAAGTTCGCCGAGCTGGCGGCGATGACCGGAGACCTGGCGGCTTTCGTCGCCCAGTTCGCACTGCCGCCGTTGTCCACGTACGGCATCGGCGAGGGTGACGTGCCCGCCGTCGTGGCGCAGGCCAAGCAGGCCAGTTCGATGAAGGCGAACCCCGTCGCCCTCTCCGACGCCGATCTCGCCGACGTGCTGTCGCGCGCGATCGGGTAGCGGGGTGCAGCACTGCGCACAAAGTGACGTCCATTCTGCCTGGACAAATGCCGATGATCGAAGGAAGGCATCGTGGACACCGCAGACCCGCGCAGGGACAGCCATCGGGTGAGCGCCATCACGGCGCCGCACGCCCGTGCCCACCACGAATCGCCGATCGCCTGGGCCAGTCCGGCCATGAGCGCCCTCCTGCAGGGAGCGGCCGAGATTGGCGGTTCCGACGCCAAGGTCCTCATCGGCGGCGAAACCGGGGCAGGCAAGGAAGTCGTCGCCCGCCACGTGCACGCCAACTCGCCTCGCGCGCACCGGGCCCTGGTGACGGTCAATTGCGCCGCCCTCTCGGACGGCTTGCTCGAATCCGAGCTGTTCGGCCACGCCCGCGGCAGCTTCACCGGCGCCTACCGCAGCAAGATCGGGCTGCTGCAGCTCGCCCACCACAGCACGCTCTTTCTCGACGAGGTCGGCGAGATGAGCCCGCGGATGCAGGCGCTGTTGCTCCGCTTCCTCGAGAACGGCGAGGTGCAGCCGGTCGGAGCCGACGGGGCGCGGACCCGCGTCGACGTCCGCGTCATCGCCGCCACGCACGTGGATCTCGACGACAGCGTCGCCGCCGGCCGCTTCCGCAGCGATCTGCTCTATCGGCTGCGGGTCATCTATCTGCTCGTGCCGCCGCTGCGTGATCGCCGCGAGGACATCCCGGTGCTGGTCGAGCACTTCCTCGAGAACGCCGGGAGCCGCGCGTCCGTGTCGGACGCGGCCATGCAGCTCCTGGTCGCTTATCACTGGCCGGGCAACGTCCGCGAGGTGCGCAACGTCGTCGAACAGATGGTGGCGCGCGCACCGGGCGACGTGCTCCTGCCGGCGCATCTCCCCAGTGGATTCGGCCAGACCGACCGCAAGGCGCTGGCGAGCGTCGAGCGACGACGACACGCCTCCGACGAGCTCTATCAGGCGCTGGTGTCGGGCCAGTGCTCGTTCTGGGATGACATCCACCCGCTGTTCCTGCTGCGGGACATCACGCGCCACGACGTCCGCGAGCTGGTGCGGCGTGGCCTGGCCAAGGCTCGAGGCAACTACCATGCCCTGCTGACGCTGTTCGGTCTGCCGCAGAGCGACTACAAGCGGTTCCTGAATTTCCTCACCACGCACGACTGCAGCGTCGACTATCGGCCGTTTCGCAACGCCAAGCACGACGAACCGCCGGCGCGCGTGCCGTACATGCAGCTGCTGCGCAGAGAGCCCGATCGGCAACCGAGAGCAGACGTTCCCCATGATCCCCTTCGATGAACTGAAGTCGCCCGCGGTCGCCCTGGCCTGGCACGAGATCGCCGCGCTGGTCCTCGACGCCGCGACCGCGCTCGACGAGCAGCCGGACGGCGATCTGGCCGATCTCGCCGCCATCCAGCTGGCCGGCGAGGGCTACGTCGTGCTGCGACACGGCGGCGAGGAGGGGGCACCGGTCCTCCAGCTGGCGCGCCTGCTCGAGGCTCTGCTCCAGGACCTGCCTGCGCCCGACGCGCTGCGTGAGCTCGCTGCGCGGCATCTGGCCGCCCCGCGGGGCGAGGGCGGCGCCGAGGCGTTCGTGGCCGAGCTGTCGCGGTTCGAGCGGCCCGACCGGACCGCCGTCCTGGCGCAGCTCGCCGCGCGCGCCGCTTCGGTCGAGCGCCACGTCGAGGGTTCGACCGCGATCGCGCAGCTGGCGTCTCGGGTGCGGGCTCAGGAACGGGCTGCGCCGGACGCGGCCGCCGGCGCTGCGGCCGGGCGGGGGAAGCGCCTGTCGGCTCCCATCGTCGCGGCCCTCGCTGTCGCCGCGGTGGCGGCCGGGGCGCTGACGCTCGCGTATGTCTACGCGCCCCAACGTCCTCCGGGCGCTGCCCCTCAGCCGGTCGTCGAGCGGGTGCGGGCCGGAGCGGCGGTGCTCGTCGACGCCGCCAAGCAGGTGCTCCGGCCGACGCCGCCACCCGACCCGGCGCCAGCGCCCAGCGCTCCTCCCGCCGCCCGCGTCCAGGCGCGACGCGCGGCTCCGAAGCGAGCGACGGCACCCGCTCCATCATCCGATGACGTGGTGAGCCTGGCGTCGCTCGACGGTCGCGTGCCGATGCCCGAGCCTGACGCCGCAACGAGTCCCGCGCCGGAACCAGCCAATCCGACGGTCTACACGTCCGCCGACGCGGACGTCACGCCGGCCGCGCTCCTTCGTCCGCACCTGCCGTCGCAGCCGCCGTCGAGCATGCCGCTCGACGACGTCGGCACGCTGGAGCTGATGGTGACGGAAGCTGGGCGGGTGGCGCACGTCAAACTGGTGTCGACGTCCAACCGCTATCAGGAGCGGATGCTGGTCGCCGCGGCCAAGACCTGGCGCTTCCAGCCGGCGATGAAGGACGGCTCCCCGGTGCGCTTCCGGCTGCGTCTCCGGATTACGGTGTAGTCGGTATCCGCGTAGCGACCACACCGTGAGCCACTTCCTCTCCCCACTCGTCTCGTCGCCCGATCAGCCGTGGGGAGTCCGCAATACCACGTCAGGACGCGTCGTCGTCTCGCGCCTCGAGGCAGCGTTCGACTCCGCGACGCGGAAGAAGGGTCTCCTCGGCCGGGACCGGCTCGAGCCCGGCGGGGGCCTGGTGATTGCGCCCTGCGGCGGCGTGCACACCTTTTTCATGCGGTTTCCCATCGATGTGCTGTTCGTCGCGCGCGACGGGCGTGTCGTCAAAGTGCGCCCCGCCGTGAAGCCCTGGCGCCTGGCGCTCGCCGTCACCGCGTTCTGCGTGATCGAGCTGCCGGCAGGCGTCGCCGCCGCCTGTGAGACGCGCGCCGGCGATCGACTCGAGCTCCTCCCCTCTCCGGGCACCGCAGCGGATCGTTGCTCTCCGTCCGCGTGACCTTCGTCTAGTCCGGCCCAGAACATCGACAAACCGCCGCAACGGCGCGGCTCGCCGGGCTGTGCAGCCGTGCGCGTCCTCGTGCCGGTTCCATTAGCCCAGCCGTTGGTATCGCGCTTGCCTTAGCAGGGCACCAAGCGCGTGTCCCTCGAGCATGACGGGCAGAGGCGGCGTCAACCGCCGACACGGTGTGTCGTTCACCCAGCCGACGTCACCCATGCCGATGGCAGTCGCCACTTGTGTCAACCAGCGGAGTGAGAGCTCCCCCATCGCTCGGAGAAGACAGACATGAAGAACCTGCTCGCTCGTTTCGTTCGTGAAGAAGAAGGCCAGGACATCATCGAGTACGCGCTGCTCGGCGCGTTCATCTCGATCGTCGCCATCACCGCCATCACCGCGGTGGGTGCGGACGTGAACCGGATCTTCGGGGCGATCAACACCGCTCTGGGCTAAACGCTCGCCGCTGCCGGAGCAGGACGCCCCACCGGGGGCGCCTGCTTCGACAGTCCCTCATCGCCAAGTCCCGGAGAGTCACACATGAAGAAGCTCATCGCTCGTTTCGTTCGCGAAGAAGACGGCCAGGACATCATCGAGTACGCGCTGCTCGGCGCGTTCATCTCGATTGTCGCGATCGCCGCGGTCACCGCGGTCGGCCTGGACGTGGATCGGCTGTTCGGCCTGATCAACGTGGCATTGGGCTAGTCGTTGCCGATGCTGGAGCCGGGCGCCTCACGTGGGGCGCCCGCTTCACCATCTTCCTTCACCCACGACACACCGATGATCAGCCCCCTCCACCGCGCACTCCAGCGCCGCAGACCTCGAGGTACCGCGAGCCGCCAGGTCCCCGGCCTGCGGGCGTTCATCGGCGACGAACGTGGCCAGGACATCATCGAATACGGCCTGCTCAGCGCGTTGTTCGGCATCGTCTGCATCGTCGTCTGGGTTTCGATCCAGGGACGCCTGCGGGACAACTATCTCGGCTACGACTCCGGCGTCCAGAGCATCTGGGCCTCGCCGGATCCAGGGGGGTCGTAGCCATGGACTTCGCCAGCGCTGCCGCCCTGGTCCTCGCCGCGATTGCGTGCTGGACGGATCTGCGAACGCGCCGTATCCCGAACGTCCTGACGTTCGGCGCCGCCGCTGCCGGCCTGGTGTTTCACGCCTTCTTCAGCGGCAGTGGACCGCTCATCGCTCTGGCCGGCTGGTTGACCGGCGTCCTGATCTTCGCCCCGCTGTTCCTGCTGCGCGGCATGGGCGCCGGCGACCTCAAGCTGCTCGGTGCCCTCGGCGCCTGGCTCGGGCCCCTCATGGCGTTCCGCATCGGCCTCTGGAGCGCGATCGCCGGCGGCGTGCTCGCCGTCGTCGTGGCGCTCGCTCACCGCCACGGCGGACGGGCGCTGCGCAACATCTGGCTGCTGCTCACTCACTGGCGCGTCTCGGGCCTCAAGCCGCTCGACGCGCTGACCCTCGACAAAGGCACGGGACCGCGGTTGGCCTACGCCGTGCCGCTCATGGTTGGCCTGATGGTGGCGCTATGGACGCGATGACTCCCTTTCGACGGTTCCGGAACGACGAACGCGGCGCCGAGCTCATCGAGTTCGCACTCGTGCTCCCGCTGCTCCTCGCGATGCTCGCCGGCATCGCGGATTTCGGCCGGCTGTACCAGCGCCTCGAGGTGACCACCAACGCCGCGCGCGAGGGCGCGCGTCTGGCCAGTCTGCCCGGCTACAGCGCGACGGACGTGCGGAACCGCGTGCGCGCCTATATGGACCAGGGCATTCGGGTCGGCGCCGGCGCCCAGACCAACGTGACACGGACGCTCGTGAACATCACGCCCGGCGGCGGCGGGGCCCAGTTCCAGGCCGCCCAGGTGGTCGTGAGCTATTCCGACAGCTACGTGATCCTCGGCCCGATCGTCGGCCTGCTCGGTGGCAACCCGGGCACTTTCGGCAACGTCACGCTGTCGGCCACCTCCACGATGCGCATGGAAACCGTCGGTTCCTAACCGCGTCCGATCCGCACGCCGGCTCGTCGCGCTCTAGACCGTCACTGAAGGGGCAGAACATGAATCGCACCACCCGCACCGTCGCCGCCATCATCGGCGCCCTCGCCGTCTCCGGCGTGGCGAGCTTTCTCGTCTACCGGGCGCTCGAGCGCGCGGCTCGCCCGGCGACGGCGCAGATGACGACGGCCGTCATCGCGACCCGCGACGTGCCGGCCGGCACGATGCTCACCAGCGACGACGTCAAGGCGGTGACGTGGCCCGAGAACGTCAAGCTGGCCACGTCCTTCGTCAAGGTCGAGGACGTCGTCGGCCGCGGCACCATCGACATCCTCCGCCAGAACGAACCGCTCACGGCGGCCAAGCTTGCCGCCAGGGGCGCCGGCGCCGGCCTGCAGCCGACGATCCCGGAAGGCATGCGGGCGATCTCCATCTCCGTCAACGAGATCATCGGCGTCGCCGGTTTCGTCACGCCCGGCTCGCGGGTGGACGTGCTCGTCACGCTGGAAGACGACGCCAACGCCAAGAAGCAGACGATGACGCGGGTCGTGGTCAGCAACGTCCAGGTGCTCACCGCGGGGACGCGCTTCGACCAGGACCAGTCGCGACAGGACGGCAAGCCGATTCCCACCTCGGTCGTCACGCTGATGGTGACGCCGGACGACGCCGAGCGCGTGGCGCTGGCGCAGAACGAAGGCAAGATCAACCTGACCCTCCGCAATCCGCTCGACGTGCATCCGACGTCGACGCCCGGCGCGCACATCGCCGGCCTCCTGGGCAAGCAGACCACTCCGCCCGACATGGGCGAGAAGCCGAAGGTCAGGCGCATGGCTCGCGCGGTGGTCGTCGCCCCGCCGGTGCAGGAAGCCAAGCCGATCCTCGTCGAGACGATTCGCGCCGCCAAGCGGACCGAAGAAGCGATTCGGTGAGTGCGCGCGGCCAGGGTCGGGTCCGGAAACCGGTGCTGAACTGAGGAAGAAATGCGAACGACTTGTGTCCTCGTTGGAGTCCTGCTGACCGCGCTCATGGTGGAGCCGTCGGCCGCCGCAGACCAGGCGCCGGCTCCTGCGACGCCGGCGCAGCCGGCAGCACCCGCGGCGCCGGCGGCCGCGTCGGCGCAGTCCGCCGCCGATGGCGGCCAGCTCCTGTTGACGGCCGGCCGATCGATGGTGCTGACCGTTCCCTTCGACATCACGCGCATCGCCATCACCGATCCGAAGATCGCCGACGCCGTGGCGGTGCAGCAGCGCGAGGTGCTCATCGACGGCAAGAGCGCCGGCACGGTCAGCTTGATCGTCTGGGGCGGCGGCCGCCGGACCCAGTACGACGTCGTGATCGACCCCGGAGTGACCACGCTTCAGCAGACGCTGAACCAGCTGTTCCCCGGCGAGGAAATCCGCGTCGCGGTGTCCGAGGAGGCGGTGGTGCTCGCCGGCAGCGTCTCGAGCACACAGGTCATGTTGAAGGCCGGCGAAATCGCCGGCGGCGTCCACCCCAAGGCCAGGGTGATCAACATGCTGCAGCTGCCCGGCGGCCAGGGGAGCCAGCAGGTGATGCTGCAGGTGCGCTTCGCCGAAGTGAACCGCTCGGCGCTCATGCAGGCCGGCTTCACGCTGTTCGGCACGGGCCAGCGCTTCGCCGGCCGCACGACGACGCAGCAGTATGCCGCCCCGCAGATCGACGGCCAGGACGTCAACGTCGACCGCGACCTGAAGTGGACCGACTTCCTGAACCTGTTCTTCTACGACCGGCGTGAAGGCATCGGCGCCGTCCTCAAAGCCCTCGAGACGAAGGGCATGTTCCAGAGCCTCGCCGAGCCGAATCTCATCGCCTACAACGGCCAGGAAGCGAGCTTCCTCGCCGGCGGCGAGTTCCCCGTGCCCATCGTCCAGGGCGCGACCGGCACCGTCAGCGTGCTGTTCAAGGAGTTCGGCGTCCGCCTGACGTTCAAGCCGACGATCGCCGGCGACACCATCCGGCTCCGCGTCAAGCCGGAGGTCAGCGCCCTCGATTTCAACAACGGTGTGACGCTGCAGGGCTTTCGTATTCCGGCCCTCACCACGCGCCGCGCCGAGACCGACGTCGAGCTCCGCGATGGGCAGTCGTTCGCCATCGCCGGCCTCCTCAACAACGTCTCGCAGGAGGACAAGGCGGCGATTCCGATCCTCAGCAAGCTGCCGATCATCGGCGCGCTGTTCAAGAGCAAGGCCGATCGAGCCGAGCGCACCGAGCTGATGGTGCTGATCACGCCTCGCCTGGTGCACCCCCTCGAGCCAGACGAGGTGCCACCGCTCCCGACGCAGGAGAAGGAATTCCTGCCCGCCGCCATTCCGGCCGATCGCGGCACGGCCGTCGGCGACGCGAAGCCGGCTTCTTCGGACCGCGATCGTTGAAGCAGGAGGTCGTCATGGCAACTGAACGTCTCCGCTCCGAACGTGGCGCCGTCCTGATCCACGTCGGCATCGCGATGATTGGACTGCTCGGGTTCTGCGCAGTGACGATCGACTACGGCATCATGTGGACGGCGCGGCGCCAGGCGCAGAACGCCGCCGACGCCGCCGCCCTCGCCGGCGCCGTCTCGCTCGCGTTCGTCGATCCGGCTGACACGAACCGAGCCCGCTTCGCCGCGGAAGCGGCCGGCGAAATCAACCAGGTCTGGGGCCAGGCGCCGAACATCGACCCGGCCGGCGACATCACCATCGGGCCCTGCCCGCCGGGGATCAGCAACCCGAGCGACGTGTGCGTGCGGGCGGACGTCTACCGCAATCAGGCCCGCGGCAACCCGCTGCCGACGTTCTTCGCCCGCATCCTCAACGTGAACAACCAGGGCGTCCGGGCGACCGCGACCGCCCGGGTCCTGGTCGGCAACAGCGCGTCGTGCATGCGCCCCTGGGCGCTGACCGACAAGTGGCACGACGCCGTCGACACGGACAACCCGATCGAGGCCACGCCGACGTGGACCTTCGACGACAAGTACGAGCGCTACTTCGAGAACGGGCCCAACCGCGGCCAGCTGAGGCCGGGTACGGTCGACTGCTACCGTGCCGCGCTGACCAACTTGTCCGGGCCGTACATGAACAACTGCCCGGCCAACGTCGGCGTCACCAGCTTCCAGCCCGACGTGGACGCCGGCACCCGGGTGCGGCTGAAGTCGGGCAATCCGAACCAGGCGCTGACCGCCGGCTGGTTCTTCCCCATCGACCTGCCGCGGCCCGGGGGGCCGGCAACGGGCGGCGACCGCTACCGCGAGAACATCGCCAGCTGCAACAGCCTGCCGGTCAACATCGGCGACGTCCTGTGGACCGAGCCGGGCAACATGATCGGCCCGACCAACCAGGGCGTCAGCGACCTGGTCGCGCAGGATCCCGGCGCCACCTGGAACGGCACCGACGTCGTCGGCGGGGCCTTCGGCGTCAACAACAGCCCGCGCATCGTCCCGATCCCGATCTTCAACGTCGACGCCTACTACTTCCAGGACAAGACCAGCGGCCGGTTCCAGGTGCAGGTCACCAACATCCTCGGCTTCTTCGTCGAGCGGATGCAGGGCAACGACGTGACCGGCATCCTGCTGCCGTACCGCGCCCAGTTCAATCCCGGGGCGGCCAACGTCCAGAGCACCTCCGCGTTCCTCCACTCCGTGGTGCTGGTGCGATGAGCCCCATCGTCCCCGGACAGGTGTGCGTCGTCGGCCCCGGCGACCGCGACCTCGAGTCCATGCTCTCCGCCGCCGGCCTCCGCCCGACGGCCGCCACGATCGCGGACCTCGCCTCGTTGGCGCATCCGTCCGCGCACCCGGCCCGGGTCCTGGTCGTGGACCTGCGCGGCGCGGCGCAGTTCCCTCCGGCGCTGTCGGACCTCAAGCGCGCGCACCCGAGCACCGCCATCGTGCTGGTGGTCGGCGCGCCGGACACGTCGCTGATGCTCGAGGCCATCAGGTGCGGCGTCACCGAGTGCGTCGTCGAGCCGCTGACCGAGGCGGACCTGCTCGCCGCCGTCCGGCGGATGGGCGAGACGGAGCCGGCGCCCGGTAGCGGACAGGTGTTCGGCATCGTCGGGGCCAAGGGCGGCGTCGGCACGACCACGGTGGCGGTGAACATCGCCGCCGAGCTCGCCCGCGTCGCGCCCGGGCAGACGCTGCTCGTCGATCTCCACCTCGCCCACGGCGACGCGGCGGTCATGCTCGGTGTCGAGCCACGGTTCAGCGTGGTCGACGCGCTGCAGAACACGCACCGGCTCGACGAATCGGTCCTGCGCGGCCTGGTGACGAAGACCGCCGCCGGCGTCGACCTGCTCGCCTCGTCGGACACGTGGACGGCGGCCACGCCGGTCGAGGGCGTCACCCAGCTGATCGCGCTGGCGGCGCGACTCTACCGCTACGTGGTGCTCGACCTGCCGCGGGCCGGGTCCTGGACGATCGAAGTGCTGGGCGACCTGACGCGGGTGGTGGTGGTCGCCAACCAGGAGGTCTCGACGGTCCGTCACGCCAGCAACCTGGTCGCGACGCTGCAGCGGCGCTGCGGCCGCGAACGGGTCTCGGTCGTCGTCAGCCGCTTCGACCCGCAGTCCGGCATCCGCCGCCAGGACATCGAGCAGGTGATCAAGCAGCCGATCAGTCACGTGGTGCCGAGCGACTACCGGCTGGCGCTGCGCGCCCAGCACGCCGGCCGGCCGTTGTCGCTCGACAACCATAGCCGGCTGGCCGCGTCCTTCCGCGAGCTGTCGCGCGACCTGGCCGGTCTCAAGCCGGCACCCGCGGCCGCGGCGGGCGCGGGCAGCCTCTTCGGCCTCCTCACCGGGCGCCGTTCCTAGTTCGAGGGTGGATTTCATGACGTCACCGATTCCGAGCCCGAGCTCCAAGACCCTGAAGACGCCGTTTCAGGGCGACATTCGCCATCCGCAGTACCAGGCGCTCAAGGGCCGCATCCACCAGGACCTGCTGAACAGGCTGCACCTCGATCGGCTCTCGCGGATCCGCCGCGAGGATGCCGAGCCCGAGATTCGCGGCCTGGTCTCGTCGATGCTCGACGTCGAGGCGAAGACGACCCCGCTCAGCCAGTTCGAGCGCGACACGATGGTCGTCGAGGTGCTCGACGAGATCTTCGGGCTCGGGCCGCTCGAGCCGCTGCTGTCGGATCCGGCCATCTCGGACATCCTGGTCAACCGCCACGACCAGGTCTACATCGAGCGCGACGGCCGGCTGGAAGAGACGGCCCTGGTGTTCCGCGACGACGCGCACGTGATGCAGATCATCGAGCGCATCGTCAGCTCGGTGGGACGCCGCATCGACGAGTCGAGCCCGATGGTCGACGCCCGTCTGGCCGACGGGTCGCGCGTCAACGCCGTGATCCCGCCCCTCGCCCTCGACGGCCCGATGCTGTCGATCCGCCGCTTCCGCACCGACAAGCTCGGCCCGCAGGATCTGGTGCAGCGCGAAGCCATGACCGAGCCGATGCTGGAGTTCCTCCAGAAGGCGGTGGCGTGCCGCCAGAACATCCTCGTCTCGGGCGGCACCGGCGCCGGCAAGACGACGATGTTGAACGTGCTGTCCGGCTTCATCAACGACAACGAGCGCATCGTCACCATCGAGGACGCCGCCGAGCTGAAGCTGCGGCAGCGCCACGTGGTCCGCCTCGAGACGCGACCGCCCAACATCGAGGGCAAGGGCGCCGTCCGCCAGCGCGAGCTGGTCATCAACGCCCTGCGTATGCGTCCCGATCGCATCGTCGTCGGCGAAGTCCGTGGCGAAGAAGCGCTCGACATGCTGCAGGCCATGAACACGGGGCACGACGGCAGCTTGACGACGATTCACGCCAACAGCCCGCGCGACGCCCTCTATCGCCTCGACACCATGGTGGCGATGGCCAACCTGAACATCCCCGAGAAGGCCATCCGCCAGCACGTCGCGTCGGCCATCGACCTGGTCGTCCAGGTGGCGCGGCTGTCGAGCGGCGTGCGCCGCGTGGTCGCCATCAGCGAGATCACCGGCATGGAGCAGGACGTCATCACCATGCAGGACATCTTCCTGTTCGATCAGCAGGGCCTGGCGCCAGACGGCCGCGTCACCGGGCGCTTCCGCGCCACCGGGATCCGGCCGAAGTGCGCCGAGAAGCTCGCGGCCGCCGGCCGGCCGCTGCCGATCGCGATGTTCGACCACATCAAGCAGGTGGCGTGAGGTCCCGATGCTGACCATTGCCATCACCTTCGTCGTCACGTTCGCGGCCATGCTGGCCGTCTACTGGGCCGTCCTGCTCAGACCCGAGGCGACCGAGCAGGACGTCATCCGGAAACGCCTGGCCGGACGGCCCGCGCCGGCCACGACGGTGACGCATTCCCGGCTGGTCAGGGAGGGGCAGCCGCTCAGCGCGATCCCCGCCATCGATCGGCTGCTGCGCGCCAGCCAGATGATCGTGCTGCCGATGCAGCGGCAGATCACGCTGTCGGCGCTGCGCATCACGCCCGGCACGCTGTTCCTGAC
>Ga0075366_10001181_pt1 | contig 12955 bp, 5 predicted proteins | sample EndMethybrTD3031_FD_72351 | JGI IMG/M metagenome (GOLD analysis project Ga0075366, IMG submission 72351) | Populus endosphere microbial communities from Tennessee, USA - Endosphere MetaG P. TD hybrid TD303-1 | ecosystem: Host-associated > Plants > Roots > Endosphere | place: USA: Tennessee...
CTTTAATGAAGTTTTAGTGAAGTTTGATCAATTTATTATAAAAAGTTTGATACAGTAGCATTAATAAATAATATTTAATTATTGTGTTTAAAATATAAAAAAATATTTGTCGGCAACCTTATCAGTGCTACAGAGGTGACATAAATGAAATTGTACTCAATTACCTGCAGTACCGTAAGGCTACAGATAACACAGGCCTGCGCGTATTGTCAGAAAGAAGTATTTAGTTTGAAGTGCGGCCTCATTCTCACCTTAGAGCAAGGGTTTTGTGTGTCGTATGCGGGAAGATCACTTGTAACTTTTTAAGTACAGGTCAGCTATCGCTCATATCGCTGCCATGCTTACTACGTTAAGCGTAGTTACAAGATCGTTTCGTACCCAGCAACGACATAGCGTTTTTGCTAAATGGTTCTCCGAAAAAATAAAAAGTTCATTCCCCCCCCCTCCTTGCTTTTGCCGACATTTCCATCGCGCCCCTTCCGAGGGAGGCAATTGGGAAAAAGGGATTTTGAAAACATGAACAATACTTAATTTACCACTTTCACCGGCACCGCCGCAATCCAAACCGCCTTCCTATCGTGTGTTTTAGCAAATTGCTTTTTTAAAAAATCATCATCAGCTTTTACCTTACCGGTAAAGGCTGTTTTTTGGTTTACTATTATTTTTATTTCTTTGTTTAGGTCAACCATTTTCGGGCTTATTAAAACTTCAAAGGCGGTTACCCGCGAAGTGTAAATTTCAAATACGTTGTTATTGTAAGTCCCTTTTATAGCGGCGCTGGGGTTATAATCGTAATTATTTCTGTTGTACCAGGTCTTTTTGATTTTATTGTAACTGTTTACAAAATAGGATTTGTGCCACCCGGGTGTAGGTAAGGCAAGGTCCCAATTATTGATGACGACCCAATCGCAGCTATTAAAGATATGGCTGCCGGTTTCCCAGTACACGGTATGGGGGTATGGGTTCCGCCCGGTGCTTTTTATAAACTCGAGGGCGTTGGGATAGTCCAGATCCAGGTGCTTATCAAAGTGCTGGTAACCATAGTATTCCTTATATTTAACGTTTACCTTTAACGAATCGAGCACTTTAATAATTGCCCTTGCCTGTTCAATGGGGCGTATATCGTCCTTATCAGAATGGACTGCATACAGCGGCCGGTTGGCAGCATTGGGCAGGTAAAAATCATTGGCAAAAATATTGGTCAGCATAGAATTATAGCACAAAAAGCCTGCAAAGGGCGAGGGATTATACACATCTAACGCAAACGCCCCGTCGGAACCATCAGAATGCCCCATTGCAAAAACCTTATTATCGTCGATATTTAATGATCGCTTTACTTCATTGATGATATTAAGCAGTGTTTTAAAAGTGAGATTATCCCCGGGCCTCCATTCGTTAACCACCCAGCTGAACTTTTTGGTTGCATCGCCATAAGGCATAATAATGATGTTGCCTGTTTTACACAACTTCCCAATAAAAGGATCGTCGTCGGCCTCGGTTGTCTTGTGTTGTCCCATGGCATCGCTAAAATGAGATGCCCCGACAGCGCCATGCAGTAATAAAACCAGCGGCGTTGGTACTGATGGATCATACGTTTGGGGGATAAACAACCTAAATGGCACCGCGCCAAAAACAGAATCGTTGACGGTAAAAACGTGCATGTTGCGGTATTCCTTGAGTAAAGGATAATGGCTGTCGGCAATCTTGCCGTTGTTCGACAGCTTGTCCAAATCGCTTTTAGGAATGCTGTTAAAATCGTTTACCTGGGCAAATGCCGGGCCCATAGACAACAAAAATAGGATAGGAATAAGGCGGTAATATTTTAACACAGGTAATGTTTTTATGTGTAACCATAGGACAACAGTCTTGGTAAAATAATTAATATTTGATGGAATGGCAAATTGGTGGAGGGGGAATAGGTGGAGCTATCCGATGACGCAGTTGGTTTTGCCCAAACATTGGCTTTGAACGCCGGCTAAGACTCACCCGGTCGAGGCTCCGCCCGACCACCCTCTCTCCGGCTTGTGCCGCAAAGAGGATACCGTTCATTTTTTATTTTTTTCAACCCCTCTATGCGCGAAGCGGAGAGAGGGGTGACGGGCGGAGCCTCGTCGTCATGCGTTATACCACGCCAGTATCCCGGTCGTACATTCACAATGACTAGATAGGACATTGCCACTAATTCTGAAGGAGGGATGACACCCCGGCGAAAGTCTTACCTTTAAAAAACCAAGTCTGGATTCTACACCTAATTGTTGCACTCGAAAAGCTCCTTCTATTTTATCGTATAAGTCGCCTTATTAATCCCAACTCCGGTTATTTTTAACGATTTCCAGTTGGATGGCAGCTCGCTTTTCAACTGCGTGATACCTGTGGGGGTTATATCCAGCCCGCCAAAACCCATAAGTAAACTTTGGATAATACCACCCGCTCCCGTTGCAAAATAGGGATTCGTACCACCCTTAGTTTCGGCAATTACCCGGAATGGCGGGTTAAGGTTTGGCTCATATGCATCTTTAAAAAAGTGGTACGCTTTATCGCCGTTACCCAGGCGGGCATATAGTAAAGCAAAAACAGCTTGCGTCATAGCGGGCGTTCCTTCGTTTGGTACGCGGGTTTCGTAGTATTCCAGGTCTTTTTTAATCTGGGCGGCATCGGTTATTGTTTTTAGCGGGTAGGCCAGCAGGTTAACATCGGCCTGTTTAATGCCTTCGCCGTTGTAGCTGGCATGTTCGCGGGTTACGCCGTTATCCATTTTCAGGATGGGGATATTTTGCGCTACCAGTTGCCAGTCGGCATCCGCTTTTTCGCCTAAAATTTTGGCGGCTGCTGTGGCGTTTTGCAGGTTGGCTATAGCGGCGGCATTGGTAAAGGCATTGTTATCAATGTTTTCGGCCCACTCGTCGGCGGCTACTACATTTTTGATATCGTAGTGCCCCGAGCCGTTACGCTCAACGCGGCTTGCCCAAAAATCCGCAGTGGCCGATAGTATGGGCCAGCCTTTTTCGCGCAGCCATTGTTTATCCTGGGTTACACAATAGTAATTCCAGGCAGCAAGGGCGACATCGGCGGTAATATGGTGCTCAAACGGGCCGCTTAAAGCCCAAACAGGCGTTTCTTCTACCCCGCTATCCGCGCTTTCCCAGGGGAACATCGCACCCTTATACCCATGCGAAAAGGCATTTTTACGTGCGGCATCCAAACGTTCAAAACGGTATTCGACCATTGATTTGGCAATATCCGGATGCAGCATTAGCATGGCCGGGTACATCCAAACATCGCAATCCCAAAAAATGTGGCCATTGTAACCTAAACCCGAAAGCCCCATAGGCGATGGCGAATAGGCCGTGCCAGCGCGTGAAAACGAATAAAGGTGGTACAGCATACTATGTACATCCTGCTGCGCCTGGGCATCGCCTTCAATTTGGATATCGCTGGCCCAAAGGTTGTCCCATGCCTGGTTATGAAATTTAACCAGGCGGTCGCGGCCTTCCAGTTTGGCAAAAATAGTAAGGCGTTCGGCCTCGTTTAACGGATCGGCATGGTGCGCCGAGGTTATGGATGACCCCGTAACCGCGTATTTATAAGTTTCGCCGGCGGCAACGGCTTTGCTGAATTTCATCAGGTGCATGTTATTATCCCACATTTCGTGGATAATGCGCGGCTCGTGCCCATGCTGCTCGTTAAACAAAAACGAAGTGGACGCGCATAACTGCATTTTACCGGTAGGGCTTTTAGCCGTAGATGTTAACAGGCTGATGGTTACATGCGGCCGGTCAATTTCATTATAATAATTTTGAACTTCCTTTAAGGCATCCGGCGCTTCCATTACGCTGGCGGATGTAATATTGATGGCCTTTTTTGCTATAACAGATACATCCATCAATACAGTAAATGGCAGTTGGCGCAGGGAGTAGTAAGTGTATTTGACGGTTGCCTTATCGCCATAATCAAAAGTGGTGGTAAAGGTGGCATGTTGCATATCAAGCTCCTGTTTAAAATTGCTGATGTTTTTAGCATCAATACGGTGGCCATCAATCTCCAGGTACATGTTCAGCAGGTTAAAGCTGTTTAAAAAGTTGCTTACCCTGCCCCGGCCGTAAAGATCGTACGCGCCAGCAAGCACTACGTTTTTTACTTTAAAAGGCTCGGGCGCCGATATGATGCCTATCATCCCGTTGGCAACGGTGATACCATAATAATTTGCCGGGTCTATCTTGTCTGCCTTAACCGTCCATGGGTCTGTGCCCTGGGCATTTGCCACCACGGGGACAACAAAAACAAGCGACATCGCCCATTTTAATAGCTTATTCATCATCAGTAGTTATCAATTATTTTTTCAATTGCAGTTTCTTCACCACCAGTTGCCCAATTTCGGCGCCTTGCTTATTACCTACTATACAGGCATTTTTAAAGTGGATACCACCCAATACCCGTGACATACCCGCAGATTTTGCAGCCTCTCTGAATGACTTGAACGAGAGCGGCGCTATCCCAAATTCCATCTCCGACGAATCGGTATAGGCAAAGTTATCGCCAAACTTGCTGGTAAGTACCTCGGCAGCAGCCGATGAGATCACCGCGTGCCCGCTGCTATATTCAGGGAAAGGCGGGGTTTGGATGTACGGCCGCCAATCAGGGTTGATGTATTTGGTAATAATAGTTTCGGGGCGCACATAGTTTGAGCGGTATTTGAGGTACCAGCAATTAATAAAACCGTCAAATAACGCGATAGATGTTTCTACATAAATACTCACGGTGGTATTAAAATCAAGCTTTTTTGCGCGGGTAACCGTACCGGTAATATTCATCCAGTGTCCGCCCGGCGAAAACTTTTTGGTGGCAAATGAGGCATGGCCTACTACATTGAGCTTAAAGGCATTATCGTCCCAAAAATCGGCCTGGTGCTTTTGTTCGGGTGTAAGGCTGTCGACAATATTTTTCACTTCAAGCGCCTGCAGGTAAAACTTTCCTTTCTTGTTTTTAATATCAAAAGTGGGTGGGTCTGGCGGTATAAATTGCGCGGTGGAATCCAGTATCATAGGCCTTATTTCGCCCCAATGTGCTTCCAACGCCTGGGCATACATGGGGGGCGTAGGGATCCAGCGGCCATCCTGCTGTTTTACCGTAAACTTACTTGCCGACCGGGTTTTTAAATAATTGTCGCCTTTGCTCCATTTCATGATAGCCTTGGCAACCTTATTGGCATAATTTACCGATCCTTCAAACAAATCATCGGGCATGCCGGCATCTTTAGCTTTTTGTTTAAGGCCATCTACATACTGGTCCATGCTACCTTCTGGAAACGTTACCGCATTACCCACATAGCAAAATGCCAGCAGCGATGCAAATTGATAATCAACCGTGGTATCTTTTGAAGGCGTTGGTGTTGGCGGCAAATGTTTGATCTGGCCGGATAACGATCTGAAGTGCTTAGGGTCTCCGGCGGCGATGACCTCGTATGCAGCTATATTGGCATACACGTAATTGCGTGAAGCCGTTACCGGCGGAAAGTTATTTTCCAGTACAATGTCGTTCAGTTTTTTTACGGTAATACGGTAAAGTTCAGGATCGTGAATTACTTTTTGGTAGTCGGGCTTTTTGCAGGAAGAGAGTAAAAACAGACCGCCCGCAATACAAAATAGAAAGGATCTCATAAATTATAAAATAGGTTAAAAAACAAACCGGATAGCGGGGGCCATCCTGCTGTTTTTCATATTGATTGACAGCTAATATAGGCTTTTCCGCCCTATACTCCGGCATAAAAGGTGTGTTTTTATGCAACAAATAAGACCAATATTAATCAGGAAAGAGGACAACCGTATTTGTATTTCAAATGCAGAACAAATGGCCCTTTATCTTTAAATTTGGATACCCTTTTATAACCCAAATGAAGAAAACCGTACTGATAATTTTTGCTACGATTATAGTTATCACAGCAGCCATATATTTGCTCATTCCAGCTAACCTGACCATCAATAACCAGTTAACCATCGAGGCATCGGATGGCGTAGTGGCCAAATTCCTTACTCATCAACAACGCTGGGACAAATGGTGGCCTGGTACAAAAATCAACCGAAATCAATTTGCCTATGATGGGTTGCTGTTTACCATTAATAAAACCACCAATGGCGGTGTAAACGCGGGCTTGCAACAGGGCAATTTTAAAGTTGATGCCGATATCAGTTATTTAGCCGGAGATTTTGCAGCCAAAATAATATTGCGGGCCCAAAAACAAAGCAGCTTAAACCCGGTGCTTCGTGTAAAGGATTACTTGGCGGCCCGCGATATTCAAAATAAAATGGGGCAAATTTTCGTCCGATTTAAGGCGTTTTTAGAAGACGAGAAAAATGCCTATGGCTATAAAATTTATATTGATAAAGTGAAAGACCCATTTTTGCTCACCAATATCACAAGCGCGGCAACCTATCCCGATATGCAAAACATTTATAAACGTATAGATGATTTAAAACAGGAAGCTATAGCTAAGGGGGCAAAAACCAATAATTTTCCGATGCTCAACATTACCCAGGTAGGCAGTAAAGAATACCAGGTGAGTTTTGCCATTCCTATCGATAAAAAAATAACGCCGGGCAAAGGTTCGTCCATCAGTGAAATGGTAATGGGCGGCAACTTACTGATAGCCGATGTAAAGGGTGGCCCTAAAACAGTAAATGACGCCTTTGAACAGGTGAGGATATATATGAAAGATCATAAGTTGATAGCGCCTGCCATGCCATTTGAATCGTTAATAACCGATAGATCTGTTGAAAAGGATACCGCCAAATGGGTTACCAAAATATACTACCCCATATTTTAAAGGATAATTACTTGGTGACCAGCATCAGCCGGCCATCATAAGTTACTATCAGGTACCCGGTGACAGATGCAGCCATTTTTATGTTGCTGATGTACGGAAGTTCCTGAAAATTAAAGGCAGCGTTTAGCAGGTAACCCGGTGCCGAAAATTGTTTGCTGCCTTTATCATAATGCAGGCCAACCAGACCCAAAGCATCGTATTTACCTTCGTAAGGTACAACACCCCAAAAGTTGCCGTTCAACAACAAATCGCCGGTTTTATCATTTGTACCAATGATTGATCGGATGGGGGCCTGCTGATATTGGTAAGGCAGGGGTTCAAATTTGGTGGCGTGCAGCACATCGCTCACAAAAACACTGCTGAATTGGTTGGCGGTTAAACGGCTTTCTTCGTCCAGCTTATCTTTAAATATTTCGGCGGTGGTTTTGTCGGCCATTTTTTGGTAGCTCAGCCATTCCTTTTTCAGGTAAGGCAATTCCTGTTCCAAATCGTTTTTGGGGCGGAAAGGATAGTATTGTCCTTTTACACAATAGGATAGTATCAAATCGTTTTTGCCGTCTTTATCTAAATCGCTGTTGTAGGCATACAAAGGCTGTTCGGGGGTTACATTGTATTTATTATTAGTTCCCCAGTTGCCGGCTACCAGGTCGGCTTTGCCATCGCCATCCATATCGGCTACCATTGCCGATTGCCACCAGCCTTTTTGGCCATCTAATACCGAAGACGAAAACTTATTAAGTTTTTTACCATCGTTTAAAAAAATGTGTATCGGCTGCCACTCGGCTGTGATAACCAGGTCGGCCTTGCCGTTGTGGTCAATATCGGTTGTGACAATATCTGTCACGTACTGAATAGAGGTAATATCGTTGTATTGCTGATTATGGCTCACCTCGAAATTTCCGTTACCTTTATTAATCAATATAGTTGATGGCCTTGGAGCAGTATAGTTGGTATAGGATGTACTGCCGGTTAATAAAACATCTTTCAGCCCGTCGCCATTAAAATCAAACGCGAACATTTTAGCAGCTTGATTAACTATTTTGGGCAATGCCTTATACTCAAACTGAAAGTTCCCTTTATTGATATACAATCGTGGCGGCAGCAGTTTATCACTTTCTTGTAAGGGATGGTTGGTGCTAATTACCAGCAAATCGGGCTTGCCATCGTTATTAACATCTGTCCAAATTGCCTGGCCATCTCCGTAATCTTTAACTTGATTAAATTGAGGTACCTGTACTTTGGTAAAGCCCCCGCTTTTGTCGCCCGCAAGCAGGTACTTTTCTTCGCCGGCAAAGCCGCCCACATAAATATCATCAATGCCATCGCCATTAACGTCGGCCACTGCAATTGCAGGTGTATGAGGTAAGTATGTATGAGGCAATAACGAATAATAGTTAAAATCGGGGGTATCAAAAGGCTTAAGGTATGCAAGTAGCTTAGCCTGTACCGGCTTATAGTCAAAAAGCTGTTTACTACTGATAAAGGCATTTATTGCCGATGAGATATCGCCTGTTGGCTGTGTTTGTTCGCTGTTGTATTTTATTACTGTTTTAGTTCCAGGCTTAAAATTCCTTATCACCTGCCAACTGTTATCCGGCCATATTAGCAATAACTCCTGGGGACTATCGCCCGGCAAAAAGGTGAAAAGTAATTCGTTGCTCAGATTGCTGGTATAAGCATTGCTGGTTTGAATTTCCTGGTGGTCCAGTTGTTTACCTGATTTAAGGAAAAACTTAGTACCAATACCATCCGGGTTGGCTTTGGTATATTTAACCGCATATTTTAAATAAGCCGGTTTATCCTTTTTCCGGCCTTCCATGGTTGTATTGTTGTAAATGTAAGCCGGCTCATCCATGTTATTGGTTACAATTTCCAGGTCGCCGTCATTATCCAGGTCAACCGCTACCGAGCCAGCCGAGATGGACGGCTTTTGCATATCGTTGGTAAAAGATGCATCGGTAAATTTCAACAGATCATCGCCATGGTAAAAAAAGTTGTGCACCGCGCCATCGGGCATCATATTAATTTTGTCTTTATCAAACACACGGCTGGTTTTATATTCCTGCATCACTTGAGGGTTGCCCAGGTATTTCAGGTAATCCATATCGTTAAGGCGTTTTTTTATCCCGTTGCTAAAAAACATATCCTTGCGGCCATCCATATCAAAATCCTGCACCAGGGGCGACCATGTCCAGTCGGTAGCCGATACGCCACTATACAAACTCATATCAACAAACTTGCTACCGTTGCCCACATTAAGCTGCAGGCAATTTTTTGAGTACTGGTAGTAATAACCCGCATTTACCTCCTGGTTATAAATATCCAATGGCTCGTCATTAATTGTCGACCGCAAGGCTTTCAAATCCTCGGGCAACATATCTGTGGTGAGCACATCCAGGTGGCCGTCTTTATTAATGTCGCTAATGGTGTTACCCATCGAAAACAGGCTGGTATGGCCAAAAGCGCTCTTTAGCTGCTCTTTAAAAGTACCGTTGCGCTGGTTGATGTAGTAATAATCCTGTTCAAAAAAATCGTTGCTTACATAAATATCGTCCCAGCCATCGTTGTTCAAATCGCCAACACTTAAACCCAGTCCGTAGCCAATGGGGGCGCTGTAAATGCCCGATTTTGCAGTAACATCCGTAAAATGGCCGTTATCATTCCTGAAAAGATGGTCGCCCGCGTCATGGCTGTACTTTAACCTTAAGGTCGAATCGCCATAGGTATCATTGCTATGTACCGATGAAGTGAGCAGGAACATATCCAGGTCGCCATCTTTATCGTAATCAAAAAAAGAAGCCTGGGTAGAGAAGCCCGCAAAATCGAGCCCGTATTTGGCCGCGCTTTCGGTAAACGTAAGATCTCCGTTGTTAATGTAAAGCTGATTTTTACCTTTAAAGCCTTTATAACCGGATACTACCGATACATAAATATCTTTCAGCCCATCGCCATTGATATCAACAACCGTTACGCCCGTTTTCCAGTTACCAGTACCCGCGACGCCCGCTTTTGCTGTAATATCTTCAAATTTTAAACCACCTTTGTTCAGGTACAGTTTATCGGAGCCTTGATTAGATACGAAATACAGGTCCTGCAAACCATCATTATTAAAATCGGCTGCTGCTACCCCGGCGCCGTTGTAGAAATACAGGTAATCAAGAATATTAACAGAATCGGATACGGTATTTTTGTTTACAAAATCCAGCCCTGTTTCAGTAGCAGGCAATAATTTAAACACACCCTCGCCCGCTTTTTTGGGTTTGCAGGCAGATAAAAAAGCAATACCAACAATACAGGTTAATAAAAAAAACCTGGCCGGCAACGATATGAGTATTGTACGTAACGACATCTTAAACGTTAAGGGAGTTTGTAAGCTTTAAGCGCTTCATCATTGATACCAAACAGGTAATATTTACTTCCCTGCGGGTTTTTGATCATTAATGACGAGCGTACCTGCCCGCGTAAATCAAATCCCGTTTTTGACGGTGGCAAATAAACAAACCCGTTTTTTGTGTATTGGTAAACCAGGCCGCGGTTGGCATCAAGCCGCCCCACCTCTGGCTTAAAGCCATAAAAGTTGCCGGCTAAAATTATTTTAGTGGCGCCGGTGCCTCCCATATCATCACACAAAATGGTGTTCACTATAGATAGTTGCGCATCGGCCGGGAGCAATTTACAGCTAAACTTTTTACCATCATTTAAAAATACCGCCGAGGCTAAAAAGTTCATTTCATGGGTTTCGGCGTCTTCCAGCATCTCGGGGGTAAATACCTCGTTAAACGGTTTGCCGGCGTAATCAACGTATTGTAAAAAGCGCTTTTTTAATATCGGCAGTTGCCCAACCAAATCTGGCTTCATATGAAAAACATAGCTGATATCATCGCTCCTGTACATGGATGTTACACATTCTTTTGTGCCATTGTTGTCAAAATCTTTAATATAAATCTTCATCGGCCCGGTAAACGAAGCCCTGAACTTAGAGTTTAAACCAATGTTGCCACCAACAATATCCAGATGGCCATCGCCATCCACATCAGCCACTTCCAGGCTGCTCCACCAGCCTTTGTAGTTGGCCAGTTGGGTATCTTCGGTAAATTGGCCTCTGTTGTTCCTGAAAATGCGGATGCCCATCCAATTACCGGCTACAACAAGATCGGGGTAGCCGTCTTTATCCAGGTCGGCCCATTTGGCCGATGTAACCATGCCCAGTTTGGTATCCTTGCCTAATACCGAGGCTGATACATCGGTAAAGTGGCCCCTACCGTCGTTATGAAAAACATATGATGGTGGCGAACAGCCGTAAAGCCCGGGCACACTCCTGCCGCCAATAAACAAATCGGGGCGGCCATCGCCATCATAATCTGCCGATACGATCATCGACGCATTAACCGCTGCAGGTAATGTACGGCCGAAATCACGGTGAAAGTTCCCTTTACCATCGTTTTCATAAAACCGGGGGAAATATATAGGCGTACCTGCTTCATCGGCATTGCCCCCTACCCCGATGATTAGGTCCTGATCGCCGTCGCCGTCAAAATCGGCAAATACAGCACCAGCATTTTCAAGGTAGCTTTGTTTAGCCAAATCATCGGGGATGGTTTGTTTAAAGCTGCCGTTTTTTTGTTGTATGTAGAGGGCCGCTGCCCCGTTTTTGGAACTGCCGAAATAAAAGTCAGTCAAGCCATCACCATTCACATCGGCGCTTGCCATGTAAGGGTTTGGGGTAGATAGCATTTGCAGCATCAGCCGCTCGTTATCAAAATCGATAAAATCATCTTCCTTGTGTTTGGGAATGCTATCAAACACAGCTTTGGTTACATCTGTAAATAATGTTTTAATTACCGGCTTGCTCCAGTTATAATTCAAATTTGCGTTGGCCTGGCTGCAGGTATAAACACTATCGCCTCTAACATTTTTAATTAGCTGATATTTACCGCCGGGCCAGATTACCTGGAGCGAATCGACCTGATTATATTTGCCTATACCTATAGTAAGCAAATTGGGCGATGTGCAGCTTTGAAAACCACGTGTGGGCTGATTGTAATAAATAAGCGCCTTGCCTTTCATAAAGGCTTTGATGGTTGTGCCCACACCAAAGGTATTTAACCCGGTACCTTTTAGCTTTAGTTGAATATGATGGTTCCCATTTTTTTCGGCGTTGCTCTTATACACGTACACAGGCATGTTTACGTTATTAACCACAAGGTCGTTATCGCCATCGTTATCCAGGTCGGCATAGGCGGCACCGTTACTGAAGGAAGGTTTATCTAAACCAAAATCGGCAGCTTTATTGCTGAATGTGAGGTTATGGTTATTAAGATAGGCGTAATTCGACAACGGCGTTGATACCATTTTATCGGTAAACCCCTTAAAATCAAACTTTTCACGCCCTTCGGCTATCTTGGCCATGTTATCCCGATTGCCTAAAAATTCGATATAATCCTGGTCGGTAAGGTCTTTGTAAATTCCGTTGGAGATAAAAATATCTTTCCATCCATCGTTATCCATGTCAAACATCAGCGCTCCCCAGCTCCAGTCGGTAGCGGCAATACCCGAGTAAAAAGCGGTTTCAGAAAATGTTCCGTCGCCATTATTTACCTGCAGGCAGTTTTGCATGTACTGGTTATAATAGCCATCGTGCTGTTTGGCCTTAATCACATCGTACGATTCAAACGAGGTCATTTGTTTGAGGCGCTTATCGCCTTCGGGCAGCATCTCGGTAGTAAAAATATCATATTGGCCATCGTTATTGATATCGGCAATGTCCGATCCCATTGATGCCACGCTCAGGTGGCCCATCTCGTTCTGGATATCTTCTTTAAAAGTTCCGTTTTTTTGGTTGATGTAGAGGTAATCGCGTTCAAAAAAATCGTTTGATACATAAATATCCGGGTAGCCATCCTGGTTAACATCGGCTACTGATACGCCAAGGCCAAAACCAATATCACTTGAAAAAATGCCTGCCTGCTGGGTTACATTGATAAAATGGCCGCCATCATTACGGTACAAACGCGCGCCACCCAGTGGGTCAACCACCTCGCGCAGGTTTTTGCTGAAATCAAATGAGCCAATTGGCCTGAACGAGTTATTCAGTACAAAGCAATCCAGGTCGCCATCGTTATCATAATCAAAAAA
>Ga0075366_10001182_pt1 | contig 12954 bp, 14 predicted proteins | sample EndMethybrTD3031_FD_72351 | JGI IMG/M metagenome (GOLD analysis project Ga0075366, IMG submission 72351) | Populus endosphere microbial communities from Tennessee, USA - Endosphere MetaG P. TD hybrid TD303-1 | ecosystem: Host-associated > Plants > Roots > Endosphere | place: USA: Tennessee...
GCCGCCGGGGCTCACCGGGCTGCTCGGCGAGCTGCTGAACGACCCGCCCGGTTTCGACCGCGCTGGGCTGCCGGAGATCGACCGCAAGATCGCGGCGTTCTTCGTGCGCCACTTGGGTGCGGCCGATCCTCGATAGTTAGCGCACGCTTCTGTGTCGGAGCCGTCCGACGCTCCAACGGGCCCATGGACGATGGCCTCGAGACCCGGCGGCGCCGATGCTTGAGGCAGGCTCACTGATGGAGAACGAGATGAAGTCGCTCAATCGCCTAACAGTCGTTGCGGCGCTGTCCGCGGCAGCCATGGCCCTGGCGGGCTGCTCGGGCATGTCGCGGCAAACTCGAGACACGGCCGCAGGCGCTGCCATCGGTGGGGTCGCGGGCTCCGTGCTGACGGGCGGCAGCACCACCGGCACCGTCGGCGGTGCGGTCGTCGGCGGCGTGATCGGACACGAAAACGCCAAGCGCAGATAGGCGCTGAAGCTCTGCGGCGCTGCCGCAGCCGGGGGTCACACCCAAGGCTGCGGCAGCGCTTCCCTTTCGAACACCTTGCGGACCGCGGGGCGCGCCAGCACCCGCTGCAGGTACGGCCCAAGCTGCGGCAGCGTGCGCGCCGGGTGTGTCATCCCGCGGGTCCAGCGGCACAACATCAGCGCGTACGGATCGAGCAGGCTGTAGGCCTCGCCGAGCAGCCATGGGCCGCCGTGGCGCGCCAGCTCGGCATCGAGCTGGTCGATCATCGTCGCGATGCGCGCCTCGGCGTGGGCCTTCACGGCTGCGGTGCCTTCGGCGTTGTCGGCCCAGCGATCGGAGTAGAAGTACACCGGCATCTCGGCCTGCAGCGTGTTGCTGAGCCACATCAGCCACTTGTAGAAGACTGCGCGCTCGCGCGTGCCGACGGCAGGTGCCAGGCCGGCCTGCGGATGCGTGTCGGCCAGGTGCAGGCAGATCGCCGCGGTCTCGTAGAGCACCAGGTCGTCGTCGATCAGCACCGGGATCTTGCCGTTCGGGTTGAGCGCGAGGTAGGCCGGTGAGCGGTGCGCGTCGCGCGTGCGGTCGACGAGCGCCAGCTCGTAGGGCACGCCGAGCTCTTCGAGCAGCATGTGCGGCGTCATGCTGGCGTTCGACGGGTAGTAGTGGAGCGTGAGCATCGGAGCGGCGGGCGGTGACGACGCCGCATTGTCCGCGACCCCGCGCAGGCCGGGACTCAGTGCGCGAGCAACGTGAAGCCGATGCGGGTGCGCCCGTCCGCCGACTCGGCCAGCGTGCGGCCCGAGTGCATGCGCGCGATCGCAGCGACGATCGCGAGGCCGAGGCCGTGGTGCGACTGGCTGTCCTGGCGCGCCGTCTCGGCGCGGAAGAAGCGGTCGAAGACCCGCGCGAGGTGCTGCGGCGCGATCGCCGGCCCGGCGTTCTGCACCGTCAGTTCGACCTGCTCGGCGGCCTCGGGCACGATGCGGATCACGACGCGCGAGCCCGGCTCGGCGAAGCGGATCGCGTTGCCGAGCAGGTTCGAGACGGCGCGCTTGAAGAGCGGCTCGTCGACCGAGGCCTCGACGTCGCCCTCGACGACGACCGCGAGCCGTGCCTCCTCGATCGGCGCTTCGTGGAACTCGACCACCTGGCGTGCGAGCGCCGCCAGGCTCGCCGCATTGCCGCGCCGCGCGACCGCGCCGCGGTCGGACTGGGAGAGGAACAGCATGTCGTTGACCAGCGCCGCGAGCCGCTGCAGCTCCTCGAGGTTGGAGACCAGCGTTTCGCGCAGCGCCTCGGCCGGCCGTTCGCGCGAAAGCGCCAGCTCGGTCTGGCCGCGCAGCGTCGCGAGCGGCGTGCGCAGCTCATGGGCCACGTCGGCATTGAAGCCCTCGAGCTGCACGTAAGCCCGCTCGAGCCGCTCCATCAGCCCGTTGAACTGATCGATCCAGGGTTGCAGTTCCTCGACCGGCTCGGCCAGCGCGAGCCGCGAACCGAGGCGATCCGGCGCAATCGCGCGGGTCTGCTGCGCGAGGTCGAGCAGCGGGCGCAGGCCGCAACGCACGCGCCAGAAGGTGCCGATGCCGACGAAGGCCGCGCCGGCAAGCGTGGCCGAGAACAAGGTGAGCGCGAGACCGGCGAGCATGCGCGCGTCCTGGCTGCAGTCCTCGGCGAAGCGGCCGCGCACGACGAGGCCGCCGGGCAGCCCGGTCTCGAACTCCATCGAGCGCCAATGCCTGCCGGGCGGCGTGTTGTCGCGGAACAGCACCGAGCCGTCGGCGCGCCGCACCTCGAGGAAGGTGTTCGGCCGGCGCGGCGCGTAGTAGTCGAGCTTGTGCGCGACTTCGGCCTCGCCGCCGCGGTAGGCCGCGGCGCGCATGATCTCCTGCACGAAGCCGACCTTGGTGCGCAGTTGGTCCTGCTGCTCGTTGTCCAACAGCATGTGCGTGACCGCATAGATGCCGGCGCACAGCACGCCAAGGCCGAGCACCGTCTGCCAGGCAAGCTGCCACGACAGCCGCCGCCCGATCGAATGGCCCGGACGGGGTGTGCGAGGCGCCGGAGACTCGACCGTCGGCGCCTCGCTCACCGGACGCGACGCCGCCGTCATGCGCGCTCCTCGAGGACGTAGCCCATGCCACGCACCGTGTGCAGCAGCTTGGCGTCGAACGGGTCGTCGATCTTCGCGCGCAGCCGGCGCACCGCGACCTCGACGACGTTGGTGTCCGAATCGAAGTTCATGTCCCACACCTGCTCGGCGAGCGTGGTGCGCGAGAGGATCTGGCCGCGCCGGCGCAGCAGCAGCGACAGCAAGGTGAACTCCTTCGCGGTGAGGTCGAGCCGCCGCGCGGCGCGGAAGGCACGCCGACTCGCGAGATCGACCTCGAGGTCGGCGAGGCGCAGCTGCGTGCCGCCGTTCGAATGGTTCGCGCCGCGGCGCAGCAGCGCGCCGACCCGCGCGAGCAGCTCGGAGAACGCAAACGGCTTGACGAGGTAGTCGTCGGCGCCTTCCTGCAGGCCACGCACGCGGTCTTCGACGCGGTCACGTGCGGTCAGCATCAGCACCGGCGTCTGCGCTTGCGCGCGCACCGCCTTCAGCACGCCGAAGCCGTCGATGCCGGGCAGCATGATGTCGAGCAGCAGCAGGTCATAGTCGCCCTGGGTCGCGAGGCGGCGGCCTTCGATGCCGTCGCGCGCGACGTCGACGACATAGCCGTTCTCGGACAGGCCGCGGTGCAGGTAGTCGGCGAGCTTGGGTTCGTCTTCGATGACGAGCAGACGCATGGCGGCAAAAACGAGGGGAAGCAAAGGGCGCGCCTGCAATGTTCGCACTTTCCGGCACCGGCGTGGATTACGAATTTGTCATCCGGGCGTGCGGGAAGCGTCGAAGCCGCTGCCTAGAGTGATTGACATGCCGAGGCACGGCCCGGCATCGAATCTCAACCACTCGCAGGAGCACCTCATGAACACGAAGATCGCCGTCGTCACCGCCCTCGTCGCCCTGGCCGGAGCCGCCAGCGCCTTCGCGCAGGAAGGCACTCAGGAGTTCACCAACACCCAGGCGCTGTCGACCAAGAGCCGCGCCGAAGTGCAAGCCGAGCTGTTCACCGCCCAGCGCGCCGGCGAGATCCAGAGCGGCGAAGCCTCGCCCGCGCCGGTGGCCGCCTCGACGCTGACCCGCACGCAGGTGCAGGCCGAAGCGCGCGAAGCGCAGCGTCTGGGCGTGATCCCGTTCGGCGAAGCGCAGACCAAGGTCGCGACAGAAGCCGACCTCGAAGCGATCCGCCTGGCCGGCCAGCGCGCGATCCAGACGCCGGTCGCGAGCACGAACCGCTGAGAGATGGCACCCCCGGGCTGCGTAGTAACGCAGCCCACCCCCCCGAGGGGGTCGGCCGGCCGCTTGGGAGCGGCCCGGCGCTGGCCGGCCGCCAGCGTTCTGGCCGGGCTAAGCGTCGACGGCACTGTCGCGCTCGCCCATCTCCGCGTCGACTTCGCGGAACAGATCGGCGAGCGTGCGGCCGGGCTCGTCGCGGAAGCGCTCGTCGAGCACCTCGAGTGCCTCGATGCGGTCGACACGGAAGTTGCGAAAGCCCTCGCGCGCTTCGCACCACGCGGCGAGCGTCCAGACCTCGCTCCAGAAGAAGCAGCCGAGCGGTCGCACGACCCGCTCGCTGCGCCGTTCCTTCAGATCGACATAGACGAGACGCAGCTTGCGCCGCGCTTCCGCGGCGGTGCGCAGCATCTGCAGCCGCGTGCGTGTCGCCTCGTCGGGGCCGACGGGCGGGGCATAGACCGCCAGGCTCTCCGCCGCCGCGCGCTCCACTGCCGGCAGCACCGCGAGGATCTTCGACAGCGCCGTGTCGGTCTGCGCCGCGAGGTCCAGGTCGAGCCGCGGGTGCGCGATGCGCACCGCGGCGACGAGCGCCTGCGCTTCACCGCGTGTGAACATCAGCGGCGGCAAGTCGAAGCCCGCGTTCATCCGGTAGCCGACACCCGCCTCGCCTTCGATCGGCACACCCTGCGCCATCAGGTCGGCAACGTCGCGGTAGACGGTGCGCTCCGAGACCTCGAGCCGCTCGGCCAGGTAACGCGCGGTCGACAAACGCCGACCGCGGATCAGCTGGACGATCTGGAACAGCCGCTCGGCACGACGCATGCGGCATGCTACGTCAGCGCGTGCAACCCGATGCGGTTGCCTTCCGTGTCGGCGACGTGGGCAAACGCGCCCATGTCGCCCGGCAGCTGGACCTTCGGCGTCGTGACGCGGCCGCCGGCGCGCTGCACACGCTCGAGCGCCGCATCGAGCGATGGCGTCGCGTTCAGGTAGACCAGCGTGCCCTGCTCGGTGGGCGCCGGCGCATCGTGGCCGGCGAGCAGGCAGCCGCCGACGCCGGACTCGTCGTAGCCGAACACCGCGAGCGTGTGCTCGCCCATCGTCTCGCGCCGCAGCGGCGTGCCGAGCAGCGTCTCGTAGAAGGCCTGAGCGCGATCGAGGTTGCGCACCGGGATCTCGAACCAGTTGGCGGCGTGATGCAGTCGGGTCTGGGCCATGCGGGCTCCTTGATGAATGACAGGAGCCCGCATGCTGCGCGGGAGGTGCTGACAACGTGGTGTCAGTGGGCCTCCGCGGCCATGCCCTCAGCGCCCCGGCGCCGAGGCCGCGCGGCCCGGCATCGGCACGACGACCTTGGTGCCGCCCTGGTCGACCGTGATGCTGCCGTCCGGCCCGACCGTGATGTTCTGCTTCAGCGCCGCCTTGATCGCATCGCGCTGCGTGTCGCCGAGCGTCTGGCTCAAGTAGAGCCACGGAACCTCGTCGCGCAGCAAGCTGCTCGCGGTCTGCTCGGCCTGGGCGAGCTTGACGTCGAACTGCTTGTCGTCGATGAACCCGTTCATCTTCGCCTGGCACAGGTGATAGGCGATGTCGCGGTACAGCTGCAGCGCCTGGGTGCGCTTGAACAAGGCCTGGCCGGTCGTCGCGAGCGCCTGCGCAAACGACGCGCCGAGCTCCGGCGCCGACGCGCCGCCCGCCGGCACCGGGCCCTTCGCGGCAGCCGCCGCCGCGACGCTGGCGGCGATGTCGTCCGAGACGTCCGGCGAGGCTTCGGCGCACAGCATGATCGCGCGGTCCGGCAGAAGCCCGTTGTTCTTCGCCAGCTCCGATGCCGGCATCGCGTCGCCTTGCTGGTTGACGTTGCTCTTGACGATCACCATGCGGCGCGACGGCATCACCGCGAAGGTGTTGACCTGCTTCTGCGCGTGGTCCTCGATGATCGGCTTGGCGATCGGCGGCGTGAACGCCGAGCAGCCGCCGAGGGCCGCGAGCGCGGCGAACGCGAGAGCGCTGAATGCAAGGTGTCTCATGGCTGCTCCAGAGGTGTCGGGGTGGCGACAGGCTGGCGCGCAGCCAGCACGTCGGCGGCCGGCGGCCGGCGCGCAGCGGCGGCCTGCAGCACCACGTCCGGCGGCACCGAGCTCAGGTAGAGCCAGGCCGGGTGCGGGTAGAACTTCGATGGATAGTCGTAGCCGCGGCTCGCCTCGAGCCGCTTGACGATCACCGCGGGGTGCTCGCCGAGGCGGTGCTCGGCCGGCTGCGCGAGCGCCGCGCTCGATGCCGAGGCAGCGATGACGAGGGCATGGAATCGGAACATGACGGGTCTCCAGACAGGGTGGTCCTGTCCTGGAATACGTGGAGACACACGCCGGCCGGACAGCGGCGTGCGCCGCCGTCCACCGCCTTGTGGAGCGCCTACACGGCCGTCGCCTGCCGGACCGCGCGCTCCCAGCGTTCCATGCGCTCGGCCGCATGCTCGCGCGAGAGCGTCGGATGGAAGCGGCGCTCGACCTGCCATTGCGCGGCGAGCTCGTCGAGGTCGCGCCAGACGCCGCTCGACAGCCCGGCGAGGTAGGCCGCACCGAGCGCCGTGGTCTCGATCACCTGCGGGCGCACGACCGGGATGCCGAGCAGGTCGGCCTGGAACTGCATCAGCAGGTCGTTGACGCAGGCCCCGCCGTCGACACGCAGCTCGCTGACCGGCGTCGCGCCGGCAGCGATGGCGTCGCGGCTCATCGCCTGCAGCAGCGCCGCGCTCTGGAACGCGATGCTCTCGAGCGCCGCGCGCGCGATGTGCGCGACGGTGCTGCCGCGGGTCAGCCCGACGATCGCGCCGCGTGCATCGGCCTGCCAGTACGGCGCGCCGAGGCCGGTGAAGGCCGGCACGAACATCACGCCGCCGCTGTCGGGCACGCTCTCGGCGAGCTTCTGCACCTCGCCGCTCGCCTTGATCGCATGCAGGCCGTCGCGCAGCCACTGCACGACCGCGCCGGCGATGAACACGCTGCCCTCGAGCGCGAACTCCGCGTTCGCCGTGCGTTGCGCCGCGCTCGTCGTCACGAGGCCGTTGGTCGAAACCTGGAAACCGGTGCCGGTGTGCATCAACATGAAGCAGCCGGTGCCGTAGGTGTTCTTCGCGAGCCCGGGGCGGAAACACGCCTGGCCGAACAGCGCGCTCTGCTGGTCGCCGGCGACGCCGCCGATCGGCAGCGACGCGCCGAGTAGCTCGGCGCGTGTGTGGCCGAACGCGTGGCTCGACGGGTGCACCGACGGCAGCACCTCACGCGGCACGTCGAGGATCTTCAGCAGCTCGTCGTCCCAGGTGTTCGTGTGCACGTCCAGCATCAGCGTGCGCGACGCGTTCGTCACGTCGGTCGCGTGCACCTGGCCGCCGGTGAGCTGCCACATCAGCCAGGTGTCGACCGTGCCGAACGCGAGCTCACCCTTCGCGGCCGCGGCACGTGCGCCGGGCACGTTGTCGAGGATCCACTTCAGCTTGGTGCCCGAGAAATAGGCGTCGATGATCAACCCGGTCTTGGCGCGGAAGGTGTCGGTCAGCCCGCGTTCGCGCAGCGCCGCGCAAGTCGGCTCGGCGCGCCGGTCCTGCCAGACGATCGCGTTGTGCACCGGCTCGCCGGTGCGCCGGTTCCACAGCAGCGTGGTTTCGCGCTGGTTCGTGATGCCGATTGAGGCGATGTCGGCGGCCTTCAGACCGGCCTTCGCGAGCGCCTCCTGCGCGGTCGCGAGCTGCGATTCCCAGATCTCCTTCGGGTCGTGCTCGACCCAGCCCAGCTGCGGGTAGATCTGGCGGAACTCGCGCTGCGCCATCGCGACGATGCGGCCTTGCGCATCGAACACGATGCTGCGCGAGCTCGAGGTGCCCTGGTCGAGGGCCAGCAGGTATTTCATGACGATTGCTCCGCTGCGTTTCCGCCTGCCGCCCTTTGAAACCGTTCCTTCGCGAGTTGGGCGGCGGCCAAGGGCATCGGGTGGCCGACTGAGCTCATGTCCCCCGGGCCGGGCTGCGCCCGCCCCTCCTCTTTTACTTCGCTCCGTCGGCCACCCGACGCCCTTGGCCCGGCACCACTGCGGCATGCGGCCGTCGAACACCACGGTGGCTGCAGAGCGGGCCGGTGGGGCGCTCTGCGCAGCGAAGTAAAGGAGGAGGCGTCGGCCGAAGGGCGACGCCGGGGGACATGAGCGGAGCAGAGCGCCCCGCCGGCCTGCTCCCGCGCCGATCTCGGCATGCGCCACGGCTGCACCGGGCCAAGAGACGACGGCAAACGCAACGGCGATTGCTTCATCGTCAAGCCTTGTCGTCGCAGGTGACGCAGGTCACGCCGGCTTCGGCCAGCAGCTCGGGGAACGGCGGCGGCGGCGCGATGTCGGTGTAGAGCATGTCGACCTGGCTGAGTTGCGCCAGCTCCACCATCGCCGGCCGGTTGAACTTGCTGTGGTCGGCCGCGAGCCACACCTCGCGCGAGCGGCCGATGATTGCGCGCGCGACCTTGACCTCGCGGTAGTCGAAGTCGCGCAAGGTGCCGTCGGCCTCGATCGCCGAGATGCCGATCAGACCGATGTCGACCTTGAACTGCTGGATGAAGTCGACCGTCGCCTCACCGATGATGCCGCGGTCGCGCGAGCGCACCACGCCGCCGGCGACGATCACTTCGCAGTCCGGGTTGTCGGACAGGATCGCCGCGACGTTCAGGTTGTTCGTGATCACGCGCAGCCCCTTGTGGCGCAGCAGCTCGCGTGCGATCGCCTCGGTCGTCGTGCCGATGTTGATGATCAGCGAGCAGTTCTCCGGCACCGCCTTCGCGACCGCGCGCGCGATGCGCTGCTTGGCCTGCTCGTTGAGCTGCTGGCGCTGGCGATACGCGATGTTCTCGGTCGTCGAGCTCGGCACACGCACGCCGCCGTGAAAGCGCGCGAGCAGGCCTTCATCGGAGAGCAGCTTCACGTCGCGCCGCACGGTCTGCAGCGTCACGCCGAACTGCTCGGCGAGCGCCTCGACGGTGACCGAGCCGCGCGAGCGCACCTCGTCGAGCAGCTCGGCCTGGCGGGGGTTCGGCGTCATGGGTGCGATGGTGGCGAAAGCGTGCGCGCGGAAGCTACGGTACCGCCCCGACCCGGGAAAACCATGGTGGATATCGATCTTGCGCGAATGCGCGCGGCGCGGTAAAAAGAAAAAAGAAGCGCCGAAACGAAAACAAACGAACATCCGAAGGGCACGACGCGAACCCCGCGTGACGTGCGGATCTTTTCCTGGAGACCGCTTGAATCACCCTCGTCCCGAAGGCCTGCGCGCCGGCGCCGCGGTGCCCGCCAGCGATGCCGTGAGCTGCGACGTGCTCGTCGTCGGCGGCGGCATCAATGGCGCGGGCATCGCACGCGATCTCGCCGGCCGCGGCCTCTCGGTCGTGCTCGCCGAGAAGGACGACCTGGCGTCGCACACCTCGTCGTCCTCGACCAAGCTGATCCACGGCGGGCTGCGCTACCTCGAGTACTACGAGTTCTCGCTGGTGCGCAAGGCGCTCGCCGAGCGCGAGGTGCTGCTCAAGAGCGCGCCGCACATCATGTGGCCGCTGCGCTTCGTGATGCCGCACGACCCCGGGATGCGGCCGGTGTGGATGATCCGCGCCGGGCTGTTCCTCTACGACCACCTCGCGCGCCGCGAGGTGCTGCCGGGCTCGCGCACCGTGAGCCTGCGCCAGCATCCCGCCGGCATGCCGCTCAAGAGGGTGTTCACGAAGGGCTTCGTCTATTCCGACGGCTGGGTCGACGACGCGCGCCTGGTCGTGCTGAACGCAATCGATGCCGCCGCGCGTGGCGCCACCGTCTTGACGCGCACGACGTGTGTCGACGCCCAGCGCAGCGCCAACGCGTGGCAGGCGCGGCTGCGCGGCCCGGATGGCCGCGAGCGCGGCGTCACTGCACGTGCGCTCGTCAACGCCGCGGGGCCGTGGGCGGCGCAGTTCCTCGCCGAACATGCGCACGCGCCGGAGCGCAAGTCGCTGCGGCTCGTCAAGGGCAGCCACATCGTCGTGCCGAAGATGTTCGACCACGATCACGCGTACATCTTCCAGAACCCCGACAAGCGCATCATCTTCGCGATCCCGTACGAGGGCGATTTCACGCTGATCGGCACCACCGATGTCGAGCACACCGGCGCGATCGGCGCCGCGCGCATCGACAAGAGCGAGATCGCCTACCTGTGCGAGCAGGCGAGCCGCTACTTCGAGCGCGCGGTGACGCCGGCCGACGTGGTGTGGACGTACTCGGGCGTGCGCCCGCTGCTCGACGACGACTCGGGCGACCCGTCGGCGGTGACACGCGACTACGCGCTCGAGCTCGACACCTCGCAGGCGCCGCTGCTGTCGGTCTGGGGCGGCAAGATCACGACCTTCCGCAAGCTCGCCGAAGAAGCCGCCGACCTGCTCGCCGCGCCACTGCGCACCACGAAGGGCGCGTGGACCGAAGGCGCGTTCCTGCCCGGCGGCGACCTGAGCGCATGGATCGGCAAGGCGCAGCGCCCCGACACCGATTTCAGCCGCTTCGTGCAGGCACTCGCGCTGCGCCATCCAAGCTTGCCGGCCCCGCTGGTGCGGCGCCTCGCGCGGGCTTACGGCGCGCGCGTGTCGGCGCTGCTCGACGGCGGCGTGCTCGGCGCGCAGGTCGCACCGGGCCTCTACGAAGCCGAGCTCGAGTTCCTGCACACGCAGGAGTGGGCACGCAGCGCCGACGACGTGCTGTGGCGGCGCAGCAAGCTCGGCCTTCACTTCGACGCGACGCAGCGCGCCGCGGTCGACGCCTGGTGCCGCGCGCACTGGGGCGAGCCCATGACAACGAACACGACGGAGCGCGCATGGAACTGACGCTCGAACGCATCGAGCACAAGGTCGGCGCGCAGACCTGGCTGCATCCGCTCGACCTCACGCTGGTGCCGCGTGCGGTGACGGTGCTGCTCGGCGCCACGCAGGCCGGCAAGACCACGCTGATGCGCGTGATGGCCGGGCTCGACACGCCGACCTCCGGCCGCGTGAAGGCCGACGGCCACGACGTCACCGGCATGCCGGTGCGAGAGCGCAACGTGGCGATGGTCTACCAGCAGTTCATCAACTACCCGTCGATGACGGTGGCCGACAACATCGCCTCGCCGCTGAAACTGCGCGGCGAAGCGAACATCACGCAGCGTGTGCTCGAGCTGGCGAAGAAGCTGCACATCGAGCCTTTCCTGAAGCGGCTGCCGGCCGAGCTGTCCGGCGGCCAGCAGCAGCGCGTCGCGCTCGCGCGCGCTCTCGCGAAGAAGGCGCCGCTGATGCTGCTCGACGAGCCGCTCGTGAACCTCGACTACAAACTGCGCGAAGAGCTGCGCGAGGAACTGACCCAGCTCTTCGCCGCCGGCGACTCGACGGTCGTCTACGCGACCACCGAGCCGACCGAGGCGTTGCTGCTCGGCGGCTACACCGCGGTGCTCGACGCCGGCGAGCTGCTGCAGTACGGGCCGACCGCCGAGGTGTTCCGCCGCCCGAAGTCGATCCGAGTCGCGCGTGCGTTCAGCGATCCGCCGATGAACCTGGTCGCCGGCACCGCCGCGTCGCTCGGCGTCTCGCTCGCGGCCGGCGTCAACCTGTCGGTGCCGCTGCCCGCGCTCGGCGCGGCCGCCGTCAGCGCCGCGCTGACGATCGGGGTGCGCGCGAGTGCGCTGCGCGTGCACGGCCGCGACGGCGACGTCGCGCTGCCGGGCACCGTCGAGCTCGCCGAGATCTCGGGCTCGGACACCTTCGTGCACGTCGACACGGCGATCGGCGAGGTCGTGGTCCAGCTCACCGGCGTGCATCAGTTCGCGCTCGCCTCGTCGATCACGCTGTACCTGAATCCGTCGCAGGTCTATGTGTTCGACGCGGCCGGCGACCTGCTCGTCGCCCCTTCGTTCGGGGAAAGGTGACATGCGCCCCCAAGCTCACTATCGTTCGCGGCCCCCTGAGGGGGCGCAGGCCTCCCTTGGGGCGGCCCGGCAGGAGGCCTGACATGGCCCGCATCGATCTCGACCTGGCACACGCCTACAAGCCCAACCCGCAGCGCGACGAGGACTACGCGCTGCTGCCGCTGAAGATGAGCTTCGCCGACGGCGGCGCCTACGCGCTGCTCGGGCCCTCGGGCTGCGGCAAGACGACGATGCTCAACATCATCTCGGGGCTGGTCACGCCGTCGCACGGCGGCGTGAAGTTCGACGGCAAGGACGTCACGACGCTGACGCCGCAGCAGCGCAACATCGCGCAGGTGTTCCAGTTCCCGGTGATCTACGACACGATGACGGTTGCCGAGAACCTCGCGTTCCCGCTGCGCAACCGCGGCGTGCCGCCCGAGCGCATCAAGCAGCGGGTCGGCGCGATCGCCGAGATGCTCGAGATGAGCCGCCAGCTCGACATGCGCGCCGCCGGCCTCGCGGCAGACGCCAAGCAGAAGATCTCGCTCGGCCGCGGCCTGGTGCGCGAGGACGTGAGCGCGGTGCTGTTCGACGAGCCGCTGACGGTGATCGACCCGCACCTGAAGTGGCAGCTGCGCCGCAAGCTCAAGCAGATCCACCACGAGCTGAAGCTGACGCTGGTCTACGTGACGCACGACCAGGTCGAGGCGCTCACCTTCGCCGACCAGGTCGTCGTGATGACGCGTGGCCGCGCGGTGCAGATCGGCAGCGCATCGCAGCTCTTCGAGCGGCCGCAGCACACCTTCGTAGGCCACTTCATCGGCTCGCCGGGCATGAACTTCCTGCCGGTCGACGTCGCGCCCGGCGCACCCGCGGGTGCCACGACGCTCGGCGTGCGGCCGGAGTACGTGACGCTGGCCGCACCGAACACCGCCGGCGCGGTGGCGGTCACGGTGACGCAGGCACAGGACATCGGCACCTACTGGCTCGTCACCGCGACGGTGGCCGGCAGCGACGCGATCGTGCGCGCGCGGCTGAGCCCCGACCAGCCGATCCCGAAGGCCGGCGAGGCCGCGTGGTTCGGCGTCGTCGGTCGGCACACCTGCTTCTACAAGAACGAGGAGTTGGTGGCATGAGCACCGCACGGCCGTTCCGAAGGTGCAAATTCCCCCTCGGGGGGACGGCCCGCAGGGCCAAGGGGGCTGCATGAAGCCGAT
>Ga0075366_10001183_pt1 | contig 12953 bp, 10 predicted proteins | sample EndMethybrTD3031_FD_72351 | JGI IMG/M metagenome (GOLD analysis project Ga0075366, IMG submission 72351) | Populus endosphere microbial communities from Tennessee, USA - Endosphere MetaG P. TD hybrid TD303-1 | ecosystem: Host-associated > Plants > Roots > Endosphere | place: USA: Tennessee...
TCGTCCGCGGTCGGCAACTACGCCGACTACCTCACGAAGGAGATCGTGCCCTTCGTGGACCGCGAATTCCGCACCAAGGCCTCGCGCGATTACCGCGCCTGCTTCGGCAAGTCATCGGGCGGATACGGCGCGATCATCCACGGGATGAAGTACGCCTCGACGTGGGGCGCGATCGCCGATCACTCCGGTGACGCCTACTTCGACTTCGTCTACTGGCACGACTGGCCCAACACGCTCAACGAGCTCGCCAAGTACCGTCCGCGCAAGGTGGCCACGCCCGGCAAGTTCGACGTGAGGAAGCTGGAGAAGGGCGTGGACAAGGGGCGCGACGACGGCCGCGTGCGCAAGTTCCTCGACACCGTGTGGAAGAAGGACAAGATGACGCTCGCCGAAGGGCACGCCATCATGAACCTCTGCATGAGCGCCACGTACGATCCCGATCCGCGTGCGCCCAACGGATTCCGCCTGCCGTTCAACCTCGAGACGGGCGAAGTGATCCCCGAGCGCTGGCGCGAATGGAAGAAGCACGACCCGGTGAACCTGGTGGAGAAGTACCGCAAGAACTTGAAGTCGCTGCGCGGCATCTACATCGACTGCGGCTCGCGCGACCAGTACCACATCCACTACGGGGCACGGATCCTGTCGAAGAACCTCTCGAAGGCCGGCATCGCGCACACGTACGAGGAGTTCGACGACACGCACTCCGACATCGACTACCGCTACGACGTCTCGCTGCCCTTCCTCTCGAAGGCAATCCGGTAGTCGAGAAAAAAGGGGACAGGTGAGATTTTCCGTGCTGCGGAAAATCTCACCTGTCCCCTTTTTTCGCGAGCAGGAAGAGAGCGGCGCCAGAGGCGGCGGCGACGAATCCCATCGCCGCGAAGAACTCGCTGGGGCTCATCACGCTCCACCACGAGCCCAGGTAGCCCGCCAGGAAATTGCCGGCGAAGGCGGCGAGGAACCACGCGGCGATCATCGTGGCCGTGTAGCGGCTCGGGCTCAGCGTGGCGAAGAGGCTCAGGCCCACGGGCAGGATGTAGATCTCGGCCAGCGTGTAGATCACGAAGAACGCGACGGCGATGCTCCAGTGCACGAGGCTCCCGCCGGCCAGCACGATGACGCCGCACAGCAGCAGGTAGGAGAACGCCACGCCGAACGCGCCCAGCGCCATGCGGCGCAGGGCACCGGGCCGGTAGGGCCTCGGCGCCGTGTCGCGGTTCCACCAGGCCACGACGAGCGGCGTGAGCGTGAAAACGAAGAGGGGATTCAGCGACTGGAACCACGTCGCGGGGATCGTCATGCCGGCGAACGTGCGATCCACGCCGTCGTCGATCCACAGGGCAACCGCGTTGCCGGATTGCTCGTAGGCGCCGCGGAACACGACGACCGCGAGGATCACCGCGAGCAGCAGCCCGTACGGGAACGGTTCCCGCGCGGCCTCCTCGGCCGCGGGCTTCGGCACATCCTCGACGACATTGCGCGGCAGGTAGCGGCTGCCCGCGAGGTAGATCGCGAGGCCCACGCACATCCCCACCCCGGCCGCGCCGAATCCGTAGTGCCAACCGTAGAGCTCCCCGAGCGTCCCGCACACGAGGGGTGCGAAGAATGCGCCGAGGTTCACGCCGAGGTAGTAGATGCTGTACGCCGACTGCCGCCGCGGATCGTCGCGGTCGTAGAGCTGCCCGATCTGGCTCGGCAGGTTCGGAAGGAACAAGCCGTTGCCGAGCGCGATGGTCGCCAGCGCGAAATACAACAGCGGCTCGAAGGCCATGAGGAAGTGCCCCACGGCCATCGTGACGCTGCCGATGATGATGGCCCGGCGCTTGCCGAGCCAACGGTCGGAGATGTAGCCGCCCACGATCGGCGTGAGGAAGACGATCGCCGAGTACGTCCCGTACACCATCGAGGCGTAGCCCTGCTCGAAGTGCAGGTGCTTCACCATGTAGTAGACCAGCAGCGCCTTCATGCCGAAGAAGGAGAACTTCTCCCACATCTCCGTGAGGAAGAGGACCGTGAGGCCCCGCGGCTGGCCGAACCACGTCTGCATGGCGCGCCCTAGAACTGGCTGTAGAACTTGAGCATTCCGTAGTTCCACCCGAGCCACACCAGCATCGTGAAGGCGAAGAGGATGGCGGCGCTCCACACGATGCGCTTCCAGCCCATGCGGCCGGTCACGTCGAGCACGAGGTTCCAGAGCGCCACCAGCCAGCCGCCGAAGAAGGCGACACAGGCCAGGGCCTGGCTTGCGAAGAGGAAGGTATCCAGCTTCGGCGTGAGATTCTGCAGCGCCATCACGAAGAGTGCGGCCCACGCGACGATCGCCGCGATCGTGAGGATCGCGAAGACCCGGCCGGCGCGAATCGCCAGCACCTTGGAGCGCGAGAAGTCGCGGGGATTGGCGGCGGCGCGCAGCGCGGCAGCACGGATCGGCCAGGCGAAGAGCCCGAGGAGGATCAACACCACCGCGAGGCCCACGAGCGGAAGCGCCGCGCCCGCCGCGGGCAGGCCCTTCTCGGGCTCGAAGGAGAAGGCCGCCGTCAGCATGTCGGTCGACCACGAGACGACCTTGCCGTCGACGACGGTCGCCTGCAGCTTGTCGTGCCCGCCGATCTCCTGCCACAGGAAGGGCTTCACCTCGCGGTAGCGGACCGGGAAGCCCAGGATGGAATGGGAGATCGTGTCGTCGGCATTGGCGGTGAGCGTGACCGCGCCCGCCAGCGTGGCGAGCGAGATGAACGTCGAATCGGCACGCCGCGAGGTCTTGTAGCGGCCGGCCATCATCTGGGCGTGCTCCTTCGCGGTCTTGGCGTCGAGCGGGGTCATGGTTTCGTTGCCGGGGAAGTAGCGGTCCGCGAATTCCGGAACGACGAAGTAGCGCATGCGCGCGCCCATGCCGCCGCGGCCGCCGGCATTCACCGACATGTAGAAGCCGACCTTCTCCGCCGGGAACAGGAGCAGCTCGGAGTGGAAGTACACGGTGTCGCCGCCATGCGCGATCGCGCGATGGCCGTTGTAGCTCTGCTCGTAGAAGCCCAGGGCGTTGCCGTTCAAGTCCGGGAAGGCCTTGAGCGTGAAGTCGTGCATCTGCTTCGCCGTCTCGGGCTTCATCAGGCCCGCGCCGTTGTTCAGGTGCGCGATCATGAACTTCCCCATGTCCTCGGCGGTGGAGGAGAGGCTCCCGGCAGCGGGCATGCTGATGATCTCGAAGCCGTCGCCGGGCGTGTCGGCATCCTTGTAGCCGACGGACATGTTCGCGCGCATCGCTTCGGGCAGCGGCTGGCGGAAGGTCGAATTCTTCATCCCCAGCGGCACGAAGATGTGGCGCTCGAGGTATTCCTGGAAGGGTTCACCGGAGACGCGCTGCACGATGTAGCCCGCGAGCGACGTGGCGTAGTTGGAGTAGCCCGCCACCGTCCCGGGCGGGTAGATCCGCGGCGGGATGTACTTCTTCACCGTCTGCTCGTCCGTCGGCCCCTCGCCCGTGAAGGTGATGAGGTCCTTCACGACCTCCTCGAAGCCGGTGCGGTGCGTCATGATGTTGCGCAGCGTGATCGGCTTGCCGTCGTAGGCCGGGATCTGGAAGTCGAGGTACTTGTTCACGTCCGCGTCGAGGTCGAGCTTGCCGGCTTCGACCTGCTGCATGACCGCGGTCCACGTGAAGAGCTTCGAGACGGAGCCGGGGCGGAAGAGCGTCATGCGCGGATCGACGGGCTTCAGCTTCGCCATGTCGGCGTAGCCGTAGCCTTTCTCGAGCAGCACCTGCCCATCCTTCACGACCGAGACCGTCACTCCCGGCGTGCCCGTGATCTTGAGCGCGGTGGGCATGACGCCGTCCAGCCAGGTCTCGAGGTCGGCCGCGGTGAGCGGCTTCGCCTCGCGCGCAGGGGCGGTTTGCGCCACGCACGGCATCGCGAGTCCGAGACATACCGAGGCGGCGGCTGCGAGCCGGAAGAGGTTCGTCGTCATGGTCGTTCTCCTGTTCATTGCCGGAAGCGTTCGATGGCGAGGGCGCCGAGGTGCGCGCCCAGCGCGGGTTCGTCGATGGGAGGTGATTCGCCGCAGGCGAGCGCCGCCGCGATCCGGCCGAGGGCCGGCGAAGTCTGGATGCCGTAGCCGCCCTGTCCCACGAGCCAGAAGAAACCGCGCGCCTCGTCGTCGAAACCGAGCGCCGGGGTCCGGTCCTTCGTGAAGACGCGCAGGCCCGCCCAGCGCCGCGTCACGCGTTCGACGCGCAGCGACGTGGCGCGCTCGAAGCGGTCCACGGCGATGGCCACGTCGAGCTCCTCGGGCTGCACGTCGCAGGCGGGGCTTTCGTGCTCGTCGGCGGGCGAGAGGAGGAGGGCGCCGGATTCCGGCTTGAAGTAGAACTCCTCGTCGGCGTCGATCGCGGCCGGCCATTGCGCGACTTCGTCGCCCAGGGGCGCTTCGATCCGCATCGCGGTACGGCGCAAGGGCCGCAGTCCGATGGGGCGCACGCCGGCGAGGCGCGCGAGCTCGTCGCCCCAGGCCCCTGCGCAATTCACGACCACCGGGGCGCTGAACGATTGCTCTCCGGTCGACACGGTCCAGAGGCTCCCGTTCGAGCGGGCCTCCCTCACGGCCGCGCCAAGGACGATGCGCCCGCCGAGCGAGCGCGTCCTGCGGAGGAAGCCCTGGTGCAGCTCGTGCACGTCGATGTCGGCCGAATCGGGATCCACCGCGGCGGCCGCGATGTAGCCGGGCTTGAAGATGGGGACCATCGAGGTCGCACGGCTGCCGTCGACGAGCCGGGTGCCTTCCCTCACGTCTTCGTCGGTGCGCATCCGCTCGAGCGTCGCAACCTGGTCGGCGCGCGCGAAATAGAGCGTGGACCGCGGAGAGACGAGGGGATGGGGTGTGAAGCCGGCAGGCGGCCGGAAGAAGAACGCATGGCTTGCGCGCGTGAGGGCGCGAACGGCCGCGTTGCCGTAGATCGTGGAGTAGAGGGCGGCCGAGCGTCCGGTCGTGTGATAGCCGGCGTGCTCTTCCATGTCCAGCACCACCACCGAGCCCCGCTCGGCGAGGGCCGAGGCGACGGAGGCTCCGGCGATGCCGGCACCAACGACGATGAAATCGACCCTAGGGGATGGGGACATGCGCGGCCTCGAAGTGCACGGCGCATGTTATTTCAATCGGAAAATATTTTCCAGTATGGAAAATTTTGCTACCGGCCGCGCGACTTGGCCTTGCGCGGGCGGGACGGGGGCTCCGGCGCCTCCTGGTTGGCGGCGTGGCGCTCCGAAGCACCCTTGAAGGCCTGGATCACGGTCTCGTCGCGGCCGCGCGGCGCGCAGGAGCACACCAGCCGGCAAGGCGGGTCGGAGGCGTTCAGGTAGGCGTGGCCCATCTCGCTGTCGAAGTACATGGAGTCGCCCGCGGACATGCGAAGCGGCGCATAGAGCTCGCTGTGGAACTCGAGCTCGCCGGAGATCACGTAGACGTATTCCTCGCCGGGGTGGCGGATCAGCCCGCCGAATTCCTCGTGGAATTCCTCCATCGTGCGGGCGAGCAGCTCGACCACGATCGGCGTCATGCGCTTGTGCAGCAGCTCCGTGGCCATGTAGACCTGGCGGTAGCTGCGCGTCTCGACGAGCTGGCCCTCGCCGGCCCGCTGCACGACGCGCCGGCCGCGCAACTGCCCGGGGGCGGAGCCTTCGTGGTGCGGGGCGGGTTCGAGCAGCTCCGCCATGTCCACGCCGAGGGCCTTGCTGATGGACAGGAGCTTGTCGAAGGAGAGCGAGACGCGGCCCTTCTCGATCTTGGAGAGCGTGGAGACGGCCATGCCGGTGCGCGCGCCCACCTCGTTCAGCGTGAGGCCGAGCTTCTTGCGGATGGCGCGGATCGTATCCCCGGGCGTGGGGTGGGTTTCGCCGCTTTTCGAGGGAAGGGGGCGTGCGCTCATGGGCGAAAGTCTACCTGTTTGGCCATGGGAAAGGTGTTGTTCGTAACGTCTTGTAATTTCCTTTGAAGAAATCTAATATCCAAAAAGGAAACTTATTCCCCTAGGAGGAGATATGGACCCGCATCCCTCGAACGTCCACCCCGCCGGCCTGTCCCGTTGCCGTCCGCTCCTCCTGCCGGTTCTCGTTGCGGCGGCCTGCGCGAGTTTTCCCGCGGCCGGACAAAATCCGGCGCCGGCGGACACGGCCGCTCCGGCTTCCGCAACGAGAAACCCTGAGAGCAAGGACACGCCGCAGACCGTCGAAGTCCTGACCGTGACCGGCACGCGCCGCCGCGAGCCGGTGCGCGATGTTCCGGTCCAGTTGAACACCGTGCCCGCGGAAAAGCTCGAGGAGTCGGGCGCGCGCACCCTCTCCGATTACCTCGCCACGCAGGCCGGCCTCGACCTCAAGACCGGCGGCGGCCCCGGCATGGGCAGCGTCGCGATCCGCGGCATTTCCACGGGCGACCTCACCATCGCGACCGTGGGCGTGTACGTCGACGACGTGCCCTTCGGCTCCAGCACCGCGTACGCGATCGGCTCCGGCACGGCGCTCGACATGGGCCTGCTCGATCTCAACCGCGTCGAGATCCTGCGCGGTCCGCAGGGCACCATCTACGGCGCGAGCACGATGGGCGGACTCATCAAGTACGTCACCAACGAGCCGGACACCACGCGCTTCTCCGGGCGCGCGATGGTGGGCGGCGCCACGGTGAAGAACGGCAGCGCCAACAACACGCTGAGCGCGGTCCTCAACGTTCCGTTCCAGGACAACACCGCGGGGCTGCGCATGGCGGCCTACCGCGAGCACGCCGGCGGCTTCGTGGACGCGGTCGGCGACGCGGCGGGCAGCGACGTGAACACCGGCAACACCGTGGGCGGGCGCATCGCGTTCCTGGCCAACCCGCTGTCGAACCTGCTGATCAAGCTCTCCGCGACCTACCAGGACATCAAGCGGGAGAGCCAGGACACGGTCGACTACGATGCGGCCACCGGAAGCCCCGTGAACGGCGCCCTCACGCGCAAGCTCGCCGTGCGCGAGCCCTACGAGATCAAGAATGGCGTCGCGGGCCTCGAGATCGACTGGGACATGGGTTGGGCGCGGCTGAATTCCGTCACGGCCGGCCAGAAGACCGACAACGTGCGGCGCCTGGACGCGACTTATGTATACGGTCCGTTGCTCGCCGGCGCCGGCCTCGACCTGGATCGCGTGCCCATCGACTACAACGTCACCGTGCGCAAGCAGACGCAGGAGCTGCGCCTCACCTCCCCGCGCGGCACCTTCGAGTGGCTGGCGGGCTACTTCTACGCCCACGAGAAGAGCACCAACGACCAGGTCGTGACCAGCCGGTTCACGGGAGGCGCCGCCGGGCCCGAGCTCGCGACCGTGGCGCTGCCCAGCGATTACACCGAGAACGCGCTCTTCGGCGACGTCACCTGGAATCCGTCGCGCGAGCTGTCGCTCACGGGCGGCATCCGCAGCTCGAAGAACAAGCAGAACTTCAACCAGATCAGCGACGGTCCGCTCGCGGGCGGCTCGACCAATATCCACGGCGACTCGGACGAGACCACGCAGACCTACCTCGCCACGGCGCGCTACGCGCTCACGCCCACCAGCAACGTCTATGTGCGCGCGGCGAGCGGCTTTCGCCCGGGCGGTCCGAACGCCGTGATCAACGATCCGGCGACCGGCCAGCCCCTGGCGCCCCCCACCTTCAAGAGCGACTCGCTGTGGAGCTACGAGGCCGGCTACAAAGCCGACCTGATGCAGCGCACCCTCTCGGTGGAAGCCGCCATCTACGACATCAAGTGGAAGGACATCCAGCAGCCCGTGGCCGTGAACGGCTTCGGCGTCATCGCGAACGCGGGGCGCGCCAAGATCGACGGCGCCGAGGTGGGATTGACCTGGCGGCCCAACGCCCAGTGGAACCTGAACGCGGCCTACTCGTACATCAATGCCAAGCTCACCGAGGATGCGCCGGGCCTCGGGCCGTCGGGGACCCGACTGCCCAACAGCGCGAAGAACTCCGCCAACTTCGGCGCGACGTATTCGTTCATCGCCGCCGGCTACGCCTCCAGCGTCGGGGCGGACGTGCGCTACGTGGGCGAGCGCAACGCGGGCTTCGACGGCAGCGGCACGCTGCCCAACTACAAGCTGCCGGACTACACGCTCGTCGACTTGCATGCGACCATGGACTTCCGCATGGCCCAGGTCGGACTCTATGTGCGCAACCTCGCCGACAAGCGCGCGCAGCTCGGCGCCGCGACCAACTTCGTGCCGCTCGGCGGCTACGTGCAGGTGAATCCCGCGCAGCCCCGAACCATCGGCCTCACGGTGAGCGGGACCTTCTAGCCCCTTGCGCCTCTTCCTCGCGGCCCTCGCGCACGAGACCAATACTTTCGCGCCGCTCCCGACGACGCGGGTCTCGTTCGCCGAGGGCCTTTTGCATCACCGCGGCGACGCCGCGACGCTCGACAAGGCGCTGCAGTTCTCCGGATATGCCGACGTGCTGGAGATCGCGCGTTCGCGAGGCGACGAATGCGTCGCGGGTCTCTGCACCTGGGCGCAGCCCGGCGGGCCATTGCCGCAAGCCGACTACGAAGCGCTTCGCGACGAGCTGCTCGCCGACCTGCGCGCGGCCGGCAAGGTGGACTTCGTCTTCCTCGTGCTGCACGGGGCGATGGTGGCCCAGGGTCCGTACGCGGACTGCGAGGGCGACATCCTCCGGCGCGTGCGCGAGATCGTCGGCGATGCCACGCCGGTCGGCGCGCTGCTCGACCTGCACGGCAACGTCACGGAGGAGATGGCCGCCAGCGCGATCCTCGTCGCTTGCAAGGAGTATCCGCACGTCGACTATCCGCAGCGCGCCGCGGAGCTCTACGAGCTGCTCGCGCGCGGCGCCCGCTACGGGCTGCGAACGCAGACGGTGCTGCGCCCGGTCCCGATGCTGGGGATCATGGGCACCACGGAGGAGCCGATGCGCGGCTTTGTCCGCAAGATGCAGGAGCTGGAACGCGAGCCGGGCATCCTCTCGATCTCCGCGATGCACGGGTTCCCCTGGTCCGATACGCCATTCACGTCGGCCGCGATGCTCGTCGTGCACGATGCCTCCGAGTCACGCGCGCGCCGGCATGCGGAGCACATCGCGGGCGAGCTGGCCTCCGAGTTCTTCGCGCTGAGGAAAACGGCGCCGGCGAAGCGCTTGCCGATCGCCGATGCGCTCGATCTCGCGGTGATCGAAGCCGAACGCGTGGCAGGACGTCCCGTGGTGATCTCCGATGGTTCCGACAACCCGGGCGGTGGCGCCGCGAGCGACAGCACGTTCCTGCTGCACGCGCTCCTGGAGAGGGACCTTCGTGATGCGGCGCTCGGGATGATCTGGGATCCCGAATCGGTGGCGAAGGCGCGCGAGGCCGGAGAAGGCCGTGAAGTCGTGCTGAGCATCGGCGGGAAGAACGGTCCGCTGTCCGGCAAGCCCGTGCGCGAAAAGGTGACGGTCCTCAAGGTCAGGGAGGATGCGAGCCAGCGCAGCTTCGGCGACCTTCGCGACGAGCTGGGCGTCGCCGTGGCCGTGCGCGTGAAGGGCGTCGATGTCGTGCTGAACAGCATCCGCCAGCAGGTGTTCTCGCCCGACTGCTTCACGGAGCTGGGAATCGATCCCGCGGCGAAGCGCTTCGTGGTGGTGAAGTCGACGCAGCACTTCCGCGCCCACTTCGATCCGATCGCGGGAGCGACCGTGTATTGCGATGCACCGGGCGCGTTGAACGCGAACCTCGCCGCGCTGCCCTACCGCCACCTGCGTCGGCCGATCTGGCCGCTCGATGAAAAAGGGGACAGGTGAGATTTTCCGCGGTGCGGAAAATCTCACCTGTCCCCTTTTTCATTTGCGGCGGCGGTGCTTGCGGCGCCAGACGGTCGGCGTCTTGCCGAACGTGCGCTTGAAGGCATGGGAGAACGCGCCTGCCGATTCGTAGCCCGCGTCCTTCGCGATGGCCTGGATCTCGCGCGACGATCCCGAGAGGTCGCGTGCCGCGAGTGAAAGCCGCCAGCGCGTGAGGTAGGTGATCGGCGGCTCGCCGACGATGCGCGTGAAGTGCTCGGCGAGGGCGGAGCGCGACAGGCCCACGAGTTTCGCGAGCTTCTCCACGGTCCACTCGTCGCCCGGACGCCCGTGCATCAGCGCGAGCGCGCGGCCCACGTAGCGGTCGTCGAGACCGGCGAGCCAGCCCGTGGCGCCCGGCGGCGTGGCTTCGATGTGGCGGCGGATCACGTCGATCACCACCAGCTCGGCGATGCGCGCGAGGCTCGCGATCCCGCCCGGGCGCGGCGCCTCGGTCTCCGTGAGCTCGAAGGCGAGCGCGCCTTCCAGTTGCTCGAGCGCCGCCGTGCCGCGAAGGTCCACGCGCACGACGTTGGGAAGCGCGGCCAGCAGCGGATCGGCCAGGCGCCGGTCGAACGACGCGAGTCCCGAAGCGAGGCGCGTGTGCTCCCCGTCGCCGCCGTGCACGGCCGGATCCAGCTCGCCGGCGATCGGCGGCTTCAGCAGCGAGAGGAGGGGCGTGGACACCGTCACGTCGGTGAAGCTCTCGAGGGTGTGCGCGTGTCCGTGCGGGAAGAGCAGTGCCTCGCCCTCGGTGACGCGGATCGGCTCGTCCTCGTCCACCTGCATCCAGCATTCGCCGCGCAGCATCACGTGGAAGATCGCAGGCGCGTCGGCCTCGTGCAGGAAGCCGCGCGCGAGCGGCGTGGTGTCGGTGACGCTGAGTCCCCACGGTGCGCCGAGGTCGGCGTTCAGGATGACGGCGCCCGCAAGCCTGACGGCTCGCAAAACCTCCGAGAGCGCGTCCACGCTCAATGAATAAAGGGGTCAGACCACTTTATTGCCAAAGGCGAGCAATAAAGTGGTCTGACCCCTTTATTCATCTCAGTGAAAATGGGCTGCGTGGGTGTCGGCTTCCTCGGGCAGCTCGGCGTGCACGATCTCGCCCTCGGGATTGGCGAAGAGCGGGGCTCCGCAGTCCTCGCAATACTCGGGCGTGAAGGTGCCGGTGAGCTTCTTCACCTCGGTGATGCCGCACTCGTTCAGCTGCGCCACGACCTCCTCGAGCGGGCCGGGGCGGGTGTTTTCGTCTTCGCGGCCGTAGAGCGGCCACACGACGCCGTGGGCGACGTCGTCATCTCCGGGGAGCGTGAAGGCGATGCGGTACTCGTCCACGCGCTCGTCGCCGAAGCCGGCCACGACCGCGCGAAGATCCTTCGCTTTCGTGGAGAGCGCCGCCTCGAGGAACGCGACCGCGGCCTTCACGCCGAAGGGGCGCACGCGGCGATCGGACTCGCGGCAGTTCACGTAGTACGCGTCGGGCAGCAGGCACTCGAACACGCAACCGGGCAGGAGCTTCGCGAGCGTGGGGCGCGCCTGGGCGATCCACTGCTCGAGGCTGTGGGTGCGGCCGGCGTGGCCCGACGCGTCTTCCTGCCAGCGGAAGATCGGGGCTCCGCGCGGCGCCACGGCGCAGCCGATCACGAAGCGCGTGTCGGCGAGCAGGTTGGCGGTCTCGGGCAGGCGGGAGAAGTCGATGCGCGGAGCCTCGCCGGTGATGGCCGCGTCGGCGAGGCGGGCGGTGAGCTTGCGAAGCTCCGAGAACTGGCGCGGGAGCTGGTCGATCGACTGGAGGTAGGGCACGACGACACATTGCGCGCCCGCGGCCAGAACGTGGCCCTGCAATTGCGCGCGCAACGCGTCGTTGTCCTCGCGGCCGATCGGGCCCGAGGGGATCGAGTACTTCGACCAAGCGACCAACGGAACCGCGATCAGCAGCGCCTGCCACGCGGCATCGCCCTTCATCACGGGCATGGCCTCGCTCTCGTTCTCGACCAGCTCGATCAGCGTGTCGTAGGCGCCGAGGTTGCTCACGTAGAGGTGATCGAGGGCGGCATCGATCGGCGAGTCGTTGCCGTTGCCGAGCAGGCGCGCGGTGAGCGCCGACATCTCGGACTCCCAGTAGTGATCCTCGGTGAGGCTTCCGGAGGCGTTCAGGCCCTGCGACAGCGCGATCAGGCGCTCGGCGTCGCGGGTGAATCGGGGCGGGGATTTGGCACGGGTGCGCGGCATGGGCTATTTTAGCCGAATGGAACGCAACGTTCTCGGTGGCGCGCTGCTCGCGTGCTGCTACGACCCGCTCACCGGCTTCTACCGCGACGGCACCTGCCGCACGGGGGAGGACGACGGGGGCGCGCACGTGATCTGCGCGCGCATGACGCAAGCGTTCCTGGACTTCAGCCGCGACAGCGGCAACGACCTCTCGTCGCCGGTGCCGCAGCAGCGGTTCCGGGGCCTGAAGCCCGGGGACCGCTGGTGCCTATGCGTGCTGCGGTGGCTCGAGGCTCTCGAGGCGGGGGTGGCCCCGCCCGTGATCCTCGAGGCGACTCACGAGAGTGCGCTGGAGTTCGTGCCCCTGGAGGAGCTGGAGCGCCACGCGTTCGAGACGAACTGAATCACGGAGGCGATCGCCTCGCCGATCAGTTGGCCGATGTAGGCAGAACGGTCGTGCCGCGCTTGCCGGAGGATGTATTCGCGAGTCATTTTCGCTGCTTTCCGAAGGTGCCCTTTTGGGGCGGGTACGAACAAGATAATTACCTTCGGATGGATATACAATCCGGGTAGGCGGCACAGAATTGATGAAATCCAGGCACAAATGAGCGCCCCGACGGACATGCTGGTTTTCGTGCGCGCGCTCGAGCTGGGCGGCTTCTCGGCCGCCGCCCGCGAGCTGGGCCTCACGCCCTCCGCGGTCTCCAAGCTCGTGACGCGCCTCGAGGATCGCCTGGGCGTGCGCCTCGTGAACCGCACCACCCGCAAGCTCGCGCTCACCCCGGAAGGCGAGGCCTACCTGGACCGGGCCCGCGCCATCGTCGCCGACATCGCCGACGCCGAAGCCGAGGTCGCGCAATTCCGCGTCCGGCCGCGCGGCATCCTGCGGGTGAACACCGGCA
>Ga0075366_10001184_pt1 | contig 12948 bp, 11 predicted proteins | sample EndMethybrTD3031_FD_72351 | JGI IMG/M metagenome (GOLD analysis project Ga0075366, IMG submission 72351) | Populus endosphere microbial communities from Tennessee, USA - Endosphere MetaG P. TD hybrid TD303-1 | ecosystem: Host-associated > Plants > Roots > Endosphere | place: USA: Tennessee...
GTCTTCCGCCGGCAGGGCCAAGGCGAGGTTCGGGAAGCGGCGGATCAGCGTCTCGACGGTGAGGCGGATCTGCACTCGCGCCAGGTGCTGGCCGATGCACGAGTGCGCGCCGGCGGTGAACGAATAGTGCTGCGCCGGCTTGGTGCGCCGGAAGTCGAGCCGGTCGGCATCGGGCCAGGCGGCGTCGTCGCGGTTCACGATGGCGAATTCGACCAGCACCGGTTCGTTCGCCTTGACCACCGAACCGTTGGTGAAGGTCACGTCCTCCTTTGCCCAGAAGCCGAAGGGGACGCCGTATTTGAAGCTTGGAATCCAGCGCCACAGCTCGTTGAGCGCGGCGTTCATCAGATCGGGGTGCTCCTTGAGATCGCGCCACTGCTCGGGATGGGTCATCAGCGTGTAGACCACGGTGCCCAGCTGCCACAGCGTTGTCTTGAAGCCGCCGTGCCACAGCGCCATCGCCAGGCTGAGCAGTTCGTCCTCCTCGAACTTGTCTTCCTCGTCGCGCGCGTGGACGAGCACCGAAAGCAGGTCGTCTTCAGGCTTTTCGCGGCGCTCGGCGATCAGTTCGCGAATGAAGTCGAAGGTGCGCGTGCGCGCGTCGAGCTTCACCTCGGGCGAGTTGTTGAGATCGGACGAGATGTCGATCCACTGCTTGAATTCGAAGGCCTTGTCGCGCGGAATGCCGAGAACCCCGGCCAGCACCCGGACGGGCAGGATATGTGCGAACATAGGGATGAAATCGGCGCCTGGGCCCTTGGCCTCGATGGCGTCGAACAGCTCGTCGACGATGCCCTGGACCCAGCCGGTCAGCTTGCCGATGCGATCGGGCGAAAAGGCGCCGGCGGCGAGTTGGCGGATGCGTGTGTGTTCGGGCGGATCCATGTGGAGCAGCAGCGAGGGAATCTTGATGCCCTCGGTGTTGTGGAGGCCGGGGATGGCGTGGCTCAGCCCTTCGGTGCGGCCGAACTTGCGGAAATCGTAGGCGATCTTGGCATCGGCGACGCTGGTGATCAGCCAGGTCGGCTCGCCGTAGGGCAACTGGACGCGGACGATGCCGTCCTTGCGGATCGCGTCGTAGCGCGGGTCAATGTCGAGCCGCTCCGGCTCCGCGAACGGATACTCGAAAAGATCGTGCGCCATGTCGTCCACCCCTGCTTCTTGTTTTCGTTCGCGGACCGCTCAGCCCGAGGCGGGCTCGGCCTTCCAGGCAAGGTCGCCCAGGTGCTCGGTGATGCGCTCGGGCGCGACACGCACGCGCATGCCGCGATAGGCAGGGGCGTCCGAAATCAGACGGCCGGGAATATAGATGTCCGCCTGCTCGTCGAGCCGCACCAGCGCCAGCGTGTAGGGCGCGTATTTCATCATGTCCGGCGTGGTAGAGCGGTGCACGACGATCCAGCTGTAGATCTCGCCGGTACCCGCGACCGCGTCGAGCGCCAGATTGTCTCCGTGGCAGTTCGAGCAGATCGGCCGCGGGGGCCAGGTCCAGTGGCCGCAGTCGCGGCAGTGCGAGGTGACGAGCTGGCCGTCGGCGAGTGCCTGCCAGTAGCCCACCGTGTCGCGGTCGGGCATCGGCTTGACGAGGCGTTCGCTGGTCATCAGGCGCCCCTCAGGATCGTGGCCGACGAATAGCCGCTGACATAACCGAGCTGGCCGGTAACCAGCGCGACGTCGTGCTTCTTGACCTGGCGATGCGCGGCGTCGCCCCGGATCTGCTGCACCGCTTCGTAGACGTGGTTCATGCCGTGGATATAGCCTTCGGACAGCAGTCCGCCGTGGGTGTTGAACGGCAGGGTACCGGTCGCGCGGTCGAAATGGCCATCTTTGAGCATGTCGGGCACGCCGCCCGGCTCGGCGAAACCGTAGCCCTCGATCTGCGACAGCACCGGATAGGTGAAGCAGTCGTAGAATTCGGCGAAATCAATGTCCTTGGGCGTCATGCCGGCGGCCTTGAACAGCCGGTCGGCGATCGGACGGGCGGGGGATTCGGCGAGATCGGCGAAGCCGTTGTTGGCGATCGAGATGCCGCCGCCCCAGGCCGCGCCCTGGATCAGCACCGGGCGGTGCGGCAGGTCCTTCGCGCGCTCGGCGTTGACGATGACCACCGCCACCGCGCCGTCGGTCTCGAGGCAGCAGTCGAGCTTGTGGAACGGCTCGGCGATCCACTCGCTTTCCATGTAGTCGTCGAGCGTGATCGGCTTGCGCATCATCGCGCGGTCGTTGTCGAGCGCGTTGGTGCGGCTCAGCACGGCGATGCGGCCGAGGTCCTCGTGCTGGGTGCCGTAGCGCAGCATGTGCGCGCGCGCGTTCATCGCCATTTCCTGCGCGGGGACCATATAGCCCGACGGCATCTTGAACTGGATGTCCCACGGCGCGCGCGCGGGGCCGGCGCCGGCGCCGTTCTTGCGCAGTTCGGAGCGGCCGTTGATCGCGCGATAGCAGATCACGCAGTCGGCGATCCCGGCGCTGACCGCGAGCGCCGCCTGGCCGATGATCGTCATCGACACGCTGCCGCCCAGGTACTGGTCGAGGTAGTAGTTGATCGACTTGATGCCGAGCGCCTGGGCGAGAACGTTGGGCGAGACCGAATCGGCGGTGCCATAGGTGCACAGCCCGTCGATGTCGCCGATGTCGAGCCCGGCGTCGGCCACCGCGGCGCGGATCGCGCGGGTCGCCAGCGCGAAGGTGCTGACGCCCGAATCCTTCGAGAATTCGGTGCAGCCGATCCCGGCGATGGCCGCCTGGCCGCGCGGAAAGCGTTCGCCGTTGCCGCTCATCCTAGCCTACTCCCAACTCGAAAAACTGTCAGCGTACTGACACCATATGGTGCCGCGCCCGCGCCGGTCAAGGCGCGGGCGCGCATAGCGATAGGCCAATTCGCGCGCGATCAGGCCTGGGCTTGCTTGCGCAGGCCCTCCACGCCGCCGCCCGGGCTGCGCGGCGTGCCCGCGACCATACCGGCGTCGACGGGCAGCAGCGTGCCGGTGACGTAGCGCGACCGGTCGCTGACGAAGAACAGCGTCGCCTGGGCGATGTCCTCGACGTGGCCCTGCAGCTTGAGCGCCTGCTTCGAGATGATGAACTCGCGGATCTTGGCGGTCAGCGCGGCCTGTTCCTCGGGCGCGAGGTCGGGGCCCATCGAGCGGCCGAGAATGTCGGTCTCGATGTTGCCCGGCGCGATGGCGTTGACCCGGATGTTGTATTCGCCCAGGTCGATCGCCGCGCACTTGGTGAACATGATCACCGACGACTTGGCGACGTGATAGGTCCAGTTGCCGCTCGACGCGTTGATCCCGCCGATCGACGAGATGTTGACCACCGAGCCGCCGCCGCTCTCCTTCATCAGCCGCGCCGCCTCGCGCGTGCCGGCCATGACGCCGAGCAGGTCGATCGCCATGACCTTGTGGAAGTCTGACAGGTCGTCGTCGAACAGCCGCGGGTGATTCTTGCCGCCGATCCCGGCGTTGTTGACCATGATGTCGAGCCGGCCGTGGAGAGCGCCGACATGGTCGACGAGATCGCGCAACTGCTGCTGCTCGGCGACGTCGGTCTTGAAGAACGAGGCACCTTCGCCCAGCGCGGTGACGGCCTTGGCCCCGGTCTCGGCGTTGATGTCGGCGATCACCACCTTAGCGCCCTCGGCGGCGAGCCGCTTCGCGACGCCGAAGCCGATGCCGGCGCTTCCGCCGGTGACGATGGCAACCTTACCGGCCAATTCGGTCATATCCGTATTCCTATCGTTGTCGCGGCCGTCAGGCGGCGCTGCGGGATGTTATCATTCGGAGAAGCTTGGCCGGGGTCATCGGCAGGTCTTCGGGCAGCGGCCCGAAGGGCACCATGGCATCGGCCACGGCGTTGAGCAGCGTCGCCCCGCCAATGATCATGCCGCCTTCGCCCACCCCGCGGAAACCACCTTCGCTGGCGGACGGTGTCGTGATGTGGGTGTATTCGAACACCGGGATGTCGGTGATCGCCGGCAGATGGTAGTCCTTGAAGGTCACCGCCGTGGGATTGCCGCGCGCGTCGATGGTGAACTCCTCGTGGAGCACGCAGCCGATCGCCTGGGCGAGCCCGCCGGCGATCTGACCCTCGACGATCGCCGGATTGATCTGCACCCCGCAATCCTCGCTGCTGACCCAGCGCAGGATTGTGGTGAACCCGGTCTCGGCGTCGACTTCGAGCACGCAGGCGTGTGCGGCCGAGGCGTGGGTGAACATCGACGGCGGGGCATAGCGGTACTGCGCTTCGAGCCCGCTTTCCATGCCCGGCGGCAGCCGCTGCGGATCGCCGTAGGCGAGCGCGGCGATCTCGGCGAGAGAACGCGTCATCGCCTCTGCGCCGGCGATGTGGACCACGCCGTTCGCGATCGTCACGTCGTCGGGATTGGCGTTGAGCGCATGCGCCGCGACGGTCTTGATCTTGTCGACCAGCAGCTTGGACGCACGGATCACCGCACCGCCGGCGATCACCGCCTGGCGGCTGCCCGCGGCGCCGGGGCCGAATCCGCTGCGCGTCGAATCCTCCTGGAAGATCGTCACGTCGTCGACATGCACACCGAGCTGCTCGGCGATGATCTGCGCATGCGTGGTCTCGATGCCGTGACCCTGCGAATGGGTCGACAGGTTGGCCGTGACCTTGCCCGCGTGATCGATGCGGATCGACGCCTGATCGCTCCATAGCGGGAAGATGCCCACCGCGGCGGTCGGTTCGATGTAGGTGGCGATGCCGAGACCGAGGTAGCGGCCCTCGGCGCGCGCCGCGGCCTGCTCGGCGCGGAACGCGGCGACGTCGACCTTGGTCAGCAGCTTGTCGAGGCACGCGACCGGGGTGATGTTGTCGATCGGGATCCCCAGCGGGTTGCGCGTGGGCACCTCGGATTCGGTCAGCAGATTGCGGCGGCGGATCTCGACCGGATCGATGCCGATCTGCCGCGCCGCCTTGTCGAGCACCGATTCGCGGATCATCGCCTCGATCGCCCAGGGCGCGCGGTAGCCGCCGAGGCCGACCGTGTTGGTGTGCCAGGCGCGGCCGCGGAAGCGGTAGGCCGGCATGCGGTAAGGGCCGGGCAGGAACATCATCACCGGCATCCCCGCATCGGGCATGTGCGGATAGGCGCCGTTGTTCGAATTGTAGTCGCAGTCGACGGCGATCAGCTTGGCGTCGGCATCGAAGGCCAGCGTCAGGGTAATGTCGGATTCGCGCGCCGGGCAGGAAGTCGTCAGCGCCTCGAGCCGGTCCTCGATCCACTTGACGGGGCGGCGCAGATGCAGGCTGGCGGCGATCGCGGCGATTTCTTCGCGCCACGGCTGCGCCTTGAGCCCGAACCCGCCGCCGACATCCTTGGCGATGACGCGCACCTGGTTCTCGGACAGCGCGAAGGCCTGCGCAATCGCGGCCGCCGCGACATGCGTCGACTGGCAGCCGATGTGCACGGTGAGTTCGCCCGACCCGGTCGGGTTGCTGACCACGCCGCGCGTTTCCATCGTCGACTGGGCGATGCGCTGGTGGCGTACGGTGCCGGTCACGACATGCGCCGCTCCGGCCACGATTTCGTCGAACTTGGGGTTGGGCGGGGTGCCGACCTGGCGGACGATGTTATTCTCGGTGCCGGGATGCACGACCGCGCCGTCCATCGCGTCGGCGCAGGTGATGAGCGGGTCTTCCTCCTCGTATTCGATCCAGGCGAGCGCGGCGGCGTCCTCGGCGATGTAGCGGCTGTCGGCGATGACCATGGCCACCGGATCGCCGACATAGCTGACATAGTCGCCCGACAGCGGCCGGGTCGGCGGGCCGCCCTCGTCCTTGAGGTGCATGTTCGACAGCTTGACGTTGAGATCGCCGAGGTCTTCTGCCGACAGCACGGCGTGCACGCCGGGAACTTCGCGCGCGTGGCTGAGGTCGAGCACGGTGATCCGGCCGCGCGCGATCTGGCTGCGGATGAAGGCCACGTGGAGCGCGCCGGGCACCCGCACGTCGTCGGTAAAGGTGCCGCGTCCGGTCAGCAGGCGCAGGTCTTCCTTGCGCAGCGTGCGCTGGCCGATGTAGCGCGTTGCGCCGATCGCGGGCGCGCTCATGCGGGTTCTCCGGCGGGTTCGACGACGCCGTCGGCGGTGAGCCGCTTGATGACCTTGCGGATACCCTGATAGCCGGTGCAGCGGCACAGGTGCCCCGACATCGCCTTGAGCAGCGTCTCTTCGTCGGGCTTCTGGTCGCCGTCGGTCAGCGAAGTCAGCGTCATCACCACGCCGGGCGTGCAGAACCCGCATTGCAGCGCATGGCACTCGCGCATCGCCTGCTGGACGGGATTGAGCGTGCCGTCGGCCGCGGCGGCGCCTTCGACCGTGGTGATCTCGGCGCCGTCGGCCTGGACCGCGAACATCAGGCACGAGCGCACCGCGATGCCGTCGAGCCGGATCGTGCAGGCACCGCAGACGCCGTGCTCGCAGGCGAGGTGGGTGCCGGTATAGCCCAGCTGCTCGCGCAGGAAATCGCCCAGCGTGACGCGCGCCTCGACCCGCTCCTGGAAGCGGCGACCGTTGACCGTCAGTTCGATCGAATGCTCGCTCATGCCGGGACTTTCTGGTTCGCCGCGTCGGCCAGGGTGCGCGCGAAGATGCTGCGCCCGACGGTGCGGCGGTAGTCGGCATCCGCCGAATGGTCGTCGAAGGGATCGGTTTCGGACACCGCGATGTCGGCGATCTCGCGCCAGTCAATGTCTGGAAGCGTCTGGCCGACGATCGCGGCCTCGGCCTGCACGGCCTTGATCGGCGTCGCGCCCATCCCAAACCAGGCCAGCCCGGCACGTGCGATGCGGCCCTGGTCGAGCGTCATCGCACCCACCAGTCCGACGAGCGCGAAGTCGCCCGGACGCCGCGCGACCTCGTGGAACACGGTGATCGCGCCGGCGCCCCAATCGGGGAAATGGATCGCAGTGACCAGTTCGTCCATCTCGAGCACGGTCGAATAGGGCCCGAGGTAGAATTCATCGGCGGGAATGCGCCGCGTGCCGTTGATCGATCGCGCCTCGATCTCGGCGCCGAGCGCGAGCACGGTCGCGGGCAGCTCGGCGGCGGGCTCTCCCAGTGACACCGATCCGCCGACCGTGCCGCGGTTGCGCGTCTGGAAATGGCCGACGTGCGACAGCGCCGTGGTAACCATGGGCAGCGCCTTGGCCAGCCCGGCGTCGCCCAGGGCGACGTTTTGGCGCGTCACCGGCGCCAACCGGACGGCGCCGCCGTCGACCGCTATGCCCTGCAGTTCGGGGATGCGGTTGATGTCGATGATGATCCCCGGCGTCGCCATGCGCAGCGCCAGCAGCGGCATCAGCGTCTGCCCGCCCGCCAGGATCGTCGCGTCGCCCGCGCCGCGGTCGAGTTCGGCGAGCGCCTCCTCGATCGTGCGCGGGACGACATAGTCGAACGGTGCGGGTTTCACTTGGCCGCATCCCGTCGGGCCAGCAGTTGCGCGACGGCCGGGTCGAGCGTGACGACGACCGGCCCCGCGCGTCGGCCGCTGACGTAGCCGACCCAGGCGATGCCGGCGAGGACCGCCCCGAGGATCACCGCTAACCAGGGCGAGGTGAAGGCCGGGGCGCCCGACAGGAAGCCGGCGAACCCGGCCAGGAGCACGGCGACGATCCACGGCAGGGCGGTTCCCTGTGCGGCCGTGGCGGCCGGCGCGGCGGCATAGGCCGGGGCCGGAATCGACGCCGGATCCGCTGCAGCCGTACCCGCCGCCTGCCCCGCAGCGACGGCCGGCTGGGTCTGCTGGGCCACGACGAGCGCGCCGAAGCGCTTGAAGAACTGCCCGGCAAGCTGCTTGGCGGTGGCATCGACGATCGGACCGCCGACCTGCGCCAGCCGGCCGCCGACTTCGGCGTCGACGGTGTAGGTCAGGCGGGTCGCGTCGCCGTCATCTGAAAGCACGACGCGGGCGCTGCCGCGGGCGAAGCCGGCGGTGCCGCCCTGGCCTTCGCCCGAGATGACGTAGGAGCTCGGTGGATCGAGCTCGGACAGGGTGACCGCGCCGCTGAAGCGCGCGCCGATCGGGCCGATCTTGATCGCCACGGTGGCCTTGAGCCGATCGTCGGCTTCCTTCTCGAGCGACTGGCAGCCAGGAATGCACTGCCGGAGCACTTCGGGATCGTTGAGCGCTTCCCACACCCGCGCGCGCGGCGCCGCGATAACCTGCTCGCCATTCATCTTCATCGTTGTCGCGCTCCTAGGCGGAAACTCGGTGTCACTTCTGGAATTCGGGGGTCGTCACGTGGATGCCGGCGAGATCTTCGGTCACCGGCACCTGGCACGACAGCCGGACATTCGGCGCGTCGTCCTCTGCCGCCTCGATCATGGCCAGTTCTTCTGCCTCGGGCGGGACGAGCTTGTCGAGCCAATCCCGAGCGACGTAGATCCGGCACGTGCCGCAGTAGCAGTTGCCGCCGCACACGGCTTCGATGCCGTCGACGCCGTTCTGGATCGCGCCTTCCATCAAGGTGTGGCCAACGGGTACGTCGACCGCGGTCTCGGCCCCGTCGTGGGTGATGTAGGTCACGCTGACCATCAGGCCACGCCTCTCTTGGACGGCTGCAACACTTTCTCCTCCCCGTCACCTGGGGCGACGCTGTCCGCGGTGATGGTCCCGCCGTCGTCCCGTCCATCGGCCCCGCACCGTCCGACGACGCGCGGCGGGCCCGTGGTCCGCCTGCAGCGCCATCGAGCGGTGGGCAGCAGCGGTACGCCCGTGCCTATGGGGCGGTTGTGAGACGGTCAATATCGCGGCGGCGGCGGCGGCGGCCGGGATGGCGCAATGCGGCTGGCGGGCAGGCGGAAAAACGATGGTGAAACGCGCGCAGGAACGCACTACCTTGGACACGCGATCGGGCGGCAGGGCCCGGTTTTCGCGGCCCGCTTCTCCGGCCTGGCCGCGCGATCGGGTCCGCAGCCGCGCCCGGCATGCCGAGCGCGGGGGCGGAGAGCGGAATTGGTTCATGTGTGATTGACATACGACCTGTCGGGCCAATCCGCGCCATGCCCAATCGTGGACGGACTGCCCGCGCCGCCGCCGGACGAGTCGACGGCGAAGCGCTTAACCGGACGACACGAATGCAGTCGGACGGGACGTGGGCGGATCACTGGAAAAGAGCGCCGGTCGCAGATGCCTTGCGGCAGCGCCGGCGAAACTGGTTGCGAGGAGAGTTCCTTTGGAAATGAACGATATGGTGCTCATCAGCGTCGATGACCACATGAGCGAACCGCCCGAAATGTTCGACAAGCATTTGACCGGCGATGCCTATGCTACGGCGCCGAAGTTCAAGACGACAGAGTCGGGCTCGAGCTACTGGGAATACCAGGGCCGCAAGCTGCCGTCGGTCGGGCTCAACGCCGTGGTCGGCCGGCCTTTCGAGGAGTTCGGCATGGAGCCGACCTCGCTCGATCAGCTGCGCGAAGGCGTATACAACGTCGATGCCCGCGTCGACGACATGAACGTCAACGGCATCGCCTCGTCGCTGTGCTTCGGCAGCTTCGTCAGCTTTGACGGCAGCCTGTTCCAGAAAGTGCCCGACAAGGATCAGGCGCTGGTCCACCTGCGCGCCTACAACGACTGGCATGTCGACGAATGGTGCGGCGCGCATCCCGGTCGCTTCATTCCCTGCGCCATCATGCCGACCTGGAACATGGACGCCACCGTCGAGGAGATCAAACGCCTCGCCGCCAAGGGCGTGACCTCGGTTTCGATCACCGACAACCCCACCGTGCTCGGCCTGCCGTCGATCCACAACGCCTACTGGGAGCCGTTCTGGAAAGCGATCACCGATGCGGACATCACGATGTGCGTGCATATCGGCACCGGCAACCCCGCGCCGCACGCCTCGATGGAAACGCCGATCGAAGCGTGGATCACGACCATGCCGATCGCCATCGCGACCGGCGCCGCGGACTGGCTGCATCTCGACGCGCTGAAGCGCTATCCCAACATGAAGATCGCGCTGTCCGAAGGCTCGATCGGCTGGGTGCCCTATTTCCTGGAACGCGCCGACTTCGCGCACTGGCGCCATCATGCCTGGACCAACTCGACCTTCGAGGACGAAAAGCCGTCGAAGCTGTTCAAGAAGCACTTCCTCAACTGCTTCATCGACGACGAGTTCGGCCTGCGGAACATCGACGACATCGGCGAGGACATGATCGCCTATGAGTGCGACTATCCGCATTCGGACTGCCTGTGGCCGCTCGCGCCCGAGCGTCTGTGGGAATCGGTGGCGTCGCTGACCGAGGAGCAGATCGAGAAGATCACGCACCGTAACGCCATGCGCTTCTTCAACTTCGATCAGTTCAAGCACCACAAGCGCGAAGAGCTGACCGTCGGTGCGCTGCGCGCCAAGGCCGCGGCCAAGGGCGTCGACACCACGCCCAAGTCGCAGGGCGGCGAAGCGCCGCTCGAAGCCGGCGAAAAGCGCGTCGTCACCTCGGGCGACATCGTCGGCATGTTCAACCGCCACGCCGAGGCGGCCTGATTGCTGAACCCGGGCGAGGCCTGCCTCGCCCGGGTTTTCAGTTCGGTGTCAGATAGTCGGGCCGCCTGCCGGCCAGGTGCCGTCGCCACCCTGCGGCCTCGCTCCCGCGCTGGCCATCCGCGCGGATGATCTCTTCGGGCATGGCAGCCCGAAAGTTGATGAAGCAGACCCCATCCGGCCCGGGGTTGAAGGTATACATCGTGTGCGCCGCGATCGCGAGCGCCGTGCCCGGCCCATAAAGCCGGTTGCCCAGCCGGATCTGCCCCGCGGTGACGAAGATGATCTCGTCCTCGGTATGCGAATGGGCGCTGCGGTTCTCATTCTCGGGCGTCAGGAAGGCGGGCGTGAATTCGTTTTCGTGCAGCCAGATCTCGCAAGTCGGACAGGCTGCGTCGAAGTGCATGCCGCCGTTGATCGCAGGACCCATCGCGGGGACGCGCAAGACCCGGTCGGCGGGCAGCAGATGGACGTGCCCGCCGGCGCGCTCGCGCTCGGGGGCTGTTGCGGCCGTGAACGACAAGACCTGCGAAACCGCCTTCCCGCCGGTGATCACCAGGGCTTCGCCATGTTCGACGACGAGACTCGATCCTGCTGGAAGGCAGCTGCCACCGGCCTCGACCTCGCCGCTCCACACATAGGCGAGGCAGTCGATCGCGCGCGGGCCGATGGCCAGCGTCTCGCCGGGTTCTATCGTGTGCAAGCACAGATGCAGCGGCGCAGCGTCCGACACAACGTAGGCTGCGGTCTTGGCATCGCCGGAAAAGCCGGCCGGTGGCTCGACCGCCACGGCCCGTTCGCGCGGAACCACTGATACTTTAGGCATGTCGTTTTCTCCCGCAGCCATTGTGTCGTGCGCCAAACGGAATGTGTGGTCGAAAGCCGCACTGGCAGCATGTCTAATCCGCATGGGATCGATCCGCTCGATGGCCGCAGCTTGCCGCGCAACGATTCTGTGGGAGCAGGGACATGGGTGAGGAAACCGGGTGGCGCCCGGCCAGTCTGGATGAGCGCATCGATCGGCTGGAGGCGCTCGACCAGATCCGGCAGCTGGCCTCGCGCTATGCGCTCGCGGTCGACACGCGCAACATGGCCGCTTTGGCTGCGCTGTTCGTCGAGGACGTCCGCGTCGGGCGCGATGAATCGGGACGCGAGGCGATCGAGAAGTGGTACGGTCGTTCGCTCGAGCGTTACGGCACGACGGTCCACTTCGTGGGCAACCACGTGATCGATTTCGTTTCGGCCGACGAAGCCACCGGGGTGGTGACTTGCCACGACGAACTCGAGATGAATGGCGAATGGCATCTCGGCAAGATCCAGTACTGGGATACCTACGTGCGACGCGATGGCAGCTGGTATTTCAAGCGGCGCAAGCTGCAGCGCTGGTATCTCGCTGACGCGCTGCAAAGGCCGAGCCATAACGCCGGGGTAAACGCCGATCCGGGTTCGCTCATGGTCGGGCAGCTGCCCGACATCTGGCCGAGCTGGGACGATTTCTGGACCACTCGCGGCAAGTCGCCGCGCTAGTTCATGGGCGCGTTCCGCACTGGCCTGTTTTTCGACATGCGCGCGCCGGCGTTCGGCGCGCCGGCGCGCCAGCTATACGCCGCCGCACTCGAGATGACAGCCTTCGCCGATCGCATCGGCCTGACCAAGGTCTGCTTCATGGAGCACCACGGTTGCGACGACGGCTATCTCGCCAACCCTTTTCTGATGGGAGCCGCGGTCGCGGCGCGAACCGCCCGCATCCGCATCAATCTCGGCGCCGTCGTCCTGCCCTTGCACGATCCGCTGAAGGTGGCCGAGGACATCGCGATTCTCGATCAGATCAGCGGCGGCCGCGTCGAAGTGATCTTCGGCGCGGGTTACGTGCCGTCCGAATTCGCGCGCTTCGGAGTGTCGCTGCACGACCGCGCCAGGCTGATGGATCGGGGCATCGCGCTGATCCTGCGGGCGCTGTCGGGTGAGGCCAGCGATGGCGACGGCCGCGACATCCTGGTGCGCCCGCTACCGGTCCAGGACCCGCACGATATCCTGCTGCTCGGCGGCGGGGTCAAGGCCTCGGCGATCCGCGCAGCGCGCTTCGACCTCGGCTTTGCGCCTGCCAATCCGAAGCTCTTCACGCTCTACGAAGCCGAGATGGAAGAACGCCGGCAGGCACCACGAGCGATGCACGGACCCGGCCGGCCGCTTTGCATCCATCTCGTCGAAGACGTCGAGGCGGGCTGGGCGGAGCTGTTGCCTCATGCGACCCACGTCGCCGCATCCTATGCCGCTTGGGCTGACGAAACCGGCATGACCAAGTCGCCATTCCACGGGCTCGGCAGCGAGACGGCGATGCGTGCCGCCGGGATATTCCAGGTCTGGACGCCCGACCAGTTGTTCGATTACGCAAGCACGCTGTCGCCGCACGCGACGCTGGGCTTCATGCCGCTGCT
>Ga0075366_10001185_pt1 | contig 12940 bp, 10 predicted proteins | sample EndMethybrTD3031_FD_72351 | JGI IMG/M metagenome (GOLD analysis project Ga0075366, IMG submission 72351) | Populus endosphere microbial communities from Tennessee, USA - Endosphere MetaG P. TD hybrid TD303-1 | ecosystem: Host-associated > Plants > Roots > Endosphere | place: USA: Tennessee...
AGCAGCACCCGCAGCAGCACCCGCAGCAGCCCCCCCGGTCTGCTGATAGCCGACGTGATCGTAGTGCGCGCCGAAGAGGACGTACGTTTCCCTCAGCTTCGGATCGCTGCCTTCGACGATGCCGACGACGTTGTGAGAGAGACGCGTCTGAACGACCTCGTAGTCGTTGTCCACGTTGATCGCGATCGAGACGTTCGGCAGCGCGATCGCCGGCAGCGCCTCCTGCTTGTCGGCCTTCGCCTTGATGTCGGCGTAGCTCTGTCCCGCGGCGCCGAAGACGAACTCGAAGAGCTCGTCGCCCGCGGTAATCTGCGGCGCGATCTTCCTGTCGAGGCGCTCGACCGTCTGGAAGTCGGCCTGCGGTGCGTTCGCGGCGCCGCGGCCCGCGGCCGGCGCCTGCGCGCCGCGGCCGCCGCCGCGGCCGAAGCCGCCCGCGGGACCGATCGCGGCGACGGCGTGCTGCAACTCGATGGCGTTCCGCGCGCGCGCGCCGAGCACGCGGAAGCCGCCCGACGCCGGCATCGACGTCGGGCCGCGGCCGATGTAGAGCACGATCTTGCCGCTCACGTCGCGGCCCTTGTAGTCGTCGATGCCCGCATCGGGCAGGCTGAGTCCGTAGCCGACGAACTCCGCGGCGCCGGACACCGTCTGCTTGCCTCCGGCGTTGGCGGCGAACGTCACACCCTCGCCGTCCTTGAACGTCTTCGTCTGCCCGTTCACCGTGACCGTGACGCTCGAATTGCGCTTCACGTTGACGCCGAGCAGCTTCACGACCTGGAAGTAGGTGCCGTTGTCACCCGCGGGCTTGACGCCCCACTCCTTCAGGTGATCGGCGATGTAGCCGCCCGCGAGGCCGAGCCCCTCCGTGAAGACCTGCCGCCCCTGAAGCTCGTCCGATGCGATGTATGAAAGCCAGTCCTTGAGCTCCGCCGGGGTGATCGATGCCGCGCCCTTGCCCTGCGCCGCGCCGGTCGCCTGCAGACACAGCGCGACCAGCAACGCCAAGCACAAGGCGTTCAACCTGCGAAATTTCATCGGGATGTCATCCTCCACTCTGGCATACGGCCGACGCCAGTCCGCCGCTTACCGCCCTGTATGGTACACATACCGGACCACACGTATCCCGCCGAGGCCCTTTTTCAATGCGCACATCTCTGCTCCCTTTGTGTCTGCTCGTGTGGCTGCCCGGCCTTGCCGCGGGACAGAGCGCCGGACCTGCTGTCGTCGCGAACGGATCGCTGAGACTCTCGGCCGACGTGCCCGCGGCCGGCGCCACCGTGAGCCAACCGTTCCTCGTCGGCGGCTGGGCCCTCGATCTGCTCGCGTCCAGCGGATCGGGGATCGACGCCGTGCACGTCTGGGCGGCGCCGCTGAACGGCGCGGCAGTTTTCCTCGGCGCCGCGGCGCTGAATGGCGCGCGGCCGGATGTCGCGGCAGTCTTCGGCGCGCAGTTCGCGCAGGCGGGATTCAACCTGGTCACCCCCGCCGTGCTGAGCCCGGGCCCACACACGCTGTGCGTACGTATGGCGCTGCAGCGCGGAGCCTCGTTCGCCGGAGGCCTCGCCAACACGGCCGTCTCGTGCACCGTGCCGGTGGGCGGTCTGCAGTGTGTCAGCGGAGTTGCCTCGGAAGCGATCTCCGCAGGCGAGCTGATCGTCTTTCGGTCCGACACCGTCGCGCTCGGGATCGACATCAACGTCTCGTTCGGCTGGCGCTGCCAGTAGCGCCACATCAGGCCGGATCAGACGGTCCGGCCTACTCCGTGCGCAGCGATCGCATCGGGTCGATCCGCGCCGCGCGCCGCGCCGGGAATCCGTTGGCGAGGAGCGCCGTGCCGACGAGCACGAGCGTGACGAACGAGAGCACGCCGGCGTCGTACCGGCTCACGCCGAAGAGCGCGCTGCCCAGCTGACCGGCCACGAGGACCGCTCCGCCGAGACCGAGCACGACGCCGGCGACGACGACGCCGAGTCCCGTCGCAACCACCCCGCGGTAGATGTCCGCGGTGCGGGCGCCGAGCGCGACGCGAATGCCGATCTCGCGCGTCCGCTGCGTCACGAGATACGTGGCCACGCCGTAGGCGCCGCCGATCGCCAGCACGAACGCGAGACCGGCGAACACGGCCAGCATCCACGAGAACGCGGCACGCTGCGCCGTCGACCGCGCGATCAGCGTCTCCATCGTCCGCGGCCGCGAGAGCGGCGTCTCGGGATCCATCTGGCGGAGCGTCTCGCGCAGCGCGGACGTGATCGACTCGGGCTCGACCGTCGTGTGGAGCGCGATCGTCATCGACGAGAGCGGATTGACGGTGGCCGGAAAATAGACGCCGGGCCGCATCGGACGCTCGAGCCCGTAGTGCTTGACGTCGGCCGTCACGCCGACGACGGTGATCCAGGGGGCCTGAGCGTCGTTGTACTTGATCCGCCGGCCGGCGCCCTTCGCTCCCTCGCCCCAGAACGTCTTCACGAACGATTCGTTGACGAGGACGACGCGCGCCGCGTCCGTGACGGCATCCGCGTCGGTCAGGAACCGCCCTTCCTTCAACCGGATGCCCATCGCCGGGAAGTAGCCGGCGGAGGCCGTGCGCCACAGCACGACGGGGTTCTTGCCGTCGGGCCGCGGGATGGCGCCCTCGGCCTGGTAGAAGTTGCCGGTGTGACAGTTGTCGAGCGGCGCGCACGTGATCACGCCGGCGGCGTCGACGCCGGGGATCCGCCGCACGCGCTGTTCGAGCTCGTTCCAGAACGCCGTCCACTGCTCCGGTTTCGGCCGCGTGCCTTCGGAGAGCGGAACGCTGGCGAGCAGGACGTGATCGGCGCGGAAACCGGGATCGACGCTGCGCACGCGGTCGAAGGCCTTCACGAGCAGCAGCCCGCAGACCAGCAGCACGGCGGACATCGCGAACTCGCCCGCGACCAGCGTCCACAGCGTCCGCCGCCCGCGCGGCGCGCCGGTGGTGCCGTTGGTCGTCGCGCTCACCGCCGATCGCAGGTCGCCGCCGAGCGCGTGGAGCGCCGGCGCCCAGCCGAAGAGCACCACGGTGACGAACACCGAGAGCAGGGCGAACGCGATCGTCCGGCCGTCGATGCCGAACTGCGCCCACCTCGGGAACTGATCCGGAATGATCTCGACGAGACCCGCAATCGCGGCACGGCCAGCCGCAAGCCCCACGATGCCGCCCGCGGCGGCGAGCAGCAGGTTCTCGATCAGCAGCTGCCGCAGGAGCCGTGCGCGGCTCGACCCGAGCGCGAGACGGATGCCCATCTCGCGCCGCCGTGCGAGCGCGCGCGCCAGCATGACGGCCGCGACGTTCGCGCAGGCCACGATCAGGAGGAGCGCGACCGCGCCGCCCACCGCCTTGGCGGCGCCGCGGTAGTCGGCCACGAACGTGTCGCGCAGCGGCCTCACGAACGGCGTGACGATGTGATCCTTCTCCTTGGTGTCCCAGATCGGCTGGTGCGCGCGCCTGATGTCGGCCTGCGCCTGCTCGATGGTGACGCCCGGCTTCATCCGCCCGATGGCGTCGCCCGAGTAGCTCTGATACGTCTGCGCGGGATCGCCCGCCATCGGCACCCAGAGCTGGACCTCGCTCGGAAACGACGCCTCCGGCGGCATGACGCCGACGATCGTCCGGACGATGCCGTCGAGGCGCACGGTGCGGCCGACGGCGTCGCGATCCCCGCCGAAGCGGTCGCGCCACAGCGCCGTGCTGAGGATCACGACCGGCGGTCCCTTGGGACGGTCTTCGTCGGCGGTGAACGTCCGGCCGAGGATCGGCTCGACGCCCAGCACCTTCGTGAAGTCGCCCGTGATCAGCGCGCCGCGGACGCGCGTCGCGCCGCCGCCGTCCGACAGGTTGAACGCGTTGAAGTCGTAGTGCATCAGCGCGTCGAACAGCTTCTGGTCCTTGTTCCACTGGTAGAAGTCGGGAAAGTTGATGCCGACGACGTCGAGGTTCCATTTCGGCGCGGCCGTGTTGATGTAGGCGAGGCGGTCGGGCTGAGGGAACGGGAACGGGCGCAGGAAGAGGCCGTTGACGAGGCTGAAGACGGCGACGTTCGCCGCGATGCCGAGCGCGAGCATCAGCACGACGAGCGCGCTGGCGCCGCGCTGGCGCACGAGGGCGCGCCACGCGTACCGCAGGTCGGAACCGATCATGAGCGTGGTCCTTTCGTCGATGTAGACGGTCAGCGGTACGCGCTCGGGGCGCCAGCCGCGCACCCGTGCGTGGAGAAGATCGGCGGCGGCGCGGGCCCACACGGCGGCGACGGCCGCCCGGCCGTTCGCCCGCGCGGCCGTGAGGCGTTCCGTAAAGAGCTCCTCCATGCCGGCGGCGTGCTCGCGTCGCAGGCGCCGCGGCGCGAGGCGCAGCAGCACGCGGTAGAGCCCTTGCGCCGAGCGGGTCGGAGCATTCACCGGGCGTCACCGAGGCGGGCGCGCGCCCGCGCGAGCCGCGCCAGCCGGGCCAGCCGTTCTGCTTCGTCGTTGAGCGCGGCCCGGCCGGCGCGGGTCAGCCGGTAGTACCGCTTCCGCTCGCTCTCGTCCGCGGGGTGCTCCGCCAGCTCCTCGATCCACTTCCGCGTGCGCAGGTCGTCGAGCGACCCGTACAGCGTCGCCGGCCAGAGGCGGACGCTGCCGCCGCTGAGCGCCTGCGCGTCGCGCGCGATGGCGAGGCCATGCCGATCGCCCTCCCCGAGCGCCAGCAGGATGTAGAAGAGGTGCGGCTTCATCGCGTCCCGTGCCATGGCCGTGATTGTATTCGCGCATATAATACGCGTCAATACAACAGACGGGTCGAGGGCGCGAACGGTTGGCCGGGAAACCGGAGGGCTAGCGATCGCGCTGCCGGGCCGCGAGCACGCCGCCGAGCCAGGCCGCGGGGGCCATGACGGCGATCGCCGAGACCTGCGACCATCGGGCCCCCGACGGATCGAGCGCGAGGGACAGCAGCGCGCCGGCGGCGATCACGACCGCGACGCCGGCGGCGTGCGCCGCGGGCCGCCGGACCGAGACGTGCGCGGCGAGCCAGCCGCCGACCAGCGCGAACACCACGCCCCAGATGGTGCTGGCCAGCTTGAACGTGAACGGCAGGTCGGCGTGGGGATCCTGTCCCGAGAGCTGGAACAGCAGCACCGCGGAAGCGGCGAAGACGAAATACCCCGCTATCACGGCGCCGGCGCTTCGCAGCATGCGCCGATCTTAGCGCCGTCCGCGCCTTACCGGGCATGAGGTTCTGGCGCTTCAACGCCGTGGGTGTGGCCGGCTTCGTGGTCCAGCTGGCGATCCTGGCGCTGCTCGTCCGCGGCGGCATGCACTACCTGGCCGCGACGGCCATCGCGGTCGAAGCGGCCATCCTGCACAACTTTCTCTGGCACGAACGCTGGACGTGGCGCGACCGTCCTGGCGCGGGCGTCACGCGGCTCGTGCGCCTGGCGCGCTTCCACGCCGTCAACGGCGGCGTGTCCCTGGCCGGCAATCTACTCCTGATGCCAGTACTCGTTCGCGCCTGCGGATTGCCGGTCCTGGCCGCCAACGCCACGGCCGTGCTGATCTGTTCCGTCGTCAACTTCGGCGGGGCCGATCGGCTCGTGTTCTCGCATAAGATGAAGACCTCCGATTACGGGGAGGAGGCTTCGAAATGCGTGTAGTGTTCATGGCAGCCGCGCTGGCGGCAGCGGGAGCGGTGGCGATTCCCGCCGCGCAGGCGCCCGCGGGAGGCACAACTCCGGTGGAACTCAAGGTTGGCGACAACGCCCCCGATTTCACGCTCCAGGCGAGCGACGGCAAGACGTACAAGCTGTCGAGCTTCAAGGGCAAGCAGGCGGTGGCGATCGCCTGGTTTCCGAAGGCGCTGACGAGCGGCTGCACGCTCGAGTGCAAGTCGCTGGCGGAACACGGCGACATGATCCGCGCCTACGACGTGACCTATTTCATGGCGAGCACCGATCCGCTCGAGAAGAACGTCGAGTTCGCCAAGGCGAAGAGCGTGACGCTCGGCCAGGGGGCCAACGCGCGCGTCGTCGAGAAGCAGGAAGCGGACTTCCCCATCCTGAGCGATCCGACGAAGGAGACGGCCCGGGCCTACGGCGTGCTCAACGAGCAGAACGGCATGGCCGCGCGGTGGACGTTCTACATCGGCAAGGACGGGAAGATTCTCGCGATCGACAAGGACGTCAGCAAGCGCGTGCAGACGTCAGCCGAAGACATGGCCGCCAAGCTCGGCGAGCTCGGCGTCGCCAAAAAGCACTGAGCGAATCCGCGGAGCCTGAATCCCTGATCCCTGATCGGGGATCCCCGATCGTGGATCCATGATCCCGATCCCTGATCCGCGATCCCAATCGCCGGATCAAGGATCGGGATCCCGGATCAGGGATAAGGATCGTGGATCCACGATCAGGGATTGCCGATCAGGGATCAGGGATTCGGGATCCGGGATCCGGGATCCGAGGATTCAGGATCCGCGACCCGCTAGACGCCCTCCGCAATGATCAATTGAGACTCCGCCGTTGCCTGGCGCAGCGCCTTGGCTTCGGCGTACTCCGGCGACGCCCACCACGCCTTCGCCTGCTCCACCGAGGGGAACTCGACGATCACGAACCGCCTGGGCGCCCAGTCCCCTTCCATCGTGTGGGTGGCGCCCCCGCGCACGACGAAGCGGCCGCCGAACTTTTCGAGACTCGGCGGCACCAGCGTCTTGTAGCGCTCGTAGCGGACCGGATCCTTCACGTCGACCTGGACGACGACATAGGCGCTCATCGCGTGCCCGCCTTGACCGGCGCCGGCTTCATCACCAGGTTCTCGATGAAGAACTCCATCATGCGCTGCGGGTTGACCCCCGAGTGTCCCTGATCCGGGCCGACCTGCACCTCGAAGCTCTTCCCCGCCTGCTGCAGCGCCTTGACCAGCTGCAGCGAGTTCGACGGGTGCACGTTGTTGTCGGCGGTTCCGTAGTAGACCAGGAGACGCCCTTTCAGGTTGTTGGCGTAGGTCATCGCCGCGCCGGCGTCGTACCCGTCCTTGTTCTCTTCCGGAATCCACATGTAGCGCTCGGTGTAGATCGTGTCGTAGTTGCGCCAGTCGGTCACTGCCGACGCCGCCGACGCGGCCGCGAACACGTCAGGATGCCGCAGGATCTGCATGGCTGCGGTGTAGCCGCCGTACGACGTGCCGTAGATGCCGACGCGATCCTTGTCGAAGTACGGACGGCTCCAGAGCGCCTTCACGCCTTCGGCCATGTCGTCCATCTCGACCTGCCCGAGCTTCAGGTAGATCGAATCGAGCGTCCGCTTGCCGAGCCCGGGCACCGCGCGCGAGTCGAGCGTCAGCACGAGGAACCCGTACTCCGTCGTCGCGCTCGGCAGCGTGAACCGTTCGCTCGTGGCGGTGGACGCCGGTCCGCCGTAGACGCTGGCGAGCGCCGGGTATTTCTTCGAGGGATCGAAGTTCGACGGGAAATGGATCAGCCCGCGCAGCTCGGTCTTGCCGTCGGCGGCCTTGTAGGTGAACATCTCGACCTTCTTCAGGCCGAGCTCGTCGAACTTCGCGGTGTCGCTCTTCGCCAGCTCGGCGACGAGGGCGCCGTCGCTGTCGATCAGACGCGTGACCGGCGGCACGTCGTGCGTCTGCGCGACGTCCACGAAGTGCCTGCCGTCGGGCGACGCCGTGATCGTGTGCATGAACGCCGGATCGGTCAGCCGCCGGTCGTTCTTCCCGTCCAGCCCCGCGCGGTGGAGCTGCAACTTCATGTAGTTGTCGCCGTCGCGCGCGGTGTAGAAAAAGACGCCCCGCGCCTCGTTCACCAGCACGATGTTCTCGGCCTCGGCCGTCGTCAGATGCGTCAGCGGCGTAATGAGCGTGCCGCCGAGATCGTAGAGGTAGAAGTTCTTCCAGCCGGACCGCTGCGACTCCCAGATGAAGCGGCGGCCGTCCTCGAGAAAGCGCATCTCCGGACGGTTCTCGATCCAGCCGGTCGGCCACTCCTCGTGCACGACCGCGCGGCACTTGCCGGACTCGGGGCTGCACGCCGCGAGCTCGAGCACGTTCTGCCGCCGGTTGGTGCGGTGCAGCAGGATTTCCTTCCCGTCGGGCGACCACTGCACGTTGTAGACATAGTGGCCGACCGCGCTGTTGTCGAACGGCTTGCCGTCGCGCACGTCCACGCGGGTGGACTTCTTCGAGGCGACGTCGTAGACGAAGAGATCGACGATCGGATTCGGCTTCCCCGGCTTCGGGTACGCCTCGACGTCCAGCGTGTCCTGCACCTGCGTCTGGTTCATCTGCAGGTAGAAGTCGACCACCTGCTTCTCGTCGAAGCGGTAGTAGGCGATGCGCTTGCTGTCGGGCGCCCACCACATGGCCGTCCGCTGCAACAGCTCCTCGCCGTAGACCCAGCTCGCCGTGCCGTACTTGACGCGGTCCTTCTCGCTGCCGTCCGCCGTGATCGCGACGGCCCCGGCGCCGTCGGCGGCGCTCACCCAGAGGTTGCGCTCCTTGTAGTACGCCTTGAGCGTCTTGTCGGGCGACTCGGCGGAGTCGAACTGCCGTCCGCGCTCGGGCCCGCCGCCGCCCCGCCCCCCGCGTCCGCCGCCGCCGGCAGCGGCGGCGTCGCCGGCCTCCTTTGCCTGCTTCGACGCGACGTCGAACACGTAGCGCTTGCCGTTCCAGGCGTACTCGAACGACGATCCATCTTCCTTCCAGCGCACGGCGAGCGCCCCGAGCTTCACCGACCCGGGGATCTCGCGCGCCATCTTCTGATACTGGTCGTAGCCCGGCATCGACTTCAGCCGGTCCTGGGCGCCGAGCGGAACCGACACGATCGCGATCGCGGCGGCGCCGGCACCGAGGCCGCGGAACAAGGACACGTTCATCGTCAGGAATCTCCTTGCGATGGCCCAGTTTACTGCACTGTCTCGATTGAGGCGCCTGTCACGCACGCACTCACGAGAGGTCGCAGAGGACGCGGAGGACGCAGAGCCCGGATCTCCCGGAGAGCTCGCGGAGGAGCGGAGGGCGGAGAGAAGGCAGCCGCGACAGCCCAGATGAAACGCTGATGAACACGGCGACTCGCAGGACTGTCGCACGCCGCGGGACGACGTGTTCGCGTCGCGCCGGCCTCCGGCCGGCACGAGGAGCGAGGGAGCGATCCGGACATGCGAGCGGCTGCTGAGCTCTGTGCCGTTCGCATGTCCGGATCGCTTCCTCGCTCCCGCCGCGCGCAGCGCGGCGCGCGAACGCGTCACAGTGCGGCGCTCTCCGCTCTCTGCTGCTCTCCGAGCTCTGCGCGAGATCTTCTCCGCGTTCTCCGCGGTCTCTGCGATCTCTTCGTGAAATCGTGCGTGACGGTCGCCGCGAGCTACGCCGGCTCTTGGGCGAAGGCGCGGATCTCGTCGACGAAGGCCTCCCCGAAGCGCGCGGCCTTGCTCTCGCCGATGCCGTAGATGCCGCCGAGCTCGTGGACCGACTGCGGCTTGACGCGCGCGAGCTCGCGAAGGGTGGTGTCGTGGAAGATGACGTAGGGCGGCACGTTGCGCGCGCGGGCGAGGCGCAGCCGGACGGCGCGGAGGCGCTCGAAGAGATCGTGGTCGCCGTCGGCCACGGCCGCGGCCGGACGGCGCTTGTCGGCGCGCGCCTCCTTCACGACGCGGCGCTGGCGCGCCAGCGAGAGCTCGGGGAAGGCGCCGCCGTCCTTCAGCAGCGCCACTCCGGTGGCCGACAGCGCCAGGACCGGATAGGGCTCGTCGGTCTGGCGCAGCAGGCCTTCGGCCGTCAACTGCTCGATGTAGCCGCGCACTTCGGCGCTCGACGCGTCGCGCAGCAGGCCGAACGTGCTGAGACGCTGGTGTCCGCGGCTGGTCACCTGCTCGCTCTCGCTGCCGCAGAGGACGTTGGCGACGTGCGCGGCGCCGAACCGCTGCCCGACGCGCGCGACGCACGAGAGGATCTTGCGCGCGATCGTGGCCGGGTCGGCGATCGCCTCGAGCTCGCCGAGGCAATAGTCGCAGGCCCCGCAGCCGTCCTTCGCGTAGCGCTCGCCGAAGTAGGACACGAGGTGGCGGTGGCGGCAGCCGACGCCGGCAGCGTAGCGCTCGATGTCGCGCAGGAGCGAGCGCCGGGCGTCGGTCAGCTCGCCGCTGCGCTCCAGCATCACCCGCCACTTCAGGAAATCCGCGCCGGAATACATCAGCACGCACTCGGCCTCGAGACCGTCGCGTCCCGCGCGGCCCGACTCCTGCTGGTAGTGCTCGAGCGACTGCGGCGCGCCGGCGTGCACCACGAACCGCACGTCGGACCGATCGATCCCCATCCCGAACGCGACCGTCGCGACCACGACGTCGGCCTCTTCGTTGATGAACGCGTCCTGGTTGCGATGCCGCGTCTCGTCAGCCAGCCCGGCGTGATAGGGCAGCGCCCGGACGCCGATTGACGACAGCCACGCCGCCAGCGCGTCGACCTCGCGGCGGGACGTGCAATAGATGATGCCGGCGGTGCCCCGGTGGCGCGCGAGGACGTCCTGGATCTGTTTCTTCAGGCCGGCGCGCGGCAGCACGCGGTACAAGAGATTCGGCCGGTCGAAGGACCCCACGAGCTCGACCGGCGACTGCAGCTGGAGCTGGGCGGCGATGTCGCGCCGCACGCGCGCCGTGGCGGTCGCCGTGAACGCATGGAAGCTGACGCCGCGAAACCGGTCGCGCATCGCGCCGAGCTGCCGGTACTCGGGCCTGAAGTCGTGTCCCCACTGGCTGATGCAGTGCGCCTCGTCGATCGCGATGTAGGACACCTGGCTCAGCCGCTGGATGAACCCCTCGCTCCCCTCCCCGGCCAGGCGTTCGGGCGACACGTAGAGGAGGCGGTAGCGTCCCTCACGGATGCCCGCCGACACCGACGACTTCCGATCGGCGCTCAGCGCGCTGTTGTAGCACGCCGCCTCGATGCCGTTCTCCACGAGCGTGTCGACCTGATCCTTCATCAGCGAGATGAGCGGCGACACGACGAGCGCGAGCCCGGCCTGCCGGACGAGCGCCGGCGCCTGGAAGCAGAGCGACTTGCCGCCGCCGGTCGGCAGCACGACGACGGAATCGCGCCCGGCGAGGATCGCGTCCATCGCCTCGCGCTGCAGCGGACGGAACGAGGAATAGCCCCAGTAGGTGGACAGGACGGTATCGAGGGTCGTCAAGAGTTGATACCAGAGTACAACGGACTGCGCCACGTACGAACGGACTGTCGTTGTCGATGCGCCTTCTCCCACGTCCGCTTCGGTGCACGATCTCGGGTAAGCTGCCGCGATGCGAATCGTCCTCGTCCTCGCGATCGCCGGCACGGCGATCGCCGCCGCGCAGCAGCCGCCGGCGGCACCGCCGGCCTTCCGTGTCGAGGAAACCACCATCCCGCAGATCCACGACGCGATGAAGGCCGGACGGCTCACGTGCCGCGCGCTGGTCGATGCGTACCTGAAGCGGATCGAGGCGTACGACAAGAACGGGCCGGCGCTCAACGCCATCGTCCAGATCAACCCCGAGGCGCAGAAGCAGGCGGACGATCTCGATCGCCGTTACGCGCAGGGCGGACCGACGGGACCGCTTCACTGCGTCCCCGCGATCGTGAAGGACAACTTCGAGACCGTCGGCCTCCAGAGCGCCGCCGGCTCGCTGTCGCTGAAGGGATTCGTTTCGAACAAGGACGCCTTCCAGGTCAAGCGCATCAAGGACGCCGGGGCGATCGTGCTCGCCAAGTCGAACATGGCGGAATTCGCCTTCAGCCCCTACGAGACGGTGAACTCGATCCTGCCCGGCTACTCGCGCAATCCCTACGCGCTCGACCGTGTCACGGCGGGATCGAGCGGCGGCACGGCGGCGGCGGTCGCCGCCAACTTCGGCGCCATCGGCCTCGGCAGCGACACCGGCAACTCGATCCGCGGCCCCTCGTCACACCAGGCGCTCGCGGGCATCCGTTCCACGATGGGGCTCACCAGCCGCGCCGGCGTCGTCCCGCTGAACCTCCTCGCCGACATCGCGGGGCCGATGACGCGGACGCTCGAGGACGCGGTGCGGGTGTTCCAGGTGATCGCCGGCGAAGATCCTGACGATCCGGCCACCGCCGCGAGCCGCGGGCGCACGATACCCGACTACACGCAGTCGCTGCGCCGCGACACACTGAAAGGCGCGCGCATCGGCATCCTGCGGCAGGCCTACGAACGCGACACGACGGATGCCGAAGTCGTGGACGTGTTCATGGCGGCCGTCGAGGATCTGAGACGCGCCGGAGCCGCCATCGTCGATCCCGTGCGCGTCGATCTCGCCGGCGTGCAGCGCGCGCAGGGCGCGGGCAGCTGCGGCGGCTTCAAGTACGACATCAACCGCTACCTGGCCGCGCAGGGCGACCGCGTGCCGGTGCATACACTCGAGGAGATCATCCGGTCGCGGCGCTTCCATCCCTCGATCGAAGCGCGGCTCCGTTCGGCGCAGGACGGGAGCGAGAACGGTCCCGACACGCCGGCGTGCAAGGCGGAGGCGGAGTATCGCGAGGCCTTCCGCGCGGCGGTGGCAAAGACGATGGACGCGCAGGGAATCGACGCGTTCGTCTACCCGACGTGGAGCAACCCGCCGCGACTGATCGGCGATCTCAACACGCCGCACGGCGACAACAGCCAGGTGTTTTCGCCGGCGACCGGATGGCCGGCGATCAACGTGCCGATGGGCTACACGCGCGGGACGCTGCCCATCGGCATCACGTTCTTCGGAAAGGCATGGAGCGAGCCGGCGCTGATCGCGCTCGCCTATTCGTACGAGCAGGCGACGCATCACCGGCGGCCGCCGGTGTCGACGCCGCCGCTTCGGTGAATGCCGGGTCTGACGACCCGGCCTGCGTACGATGCCGTACCTGAAGGTCCGTCCTACGTCTGCCGCCTGAAGGCGGAAGCTACAAGAAAAATAGACGTAGGCCG
>Ga0075366_10001187_pt1 | contig 12916 bp, 13 predicted proteins | sample EndMethybrTD3031_FD_72351 | JGI IMG/M metagenome (GOLD analysis project Ga0075366, IMG submission 72351) | Populus endosphere microbial communities from Tennessee, USA - Endosphere MetaG P. TD hybrid TD303-1 | ecosystem: Host-associated > Plants > Roots > Endosphere | place: USA: Tennessee...
GCAATTACGAGCGGCTCGAATTCCTCGGCGATCGCGTGCTCGGGCTCGCCATCGCCGAATGGCTCCACGCGCTGGGCACCGGGGACGAAGGCAAGCTGTCGCAGCGGCTCAACGCGCTGGTCAGCCGGACGATGTGCGCCGAGGTCGCGCGCGACAATGGGCTCGGCGAACACCTGCGGCTCGGCAAGCAGGCGCGCGACGACGGCGGCCACGACAGCGACAATATCCTGGGCGACGTGATGGAGGCGCTGATCGGCGCCTGCTTCATCGAGGCCGGCTACGATGCCGCGCGCGCCATGGTGCGCGGGCTCTGGGCCGAAGCGGTCGAAGGCCGCGCGGGGCAGCGCAAGCATCCCAAGTCGGCACTCCAGGAATGGGCTGCCGGCAACAAGCGCAAGATGCCCGAATATCGTCTGGTTGATCGATCGGGGCCAGACCACGCCGCGCAGTTCACCGTCGCCGTTGCGGTCAAGGGCGTCGGCGAGGCCGAGGCGAGCGGCACCAGCAAGCAGGAAGCGGAAACGCTGGCGGCGGAAGAATTCATGAGGAAGTTCGCATGACGGAACGCTGTGGCCTGGTCGCGGTTATCGGGGCGCCCAATGCGGGCAAGTCGACGCTGGTCAACGCGCTGGTCGGGCAGAAGGTGGCGATCGTTTCCGCCAAGGCGCAGACCACGCGCGCGCGGCTGATGGGGATCGCGCTGGCGGAAAGCGGCGATGACAAGGTCCAGATCATTCTCGCCGACACCCCCGGCATCTTCGAGCCCAAGCGCCGGCTCGACCGGGCGATGGTCGCCGCCGCCTGGGACGGCGCGCAGGAGGCCGACGCGATCGTGCTGGTGGTCGATAGCCGCAAGAAGAAGCGCGAATACCTCGAAGCGATCCTCGAATCGTTGAAAGAGCGCCCCGAGCGCAAGATCCTGGTGCTCAACAAGGTCGACGAGACCCCCAAGGAACCGCTGCTGGTCGCCGCCGAGGCGCTTGCCGGCACCGCCCAGTTCGACGAGGTGTTCTTCGTCTCGGCCCTGACCGGCGACGGCGTTCCCGAATTCAAGGCGCGGCTCGCCGAACTGATGCCCGAAGGGCCCTGGCATTACCCGGAGGATCAGGTCTCCGACGCGTCCGAACGCCTGCTGGCGACCGAAATCACGCGCGAGCAGCTCTATCGCCAGCTCCACGACGAACTGCCCTACGACAGCGCGGTGCGGCCCGAGAGCTATACCCACCGCAAGGACGGGTCGGTCGAAATCCACCAGCAGATCGTCATCGCCCGCGACAGCCAGAAGTCGATCGTGCTGGGCAAGGGCGGATCGAAGATCAAGGCGATCGGCGAGGCCGCGCGCAAGGAACTGACCGAGCTGCTGGGCGTCAAGGTCCACCTGTTCATCCACGTCAAAGTCGACGAGAAGTGGGCCGACGACAAGGAGCTCTACGAGCAGATCGGGCTGGAGTGGGTGAAGTGATCCCCATCGCCCGCGGAATTGCTGCGCTGCGCGCGCAATGACGAACGACGAGGCGGCGCAAGGCGAGCCTGGCGGTGCGCTGACCAGCCGCCTGTTCGCGCATCCCCGCTGGCTCGCGCCTGCGCTCGGGGCGCTGGCGGCCTGCGGGTTCCAGCCGCTGGGCCTGTGGTTCCTGACGCTGGCGGCGGTGGCGGTGCTGATCGAACTGGTCGCGCGTGCGCGCGGCTGGCGGCAGGCGGCGGCGATCGGCTGGCTGTTCGGGGTCGGCCACTTCACTGTGGGCAACAACTGGATCGCCACGGCCTTCACCTACCAGGCCAACATGCCGGCCTGGCTCGGCGGGATCGCGGTGGTGCTGTTGTCGCTCTATCTCGCGGTGTTCCCGATGCTGGGCGTGCTCGCCGCCTGGCGGCTGGCCCGCCGCGCTCCGGGGCGAATGGCGCTGGTGCTCGCCTTTGCCGGCTGCTGGATCGTTTCGGAATGGCTGCGCAGCTGGGTCTTCACGGGGTTCGCCTGGAACCCGCTCGGCGCCGTCGTGCTGGGCCCGTTCATTCGGCCGGGGCTTGCCGCGACGCTGCCCTGGCTGGGGACCTATGCGCTTTCAGGCCTGGTCGTGCTGCTTGCCGGGGGCTGGCTGATGGCCTTCCACCGCCCGCGCAAGGACCTCGCCGGCCTGGCGTTCTATATTGCCCCCATCGCGCTGGTCACGCTGCCGCTCCCGTCGCCCGGGCGGGCCTACGGCACGCTGCCCTTCACGCTCGTCCAGCCCGACGTGCGCCAGGACGATCTCAACAACCCGCGGCTGTGGGAAGGCCAGTTCCAGAAGACCGCGCGGCTGACGCTGCCGCGCGCGCCGGGCGAACGCCGCCTCGTGCTCTGGCCCGAGTCGGGCCTGCCCGACTACCTGCGCGACGGCTATCCTTCATACCTCTACTTCGAAACCACCTACATGGGCGATCCGCAACTCGCGCGGGCGCGCATAGCCCGCGTGATCGGGCCGGGCAGCCTATTGCTGACCGGGGCGGTCGACCTGGAAATCGATCATCGCACCGCCGTCGCCGCGCGCAACGCGGTCACCGCGATCGACGACAAGGGGCGCATCGTGGGCGCCTATGCCAAGGCGCACCTGGTGCCATATGGCGAATACCTGCCGCTGCGCTGGCTGCTCGAACCGCTCGGCGCCTCGCGGCTGGTCGCCGGCGCGCTCGATTTTCTGCCGGGGCCGGGGCCCCGCACGGTCGACCTCGGGCGCTGGGGCAAGGCGGGGATGCAGCTGTGCTACGAGATCGTCTTCTCGGGCCAGGTGGTCGATCGCGTGCATCGGCCCGACTACATCTTCAACCCGTCGAACGATGGCTGGTTCGGCGCCTGGGGCCCGCCGCAGCACCTCGCCCAGGCCCGCCTGCGCGCGATCGAGGAAGGGCTGCCGGTGCTGCGGGCGACGACCACCGGGATCAGCGCGGTGATCGATGCCGATGGCGTGGTCCGTCAATACGTGCCGCGCCATGTCGCCCGCCGGCTCGACGGACTGATCCCGCCCGCGCACGCGCCCACCCCGTTCGCGCGGCTGGGCAATGCGCTTCCGCTTGGCTGGGCCGTCGTTCTTCTTGCCCTTTGCCTGGTTGCCATGCGTCGCCGCAGGGATTAGTGAAAGCGACATAAAGCTTTCTTTATATGGATGCCTCATGCGCAAAGATTATCTCTTCACGTCCGAAAGCGTTTCCGAAGGTCACCCCGACAAGGTTTCGGACCAGATTTCCGACGCCATCGTCGACCTGTTCCTGTCGAAGGACCCCGAAGCGCGGATCGCCTGCGAGACGCTGACGACGACCCAACTCGTGGTCCTGGCCGGCGAAATCCGCGGCAAGGGGATCATGGATACCGACGGCAACTGGGCGCCGGGCGTGAAGGCCGAAGTCGAGACCGCCGTGCGCGATACGGTCAAGCGCATCGGCTACGAGCAGGACGGCTTCCACTGGCAGAGCCTGCGCTTCGAGAACAACCTGCACCCGCAATCGGCGCACATCGCTCAGGGCGTCGACAGCGCCGGTAACAAGGACGAAGGCGCCGGCGACCAGGGCATCATGTTCGGCTATGCCGCCGACGATACCCCCGACCTGATGCCCGCCACGCTCTACTACAGCCACAAGATCCTCGAGAAGATGGCTGCCGACCGCCACTCGGGCGCGGCGCCGTTCCTCGAACCCGACGCCAAGAGCCAGGTCACGCTGCGCTACGAAGGCAGCAAGCCGGTCGCCTGCACCGCGATCGTCGTCTCGACCCAGCACGGCAAAGGCTACGACGAGGGCGACAAGGAGGCCGAGCTCCACGCCTATGTGAAGCGGGTGGTGGCCAGCATCCTCCCCGCCGAACTGCTGTCGGACGAGACGGTCTATCACATCAACCCGACGGGCAGCTTCGAGATCGGCGGCCCCGACGGCGACGCCGGGCTCACCGGTCGCAAGATCATCGTCGATACCTACGGCGGCGCGGCGCCGCACGGTGGCGGCGCATTCTCGGGCAAGGACCCGACCAAGGTCGACCGTTCGGCCGCCTATATCACCCGCTACCTTGCCAAGAACATCGTCGCCGCCGGGCTCGCCCAGCGCTGCACGATCCAGCTGGCCTATGCCATCGGCGTGTCCAAGCCGCTGTCGCTCTATGTCGACACCCACGGCACCGGCACGGTCGGCGACGACCGGATCGAAGCGGCGATCATGGGCATCGCCAAGCTCGGCGGGCTGACCCCGCGCGGCATTCGCACCCACCTCGCGCTCAACAAGCCGATCTATCAGAAGACCGCGGCCTATGGCCACTTCGGCCGCAAGCCCGAAGGCGATTTCTTCCCCTGGGAGAAGACCGATCTGGTCGAAGACCTGAAGGCGGCGCTGGCCTGATCCGATCGGCCCCGTTGCGGGGCGGATCTAGTCCCCGCCGGACTCGAGCGGGGGTTCGGGCTTCGTCGCGACCTTGTTGAAGTCGAAACGGATGCGCACCCAGGCGCCGATCTGCGGCTTGCCGTCGATCCGCGGCGGACGCACCAGGAACTGCCAGGCGGCCTGGCGCAGCGCGCGCGACAGCCCCGAGCCCGGCGGCGATTCTCCCAACTCCTGGCAATCGTCGACCCGGTACTGATCCTGCGTCTTGCAGGCGATCATCGCCCAGGCGGCGCCGCTGATCGGTCGCTGCGGCATGTAGGTGATCATCTCGGCGCGCGTGGGCTCGCGATACCATTCGGCATTGTACAGCTTCGCGCCCCCCGGACCCTCGCCAGGCCCGGCGCTGCCACCGCCGCCGCCGCTCTGGCTGGCCGGCGCGCTGCTTTGCGCGGGGCTCTGCGGCATGCGTGCGATGTCGGCGGCCGCCATTTCGGTGCGCGACAGCCGGATCAGATTGAGCGGGGGCAGCTTTTCGGCGGGCACGGGGGGCACCACCGGCGGTACCACGCGCTGCTCGACCGCGCGCTCCACTTCAGGCGCCTTGGTCTTGGCCTTGGCCTTGGTCTTCCGCTCAGTTTTTTCGGGCGTTTCGCCGAAGGTCATCGAGGTCAGGCGCTGACCAGGCCCGCCGCCGCCCGGCACCAGCAGGCCCATGCTGAGCAACAGCAGGACGAACAGCGCGATCACGGCCAGCGACAGGCCGGCCGCGGTCAGTCTGTTCGCCAGCGAGGGCCGGTATCGGTAGCTTGGATTCATGAACGACCGTTCGAAATGGGCTCGCGTGCCGTCTTTACCGTCCGCGCCTTAACCGCGCCTATATCCCGAAATGCCGCGCGATGCTGCAATATCTGCGCGCATGACGCGAGTGGTCCTAATCCGCCAACGGTCTGCCGCTGCGTGCGCGCAGGTCGGCCAAAAGCGTGCGGATCGCCCAGCCGGTGGCCGTCGCGATCTCCTCGCCGGAGAGGTCCCAATGATCGCGCATCTCGAGCCAGGGCGTGGTGTGCAGCACCTGGAGCATCGCCGTGGCGAGCTTGCGATCGGCGGCGGGCAGGTCCTGAACCGCATCGGCCGTCGCCGCGGTATAGGCCGCGACGCGTTCGGCGTTCTGCGCCAGCCGCATCGCCCGCCCTTGCGGCGTCGAGCGGACCAGCGTGGCGATCGGCGCAATGTGATCGAAACCGGTGTAGATCGCCTGGAGCTGGCCGGTGAGATCGGCTTCGTTCGCGGGGAAGGTCACGCGCGGACCGGCACGCTCGCGAACCCGCGTCGTCGCGCCGCCGAGCAGGGCTTCGCGGTCGGGGAAGTAACGGTAGATCGTGCGCCGGGCGATGCCGGTATGCTCGGCGACCGCATCGTGACTGATGTCCTGCCGTCCGTCGCCCATCAGGTCGATCACCGCATCGGCTATGCGGGTGCGGGTCTCGTCCTTCTTGCGCTGGCGTAGGCCTGAAGCGGCAGCCGTGGTATCGTCATCCATGGCCCGCGATTAGGAAAGGGCACAGATCGTGTCAAATTATATTGACACTTTTCGTGCCGTATTACACTGAGAGCCCGTCTCGAGGGGAGTGCTCATGCTGTTCCACATGTCGATTGCAGCTTATGCGCCGCAACACGTCGCCGAAGTCCTTGCCGAATTCTGGGGTGGCGAGGCCTTTCCGTTTCCGCCGGTGTCCGAAGGCAGCTGGATCGCCCTCGCGGGTGACGACCGCGGCACCGCGATCGAGGTCTATCCGATCGGCGTCGTGCTGCGCGAAGCCCAGGGCGATGCCGATGCCTACGGCGATTCGTCGGACCGCGCGCTGTTCACCGCCACCCACGGCGCGATTGCCACCGATCTGGACCAGGAAGCCATCATGGCCATTGCCGCGCGCGAGGGTTGGCCAGCAAAGTACCGCAAGCGCGGCGGCCAGTTCGGGGTGATCGAGATCTGGATCGAAGGCCGCCAGATGGTCGAACTGCTGACCCCTGAAATGCAGCGCGAGTATCTCGGCGCGATGAAAGTGGAGAACTGGCGGACGATGTTCGCCGGCCAGCTGGCAGTGCGCGCCTAGCGGCCTTGCTACCGGTCGCCGGGCCGAAGGGAGGGCGGCAATCGCCGTTCATCCTCGACAGGAGTTGCCTGTACCTCTAGCCTTGGCGCCATGAAGCTTATCATCGGCAACAAGAACTATTCGAGCTGGTCGTTGCGCGGCTGGCTGGCCTGCAAGCAGTCGGGCCTCGCCTTCGAGGAGATGACCGTTCCCCTCTATGGCGAGGACTGGGAGCAGCGGAAGCACCAGCGCGACGACATCGCGCCGTCATCGGGCAAGGTGCCGATCCTGTGGGATGGCGAGGCGGTGGTCTGGGATAGCCTGGCCATCATCGACTATCTGGCCGACAAGGTCGGCCGCGATCGCTTCTGGCCCAAGGCCGACGATGCGCGCGCGATGGCGCGCTCGATGGTCGCCGAAATGCATTCGAGCTATCTCGCGTTGCGCCGCCAGCTGCCGATGAACATCCGCCGCCGGGTGGAAGGCGTGCCGGTCGACGAAGAGGCCCGCCAGGACATCCTGCGCATCCTCACGCTCTGGGCCGAAGCCCGCGCCCGCTTCGGCAAGGGTGGCCCCTTCCTGTTCGGCAGCTTCAGCGCCGCCGACATCATCTACGCCCCGGTGGTCAGCCGCTTCCTTACCTATGGCGTCGGCGTCCCCGGCTTCGCCGTCGCCTACATGCAGGCGGTGTGGGAACACGACTGGGTCCAGCAATGGGTCCACGCCGCGGAGACCGAGGAATGGGTGGTCGAGCAGTACGAGGCGCCGGTCGCGGGGTAAACGTTGGCACGTGAGCTTCGGCAGGCTCAGCATGAGCGGGTGTTGCTGAGATCGCTTACCAACCCGCTCAGCCTGAGCCTGTCGAAGGCTACGCGCGACCTTCGAGCCCTCAGTACGCCGCCCCATCCCGGCGCAGATAGCGCCCGTCCTCTGTGAACCGCATGTCGATGTCCGAATAGCCCCCTGCGGTGCGCGCGCCGCCGCTGACCACGACGAAGCAGCAGTCCGCAGCGCTTTCGTTGCGCAGGTGGTGGCCGTTCTCGATGCCCTTGGGCCAGGCGCAGACGTCGCCAGCGCGCAGCAGCGTGGGGCCGTCGTCCTCGACGAGGACGGCCTCGCCCGAAAGCATCACCAGGAACTCGTCCTCGCCGTCGTGCCAGTGCCGCTGCGACGACCAGGCGCCGGGCTTTAGCACGACGTGGCTGGCCCCGAATTCGGTCAGCCCGCCGGCCGGCGCAAGGCGGCGGTACCACCGTCCGGCGACTTCCCTGGCATGCTCGGGCGGATAGCCGGTGGCGTTGGTCTGTGCGATGGCGTCGAGGTCGATCTTGGGCATGGCAGCCCCCCTGCTGCTTGTGTCGCAGCAGCTTAGCCCATATTCGAGAGCGCAGCCATGATCCGAACCATCGACCCTGCCGAGCTTACCGAAGCGCTGATCGCCTGCCCCAGCGTCACTCCGGCGGCGGGGCTGGTGTTCGATTGCCTCGAAGCGCAATTGGCCCCGCTCGGCTTTGCCGTGCATCGGGCGCTGGCCGGCGCTGCGCCCGATGGCCCGGTCGAGAATCTCTTCGCGATCCGCCGCGGTCCCGCCGGATCGCGTCACTTCGCCTATGCCGGCCACGTCGACGTGGTGCCGCCGGGCGAGGGCTGGACTTCGGCGCCCTTCGCGCCGGAGCGGCGCGGCGATCTGCTCTATGGCCGCGGCGCTGTCGACATGAAGGGCTCGATCGCGGCGATGGTCGCGGCCGTCGCGCAGATCCCGGCAGAGGCGGGAACGCTGAGCTTCGTCATCACCGGCGACGAGGAAGGCCCGGCCAAGCACGGGACGCTGGCGCTGATCGACCATATGCGCGCCGTCGATGCCCTTCCCGACGTCTGCCTGGTCGGCGAGCCGACCTCGGTCCATCGCCTCGGCGACATGATGAAGATCGGCCGCCGCGGCTCGGTGAACGTCTGGCTGGCCGTCGAAGGCGTACAGGGCCACGTCGCCTACCCGCACCTCGCCGACAATCCGGTGCCGAGGCTGGTCGCGCTGCTGGCGGAACTCGACGCCGTGACGCTCGACGCGGGCACCGACTGGTTCCAGCCTTCGAATCTCGAGATCACCGACATCGCCGTCGGCAACCCGGCGACCAACGTCATCCCCCCGCGCGCCACCGCACGGATATCGATCCGCTTCAACGACCGGCATAGCGGCGCCGGCCTCGCGGCGCGCGTCGCCGAGATCGCGGCGCGCCATGGGGGATCGGCGCGCGCCGAGATTTCGGGCGAAGCCTTCCTCACTGAGCCGGGCGATTTTTCCAAGCTGGTCGCCGCGGCGATCGCGGCCGAGACCGGGATCGTCCCAGAAGCCTCGACCACGGGCGGCACGTCCGACGCGCGGTTCCTCAAGGACCTGTGCCCGGTGATCGAATTCGGCCTGTCGAACGCGACGATGCACAAGCGCGACGAAGCCGTGGCCGTGGCCGACCTGGCGGTGCTCGCGCGGATCTATCGCCGGATCGCCATGGCGGCGCTGGAGGCAAGCTGAGCCCATGGCCCGCGACAGGCCTGTGGCTACAAGCGCCTGGTGCTCGAACAGACGATCCCGTTCATGCCGCCCTGCGTTGCGCGCCACGTTTGCCCCGGCGGACGGCCGCTGTTAGCCTCGCAAACCTGATCGAAGGGATCGCATGACCGACGCAGCTGCAACCGCGCCTCCCGCCTCGTCGTCCCACAACGGCCTACAGTGGCGGATGCTGATCGGTTTCGTCCTCGGGCTCGGTGCCGGGCTGCTGGTCTATGCCACCGCGCGCGACGCGGCCTGGGTCGATACCGTCATCGTGTATGTCACGACGCCGATTGGGCAGATCTTCCTGCGGCTGCTGTTCATGCTGGTGCTGCCGCTGCTGTTCTCCGCGCTCGTGGTTGGCATCGCCGAGATGGGCGAGATCGCCGCGCTCAAGGCGGTGGGGATCAAGACGCTGGTCTATACGCTGGTCGTCTCGGCGATTGCGGTCGCGGTCAGCCTGCTGGTCGTGAATCTGCTCCAGCCAGGCGGCGGCGTCGATCCGGCGGCCGCGAACGAGCTGATCGGCCAGGCGCGTGCCGGCGCGGCGGGGATCATCCAGAAATCGGGCGAGGCCAAGAGCGGGATCGACGCGCTGGTCGGCATCGTGCCCAGCAACCTCGTCACCGCGATGAGCGAGAACGACATTCTTGCGGTGATGTTCTTCGCCCTGTTCTTCGGCGTCGGGCTGCTGCTCACCGCGGGTCCGCGCACCGAACCGCTCAAGCAGGTGTTCGAAGGGCTGTTCGAAATCGCGATGAAGCTGATCGGGCTGGTCATCCAGCTCGCGCCCTTCGCGATCTTCTGTTTCATGTTCAACCTGGCCGCGCAGTTCGGCTGGGACCTGCTGTTCAAGCTCGCCGCCTATGTCGGCGTGGTGCTGCTGGCGCTGGCGATCCAGATGTTCGGCGTGTTCCCGCTGCTGCTCAAGTTCCTTGCCAGGAAAAGCCCGCTCGCCTTCTTCCGCGAGACCCAAGAGGCGAGCGTCATGGCCTTCGCCACCGCCTCGTCAAACGCCACGCTGCCGACGAGCCTGCGCGTCGCCGACGAGCGCTTGAAGCTGCCGCCGCAGATCGCGCGCTTCGTGCTGACCATCGGCGCCACCGCCAACCAGAACGGCACCGCGATGTTCGAGGGCGTGACCGTGCTGTTCCTCGCGCAGTTCTTCAACGTCGATCTCGATCTCGGCCAGCAGCTGTTCGTGATGATGATCTGCATCCTAGCAGGGGTCGGCACCGCGGGCGTGCCGGCGGGGTCGCTGCCGGTGATCGCGCTGATCCTCGGCGGGGTCGGTGTGCCGCCCGAGGGCATCGGCCTGATCCTCGGCGTCGACCGCTTCCTCGACATGTGCCGCACGACGCTCAACGTCGTCGGCGATCTCGTCGCGGCGACTGTGATCTCGGCGCTGAGCAAGACCGGCGCATCGTCCCTCGCTTGAGCCGGACGCCCGCCTATTTCTCCAGCTCGACCGGCACGAACGGGCCCAGGCCGCAGCCGGCGCCGCGGCGCAGGCCACCCGCGGTCTCGAGCACATAGACGATATCGGTGCTGCAGAGCTGGCTCAGCGAGGTCTCGTAGGTAAATCCGTCGTTGACCTTGAGCCCGGGGCAGCGATCGGTCAGCCGGTTCCGCCAGGCGCGCCGGTTGTTGGCGATGAAGTCGATCGTCCAGTCGTCGCGGATACGCGTCTCGCGCACCTGGGCGAGCGGAATGCAGCTTTCCGCCGGACCGACGGCTCTTGCCGCGGGCGACGGCTCGGGCGCCGGCGCGGGGCGCGAACCGGCGGCGAAAGCCAGCGATCCGGCGGCGAGGGGGATCAGGGCGAGCAGGGCGTAACGCGACGCTTTCATGGGCATCCTCCTTGGGGGACGCTCGGCTCCCGGCTATCCCGCGGAGATAACGGCAGGCTTGGCTCCGGGTTTCGCGCCCTTGGCCAATACCTTGGCCTTGTAGGCACAAAGGTCAACCACCGGGCAACGCCAGCATTCGGGCGTCCGCGCCTTGCAGACGTAGCGGCCATGAAGGATCAGCCAGTGATGCGCGCCGACGCGGAACGGGCCGGGGACTCTCCTGTCGAGCTGCTTTTCGACCACCAGAACGGTCTTGCCCTTGGCCATGCCGGTGCGGTTGCCGACCCGGAAGATGTGCGTGTCGACCGCGAAGGTCTCGGCCCCGAAGGCGCAGTTCATCACCACGTTGGCGGTCTTGCGTCCGACGCCGGGCAGTTCGACCAGCGCGTCGCGGTCGGCCGGCACCTCGCCGCCGTGATCGCGCACCAGGATTTCCGACAGCGCGATGACGTTCTTGGCCTTGCCGTTGAACAGCCCGATCGTCTTGATGTGCTGGCGCAGCGCCTCCTCGCCGAGATCGATCATCTGCTGTGGTGTCCCGACCGCGGCGAACAGCGCCCGCGTTGCCTTGTTGACCCCGACGTCGGTCGCCTGGGCGGACAGCACGACCGCAACGAGCAGCTGATAGGTGTTGCCGAACTCGAGCTCGGTCTCGGGCGCGGGGTTGAGCTCGGCGAGCCGGCGGAAGAATTCGAAGATCTCGGCCCGGGTCAAGGTCGACGAAGCCTCAGAGCCCCAGCACCTCGGGCATCCGGTACCGCCCCGCGGGCTTGCCGACCAGCCAGCCCGCGCCGCGCACCGCGCCCTTGGCGAAGATGCCGCGGTTCTCGGCCAGGTGGGTGAGCGTCAGCCGCTCGTTGTCGGCGAGGAAGTGGACGCTGTGGTCGCCCGCGACGCTGCCGCCGCGCAGCGCCGCGAAGCCGATCGTCCCGGCCTCGCGCGCGCCGGTGATGCCGTCACGCCCGCGCACGCTCGTCTCTGCGAGGCTGACCCCGCGCCCTTCGGCCGCCGCCTCGCCGAGCAGCAGCGCGGTGCCCGAAGGCGCGTCGACCTTCATGCGGTGGTGCGTCTCGACGATCTCGATGTCCCAGTCGTCGCCCAGCCGCGCCGCCGCCTCGCGCACCAGGTGGGCGAGCAGCAGCACGCCAAGCGAGGTGTTGCCGGTCTGCAGCACGGCCACGTTTTCGGCCGCATGGTCGATCAGGAAGTGGTGCCGCTCCTCGAGCCCGGTGGTGCCGACGAAGATGGGCACCCCCGCCGCGCCCGCCGCGTCGAGATTGGCCTCGAGCGCGTGCGGGCTCGAGAAGTCGATCAGCACGTCGCAGCTCTTCGCCAGCGCCAGCGGATCGCCGCCCTTGTCGATCCCGCCGACCAGCACCTCGCCCGCCGCGGCGACCGCTTCGGCCAGCGCCTTTCCCATGCGTCCTTCGCTGCCGATGATTCCGATGCGCGCCATTGAAACTCCTTTGGATGGCGTGCTTCATGGCGCGCATGAACGTCATCCGCAACATCGTCATCCTCACTGGGGCCGGGATCAGCGCCGAAAGCGGCATCGACACCTTCCGCGACGGCGGCGGACTATGGGAGCAGCATCGCGTCGAGGACGTCGCCACGCCCGAGGCTTTCGCGCGCGATCCCGCACTGGTCCTGCGTTTCTACGACATGCGCCGTGAAGCGATCCAGACCAAGGCGCCCAATGCAGCGCACGAGGCGCTCGCACGGCTCGATCGGGAGTGGCCAGGGGGCCTGCTGATCGTCACGCAGAACGTCGACGACCTGCACGAGCGCGCCGGCGCCCACCGCGTGCTGCACATGCACGGCGAGCACTTGAACGCCTGGTGCACGCAGTGCGACGTGCGCTCGCGCTGGACCGGGACGTTGATCGACCGCCCGGCCTGCCCCGCATGCGGCGAGGCTGCGCTGCGGCCCGACGTCGTCTGGTTCGGCGAGATGCCTTACCGCATGGACGAGATCTATGGCGCGCTGCGCGAGGCGGATCTGTTCGTCTCGATCGGGACTTCAGGCGCGGTCTATCCGGCGGCGGGTCTCGTGCGACAGGCTCGCGACCTCGGCGCGCGGACGCT
>Ga0075366_10001189_pt1 | contig 12909 bp, 11 predicted proteins | sample EndMethybrTD3031_FD_72351 | JGI IMG/M metagenome (GOLD analysis project Ga0075366, IMG submission 72351) | Populus endosphere microbial communities from Tennessee, USA - Endosphere MetaG P. TD hybrid TD303-1 | ecosystem: Host-associated > Plants > Roots > Endosphere | place: USA: Tennessee...
ATTTTATACCATTTGTGGGACAAAAAATTAAAAACTTCCAAAAAAACTCAAAATTCATAAAAAATTCATCTTAAATAGCGATTTAAAAGAGAAAAGCCATCGTTTTGCCGCTTTATTGACCATTTTTAACCCTAAACAGTCAAAAACTACAAATATTTATCTAAAAAACGAGTCAATAACGCGCGAAACAATTAACTATATATTAACATTTGCATGACATTTAAACTTCAACTAAGCAAAACAATAGTCACTTTTTTTACACTCTCTTCTCGATTCGGCCAAAGTTCTTCGCATAAATCGTTTTACTACATTCTTCTTTATCAACACAGCGATATAAACTGCCATGCATGGGTTGCTTCAAACAATATATTTTTGCGTATGTCCGAGTTGCTCCATTAGCCATAAGACTGTAACCAGAAAGATCGTATCAATATTCCCCACAAGCGCTGATAAAGCAAAAAAGCCCCCTTTTACAAGGAGGCCATATAAAATAAGTTTATAAAGGGCTTATTATCCTGCCAGTGCTGCCGCGCCGCTCACAATTTCAGTAAGCTCGGTAGTAATGGCTGCCTGGCGGGCCTGGTTGTATGAAAGTTTTAAGGCTTTCAGTAACTCGCCGGCATTTTCGGTCGCTTTATCCATAGCTGTCATACGGGCGCCGTGCTCAGATGCATTTGAATCTAACACAGCGCGATATAGTTGGATTTTGATGTTTTTAGGAATCAGTTGCTCAACAATTTCCTGTTGGCTTGGCTCCAGTATGTAATCGACATTGGCTGCTTTAACAGCTTCCTTTTTCTCAGGTTTTGGAACAGGTAACAACTGCTCGGCAATTAAAAACTGCACGGCAGCATTACGGAAATGGTTATACACCAACTCCACCCTATCGTACTTGCCATTCACAAAACCTTCCATAATGCTTTCGGTAATTTTCGAAGCATTCTCGAAGTTAAGGTCAAGGTACAGGTCGTTATTGTTGCCAATTACATTGTATTTGCGCCTTTCGTAAAACTCCTGGCTTTTTTTACCAATTGCAATTATCGAAACGTTACCGGCTGCCAGTTGCTTGCTGTATTTTTCGGCAATCAGGTTATTGGCTGTCTTAATTACGTTGGCATTAAAAGCGCCTGCCAAACCACGGTTTGATGATACTACAACCACCAATACACGCACGGGCTCACGCTCCTGCAAATAAGGTGATGATCCATCCTCCAAACTTTCAGATAGATTGGCCAAAAGGTCTTTCAACTTATTGGCATACGGGCGCAATTGAACAATAGCGTTTGTAGCGCGTTTCAACTTGGCAGCCGAAACCATTTTCATGGCCTTGGTAATCTGCTGGGTCGACGATACAGACTTAATCCTGTTTCTTACTTCTTTTAAATTAGCCATCTTTTTTGAGTATCAAGTAGTTAGTATCAAGTATCAAGACTTGTATAAGCTACCCTACCAATGCTATATTTTTTTGATTACAAGTAGTTAGCTCTTAATATCTGAAGCATAAAATACTTGATACTTGATACTAACTACTTGCTACTAATTAATACTTTCCTGCCAGCTCTTTAGCTACTGTTTCCAGTACGCCTGTTAGCTGATCGTCGAATTTACCTGCTTTAAGGGCAGCTAATACTTCAGGGTGACGTTCTTCCAACTGGCTGGTGTATTCCAATTCAAACTTCCTGATATCTTTTACAGGTACGCTACGCATCAGGTTTTTGGTACCTAAGTAAATGATAGCAACTTGTTTTTCAACAGATACCGGTGAGTACTGGCCTTGCTTCAATACTTCTACGTTACGCACACCTTTATCAAGCACGCTTTTGGTAGATGCATCCAGGTCCGATCCGAATTTAGAGAAAGCCTCTAACTCGCGGTATTGTGCCTGGTCAAGTTTCAACGTACCGGCAACTTTCTTCATCGATTTGATCTGCGCGTTACCACCCACACGCGATACCGAGATACCTACGTTAATGGCCGGACGAACACCCGCGTTGAATAAGTTAGACTCCAGGAAGATCTGACCATCGGTAATCGAAATTACGTTGGTTGGGATGTATGCAGATACGTCACCAGCCTGTGTTTCGATGATTGGCAAGGCAGTTAATGAACCACCACCTTTTACGATACCACGGATTGACTCCGGAAGGTCGTTCATTTGCTGCGCGATAGAATCGTTAGAGTTGATTTTAGCGGCACGCTCTAATAAACGGCTGTGCAGGTAAAATACGTCACCAGGATAAGCCTCACGGCCCGGTGGACGACGTAATAACAACGATACCTCGCGGTAAGCAACAGCTTGTTTTGATAAATCATCATAGATGATCAAAGCCGGGCGACCAGTATCGCGGAAGTACTCGCCGATAGCAGCACCTGCGAAGGGAGCAAAGAACTGCATGGTAGCAGAGTCAGAAGCATTTGCAGCAACCACGATAGAAAATGGCATAGCGCCGTTTTCTTCCAGTGTGCGTACAATGTTTGCTACTGTTGATGCTTTTTGGCCACAGGCAACATATATACAGATAACCGGTTTACCGGCATCATAAAATTCTTTTTGGTTGATGATAGTATCGATACAAACCGCGGTTTTACCGGTTTGACGGTCACCGATAACCAACTCACGCTGGCCACGGCCGATAGGTATCATCGCGTCGATAGCTTTGATACCTGTTTGCAAAGGCTCGGTAACCGGCTGACGATAGATTACACCTGGCGCTTTACGCTCCAAAGGCATTTCGTAAGTTTGGCCAACAATCGGTCCTTTACCGTCAATTGGGTTACCCAAAGTATCAACAACGCGGCCAAGCATGCCTTCGCCTACATTAATTGATGCAATACGGTTGGTACGTTTAACAGTATCACCTTCTTTTATATCGTCAGATTTTCCTAACAATACCACACCCACATTATCTTCTTCAAGGTTAAGTACGATACCCTGCAATCCTGTTCCAAATTCAACAAGCTCACCTGATTGTACTTTTGTTAATCCATAAACGCGTGCGATACCGTCACCCACCTGGAGTACGGTACCCACTTCTTCTAATTCAGATTCTGACTTAAAGCCTGCCAATTGCTGACGCAAAATTGCCGATACTTCGTCTGGTCTTACCTCTACCATTGTTTAAATTTATTTAGAGTTTTGTTTTTACTATTATTGAATCACCTTCAGGGTAAATTCTTTTTTCAATTTTTTCAAGCTTGCGGCAATGCTGGTATCAACCTGTCTGTCGCCAACGGTTAATACAAAACCGCCAATCAGCGACGGATCAACATGGGCATCCAGTATTACGGTCCCGCCAACAGCTTTTTGCACTTCGGCAGTAAGCACAGCTTTGTTAGCTGCTGATAACTCGGTAGCCGATGTAACTTTAGCTTTAGTGATGTGCTTTTTAATGTTAAACTGGTTTATATACTCGTGTGCAGTTGTATATAAAACCTCGCCACGGCCTTTATCAACCATCAGTTTAAAAAAAGCGATGGTCATCTTGTTAACCTTGCCCAAAAATACGGCATCAAGAATTTTCGTTTTTTTAGAGTGGGCGATGATTGGGTTGCTCAAAACAGCTTTAAGCTCCGGGCTTGCCTTTAAGGTATGGATAAAAAGATCCATATCAGCCTTAATCACATCAACACTATTTTGCTCCTGTGCAAGATCAATAAGGGATTTAGCGTACCTGGTTCCTACCGTTAATTCTGACATATTTTCTTTAGATGTGAGATGTTAGATATGAGATTTGAGACCGGAGAAAAAATCTCATATCTCATATCTCATATCTCAAATCTATACTACTATAATTTCACTTCTTTTAATAACTGGCTTACAAGCTCATCTTGTTTTTGCTGATCTTCAAATTGCTTGCGCAATACTTTCTCGGCAATTTGCAGGGATAAGGTAGCTACCTGGTTTTTAACATCGGCCATCGCGATAGCTTTCTGGTTGTTAATTTCAACACGGGCAAGCTCAATCATGCGTGCACCTTCTTTGTGTGCCAGTTCTTTAGCATCAACAATCATCTGGTCTTTAACCTTGCGGGCATCAGAAAGGATCTGATCGCGCTCGGCACGGGCTAGTTTCAATAACGATTCATTCTCGTTAGTTAAACGGGACATTTCTTCTTTGGCAGCTTCAGCTTTCTGAAGCGAATCTTCAATAAAACGTTCACGATCGCTTAATGCGCCTAAGATTGGTTTCCAGGCAAACTTTCCTAATATAAACAACAATATCCCAAATGATATCGCTGTCCAGAAAACTAAGCCTAATGCGGGAGTAACTAAATCCATAATTCTGTATAGCTATTTACTTTATAAGTTATTCTTTTTTAAGGGATTAAAACAAGCCCGGAGCCAATCGCCCCGGGTTGTTCTTTTCGTTTTTGCCTAAAACTAATTAGAGCAAAGCTACTACCACGGCAAACAAAGCAACACCTTCAACAAGGGCTGCAGCGATGATCATGTTAGTTTGAATTTTTGAGGCAGCTTCTGGCTGACGGGCGATACCTTCAACGGCTTTACCACCGATTTGTCCGATACCGATACCTGCGCCAATTACAGCTAAACCTGCGCCAATTGCACCAAGTTTTTGAAGGCTAACAACACCTGTTGCAGCAGCTTGAGCAATTGTTCCAATCATTCCACTCATTGTTTGATAATTTAAAACGTGTATATTAATTATTATTAATTCAGATTAATGGTGATGCTCTTCAACAGCCATACCTATAAACAGGGATGTAAGCATCGTAAAAATGAACGCCTGCAAAAATGCCACAAGCAATTCTATCATATCCATAAACACCACAAACGGAACAGAAACTGTCGACATCCATGCGGTTTTAAAGATAAAGATCAATGATATTAAACTCAGTACAATAATGTGCCCTGCGGTGATGTTGGCAAACAAACGAATCATTAACGCGAAAGGCTTTGATATGATACCTATAATTTCTACCGGTACCATGATAGGGTATAACCACAAAGGAATATCAGGAGTAAAAATGTGTTTCCAGTAGTATTTGTTACCGCTGAAGTTAATAACGATAAGTACAATTACCGATAACACCATAGTTACCGCGATATTACCTGTTAAGTTAAAGCCTCCCGGAAAAAACGGAACCAACCCCAGCAGGTTATTAATTAATATAAAGAAGAATATAGTAAGCAATAACGGCATATACTTACCATGCTTAATACCTATGTTAGGAATAGCCACATCATCGCGTACAAAAAGAATAACCGGCTCTAACAATGCCTGGATACCTTTAGGCGCTTTGCCGGCACGTTTTTTATAGCCTGATGTAACAGCAAAAAATACGATTAACAAAACAATCATACCAAGCCACATACTAGCTACGTTACGGGTGATTGAAAAATCATAAACTTTGGCAGCTTTATCCACTTCGCCGGCTTCGTCTACAGCTACTATTTTGTTTTCTTCGAGCTTATAGTTATAGTGCGTACCTTTATAAACAGGTCCTTCTTCTTTACCTTCTTCCTTTAAAAGGGAACCAGACCAAAAAGTTTCCAATCCTTTATCGGTATATAATATTACCGGTAACGATATAAAGTGCTCGTGCATCAACGGAAATGATACTGGCCAGAAGTGCGAATCGCCGATGTGTTCAAATACTACCTCTTTCGGGTCGAAAGGTTTTGACTCTTCTTTTTTAGCATTTTCTTGCGAGAATGATAGTGTCGGCATTACACCTAACATCAAAAAAAGCGCGGAAATCAGGAATGTTTTAAATATTTTTGAGTTCAAAATCGAGCTGTTATACATCTAAATGAAGTTTTCTACCTTATTTTTTGGTTGCGCAAGTTACGTAACAAACCATAAATTTCAAAGGCCATATTTAGAAAATATACGTAAAAAAAATCGCCGGCAAAAACGTACCTGTTTACCGTGTTTTTCTTCAAAAAAATGAGCACAAAAAACAAGCAGGCCAATATCTTAACCGTAGTGGCCGCTAAAAAGGCCTGTGCATACATTTCTTTGTTAATTTGCCCTACAAATACAATGGCCATTACGGTAAAAAATGTAAGCCCGCCCACGAAAAAAAACAGCAGCCAAAACTTTTCTATAAGTAAACCGGCATATCCGGCGTAGCCTGAAAGCAACGGAGGTAACGATATAATAACAATAAATACAAGAAAAGATAATGCAGTAGGTAGTAGTTTCAACTTTTTACGGATCTGATAACAATGTACAATGAAATAAACACGCCAATAAGCGATAAAGCGGCCGTGGCCCATTTGGTTTGATGGTTAGCGGCCTGGTCTATTTTATAACCAGCAAATGCAAACACGCCAATAACGGCAATCATCTGGAAAGCTACGCCGCTAAATTTAGCATAGCTATTTATCTCTTTGCCTGCATTATCCTTATCGTCGCCTTTTTCATTTTGGGCCATGCGCAAATTTATTAAACCTATTGTATAATCTTTAGTATTTTAGCAATGCTTTTATAAATGCCGATTACTTAAACCCAATAGGCGCTTTTACCAGATGAATTTTCGCGCAAAGACGCTAAGAAGCAAAGAAATAAAAGAATGTTGTTTTTAAAGGATAAGTTGGCTTTAATTAAAACGCTTAATGATCAATTGCTATGGAGACGCATTTAAACCTACCGGAAGAAGAATTTTTGACCGAAGCCAACATTTTGTTCTTAGCCGAACTAAAGGAAGCTGTAGCAGAGGTAAACCTAATTAAAACCGGAAAAGTAAAAGGAAGGCCGGCTGAAGAATTATTGAAAGAATTATAGCCATCTACTATTCATTTGATAAATAAAACTAAAATTTACTAATATAAAACCTTTGAGGCGCAACATCATTTCCATTCTTACCAAACAAATCTACTTTGTGCTGTTTGTGTTTCTGCTTATCATAGCAGGTTGCTCGCTCGAAAAGGAAAGCGGCTTTAACCGGCAGATGCAAAACCTTACCGCGCATTATAATATACTGTTTAATGCCAACGAAATACTACGCGTTAAACAGGAAACTTACGCCGCCGGCTTTGTTGATTCCTATAATGAGTTGCTAAATGTTTATCCAGATACTGTAGCCCAAAGCGGAACGCCCGATAAAGATTTGGAGCTGGCTTTCAGCAAAGCCAATAAAATTATTAATATTAAAGAGCAAAGCCATTATTTAGGCGATGCCTACCTGGTAATGGGCAAGGCCCGCTTTTTAGAAGGAAATTACTTTGATGCCGTAGAGTATTTTAATTATGTAATTGCATCCTATGGCAAGCAGGCCAACCTTAAACAGGAAGCATTGATTTGGAAGGGCCGGGCGCTCCTATACCTCAACAATCCGGCCGAAGCTAAAGTGGCCATAGATACGGCTATCCGAAATATCAACCCCAAAAAAAGCGTTCCGGCGGGTATTTATGCCACGCAGTTGCAATACTACATCAATACTGAAGATTATCCCGCCGCCGAAGAAAGCGCCAAAGCCGCCCTTAAACTTTGCCGCGATAGGGAACTTAAACTCCGCTGGACGTTTATTTTGGCTCAGCTACAGGAGCTTAATCAAAAAACTGACGATGCTATTGCTAACTATGCCAGCATCGCCAAAAGCAATGCCGCGTTTGAGATGGCCTTTAACGCCAACCTAAACCGCATACGCCTGCAAGACCAGGAAAACGGCATTAAACAAAATAAAATTGAACGCCTGCGCAAACTGCTAAAAAACCAAAACAACAAGGATTTTACCGACCAGATTTATTACCAGGTGGCGCAGCAGCTTTATGCCGCCGGCGATATTGACGGTGCTAAAAAAAACTATAACTTATCAGTACGCAACAGCCTTGCAAACCAAAACCAGAAAGGCCTGTCGTACCTGCGCATTGCCGATATCAACTTTAAAAACAAGGCCGACTATGCCGGTGCCAAGCTTTATTACGATAGCACACTCACCTACCTGGCGCCAAGCTATCCTGGATACCAAATCATCCGCAAAAAAGCCAATAACCTGCAAATACTAACAGGGCTGCTGCAAACCATCAGCCGCGAGGATACCCTGCAAATGCTGGCCTCACTTGATGAGCAAACACGGGCCGCGCGCATTGACGCCATGGTTAGCCATAAAATATTACAGGATAAAGTGGCTTCGGTAACCGCGGCAACTAACAATGGCCAATTTGAAAACAGCCGTGGCGGCAATAACCTGAGCAACCAACAGGCAAACAAAAGTGGCGGCAGCACATTTTATTTTTATAACCCGGCGGCCGTAGGTCTTGGAGTAACGGATTTTAAAAGGCAATGGGGCAACCGCAAGCTGGAAGATAACTGGCGCCGCAGCAAACGATCGGCCACAAATATAGCAGCCAACGGTGCCGCTGCCATGTCGTCGCCCGGGGAAGATCCTTTTGCACCAACAGTACAGGATGCAGCTACAAAAACCAGTGGCGATGCAGGCAGTTACCGGCAGGATTTGATTAAAAACCTGCCGCTGACACCCGACTTGCTCAACCGGTCGAACATTCGCGTGTACAACGCTTACATGGATATGGCCAATTTTTACCGGGATCTATTGGGCGATAAAAAAGAGGCCATTGCAACATATGAGGCTATACTAAAGCGCTTTCCTAAAAGCAGCGATAAAGCGGCTGTTTATTATAACCTATACCGCCTTTATGCCGATGTGGATGCAACCAAATCTGAGGCTTATAAGAATATGATCCTGAAAGAATTTGGCCAAAGTGTTTTTGCCAAAATCATCCTTGATCCTGAATATAGTAAACATCTTGACGATGCCGATGCCGGGTTTACCGCTCTGTACAACAGTGTTTACGACCTGTATGTGCAAAGAAAATATACTGAAGTAATTACCCGCGCAAATGACTTGCTGGCCAAATATCCCGATAACCGTTTTGCCGCCCAGCTATTTTATTTACGTACCATAGCCGCGGGCCACCAGGAAAGGCTTGCCCCGTTCATGACCGACCTGCAGCAGATAGTAGCCCGGTATCCCGATGATAAACTGGTAACACCATTAGCTACCCAGCATTTAACTTATATCGACTCGAACAAGGTAGAGATGGAAACACGTACTGTAGTATTAACCGGCAATGATGTTAACGATATACCTTTTACCCCGCCGGTGGCATACCAAAAACAAACAGAATACCGCCGCGAGTACCATCCCTCAGCGGCCGCCCCGCTAATACCCGAGGTACGGAAACCTGAGCCGCCGCCGGTAGCCATAACAAAACCAACTACCCCTGCCGAAAAGCCAAAAACAGCAGAAGCTGTTAAGCCACCCGTAAATGCAGTTGTTGTATCGCGTAAAGATTCGGTTAAAACATCGGTTACCACAGTAGTTGTATCCCGCAAAGATTCTGTTAAAACCGTTGTTCAGTTGCCGGCACAATCAATCAAAGCTAATACTCCGCCGAGTGTTGATTCGGTGAGAAAATTACTAGATCAGTTTGCTGCTGCTAAACAAGCGCAACAACAACCCCCGCCTGTAAACACCCCATCGGTAATAACCGCGGCACCGGTAACTTATATATTTAGCTTGCGCGATAGCACAAATTATTATTTTGTTGTAAATGTAAGTACCGGTACAACTAACCTGGCATCGTCACGTTTTGGTATAGGGCAGTTTAACCGGACCCGCTTTTCGACCAGCACTATTAAGCACGATCTGAAACCGGTAGGCAACGATAATCAGCTCGTATTCGTTGGCCGTTTTTACAGCCTCGAAGATGTAAAAAATTACGCCCGTTCTATTATCCCGCTAATGCCCGATATCATGAAAGTACCAAAGGATAAATACAGCTTTTTTATCATTACCCGGGAAAATCTGGATAAATTAGCCGACCAAAAAACTTTGGATAGTTATATTGATTACTATCAAAAATATTATTAAAAAAAATGAAAATCTACAATAAAAAGCCAGCCCTTAGTTCGCAGGAAATACGACACTACAACTGGTATATATGGCGCGCCGTAATAGCCCTGTTTGTTTTTGTTGGGCTGATGATAACGCTCACTGTTTTTGATGTATTTGGCCAGTTGCCTTCTTTCCGCGATTTGGAAAACCCCAAAAGCAACCTCGCATCCGAAGTGATATCGTCTGATAAGCAGGTTTTAGGTACCTACTACATTCAAAACCGATCAAACGTTACCTTTAAAGAGTTATCGCCTAATGTTATCAATGCATTGGTAGCCACCGAAGACAAACGCTTTTACGAACATTCGGGGATTGATTTCGGCCGCAGCTTTACGATATTCCTGCACCTGCTTGTCGGCCAAAAGCAAGGCGGCAGTACCATAACACAACAACTGGCGAAAAATTTATTTACCGAAAAATCAAACAACCCATTTGTACGGATAACCCAAAAACTACAGGAATGGATAACAGCGGTTAAGTTAGAACGCCATTATACCAAGGAAGAAATATTAACCATGTATTTAAACACCGTTGATTTTGGTGCTTACAATACCTATGGTATAAAATCGGCCGCGCACACCTACTTTAATACCACGCCAGATAAGTTGACACCAGATCAGGCTGCCTTATTAATCGGGATGGTTAATGGCCCGGGTATTTACTCTCCTATCCGGCATCCGAAAAATGCTATCAACCGCCGCAACCTTGTACTTAACCGTATGCAGGAACAAGGCTTTTTAAGTGATGGCCAGGTTGCCGAATTTAAACAAAAACCACTTGGGTTAGATTTTCACCAGAATAACCATTTTGATGGCCCGGCGCCTTACTTCAGGTCGGTATTAAAAAAAGAGGTTCAAAAAATTTTTAAGGAACAAAACATAAACCGCTCCGATGGCACGTCCTATGATTTTGACCGCGATGGCCTGAAAATTTATACCACCATTGATGCCACCATGCAGCAATACGCCGAAGAGGCGCAACAGGAGTATATGAAAAACCTGCAGGCGCAGTTTAATGATCATTGGCGCGGGAAAAACCTGGCAAAAAGCATCCACAACTTTAAGTTCCTGGTTAACCAGGGAATGCTGAAAAGCGACAGGTACAAGCAATTGAAAATGCAGGGCCTAAGCGATGAGGAAATTAAAACAAACTTTAATACCAAAGATACGCTGAACCTGTTTACCTGGCACGGTGATATTGATACCCTGATGAGGCCTATCGATTCCATCGTTTACTGTAAAATGCTTTTGCGCAACGCCCTTATGAGCATGGACCCTACCACCGGCTATGTTAAAGCCTGGGTGGGCGGCACCAACTTTGAGCATTTTAAGTACGACCAGGTTAAAAACGGTACCCGCCAGGTAGGTTCAACAGCCAAACCGTTTACTTATGCTGTGGCTATTGATAATGGTTACTCGCCATGTTTAAAAATAAATAATGTGCCCGATACCATCCGTGGCTATGGCGATCCGTGGTGCCCGCGGTCGTCACCTTCAGAAACTTTGCCGGGCTTTATAACCCTGCGCCAGGCGTTGGCACACTCTCAAAACTGGGTAACCGCCCATGTAATGAGCGAGGTAAAACCCGAGCCAGTTGTAGAACTGATTAAAAAGATGGGGGTAACCAGCACCGTACCTGCCTACCCATCCATCTGCCTGGGCACATTTGATGCATCGGTATTTGAAATGACCGCAGCCTACTCCGTATTTGCTAATCATGGTTTATGGACAGAGCCTACTTATATATTGCGTATTGAAGATAAAAACGGCAACGTTTTATATAGCCACACACCTAAAGTAGTACAGGCCATGAACCCCCAAACCGCCTATGTAATGACCTATATGTTAAAAGGTGTTATTGAAGATGGAACAGGATCAAGGCTGGCTTATAAATATGGCCTGCGTAACCCCATAGGCGGTAAAACCGGCACAACCAACGGCAACTCCGATGGCTGGTTCATAGGCATAACGCCACAACTGGTAACCGGCCTTTGGACAGGTTGTGAAGACCGGGACATCGCCTTCCAATCAACCCGCCTGGGCGAGGGCGCCAATAGCGCGTTGCCTATATTTGCGTTATATATGAAAAAGGTATATGCCAACCCGGCCCTTGGCATTAAAAAAACGGTTGATTTTGATGCGCCAAAAACCGGCGTAAGCATTGTTTTGGATTGCAACCAGTACAATCAGCAACAACAAGGCACTAATGATGTTGATAAAAAGTTGGATTTTTAAAAGATAATTGTCATCTCAAAACGACAATTAAAATATGTCATTGCGAGGTACGAAGCAATCGCGAACTTTGCGAATCCGCTATGCATGTGACGAGATTGCCACGCTATCGCTCGCAATGACATATATATTGGCACTAAGCAATGGCATATATGGTATGGCGTTGCCTGCCAAAACAATCAGTGACGATTGAAATATGAGTGAGAAATTCGATTACCGGGAAGCATTAAAAAACATCCCCCATAAACCGGGAGTTTACCAATATTGGGATGAGGAGAAAGAACTGATATACATCGGTAAGGCTAAAGATCTGCGTAACCGCGTTGGCTCTTATTTTAATAAGGATGCACATATTAATGCCAAAACACGGGTTTTGGTATCCAAAATCCGCAATATAACTTTTACCATCGTTGATACCGAGGTGGATGCCTGGCTGCTGGAAAACAGCATGATCAAAAAGCATCAACCCAGGTATAATGTATTGCTTAAAGACGATAAAACCTATCCATGGGTCATTATCAAAAACGAGAATTTCCCCCGCATTTTCTGGACCAGGCGTATTGTTAAGGATGGATCAAAATACTTAGGCCCATACGCGTCAATAAGCATGATGCATAATATTTTAGGGCTGATAAAAGAAACTTATCCCCTGCGCACCTGTAACCTGGCGCTTACGCGCGAAAATATTGACAAAGGAAAATTCAAAGTTTGCCTGGAGTACCAATTGGGCAACTGCAAAGGGCCATGCCAAAACTACCAAACGGAGGAGGACTATAACAACAGCATCGCTG
>Ga0075366_10001190_pt1 | contig 12905 bp, 13 predicted proteins | sample EndMethybrTD3031_FD_72351 | JGI IMG/M metagenome (GOLD analysis project Ga0075366, IMG submission 72351) | Populus endosphere microbial communities from Tennessee, USA - Endosphere MetaG P. TD hybrid TD303-1 | ecosystem: Host-associated > Plants > Roots > Endosphere | place: USA: Tennessee...
GGCGAAAGGACGGACCCTCCGCTCATGAACGACGACCCGCAGCCGAATGGCAACCCCTGGATGCGCAGCCTGCTCATCTGGAGCGGTATTTTCCTCGCGCTGCTGCTGGCAGTCTCGATGTTTGGATCGCGCAGCGAAAGCGCGGGATCGTCCATCCCCTATTCGGATTTCCGCGCGAAAGTTGCCGAAGGCAGCGTTGCCGAAGTCCAGGTGGGCGAGGAGCGCATTGCCGGCCGCATGAAGAATGGCGAATCGTTCACGACCATTCCTATCCCCAACGACACCGGTCTGCCGCAGCTACTCACGGAAAACCGGGTGAAGTACGCCGGCCGTGCGCCCGACGAGCCGAACCTGCTGCTCTATATCCTGATCCAGGCACTGCCTTTCATGCTGATTCTCGGCGTGGCCTTCTTCGCGCTTCGGCAGATGCAGAAGGGCGGCGGTTCCGGCGCCATGGGCTTTGGCAAGTCGAAGGCCAAGATGCTCACCGAACGGCAAGGCCGCGTAACCTTCGATGACGTCGCCGGGATCGACGAAGCGCGCGAGGAACTGGAGGAAATCGTCGAATTCCTGCGCGATCCGCAGCGGTTCTCCAAACTCGGCGGCCAGATTCCCAAAGGCGCGCTGCTGGTCGGCTCGCCCGGTACTGGCAAGACCCTGCTCGCCCGCGCCATTGCCGGCGAGGCAGGCGTGCCCTTCTTCACCATTTCGGGTTCGGACTTTGTCGAAATGTTCGTCGGCGTCGGCGCCAGCCGCGTGCGCGACATGTTCGACCAGGCCAAGAAGAACGCGCCCTGCATCGTCTTCATCGACGAAATCGACGCCGTCGGCCGCCACCGCGGCCATGGGCTCGGCAATTCGAATGACGAGCGCGAGCAGACGCTCAACCAGCTACTCGTGGAAATGGATGGCTTCGAGGCAAACGAAGGCATCATCATCATCGCCGCGACCAACCGGCCCGACGTGCTCGATCCCGCGCTGCTGCGCCCGGGCCGTTTCGACCGGCAGGTGGTCGTGCCGATCCCGGACATCGAAGGCCGCGAGAAGATCCTTGCCGTCCACATGAAGAAAGTGCCGCTCGCGCCCGACGTCAATGCCCGCACCATTGCGCGCGGAACGCCGGGCTTTTCGGGGGCCGACCTTGCCAACCTCGTCAACGAGGCAGCATTGCTGGCGGCGCGGCGCAACAAGCGCCTTGTCGCCATGCGTGAATTCGAGGACGCCAAGGACAAAGTCATGATGGGCGCCGAGCGCCGGTCCATGGTGATGACGGACGATGAAAAGCGGATGACAGCCTTCCATGAGGCAGGTCACGCTCTTGTATCGATGTTCGAGCCTGCATCGGACCCGATCCACAAGGCCACCATCATCCCACGTGGCCGCGCGCTGGGCATGGTGATGCGCTTGCCGGAGCGCGATAACTATTCCTATCACCGCGACAAGATGCACGCGAATATCTCGGTTTCGATGGGCGGACGCGTGGCGGAAGAACTGATCTTCGGCCACGACAAGGTTTCCTCGGGCGCTTCGTCGGACATTGCCTATGCCACTGGCCTTGCGCGCAATATGGTGACCAAGTGGGGCATGTCGGACAAACTCGGCCCGCTGCAGTACGAAGACCAGCAGGAAGGCTATCTGGGCTACGGCGGCAACCAGCGGCTGATGATGTCGGACGAAACCAACAAGCTGATCGACAGCGAAATCCGTGCACTCGTCGACGATGGCCATGCCCGCGCCACCAAGATCCTGAAGCGCGAACGCACGAAGCTCGACCTGCTCGCCAGTGCACTGCTTGAATATGAGACGCTGACGGGCGACGAGATCAAGGAACTGCTCGATACTGGCAGGATTGACCGGCCCGAGGCCCCCAAAGGTCCCAGCCCCGCCATGCCCGTCCGCGGTTCGTCGATCCCGAAGGCAGGCAAGCGCTTTTCGGGGCCCGGCGCCGCGCCGCAGGAAGCCTGAACCGCCGATTGTAAACGGGGCCGCCGGGTGTCACACTGGCGGCCTCAGTGCAAACTTGCCACCGGCACGGTTCAGGCCATCACTTCTACACGCAAACCAGGCAGGCAGGACGGCAGGCATCTGACAGCGGCGGGATGCGCGCTACCTCGGAACAATGGTCTTCGCCCAGCCGCAATTCGCCTGGCTGGGCGAACCGTGCAATCAGCCTTCGTAGTCGCCGCCCAGCGAGGTATTGCGGACTGGCGCAGCCGCCGTGATGCGCAGGGCTTCGGCCGACTGGCTGAGCGAACCGATATCGTCCACTTCATCGTCATCGTCAGGCAGCACGCGTTGCAGCGAACCGATGACCGATTCCTTGAGATAGGCCGGACGCACGGTTTCTTCGGCAATTTCGCGCAGCGCGACAACCGGGTTCTTGTCACGGTCACGGTCGATAGTCAGCTCGGCACCGCCCGAAATCTCACGCGCGCGCTGCGCGGCAAGCAAAACGAGATCGAACCGGTTGGGAACCTTGTCGACACAATCTTCAACGGTAACGCGCGCCATGGGGCACTCCGAATAAAACGGGGGATCGCGAGAATCCTCGCGGGGAAGCGCGCCAGCTAGAGGCCGCGCGCGAAAAAGTCAAGAAAAGCGCGCATAGCGAAGCCTTTCACGCCCGGTCAGCCCAAGGGCCTATGGACTGGTTTCCAACTCATCCGGCCAAATCGAAGTGACGGGTTTGGCCATATCTCGAAGAGTCGCGCCTGAGAGGGCGCAGATTTTACCCGAACTCGCGGCGGCCATTTCCATACTGAGCGGCAAATTCGAGCAAGCCATGACTGCGCCGTCTGACCCACGATCCGCCAGGTACTTCGCAGGATTTGCGATAGATCCATTCCAGACCGAGACCACGCCAAGGCGATGAAACGGCAATTTGTGCCGCTGCAGGGCGAGGTAGGTGACATCGTCCACAAGCAGTCGCTCGAGGGACTGGCGCGAATCAATTCCCGCCTCTTCCATCGCTTTCCCGATATCTCGCCGTACAACCGCATAGTTGCCAATCGATACTGAAAACGGCTGCCTTGGAAGGTCGCCGGGCGTGCGCGCCGCCGACATTAGCGGCCCGGCCGTAAAGGCGACCAGGATAATCTCGCCCAGGATGGCGCCCGGCACGGCAAATCTGACCAATCCGTCCAGCACCCCGCGAAACCCGCCGGACTGCAGCACCGGCAGTGTTAGGCAAAGCGCGATGAAAATGGCGAGCATGGGCAATATGTGCCCGGCCTCATAGAGGTTCTTGTTCACCTGCGATGCGCCCCAGACCAGCACGCAGGCGAACACGATCATTGCCAGCAGCGTACGCGGCTCGGCCAGCGCCCGCAATCCTTCGCGGCGAAGGAAGCTGATGAGCCAGAAAATGGCGAGGCCAATCGCAGCGACCCAGAGCAGGATCAGCATGCTGGCAAGCAGAACGAAAATCGGCAGCGGGAACAGACCGGGCGGCAACCAGGATGACAACGGATTATTGACCGGTGCCGTCAGCCAGACATATTTCAGCGGCAAGGCCCCCACGAGCGCCTGCTGTGCGACATCACCCAGTTGCCCATGATTGGCCAGAACTGACGCAAGATTCTCCGCCCCCAGCTTGGCAGCCAGTTGCTGATCGCCCGGACACTGGAATCGGCCGACCCAATAGGGAATGGACGTCGCCAACAGGCCGATCACGCCTGCGGCACCAACGAGGCGCGGAGCCCATGTCTCGCGCCCCCTCGCGCAGACCGTAAGACAGCCAAGCGCAAGCGGCGCATAGACCGTGCTCTTCAAACTGTAACTCGCTGCAATAGCGACGAGGACAACAATTCCCGCCGCTTTCAGCCAGGCTGCCATGACGGGCCCGAGCGCGGGAATTCTGGTGAACGCGATCACGCACACGGCTGTAAACGTCAGGACCAGGGGTTGTTCGGGACGGCTCAGGACCAGAATGTATGGCAAAGTACCAAGGCCGAGCATGGCAAAGCCTAGCGCCTGCAACTTTGCGCGCCTCAGCGGATCTTCCTCCAGGCGGCGGGTCAGCGTCCAGAAAAGCAATGTCCAGATGAAAGCACAGATCAGCCCTTCGAGCCGAATGAACAGCGGGTCGGCAAAAGCCTGGTTGGCCGCAGCCGAAAACCAGCGCACCGGCATCATGAACCAGGGCGGATGGGCAAGCGTGTTTGGCCCGCACAAGTCGCTGTACATCTTGTCGACGCCGTCGATCCCGGCCCGTTCCTGAAACCGCCAGCCGATCTCGTCCGTGTAGACGGGAACCAGCACGCCAACCGCCAGGGTCAGCAGAAAGACTGCGACCGCGATGGGGCGAAGCCAATGATCGTAACGACCGCCGAAATAGGAACGGAAACTATTCATGCTCTTCCATTGGCTAGCGACGTGCCAGTCGGGCCCCTCCTTGTTCGGCGCGGAACTTCGCGCGATGTGTGCAGGAGTGCCTTGCAGGAAGCTGATTCACAACGCCAATTCGCAGACCATTACAATTTCGGATCATTATTGCGGGTTTCGGCGGAAAGTTTGGAGGCCCGAGCCGGAATCGAACCGGCGTGCGCGGATTTGCAGTCCGCTACGTAACCACTCCGCCATCGGGCCTCCGGTCTACGGTGACGAAACCGTCGTCGCGCCACCGCAGAAGCGGGCCACTAACCGAGCCAGCGCCCCGGCGCAATCGGATTCGGGCGAGGTGTGTTGCGGCAAGGGCGCTCAGGAGAGCCGCTTGAAGCGCAATGTTCGCCGCACAGTGTCCGCCTCATCAAGGCCCACCCTGATCCGGGCGCCGGGGACAACCCCGTGCGCGGCGACGCGCGCCACGACCGGCAGTTCGCACAGCTGGATGCGCGCGCCCTGTTCGCCCAGGTCCGTGACGACTGCATCGAACACGTCGCCTTCCCGGCCCGAAAGCATTGCCGTCTCGGCAAGATCGATCACGGCCCGTTCGATCTGCCCTGCCCTCGCCTCTGCCTTGGCCATGGCCGCCGGTAGCCGCATGAAAGCATCGCTGACCACTGCCGGCACGGGTTCGCCGTTCGCAACAGCCAGCGCGGCGCGCACGACATAGCGGTCCGCCAGACGCCGCAGCGGCGCTGTGGCATGGGCATAGGTGGCGGCCATGGCGGCATGCCAGGGCGTGACTCCTGCCTGCCAGGGCACATAGCCGGCGCCATTGCCCGCGCGGCGTACAGCCAGCAGGAAAGCCGCCGCGCGCGGTTCGCCCGGGTCCAAGCGGCGCTCAAAACTGCGCAAGTCTTCGGCTTGGGGCCAGTCCAGCGCGAAGGCCTTGGCAGTGCCGCGCAAGCGGAGTTCGGCGCGCGCATCGGGCGGTGCCATCACGCGAAACAGGCCTGTGCCTGCCGACTGCAGCGCATCGGCGACGGCCATGTTGGTCGCGAGCGACAATGCCGCGTTGTTCCTCTCCGATTGCAGCAGCGGGCGCAATTGCAGAATAAAGCGCCCATCGCCTCTTCGAGTCACCTCCTGCTCTGGCGGCTCGACCCGCGCCGCGCCGCGCCGGTCTTCGGCAGCGGCAATCCGCGCGGCGATTTCTGCAAACCCAGGCGGCAGGGCGGCATCATCTACGTTGTCGTAAGCCAGCTTGGCGCGGCTTTGGATGACGGCGCGTTCCGCGCCATCGAGCTTGACGGCACCATCGGGCGCGATCCGCACGGCGAACACAATGGCGGGGCGCGGTCCGTCAGGCAGCAGGCTCGCGGCGTTTTCCGCCAACACCTTCGGATAGAGACCCGCTTTCCCGTCGGGCATGTAGATCGTCGTGCCGCGCTTCCACGCTTCCTGATCGATCGCCCCGCCATCGGCAACGAACCAGGCGACATCGGCAATGGCATAGTGAAGGATCAGGTCCTTGCCGTCGGCAGCAATGGCAAAGGCCTGGTCAAGATCAGTCGAAGTGGCAGGATCGAGCGTGACAAAATGCTCGCCGGTCCGGTCGCGGTGATCAGCCGGCAAGCGGCTGCCGGCGGCCTCTGCCTCAGCCAGCACAGCAGGTGGAAACGTCTCAGGCACCTGGAACTGCCCGCGGATCGCGGCCAGCCCATCTGCAAGCAGGCTCTGGGGATCGCGCAAGGTCTTCATGGCGCTTGGCTACACGCTTGATGCACCGTTGCAAATTGCCTGCATCTTACGCGCCGCGATTGACGCACTGCGCTGGCGCTGCCTATGTCAATTCCCGGATGAGGAGAGCCCTGACAAATGAAGACCCGCGCCGCCGTTGCATTTGAAGCAAAAAAGCCGCTTGAGATCGTCGAACTGGACCTAGAAGGCCCCCGGCCAGGCGAAGTGCTCGTCGAAATCATGGCCACGGGCGTGTGCCATACGGATGCCTACACGCTGGACGGATTCGACAGCGAAGGCATTTTCCCCAGCATTCTGGGTCACGAGGGCGCAGGCGTGGTACGCGAGGTCGGCGCAGGCGTGACTTCGGTCAAGCCAGGCGACCACGTGATCCCGCTCTACACGCCCGAATGCGGCCAGTGCAAAACCTGCCTCTCGGGCAAGAGCAACCTGTGCACCGCCATCCGCGCAACGCAAGGCCAGGGCCTGATGCCCGACGGCACCAGCCGGTTCAGCTACAAGGGCCAGACGATCTATCATTACATGGGCTGCAGCACGTTCAGCAACTTCACCGTGCTGCCTGAAATCGCCGTGGCGAAAATCCGCGAGGATGCACCGTTTCAGAGCTCTTGCTACATTGGCTGCGGGGTGACCACCGGGGTAGGCGCAGTGATCAACACCGCTAAAGTTCAGCCGGGCGACAATGTCGTGATCTTCGGGCTGGGCGGCATCGGCCTCAACGTGATCCAGGGCGCACGGCTGGCGGGCGCGGGCAAGATCATTGGCGTGGATATCAACCCGGACCGCGAGGAATGGGGCCGCAAGTTCGGCATGACCGAGTTCCTCAACTCCAAGGGCATGAGCCGAGAGGACGTTGTCGCCAAGATCGTTTTGATGACCGATGGCGGCGCGGATTATACTTTCGATGCCACCGGCAACACCGAAGTGATGCGTACTGCGCTGGAAGCCTGCCATCGGGGCTGGGGCACCAGCATCATCATTGGCGTAGCCGAAGCCGGCAAGGAAATATCCACTCGTCCGTTCCAGCTGGTGACGGGGCGCAACTGGCGCGGCACCGCATTTGGCGGTGCAAAAGGCCGGACGGACGTGCCCAAGATCGTCGACATGTACATGACCGGCAAGATCGAGATCGACCCGATGATCACGCATGTGATGGGGTTGGAGGACATCAACACCGCGTTTGACCTCATGCACGCCGGCAAGTCGATCCGCTCTGTCGTGGTGTTCTGAGGCAGTGATCCTCGGCTGCGTCCTGGCCGGCGGACAGGCCCAACGCTTTGGCAGCGACAAGGCTCTGGCGGAAATCGGCGGGCATACGCTGCTCGCGCAAGCTGTCGATCTGCTGGCAGGGTGGTGTGAGCATGTCGTCGTCGTGGGCCGCGAAACTGCGCCTGCGCCATGCCTGCCTGACTGGCCCCGCGCAGGCATGGGTCCGCTGGGCGGCATAGCGGCAGCCCTGCATTTCGCCGTCGATGAGCGGTATGAAGCGGTTCTCACCTGCGGGGTCGATTCTCTGGGCCTTCCAGACGATCTACCCCGCCTGCTCGCGCCAGCTCCCGCCTATGTCGCCGGACAGCCGGTCATTGGCCTGTGGCCGGCGAGCGCCGTGGTTACGATCGAGGCGATACTCGAAGGACAGGGCCGCCACTCGATGCTTGCCTTTGCCGAGGCCATCGGGGCGAGGGCTGTCACGCTCGGCCGCCCACCCGCCAACATCAATACGCCGCAAGACCTTGCCGCTCTGGGCAAACGGCCGCCTAATCTGAGCTAGTCAAAAGTCGCGCTGACCACTTCACTCGATGGCCCGGCCAGTTGCCGGTGAATTGCGGCCAGCACCGCGGTTAGCACCACACTCGCTCCCGCGCCGACGATCCCGGAACCGACGCCGCCGATCAGCATCGCCACTTTGCCCTGCCCGGCCAGCGCGATGGCTAGGGCCATGAAAACCATCGTCACCACCATCAGAATGACAAAGTAGACCACCGACAGCAGCGAGTAGAACAGGAACAGTCGGCCTGAATTACCGCGCGTCAGGCGCCATGAACGGACAAGGGCGGCGATAGGATTGAACTGCTGTTCAATAACCACGACCGGCAGCAGCAGCGACACCTTGACCATGGCATAGACGACCACCATGATCATGGCGATCACTGCGAATGCCGCCAGCGCGGCAATCCCGCTGATTTGCGCCAGTCCCGCACCAAGCAGCGCCAGCACCAATAGTGCCGCGAGATAACCGGCGAAAAACACGATTGCCGCGCCAATCACTGTCGGCAGAGTGCGGATTGCCAGTTTCAGCGCATCGCCCACCGTCGGCCGCGTCTTGTCGGTGAGCAGGGCGAGCATGGCGAGATAGCCCACTGACTGCAACGCTAGGGAAAACAGGCCAAAACCGATGACTGGCCCGGCCATGCTGTCCATCTTTTGTTCAAAAGCAGCCGGATTGGTCAGGTTTTGAACCAGTTCCGCTTGCAGGTCGCTGAAAAACAGGATCGAAATGAGTCCGGGCAGGATGAAAAACACGCCTGCCACTGCGCCCAGCACCTCACGATTGGCCGACGCCATCTGCGTCGCCTCGCGCCATGCCCTGTTGCTATCGAACTGCATGGGTAACTCCTGTTGCCCTAACGCTCATGTTAAGGCTCGCACTCTTGATAACCACAGCGTTTCCCGGCACGCAACGCCAATGACTTCAAGCCTGCCCGCCACTATCGAATTACGTCAGGAAAGCGAGCCCGTTCCCTATCGCGAGGCGCTGGATCTGATGACCGCGCGAAACACGGCGATCTGTGAGGGCAAGGCGCGTGAATTGATCTGGATGCTCGAACATCCCCCGGTCTATACTGCCGGAACCAGTGCGGCGCCCGGCGAATTGCTCGATCCCCGCTTTGAAGTGGTGTCCGCGGGTCGCGGCGGGCGATACACCTATCACGGCCCCGGCCAGCGCATCTGTTATGTCTTGCTGGACCTCAAGACCCGCGCGCGCGAAGTGCGCGGCTATGTCCACGCGCTCGAAGGCTGGATGATCGGCGCCCTCGCCGACCTCGGCATCGAAAGCTTCCGCCGCGAAGGGCGCGTGGGCATCTGGACCACGGACCCCGACGGGCGCGAGGCGAAAATCGGCGCGATCGGCGTGCGCATCCGGCGCTGGGTGACAATGCACGGTTTCTCGGTAAACCTGTCGCCCGATCTTTCGCATTTTTCCGGCATCGTGCCATGCGGCATCGAGGAATTCGGCGTGACCAGCCTCGCGCGGCTCGGCCGGCAGGTTGATTCGGCCAGCTGGGATCGCTTACTGCTGGCCCGCGCGGACGAATTTCTGGCCGCGCTCGATCGGCCCTGCCCGGCGACTAATGGCCCGGAGGCGAACGGAACAGTGGAGAGAGTTTGTGACACCTGACCGCCGGACGATTTTGCCCCTTACAGCGCTTGGGCTGGCCGTATTGCTGGCTGCCTGCCAGTCGGAAAACAAGACCAAGGCCAGCGGTTCGGCTGGCGGACAGATTCTGTCCGGCTCCACCAGCGATGCCATGCTGCCTGTCGATAGCCTGCGGTCCCAGCCGCCGCTCGCCCCCAAGCCAACTGGCAGCGCGGCAAGCGGAGAGAGCAAACGAGGCGACAGCCCCCCTCCCAAGAGCGATGAGCAGCCGCCCGAAGCATCGCCAACACCGGAAAGCACCCAAGCGCCCGGCACTGACGAATAGGCCGTCAGGCGGGACGCATGATCCGAATCGGCATCGACCCGCCACTGCCGCGATTCTCACCATTGGCGAGGAGCTGCCTGGCCAGGCGGACTCGCGGTTCGTCCAGCCGACGCCTGTCGAGCGCCGACATTTCCTCTTCGGCATGGTCCTCGACCGCCGCGACGATCCGCCGGGCTTCGGCGAGTTCCTCCTCGGAAGGCGTGAAAGCTGCGTTGATTTCGGGCACTTGCGCGGGGTGACAGGCGAGCATGCCGGTAAAACCATCCGCGCGGGCCATTTTTGCCGCCAGCCTCAGGCCCTTGATATCCTCGACATCGTCGTAAGTCGTCTCGATCGGCATTGCGCCGCATGCGTGCGCGGCCAGCACGATCTGTCCGCGGACATGTCGGAATGCGCCGGTCCAGCCGCCGCGTGAATCGCGCAGGCGCGATGCTTCGATCGCCACGGCAAGACTCTCCGCGCTCCAGGTCAGTCCGGCAAGCCGCGGGATCGCGGCATCGACATAGCTTGTAATTGCAAGTGCCGCGCGCGGCGTGTCGCCGGCCATTGGCAGCAGGCGAGTCGATCCCGGCGCGAGATGGTTGGTCTGTTCAAGTTCATATAGCTCGGCCGCCACTTCACGCAGCGCATCGGGACCGGCGCAGCGCGGCAGGATAATGCCGTGGGGCGCCCCGCGCATCACCGCAATGAGGTCGTCACGCCAGAGCCGGCTTTCAAACGTATTGATCCGGACCCAGCGACCCAGTGCCGACTGTTCGAGAATTTGCCGCCGATGTGCCGCGAGCCAGTCCGCCGCACGCGCCCGCGCAGCGCCCTTGGCTTCGTAAGGCACGGTTTCGTCAAGATCGACGACGGCAACGTCGGCGCCCATCCCCATCGCCTTGCCAAGCTTTTTCTCGCTGTCGCCCGGGACGATCAACCATGAACGATAGCGCATAGTGCATGACCCCCGTCAGCAGTGCAAAGCCGCAGCCGACCTGCGGTGCTTCTTTGGCGGTAAGTATGCCGGGAGATTATGAACAAAAGGTAGGCACCTGGGGGTTAACGCGCGGGCAAGCCGGCCGATCCATTCTGGACGCAACGGCGATTGACTGCTATATGTGAATCACACAAGGTTTGGCATGGAGTTTGAATTCGATCCGGGCAAGGATGAAGCCAACCGCTTCAAGCACGGGCTGCGACTGGCCTTCGGTGTGCGGGTGTTTGATGATCCTGACCATATCATCTCCACTTCAATTCGCGAAATCGATGGCGAGGATCGGAACAAGGCAGTCGGCTTGGTCGACGGCAAACTTTATACAGCAGTCCATGTCTGGCGCGGAGAGACATTGCGGCTGATTTCAGTCCGGCGGAGTAACGCAAATGAACAAAGAGACTACCATAGCGATCCCGGCTGATCCCAACGATCCTGAAGATTTCGACGTTTCCGTCGCAGGCGTGGAGCGCGCTCACATGGGCCGTCGTATCCGAAAGTTGCGGGGTCGGCTGGGCATGAGCCAACAGGAATTCGCTGCCGCCTTCGGCATCCCCGCAGCCAACATCCGCCAGTATGAAATCGGGAGGCACATGCCCCCGCCGGCAGTGCGGGCCTACCTCAAGGTGATCGAGGCGGAACCGGAAATGGCGGCGCGGGCTGTGGCGGGGTAATTAAGCCAAGCTTGCGCGAGAGATAATCCGGATCATTGCCGGAAGTACCGGTCCAAATTCCTCAGCGAACTCTTCTGCATCAATGTTGGCACAATCGTCTCCAAGTGCCTTAATGTAGGCAGCAGCCTCACTCAGTGATTGCTTGATCGTATAATTGTGACGGGCGGGCGTACTGAAATCAGTAGCGGGCCCCGCGGCAGCTGCGTCAAAAGTCTTAGTTTTTGGATTCCAACGATATTTAAGCTTGTTGATTTCGACATAGCTTAATCCGTGGTCAGCCCGCGCGCCCCTTCGAGTGATACGCATGATGGCCTCCTTTCACCGGAAGGCGAATGCCATCCAAGGTTTGCGCTGTCAACATCTATTTTTAAAACAGTCCAGTTTATCAGCGTATATTTATAATTATGACACCCCCCCCAAATCCCCCTTGCCGACAGTTCCCGCCGCCATTTCCAGCATACGGTCCAGGCTCTTCTTCGCCGCCAGCCGCAGGCCTTCCTCGATCTCGATCCTTGGCTGCAGGTCCCTCAGCGCGAGGTAGAGTTTTTCCAGCGTATTCAGCGCCATGTAGGGGCAGATGTTGCAATTGCAGTTTCCATCCGCGCCGGGGGCGCCGATGAAAGTCTTGTTCGGCAGGGCCATTTCCATCTGGTAGATGATGTGCGGCTCGGTGGCGACTATCAGCGTGTCACCGAGAAACGTCTTGGCGAAATCGAGGATGCCGCTGGTGCTGCCCACATAGTCGGCGTGGTCGATGATCGCCGGCGGGCATTCGGGGTGGGCGGCAATCGGCGCGCCGGGGTGCTGGGCTTTCAGCTTCAGCAGTTCGGTTTCCGAAAAAGCTTCGTGAACGATGCAGACGCCCGGCCAGAGCAGCATTTCGCGGTTGAACTTGCGGGAGAGATAGCCGCCCAGGTGCCGATCGGGTCCGAAGATGATCTTCTGATCCGGCGGGATCTGCGACAGGATCGTCTCGGCGCTAGAACTCGTGACGATAATGTCGCTGAGCGCTTTCACTTCGGTCGAACAATTGATGTAAGTCAGCGCAATGTGATCGGGATGCGCCTCGCGGAAGGCCTTGAACTTGTCGGGCGGGCACGAATCTTCAAGGCTGCATCCCGCGTCCATGTCGGGCAGGACGACAATCTTCTGCGGGCTGAGGATCTTGGCGGTATCAGCCATGAATTTGACCCCGCAGAATGCGATGACATCGGCATTCGTGTCCGCCGCTTTTTTCGACAGTTCAAGACTGTCGCCGACAAAATCTGCCAGGTCCTGGATTTCGGGCTTCTGGTAATAATGCGCCAGGATAACGGCATTGCGCTCCTTGCGCAGGCGCTCGATCTCGGAGCGGATATCGATGCCGGCGAGGTTTTCGGTCATCACGGTCATGGCGAAAATATGCTCCTGAAAAACGCGGCGGCGCTATGGCCTCGGGTTGATTGGGCTGGCGGCGGCAATGCGCGCCCG